>Ga0182030_10011147_pt1 | contig 18163 bp, 13 predicted proteins | sample 812S3MmetaG_FD_121299 | JGI IMG/M metagenome (GOLD analysis project Ga0182030, IMG submission 121299) | Permafrost microbial communities from Stordalen Mire, Sweden - 812S3M metaG (Illumina Assembly) | ecosystem: Environmental > Terrestrial > Soil > Wetlands > Permafrost | place: Sweden...
CTTTCAAACGCAGCAGCACCGGGCGGTTTGAAGCCAACTCCTGCAAGCCGGCTCCGGGAGGCCCTCTCCCATCTTCGATACAGCATCAAAAGCTTTCGCTTTTGTTCGTGACACAATGCAATCCATTTCCCCTCTTCGGCGCACAATGGGTTTTGAGAGGGTCAGATATGGAGATCGCCTGCATCTATTCCGAAGCCAAAGATCGGAACTGCTCCCCAGCCCCGGTCCAATCTGTCCCAAATTCATTCAGGATGTGCCCGGTCCGTACCCTCCTACATAGCCCGCACCCCTCCCCATTTTCGCCCCATGCATATGAAAACACGCATGTTATTGGCAAAACGCCCCGTTTCACCTCTCGAAATAGAGGACTTACGTGTTCCCAGATTTTTGGAATTTTCCAAAACAAAGAACTTACGGTCCTATCGCGAAACCGGAGCAACCGTACCCCGAAAGCACAGCGTTTCAGACGACGCGGCCACCAGGGAGTGGCGACCTTGCACCGAACTCATAAGGGCACACCAACTCTGGTTTCGCTCCAGGCATCTATGGCCTTCGGCGGGGCTCGCTCCAGACGAACGCAATTCAAGCCTAGCTCAATACGGAGCGAATGGCCTCCAGTATCGCTGCGGGATTCGGCGGACAACCTGTAACCGTGCGATGGACGGGAATGACGTTCGCGACGGCCCCCCTGCTGGCGTAGTTGCTGCCAAACACTCCACCGCAGGCCCCGCAGTCTCCCACCGCAACCACAAGTTTAGGATCCGGTACGGCATCCAGAGCGCGCTTCAAAGCCTCTTCCATGTTGGCCGAAACGGGGCCCGTTACCAACAGAAGGTCAGCGTGGCGCGGGCTGGCTACAAACTTGATCCCAATGCCTTCGAGGTTATAGTACGGATTGTTGAGTGCCTGAATCTCAAGTTCGCAGCCATTGCAGGAACCGGCATCGACATGGCGAATGCACAGAGCACGGCCCAGGATCTTCCGCAGATCCATCTGAAGTCCTTCGACTTGGGGCGAGACGGTGTCTGGTGGGGGAAAAGTCTCAGTCAGTATCCCCGTGCGTATCATGCGCGATAGAGTGTTCAGCATACTCACCTCACCCGTCGTGTCCGCTGTAGGACAAGTTGAAGGACTTATTGATCAAGGGAAAATCCGCCACAATGTTGCCGGGGATCAGGTGTTCGAGCAGCGGCCAGTTCTGCCACGAAGGATCGTGTGCATGGCAACGGCGAATGGTTTCGCCGGGGCCACTCTCAAGTGCGATCGCTACTGGACCACGCCAACCTTCTATCAATCCGAGTCCAAGGCGGCCAGGCGCAGCGAAGGGGACTTCGGTGTGAATCGTACCCGGAGCGGAATCTTCAAGAATCATGCGGCAGAGGCGAACAGATTCAAAGATCTCGTCGAACCTGACCTGCACGCGTGCGGCAACATCGCCAGTGGATTGGGTGACCAACTTCGGTTTCAAGCGGTCGTAGGGCGGATAGGGGTAATCCACCCGCAGGTCCATGGAAACACCGGATGCGCGTCCGGCTAATCCTATTGCTCCGAGTTTCTCGGCCAATTCCTGCTCCAGAACTCCCGCGTCGCGAAAGCGATCCTGTAGCCCGGCATGGTTATCGTATATGGCGCGCAAGGAGGAAACTGCCATCTCCAGCACCAGATAATGATCGAGAAGCAGACGAGGTGCGTCTTCAGGCAAATCGACCGCAACTCCACCGGGCTGGACGAAATCGAATAAGTAACGCGCCCCGAAAGCGGACGCATTGACCCGTAGAAGGTCCTCTTTCATGCGTGAGAACTGTGTAAGTCCAAAGGCAAAGCCTGCATCGTTGCCCAGCGCACCCAAATCGCCCAGGTGATTGGCAAGCCGTTCATGCTCGAGCGCGAGCGCACGCAGGTTGGCGGCTCGTGGAGGACAAGTCGTTTGGGCGATCGCCTCCAATGCCGCGCAGTAAGCCCACGAAAACGCTACTGCGGAATCGCCTGACAGACGCGCCGCCAGCCGGTGACCCTCCTCTTGCGACATTTCCTCGAATCGCTTCGATACTCCCTTGTGTGAATAGCCAAGTCGTTCTTCAAGACGCAGAACCTTTTCTCCGACTACCGAGAACCGAAAGTGGCCTGGCTCGATGGTTCCGGCGTGGACCGGGCCAACTGCGATCTCATGGACGCCATCGCCTTCCACCTGGACAAACTCATAGGGCTTGGAGTCGATAGGAAATTGCGTGTTCCCATCGAAGTCGCGCCGCAGCGGGAATACCGTATTTGGCCAGCCGCCATGGCGCAACCAGCCACGGTGATCGGGTTCCATGCTCAAAATCCCGAACAGATCGTGGACCGCGCGCTCCATATGCAATGCACACGGAAATATTTCCGCAAGGCTTGGATAGGTTGGCTTCGCGCCTTGTTCCATCGCATGTTCGAATACCGCTACTCCTTCCTTGAGGAGATAGGCGGCATAGATGCGAAAGCGTCCGTCGCGATCCCGATCGTCCGCACCCCACAGTGTGAGGAGCCGGCCGCCCGCAGCCTGCAACGCTTCCGCGTCCCGGTGCCAGCGCAGAGCTCCGACCTTGGTATGAATGCAAGGGAGATTTGACCAAAGGTCTTGAATTGCCTGTCCGGATAAATCCAGCGTCATATTCATCACCCAATTAATCGCGCTGCAGCGCGGTACCATTCGGCCAGCGCTGCCGGCATGTAGACACCCAACGTCAGCACCATCGCCAGATGAACGAAGACCGGCACGAGGGCTGGAGAATGCGGTAGTGGAGGCGCGTCGCTCTCGCCAAAGACCATTGTCTGCACGCGGCTGAAAATCCCGGCGAATGCGACCGCAAGTGCAATCAGGAGGAATGGAGTTGTCCACGGATGTTCTCGCATTGCCGTAGTGAGGATAAGGAATTCGCTTGCAAAGACCCCAAATGGGGGCATACCGAGAATCGCGAGTGACCCCAGCATGAGCCCCCAGCCGATGGTTGGGCTGATCCCCGCCAGACCGCGTATGCCATCCATTTGTTGCGTACCGGCAGCCTGCGAGGCGTGGCCAGCGGTGAAGAAGATGGCCGATTTCGTAAGCGAGTGCACGGTCATGTGAAGCAGGGCTGCGAAATTGGCGATGGGTCCACCGAGACCGAACGCGAAAGTGATGATGCCCATATGTTCAATCGAGGAATAACCGAAGAGCCGCTTGATATCGCGCTGCCTCCAGATGAAGAAGGCGCCTAGCACAGCGGACAACAGCCCGAAGGTCATCAGCATGCGCCCCGGTAGAAGATGACCGATGGAGCCCTCGACCAGCACTTTGCAACGAATCACCGCATAGAGTGCGACATTCAGAAGAAGCCCAGAGAGTACCGCGGATACTGGGGTTGGGCCTTCGGCATGAGCATCGGGGAGCCAGTTGTGCAGAGGCGCAAGCCCGACCTTCGTCCCATATCCAACCAGAAGAAAGACAAACGCGAGCCCCAGGACTCTGGGCTCAAGTTGACCCTTCACAGCATTCAAGTGGGTCCACAACAGCGCAGTCATTCCTTCGCGCCCAAGCGTCTTCTCCGCGGCGAAGTAGAGAAGAATCGTGCCAAACAAAGCCTGAGCAATGCCGACGCCGCACAGGATGAAGTATTTCCATGCTGCTTCCAGGCTGGCCCGCGTGCGATAGAGCGAAACCAGCAGGACTGTCGAAAGCGTGGCCGCTTCCATCGCTACCCAGAGTAGACCCATATTGTTGGTCAGCAGCGCCAGCAGCATGGCGAACATGAAGAGCTGATAAATGCTGTGATAGAGACGGAGACGTCTGGGATTCAAGCGTCCATGAGCCTCTTCGATGCGCATATAGTGGCGGGAGAACAGCGCGGTGGTAAAGCCGACGAAGGCCGTCAACGCGACCAGGAAGACATTGAACGGATCGACGAAGAATTGCTCACGTCCGTACAGCATCGGGCCGAATCGAATGACACGCACGACAAGCAACGACGCGGCGATCAGCGTTGCCAGGCTCATCCCGGCGTTGAGTTCGGGTGCGAATCGGCGTGCCCCGAACAGTGCCAGCAGAGCGGCTCCCAGCAGGGGCAAGCCTAGAACAATCGGGATTTCCAATCAGTCCTCCTTGAGCGATTCCAGGTTATGCAGGTCGAGACTGTCGAATTGCTCCCGAATCTGAAAGAAAAAGATGCCGAGGATGAATACGCCCACTAACAGATCGAGCGCAATGCCCAACTCAATGACCATGGGCATCCCATACGTTGCGCTGGTCGCAGCGAGGAACAGGCCGTTCTCCATGGCGAGGAATCCGATAACCTGATTCACTGCCTTGCGGCGGGTGATCATCATTAGGAATGCAAGCAGAATTACCGCGAGCGCGATTCCCAGCGTATGGCGGGTGATAGTCGTTGCCATTGAGGCGATGGGCTGGGCCAAGCCAAAGGCGAAGATGACGAGAACCAATCCCGCCAGCATCGTCGTAGGCACATTGACCAGCTGCTCGCTGTCCCATTGCGCTCCGAGCCGCTTAATCAGTCGATTGAGTATCCATGGTAGTGCGATGACCTTGAGGAGCAACGTGAGCGCCGCGGAATAATACATCTCAGTCAGGCCGGAGCTATATGCCACAAGACAGGTCGAAACAAAGAGCAGGACACCTTGCCATGCAAACAGTGTGATCAATTGCTGCGTACGTCGCCCCGAGAGCATCGCGAATGAGATCAGCAGCAGTCCGGCAGCGAGAACTCTCAGCACCTCGGCGATCAATTGAGAAGTATGCATCTTGTCTAGGCCCCCAGCAGAAGATGAACAAGCAAGCCGAGCACAGCGAGCAGAAATGCCATCGCGAGGTACTCCGGTGCGCGAAAAATGCGCAGTTTGGCCGACAGCGATTCGATGAGCGCGAGCGCCGCTCCGGCGATCACGAGCTTTCCGATCAACGCGGCAATGGCGATCAGGAGCGCCCCGGCCCCATCCGATCCCTGGGTAGCGATGCCCCAAGGCAGAAACAATGCAAAACCAATGCAGGCATAGTTGAAAAGCTTCAAGCTCGATGCCCACTCTACCAGCGCGAGGTGGCGCGCCGAATATTCGAGTAGCATCGCCTCGTGGATCATCGTCAATTCGAGATGGGTCGATGGATTGTCGATCGGGATTCGGGCGTTCTCGGCCAACGCCACCATCGCAAAAGCGACTGCGGCGAAAATTACGCTCGGATCGATGATGGACGGATGCGTGCGGTAGCCGTCCACAAGGCTTGGAAGCGACGTGCTGCCATAGAGCAGAAAGGCGTTGAACAGCACCATGAGCAACGCCGGTTCGGCCAGGAAACCTACCATCATTTCGCGACGTGCCCCGAGGGTGCCGAAAGCGGTGCCAATATCCATTGCGGCAAGCGATAAGAAAACACGCGCAGTAGCAAAAAGTCCAACGAGAGCAATTGAATCGGCCACCCGCGCCATGGGCAGATCCGTAACAAGAGAGGGGATGATTGCCGCCGCAAGCACCATCGTTCCGAACAGCACATACGGCGTCGCCCGGAATAGCGCCGATGCATCCGTTGCCAGCGCAACATCCTTGAAGAAGAGCTTGCGCAGCATCCGGTACGGCAGCAGCAGCGGCGGGGCGGAACGGTTCTGCAGCCACGCCCGGCATTGCGCGATCCAGCCTGCAAACAGCGGCGCGATGGCGATGGCGAGCACCACCTCGACGAATTGCCGAAAAAAACTGATCGCTCTCATAAGACAAACACCAGCAGAGCAAGCAGGGTCAGAAAGCTGTAGAGCAGGTAAATGGAAAGCCGTCCGCCTTGCAGGAAGCCGATCGCATCCGAGAGCTTTTGAACTCCGCGTGCAATCGGCAAATAGACTGAACGCCACAGGCGATCTTCGATATAGATTCTGTAGCGCGGAGCGGTGTCGGATGCCGACGGCATATCGCGCTCCATGCGAAAGAACGTTCCGAACAAGTGACGGATCGGTTGACCAAAACCCTCCGCGGTGTCCTGCATACGGGACGTCTGCCACGGATAACCGCAATCCCAGGCATCCGTGCGCCGAATGCGTCCATGGGCCAGGAGGCGAACGCAAACGAAGGTGACTGCCACCACTGAGAGGATCCCGGCCAGCAGAATCAGGCCACTATAGGAAGCCTGCTCCTGAGCAATCGGAGCTATCGACCAGAAAGTGGAACTGGACTTGACGGTGTCCCCAAGCAGTTTTGCGGTGACCGGAGCGATCGCCCTCAGTACCAGTTGGGGCAGTGCGCCGACCAAGATGCAACCGGCCGCGAGCCAGATCAGCCCCAGCCGTTCCAGCCAATTGGCATCGCGTGCGCTGACCAGTGAGGGTTCTCGCGGCTGGCCCAGAAAAATCACGCCATAAAACTTCACCATCACATAGGCCGACAGAGCAACTGCCAGCGCCAGTGCCGCAGCCCCGAGCGGGATCAGCATGTTGAGAAAGGCATGGGGAAGTTGCGGGGTAAAAAGAAACGACTGCAATAGCAGCCACTCGGAAACAAAGCCGTTGAGTGGCGGGAGGCCCGCAATGGACAGCGTGCCGATCAGGGCAAGACTTGCCACCCAAGGCATACGACGAATCAGGCCGCCCAGCTTACCAAGGCTCCGCTGCTTTGTGGCGTGGAGCACCGAGCCCGTTGTGAGAAAGAGCAGGCTCTTGAAGAGCGCGTGATTGAAAGAGTGGAGCAATGCGGCAGTCAGGGCCAGGGCGGCGAACAGATGCATGTTGCTTGTCTCGAACAGGATTGAGAGACCGATGCCAGCAAAGATCAAGCCGATATTTTCAATGGAAGAGTAAGCCAGCAGCCGCTTCATGTCGGTTTGGACTGCGGCGAAAATCGCTCCGAACAATGCGGAGAAGAGACCGAGTACGAGTAATAGAACTCCCCACTGCCAGAAGCGGATGCTTAGCAAATCGAAGCTGACCCGCAACATCCCATAAATTGCCGTCTTGAGCATGAGCCCGCTCATCATGGCCGAGACCGGCGATGGCGCAGCTGGGTGCGCTTCCGGCAGCCACACATGCATCGGAACAAGGCCTGCCTTGGCGCCAAAGCCCAACAGGGCAAGCAGGAATGCGGTGGTTGCCCAGAAAGGCGCGAAGTGAGCGCTGCGCATCGCATCGAACGTGAATTGCCAACTGCCACCCTGCAGAACCCCAAAGCTGAGCAGAATGCAAACGGCGCCGACATGAGCCATGATCAGGTACAAAAAGCCAGCCCGGCGAATCTCAGGAATGCGATGGTGGGAGGTTACGAGAAAATATGAACTGAGCGCCATCGTTTCCCACGCCACCATGAACAAATAGGCATCGTCGGCAAGGATGACAACTGCCATGCTCGCAAGGAAGAGATGATATTCCAGACCAAGCAGAGCAGGAGCTGTGCCTTCGCCCGATCGGAAGTAGCCTGCGGCGAAGGTCGAAATGCCAGCGCCTCCCACTCCTAGCAACAAGAGAAAGAAGCCGGACAACACGTCCAGTCGAATGTGAAAAGGTAGATCCGGGAGGCCTAGAGGAAGCACTACGAATTGTGGGGCCTGGCCTGAGGCAAGGAAAAGCCCCGCGAGGAATGCAATGCCGAGACATAGGATGGCTCCGGCGGGAAAAAGCAGACGCGCTACGAATCGTATGCTGTGAGGCCGCAGGAACCCTGCAAATCCCAGCATCGTCCATGCGCCTACAATGACCAGCATGAAATGGAGATCGTTGATCGCCAACGTCTCCGACAGTCCAGAGATCCAATGATTTGCACTCAATAACAAGTCGGTGTTGCCTCCGGCGGATGATGATCAACATATGACCTGCCCGTCGAGCAAGTCGTCTTGAAAAAGGGCGTTTCCTTTGTGGCCATGCAACTGCATCGAAGCCGTCTTGCCTGATTCGTCAATGCCCCGGCACAACGGGACTATCATCCATTTCGCTGAGTAGCTCCAATGCCTCCTTAAGATGCTTTTGAAAATAACGGCGCATGAGAGCGAGAACCTTGATGATAATCGGGTCTCGAACGGCGTAGAACACCTGATTCCCCGCTTTGCGGTTTACCACCAACTGCTTTGCTCGGAGCACGGCCAAATGCTGCGAGATATTCGCCTGTTCCATTCCGAGTTTTTCCATTAGCTCGCCCGCTGAAAGCTCTCCGCCTTCCAGCAGCTCAATGATTGCAATTCGTGTTGGATGTGCAAGCGCCTGGAAGATATCGGCCTTAAATCGGCGCAGCGAGTCTTGCATAGCGCTCTCCAATCAGTTGGAATATTCAAAGATTCGAATATAGTATTACATAGATACTGGCTGGCGTAGCCGTTTTCATGGTGCTGGAACGCGTTTTGAGCGGGAAGGAATAGCGCGGCTGTCCTTGCAGTCCATTGTAGAACTGCCCTGAAGAGTCTGTGGTCTACTGAGCTGAATTGCTCATGTCGTAAGGCCTTTTTAACGGGAAAATGCCGGGTTCCTAAAAACGTGGCATTGAAAACATTGCCCATTCCCGTGACACTTATTGAGCCAGTGTGCATCAATGGATAGCAGGAGGTGTTATACATGTCGGACAACGAGCGGGCTCTAAACAGGGAAGTGCAAGAGCTGAGGAAGGTGCTTTATGCAGGTTTCGTGCTGATCGCCGCGGAACTGGACATGACACGAAACGCAGAGAGGCGTACGGGCTCCGTGGAGGAATCCGAAAAGGATGTTATGAGTCTAATGAGCGAGATAATGCAGCATCTTCCGCCGCATGTTTAGCCCCGCATCTACCTCTGCTGCCTGAGAAACTACGAATGCAGTTTGAGCGTGAGGATTGCCGTTTCGGCTATGCATGATAGAAAGGCCCTCGTAGCGAGACTTTCGGCTCGAATTGCCCGGGCAAACCCATGGGACGTATTTCGACCGCTTTGTTCAGACTCTGGGAATCTGGTCTGCCTTCATCGCGACGATGCTCGAAAGTCCTGCGGGCTGAAAAGCAGGGGCAGAATTCCTCTTGATAATCCCGGAGGCTCTCTGAATTAGAAGTTTTCCGCCCTCGGAGACTCAGCAGGATGGATTTGAACCAGCAAACTTCATCGCACAATCGATCTCAATTGACCGGACGGGGAACGGAGCCTGATGGGATAGTCAATTATGCCGTAAGTCTCTCATTGCTCAGAGCGGCAAGCAATCCAGGTAAGGCGGGGCGGTGTGAAGAGATTGGAGATTCCCATCCACGACCAATTGATAGAAAATGCAACTCCGTCAGAGGTGGAGACCGTTGCCACCGTCCTCGAAGACAACACGCAAGCGACCATAGACGACTGGTTCCAGCGCCTTGGTGCGGAAAAGCTCCTCAAAGGTCCTATCACAACCAAGAGCGCTCGTGCCTCCCACTTGCCCGCACTGTTTCACGAACTCATTGATCGTCTCCGAAATCCCGTCGCATTGGGCTCGACCACGCTCGTATCCAAGGGCGCCGCGGCTCATGGCCTCCTGCGCCTGAAACAGGGCTACGCCGCTTCCGTGCTCATCGAGGAATCGCGGTGCCTGCAGGTCAGCATCTTCAACACGTTGAATGCTAACGCCCACCGGATCGACTTTAATCGGCTGTTACCGGATGTGATGGTTATTGCAGATGAGGTGGACGCGCAACTAGCAATGGCGATGGCCAGCTACTCCTGCGCCGGGGCCGTAACTTCTGTATTGCCTGTCGCTCCTGTCCAATTTTGAATGCGCCGGGCGACGAGGCGCATTGGCGGGAGTTGCTCTGCATGTACCCGGGCGAGTAGGCTCAAGTTAGTAGACACTGCCCAAGCGATTCGACCATGTCTCCGACCCCAATGGAGATTGATGGAGCGGAGCAGGCCTGAATTCAAGCGCCGCTATCGTCGCATGCTCTTCTTATCGTCTCCAGCCTTGGCCTCCCGTGAAAGTCCGGAACAGCGTGCATAACTGAGCCACGCCATCAGATGCCTTGCAGTTTCCGCGTCCCTCTATCTCTGCAACGCAGCTTGGTTTTTGTTGTCCGCGGTGAGGTTTGACACATGGAAAAGAGGAAATTCGATGGTCTTCTTCGCGTAGCGGTAGGATTCCCGGTTATTGCATTGGCCCTTTGTGCGGCGCTGCTTCTGTGGGAAATTCAGTCTCTGAAGACCTCGCTGGTTTGGCTCGACCACACGGACCAGGTGATCGGCGCCGACCATGAACTGATCAATCTCACCTTGGACATGGAAACCGGTGTGCGCGGTTACCAGAATACCGGGAGAGTCGAGTTTCTTCAGCCATACAAAGAGGCGGCGCCGATCATTGATTCGAAATTCGCCGCTCTCACTCAGCTTGTTTCTGACAACCGTGACCAACTGGCTCAGCTTGCGTCCATTCAGAGCAGCTTTGATGAATGGAGGCTGTTAGCGGAACGAGCGATTGAGTTACATCGCACTGGAACGGAAAACGGTGAGTACCAGCCGAGCAGCGACGCTGACAGTCTGCAACTCAAGCATTTGATGGATTCCATTCGTCTGCGGCATCGGGCCTTCACCGCGGCCGAAATAAGGATGCGGGTTCTATCCGCGAAACGAGCCAGCAGAATGTCAAGGCTGGCAACCATCACCTGCATCTTGCTGGCATTGGTTGGAGGAGGCGCATTGGCGCTGTTCATACGGCGCCAGATTCGGTTTCTGGGCAGGGACTTCAAAGGATCGCTGGATATTGCTGAGGCGCAATCAGAAGTACTGCGGGAACAGGCTGAACTCCTTGACCTTGCCTACGACACAATCATTGTGCGCGCCCTTGATGGTACGATCCGGTTCTGGAATCGCGGAGCCGAAGAGATGTACGGCTATTCCAGCAAACAGGCCATCGGACAAACCTCACAGGACCTGCTTCATACTATTCTTCCCGAGCCGCGGGACGAGATAGAAGAGAAACTTCTGCGCGACGGGCGTTGGGAGGGAGAGCTCATACGCACTGTTCGAGATGGTAAACGGGTTATTGCGTCCGCCCGCTGGATATCGCAGCGAGATAAGAACGGGTGGGCCTACGGCGTGATGGAGATCGGCAGTGACATTACCGAGCGCAGGCGAAATGAGGAGGGTTTGCGCGAGCGCGAGTTGCTCCTCCAAACAGTAGCTGAACGCACTGAAATCGGCCTGGTCGTGCTGGGCGAGGGGCGCCGCTACCTTTATTGCAACCCAGCCCATGCCGAAACGATGGGTCTCACCTCCGCGGAAATAATCGGTAAGCGTGTGTCGGATGTGATGGGAGATTTATACAACCAGGTCAACCCACAGCTCGATGCCGCCTTTGCGGGTGAGCAGGTTGATTTTGAGTTAACAGTTCCAGCGCGCCCTGGCTCTGCGGATCGAAACAGTAATAGGCTCTATGCCATCACTTACAAACCTCTCAAGAGTCCAGGCGAAGGGGCCCGCGTCATGGTGGTCGTTATTGACATCACCGAGCGCAAGCGGGCTGAAGAAGCGCTTCGCGTCAGCGAGGAACGCTACTCCGCGATTGTAAGCATGGCCATGGATGGAGTGATCTCATTCGACGCGAACCGGCTCATCGTACTATTCAATGCTGCCGCTGAAAAGATATTCGGCTGTCCCGCAACAGAGGCGATAGGCCGGTCACTCGATGACTTCATCCCACCGCGACTTCGGGAGGATGAGCGCGAACACGGTCAAGACTCTGCGCACACTGGAACAAACGGCCGGTCGACACTTTCCGCTGGATTGTTCAGCAGCCTTCGGACAAATTACGGCCTTCGAGCCAATGGGATGAAATTTCCGTTGGAAGCAACGATCTCCGAGGTCAACTTGGCCGCAGAAAGGCTTTACACGGTCATCTTGCGAGACACAACCCAGCGCAAGGAAGTGGAAGAGGCGTTGAGAGAGAAAGAAGAGCGCTTTCATTCCATGTATGAACACGCCGCTGTTGGTTTTGCGCAGGTGGGCATGGATGGTGTCTATCTCATGGTCAACCCTGCGTTTTGCGAAATGCTGGGTTATAGCGAGGCTGAATTGCTGAATAGGACATCGGAGAGCGTCAGTCATCTCGAAGACCGGGAACGGGAGAGGATTCTTCTCAAGTCGCTTTTATCGGGTGACAGCGACTTCTACGAGATTGAGAAACGCTATGTCCACCGCAGTGGTGCGACGGTGTGGGTGAGCGTAACCTCGTCCGCGGTGAGGGACAGTCATGAGCGCATTGTCTATAGAATTGCAGTCATCCAGAACATCACTCGACGGAAGCAAGCAGAAGATCAGCTGCAGCAGGCGCAGAAGATGGAAGCAATCGGCCGGCTGGCGGGGGGCGTCGCTCACGATTTCAATAACTTGTTGACGGTTATCCTTGGCTACTCTCAGCTGGCTATTGCAGAGCTTCCAGTCAATGATCCCAGCCGCGCTCGGTTTGAGGCGATCGAATCTTCCGGGGAGACGGCCGCCGCCCTCACCAAGCAGCTTCTGGCATTCAGCCGAAAGCAAGTAATTGCCAAGCAAGTCGTCGACCTCAGGGAGATCGTCGTGGGTATGGAGCCGATCCTGCGCCGGCTGCTGCCGTCAGACATCGAGATCGTGATTCATACCGCTCATGAAGCCTGCCCGGTGGATGCCGACCCCAGCCAGCTCAAGCAGGTTCTGATTAATCTCGTGGTCAATGCCGGGGATGCGATGCCGCACGGCGGGAGTCTGGCGATTGACGTCAGAACTGTAGAGCTAGCAGACGGAGTGCAGCAAGACGCGTCGATTAAGCCAGGGCCATACGACTTGCTGACGGTGAGCGATACCGGGAGCGGCATGGACGCCGCGACAGTTGCACATATCTTCGAGCCGTTCTTCACCACCAAACCTGTCGGCCAAGGCACAGGCCTTGGATTGGCGACCATTTATGGGATTGTGCATCAGTGCGGCGGAACTGTTTTGGTTTCCAGCAAACCTGGCGCAGGATCGACGTTCGAGGTTTATCTGCCTCGCGCGTCAGATGGGGTAGTGGAAAAGGGGAACGACGGCCACAGCCTTCATAAACTCACCGGGACCGAGACAATATTGCTGGTGGATGACTCCGCACCTTTGCGGAAGATGATGCTTGGAGTCTTGTCTCAGAAGGGCTACTCCGTTCTCGAAGCTGCGGACGGAGTCACGGCTTTGGAACTTTCCAGAAACTACGCCGGCACGATACACCTCTTGATCACGGATATCGTGATGCCCCGCATGGGAGGCGTCGAGTTGGCGGAACACGTCGTGCGAGAGCGCCCAGAGATCGGCGTAATCTTTGTTACCGGTTATGCCACGGATAAGTATGTGCTACCACTCCAATCGCGGGAACGGATCACGACGATCCAGAAGCCATACGGGACTGACGCCCTTCTGCACATCGTCAGAGGAATGCTGGACGAGATCAAGTCGCTCGAGACGGCAGACAGATAAGCGCGACGCCGGGTAACTGCTTCTGCAATGGCGAATCGTGACAGGCTTGGCCGTATCGAAGTCTTGCCGGAGGACGATCCAGGAGCAGGCAAGGGATTCTTCTCGGGTTCAGCGAATTTCAGAAGAATCGGCAGCGCTTTCTCGCGATGCTTTTGGTGATTCTTTGTACCGGACTTTCCAGCTATTTACTGCAACGTAATGCGAGTTACTCATGGCTCGCAATTTAGGTCGAAGAGTCGTTGATTTCTCGAATTAGCTGCGGTGGAATGAATCACAAGTGTTCGCCATGGCAGCGCCACTCTGGCCTTGAAACGCCTGCGAGATTGTATTCGGCTCGATGGCGTACGCATGCGGGCCAAGAATGCGCTCCCACGCCCGATTCGCGACGACAAATCGCCGGCGCCGATTGATGTAAGTGGTTGAGCCATGGAATCACCGGTCCGAAGCCGGGTTCAAAAATCAGTTGCCAGACGTAGTGCAAAACTCCTGGATGGCCCGATTGCATTCCCTGAAAACAGGCCGCCGAAATCAATCACGCTCAGGACGTTATTCAGGTTCTGGCCGTCGGCTTGGAACCGTATCTTCACGCGATCGGATTTGTAGATGTCTGCGCCGACGGATGCGTTCGCCTCAAATGCTGGATAGATTCGGCCGCGAGCGAAATTGATTCGATTCAATACCTGTTGGCCGTACTCGGCCAGCACCGCGGCTGGATCTCCGTCAAAGTCGAACGGCAAGCCGCTATCGAATTGCACGCCGAACGCGGTCCAAAAGCGCGGTGTCAGTTGGTAACGGACTCGCCCTCTCACGGTGTTGCGCTGGTCTTGCGAATCCGGGGCGTGCCCCGTTAGCTGAGATGCAGCTTGACTGGCATCGGAACCGAAGAAGAGCCCCCCAGTGACTGGAAACCAGGCATTGCCGACGATGTAGGAGTAACTCCCAAAGCCCGAGAAATGATGCCAGTCGGGGACCTCAACCTTCCCTTCGACACCGTAAAGGACTGCTTTTCGAAAAGAGATGGGAAAGCTGATCGTTGTATTAAGGATCTGACTGTCATCGGCGTAATTATCGATTACTCTTCCGAAGTAGTTGCTTCCAAGCTTGACGTGGTCAAGGAAAACCTTGGTCAAGCCCGCTTCGTAATAGTCGCCTCGCGAGGGTTGAACGGGCAGGTTCAGAAAGCCGGTAGGATCAATGGAAGCAATGCTCGGGGAACTCGACAGAAGGACGTTTTCAAATGAGGGCGTTTGAAAGATCCGGTCATAGGAAAAATGGATGACCGCGTCATGCTTTTGGAAATAGTGTGAGATAGCAAGGCGCGGCTGCAAAGACTGTTGGTTGAGGAGCAACTGATAGTGGTCCCAGCGCAGACCTGCGTTGATTGTCCAGGTGTGTAACTTGATCAGGTCCTGCGCGAAGCCCGATTGCTCCAGGTCGGGACGATTTGCCTGGTATGCAAATGCAGTTGGTGAGCCGGGATCGAATTGTGTGGGGTCGGTAATGTTGTAGTTCAACATCTCATTCAGGAATATGCTGTCCGACTCAACACCTGCCTTCCACTCGTTTCGACCGCGATCGACGGTGGCGCTGGCTTTGAAGTAGCCCTCACGAAACCAGTTGTGCTGGAGGACGATGATTGGCGTCGACTCCGCGTTTGAGTAAAAGTCATTCGAGTTGTCGCGAACCATCCCGCGCATTTCGCCTGTGGCGGTGGGAGAAAATATGTGCTCGTAGGAGGCGGTGCCGATGGTTTCGAAGTTGTCTGCATTCTGATGTTGCCCGGCCGCCTGCTGAACCATCTCATTCGGAATATCGTAGCGGGCGAGTTCGTGGCGCACCATGAATCTGAGCCGGTCGTTTGGTGTCAAGTCACGTGCAAAGGCCAGGGAGAAATCGCCCACCGTTCCCGTATTCGAAAAGTTCTGGGGAACCACGGGGTTCAAATAGCGTTCCGTCGTACTCCCGCTTGCGCTCCCGCTCAGCGCGTTCTTGCCCCAGACGTACTGTCCCTTGCCGAATGCCCCACCCGAGCGGAAGCTTCCTCCCGAAAGGACGACTTGGCCATGAAAGCCCTGTTGACTATCCTGTAGCGTGTTTAATTCGACGACGCCTCCCATTTTTCTGCCATATTCGGCAGGAATGCCCGCGGTAAAAATACTCATCGATACGACGTCATCCGCTTCAATCTCCGGCCCGAAGCTGGGCGACCGGTTGTCAGTGAGAGGTATGCCATCGACAACAAACTGCGTCTGCGATTCCGAGCCGCGAGGATGCATGACGGCATTGCCCTCGTAGAGCCAACCCGGCTGCGAATTCACCAGATCCTGCAAGTCGCGACCGGGAACAGAACTGAGCCTGTCCTGAATAAAGTCCGCTCCTATCTGACTTACAGAGCCTGCCTGGTCGGGGTCAATCAACGTATTGGCGGAGGTCACGGTCACGGATTGCTTCACCGTGACCAACTGGAGTTGGATCTTCAATGAAGTAGGCAGCAACGAGCGAATCTCGACTGGTTCGGATTGCACTCCGAAGCCCGGTTGTTCAACCTCGAGTTGATAAATGCCAAATGGAAGACGCTGCACATCCAGGTCTCCCTGGTCGTTTGTCGCGAGGGCATTTCGATATTGATTTCCAATGCTGACGATCTGGACCGTTGTTTTCACGCCGCGACCTGAGGGGTCGGTCACTTTCAAGCGCAATTCGCCGCTATTGCTTTGGTTATAGAGCGGTATAGATATCAGGAAAATAAGAGCCGCAAATCGCTTCATACAGGGTCGGTCTCCTTGAATTAAATATGAATCGCTCGACAACGGTCGTCGAACGCCTACCAATGGGATGCTCTCCACAGCATGAGAGTCCGTTGTTCTACCTTGTCATCTTGAATATTCCGCTGCCTGCCGATTTGTTCAGCCTTTCTTGATCTGAGCGTCGGAGGGGGCTTCAGGATCACAATAGAGAAATCTTGAACAGATTCGTGGAGAATGTAACATATGGATCTTACATCCCGCAGTTTGCAGGCAAGGTTCTTCGGAGCTTTGTCGGGATTCGTTCAATCATAGAGTCTCGGGGATATTGAGAAGAGGCTGAGAATTTGCTTCTGGATGGGAATGAGCGGGAGGGGGAAGGTCTGGACGAGCTCGCCATTTTCGGTGAAGAGTAGGTGGCGAGTGCATGGGCGAAAGACTCGCGTCATCTGCTCGGTTGCGGCTGCGCCAAGGATGGCCTTCAATTCCCGGCGAGTTTCTCCCGATTGGCTTGAATGGGCTTCGTCCACGATGACGGCATACCGCCGCTTTGCGATTTCCTCTTGCCACTCATGCGCTTTCTTCTTCTCGCCTTCCGTTGCGCGTTCCAGGCTCTCTGCGCCAGCTGTACGCAGCAGGCCGCGCAACACGAAAGGGAATTTTTGCAAGGTCGTTATGACGATCTTTGTCCCATCGATCAATGCGGCGGCGAGTTGCTGCGAGTTCTCGTCAAGCGCCTTGACTACACCCTGGGCATGCTCAGTCTGATAGATCGCATCCTGTAATTGTCGGTCGAGAACCTGCCTATCGGTCACGACAATGACGCAATCGAATATCTTTTGATCGCCTCCGCTGTGAAGGCTTGCAAGCCGGTGGGAGAGCCACGAAATGCTGTTTGTCTTGCCACTCCCCGCCGAGTGCTGAATCGGGTAATTTCTTCCAGCCCCTTCGCTCTGAGCCGCCGATATGAGTTTGCGGACGGAATCGAGTTGATGGTAGCGAGGAAAGATCATCGTCTCTCTCGTGATCCAACGGTGTTCACCGTTGCCATCTTCGATCTTTTCATCCTTCTTTTCGAGGAACATGAAGTGGCCGAGAATGTCTAGGAAGCTGTCGAACTGCAAGACCTCTTTCCAGAAATAGCCTGTTCGATAGCCCGACTTGTGTTGCGGATTTCCCTTGCCACATTGCATTTGTCCCGGATGGCTGCCGCGGTTGAAGCGGAGGAAGAATGTTTTTTCTCCAGCAAGCCGGGTTGTCATGTGGACTTCTTCCGAATCGAATCGACAGCAAAGTGAACCAGCGCCCGCTTCTTGAAGTCAAACAACGGAGCGCGTGGATCGCGGTCATTCTGAAATTGCCGGATTGCGTGACGCCAAGTCTGCCCTGTTCCGGGATTCTTAAGCTCAATCGTCGCAACCGGCAGCCCGTTCAGGGCGAGAACCATATCCAATGTCCGGTTGTCGCTCGGATGGCAAGGAACTTGCCTCGTGACTGTCAGCCGGTTCTTGGCATAAAGCTCAATGATTTCCGGGTTGGCACCGTGCGCCGGCGTGAAATTCGCAAGGCGAAACGTTTTTCCGTAGAACTTGAACCCGTAACGCAACGCATGGAGCGAACCTTTTGCGTCCAGTTCCTTGACCAGCGTGGAAAGGATCATCGGCTCCAGCCCGCTGCCGTGAAGCGTCTCCATCTCAGCCCAAAGGTCCGCCTGCGTCTCTTTGATGAAGGCAATCAGATAAGCCGGGAAGAATGCCCGATCCTTGTCCCAATGCGCATTGCTGCCTTGGGTCCATCCGCTAGCAGTGAGAAGAATTTGCTCCACACAGCTCTCAAAGGCTCTTTCGGTCGTTTGGGTACACGATTCGCTGCTAACGGAACTGCTCGCATGGAGCAAATCCAGCCCGCCCACGAAAGAGGGCTGGGTCCTTGCAAACCCCATCACGAGCAGGCCCTATTTCCCGACCGAGATCCAGAAGCGGCACTTGAAGCCTCTGGGGATCAAACTCGGTCTGGGACCAATCGGCTGGCA
>Ga0182030_10011148_pt1 | contig 18160 bp, 12 predicted proteins | sample 812S3MmetaG_FD_121299 | JGI IMG/M metagenome (GOLD analysis project Ga0182030, IMG submission 121299) | Permafrost microbial communities from Stordalen Mire, Sweden - 812S3M metaG (Illumina Assembly) | ecosystem: Environmental > Terrestrial > Soil > Wetlands > Permafrost | place: Sweden...
AAACTTCCATTTTATCAAACTTTGGGGACTTATGAGTTGCTGTTCGGTTGCCTTAACGGCCCGTGCCACCTTGCATCGCGGCATCTGTTGGTTTTTGCGGGGTGCCTGATAGGTTTCTCATACGCATTACTGGGCTTGCGGAAGCCACCTGCTGCTGCAAAATCGTGCTTATTGACTGCAGCACATCGCGCTCTATGTTTCAAAGTTGGCTATCAGGTAATTTTTGCGTGCCTTTCAGTGCTTTGCATGAAATTTGCGTGATGGACGCTGGGTTGCTGCGGGGATATCGAACCGTAATTGAGCCGCGGCCTCATTTTTGTCTCATTAACAACGTTTAGTTGATAGCGAAAGCTGCAACACTAAACTTAACTGATCGTTGTGTTTGAACAATTGTTTTCCCCCCAATGCATGCAAGTGTTTCACATCGGATCGGGCGTGGGTACAGGCTTCCCGTTACATTACATATACACCGAGCGGCGCTATTCAATCTTATGAATACGCTTGATAGAGTCGATTTGTTTCTGCAACGCTTCAGCCTCTGCTGTGCGCTGCTCTTCAACGAGCATGGCGTGATATGGCAACAGAACATTCAGGAGAGAGGGGTGTTGTTCGCTTTGAAACTTCTGTGCGGTAGCGACACACTTCTTGAAGGACTGCTCGGCCTCGCTGAATTTTTTTTGCATTGCGCGGAGCCGACCCCATGTTGCGTCAAATCCCGCAGTGTTACCCTGCTCTGTTGGATCAACCATGTTTAGCTGTGCACTGGCCTCATGCGCTAATGCTTCTGCTTTGTCTAGATTTCCGCGTTCAATTTCCACTTCGGCAAGAAATCTCAGTACAGACCCTTGCAATATATGATCAGTTTTAGTATCACCTGATTCGTTTCGTTTGATCTTCTTGAGTGTTGTTTCAGCCTCGTCGAATCGACCAAGTTTTGTATAAAGGTTACCTATGCATATGAGGTACGCGTCGAAATTCTGATTCGCTCCGTCTTTTTGCTTGAGCGAATAGGCTTCCTGGAGCGTCTCGAGTGCTTTCGAATACTGACGCAATTGGCGCAATATTTGACCTTTGTTGAACAACGCAGCTGCATATTTGGAAGCCTGCGATTCGTCTTCCAGATACGCTCTCTTGAGCACTGAGATTATCTGGTCATCTAGAGCGTCCGCATGCGAAAGTTCACCGGTACGTTCCAGCAAATGCACAAGAAGGCTTCCTGTAACGGCAGCAGAAAGCCAGTCTCCTGAGTTTTGCTGCCACTCAAATCTTTCTTTGGCCAGGGCAAGTGCTTCTTTCCCATTTCCCGTTCGTTCCAAATATTGACTGCGAGCAGCGAGAGTATGTGGATAAAGCTCTTTCAGTATGAATATATTCTGAGTCGCTCTTCCAAAAATTAGTGCATATTCTGAAAATTGCGCGGCGAAGGAATTGCGCTCCCTGAGCAGTTCGTGAAATTTCAGAAGGTAAGCTAGTGAGAACTTATAGAGCAGTCCGACACCAAACAATAGCCCGACTGGAATCAGCAATATCCAAATTGTTATTATCGTTAGTATGTTTAGATCAGGCGTCAAAATTGAGTATGTTCCAAACATAATCATGAGCGCATAAACAAGCAGCGCATAAAATTTAAAATGCGTCATGGTGAGAAAGGCTCTGCCTATGTCGTCTAGCGCTTTGTCTGAGCTGCCTTGCGCTAAATAACATTGTGCACGAAAGTTGTAAGACATCGGTGCTGGCGCGATTTGAATCAACCTTGTGAAATCATCTATAGCTTTATCGAGGTAACCAATATCCTTATAGATAAGTCCACGAGCCAGCAGAGCGAAGACACTTTTCCTATCGAGTCTGAGTGCTTCGTTTACGTCTTCGATTGCAAGCTCGTTATGTTTCAGGACTTTGTTCTCCCAGCCGCGTCGGGCAAGGAGATTCGCGTTTTGAGGCTCAAGTTTTAATGCTTCGTTTAAATCTTGAATAGCCTGCTCATGCATTTTCGCCAGAGAGTAAGCTTCCGCTCTCGAGCGATAAGCCTCTGCGGTAGGTTCTTCAGTGATAGCTTTTGTGCAATCAGCTATGTTTTTTCCTGGAGGTGGCGTAGCCAAGATAGATTGCCATTGCTCGAAAGCACTTTCTGGCGGTAACTTCTAATCCTTACGTTAGTCCCATTACAGGTTTGCGTCAACTCTTCCTTGTGCGGATTGGCAAGCCGGAAAATCTGATTGTTTAGCCCCCTACAACGTGAAAGAGTCTTGACCTTTCCTTCACTTCAAATGTTTCTTGAGACCAAACATAGTAGTCTTTTAAATTAACCGACGCTGGGAATCATGAAGAGGTCAAGGACATGAGTCAAACGTTGACGCAAGATAGCTCATTGATGACAAACCCACTGCTTGAGGGGTTGAAGCTCGATAAGAGAGCTGAGCCATTTGGAATGGTCATTTTCGGCGCTCATGGAGATTTGACGAAGCGCAAGCTGTTGCCTGCACTTTATGCTCTATATCTCGAAGATCAATTGCCGAAGGAGTTCGCCTTACTCGGAACATCGCGTACAAAAATGGACGACGAGCAGTTTAGAAAAGCGATGAAGGAGTCCGTTCAAAAATTTGCTTCTGATTTGAATTTTCAAGAAGATTCGTGGAGCAAATTCGCGGAGGGGCTGTTTTATATTCCCGCTGATGTCAGTAAGCTGTCTGGTTTTGAAGAAATCGGTGCGCGACTCGATGAACTGAAAAAGGAACGCGGCACAAACGGAAATCATATCTTTTATCTGTCAACGGCTCCCAGCCTTTATCTAGTGATAGTTAAAGGTCTGGCGGCGGCAAGTTTAGCAACTAGATGCAAACCAAATCAGGTGCCCTGGCCAAGAGTAATTATTGAAAAACCCTTCGGTCACAATCTGGAATCAGCAGTTAGTCTTGATGAAGAAATTCACGATGTATTGAGTGAGCATCAGGTATTTCGCATAGACCACTATTTGGGCAAGGAGAAAGTCCAAAATATTATGGTGCTCCGTTTTGCGAACGGAATATTTGAACCATTGTGGAATCAGAAATACGTTGACCACGTGCAAATAACTAACGCAGAAACACTGGGCGTGGAAGGTCGGGGCTCTTATTATGAGGAAGCCGGTAATCTGCGTGATATGGTGCAGAATCATCTATTGCAGCTTGTATCGCTTGTCGGCATGGAACCTCCTATAGCGCTCGATCCTGAAGCTACTCGTGATGAAAAGGTGAAAGTGCTAAGGTGTCTGCGTCCGATGAAGATCGATCAAATCGACGAGTATGCTGTGCGCGGGCAATATGGAGCTGGTCACATTCTCGGTCAAGCTGTGCTAGGCTATCGACAGGAAGAAGGTGTATCATCGGAGTCACCGGTAGAAACATTTACCGCTTTAAAAATGTATATCGATAACTGGAGATGGGCTGGCGTTCCGTTTTACCTGCGGTCTGGCAAACGTCTGTCAAAATCCATCACCGAAATCGCTATTCATTTTAAGACGGCACCACACCATCTTTTTTCAGGTTCGCTGGAAACAAGTTCTGCAGATGAGACTGAAAGCCATCTGAGCCAGAACATACTTGTGATTCAAATTCAGCCGGAAGAAGGCATCTCGTTAAAGTTCACGACGAAGCAGCCCGGGCAGACTAATCAGCTGCGTAATATGAATATGGACTTCAAATATGGCACCGCATTTGGTGTGCGAAGCCCCACAGCGTACGAACGATTGTTGCATGATGCCATGATGGGAGATGCAACGTTGTTCTCTCGATCAGACCAGGTCGAGGTCGCCTGGAAATTTATTCAGCCACTTCTTGAACATTGGTCCGACAAAAACAACAAACCAGTTTTCGCAAACTACGCTAGCGGTTCATGGGGACCCGATGCCAGCGATAAGCTCATTGCTTCAACTGGTCACAGCTGGAGGCGTCTATGACCATATCTACACCAACCACCCCTACAAAGCAAGAGACAAGTACTGGAGCTGAAGCATTCTTGTCGGGAAAGTTGGCACAGGTCGACATTGCTCGTATCGAGAAAGAATTGAAGGCGCTGTGGCAGTCGGCTTCTGATTCTGGCGAGGGCAGCTCAGTAACTCGCTCTTGTGCAATCAATCTTATTTTGTACAGTGAAGACAATGACGCTGAAACCGTTGCGGCTGAAGTGCTAGATGATATAGCGACGCATCATCCCTGCCGAGCAATCTTGGCTATTTCACGTGCAGCTGATAAACCGGCTCTGGAAGCGTGGGTATCTGCTAGATGTCATCTAACTGATTCAAAGACGCACAAGCAGATTTGTTGCGAGCAGATTACTGTACGCAGCGAGGGTAATGGACCTCAGAATTTGGCAAGTGTGGTATTGCCTCTGGTGATATCTGATCTGCCGGTCTTTCTCTGGTGGCGAGCCAAAACTGTTTCACTGGCTAACGTCAAACCGTTTCTACCTTCTGTCGATGAACTGATTATCGATTCTCAGAAAGACGAAGGTGTTGCCAATTTCTTTGCGGATGTAATGACTGTTGTGAAGTCTTATCTGAAGGAAAAGGAACAAGCTCACATAGTAGTTTCTGATCTTAACTGGCGTCGCTGCCTATTGTGGCGTGAAGCACTGGCTCTTGCTTTCGATGAGAAGGCGAATCGTTTGCCTCTCTCGGCTCTCAAGCAAATTCAAAAGATTCAGATTGCTTATGGTGCTGGTGGATCGGAACGAACGGGCGGAGTTAACCAGGCGCTTCTTTATGTTGGCTGGTTGGCTAATCGCTTGCAATGGAAATTCAAGAGCGCATCTGCGATTCAAAACCGGGAGCAGGAGCCGGATCAGAAAGAGTTGGATGAAAGTAAAAATGCTTTCAACATCAAGTTGTCCGCGGGCGAAAGAGAAATTGAACTTCAGCTTCGTGGCACTACCTCTGATGAATCCAGCTACGGCAACATTACATCAATCGACGTATCGTTTATTGATGCCTCTTTGTCATCAATTTCAATTGGCAAAACACCTGGGGTTCCAGGTGTAAACGTTCTCTTCAATGGTGCTGATGGAAAATGCGAAACCATGAGTCACAATGAGGCTTTCAAGGTTTACCAGGTGAGTGAAGCTCGCTTGATTGATCTGGAATTAGAAAACTGCGATCGCGATTTAATTCTGGAAAGCTCATTTAAAATTGCAGCGAAAATTGCAAACGAGCTATTTTCCAGAGCTTAACTTGATTAACTGAATTGTGGAGCAATCTTGTTACAATCTCAATGGCAAGCAGAATAAACTGAGAACACAAATACTCATTGCCTTTTCAGTCAAAGCGCGACTGATAGAGAGGCAGCAATAGAAAAATACATTGACACAGGCACTTCGGCAAACAGGCAGAGGACAAGAATCAGCCAAACCAATTTTTTACGACAACGAAATGGAGCAAACAATATGAATAGCGCACGAATAAAGTCAGTCCAAGCATTCGAAATATTAGATTCACGAGGCAAACCTACCATCAAGGTAGCGGTCCATTTAGACAATGACCTGACAGCGGAAGCCTGCGTACCATCCGGTGCTTCCACAGGGGATTTAGAGGCAGTAGAACTTCGAGACGGTGACATTAAAAGATTTAACGGTCAGGGAGTAACCAAAGCTGTCAAAAACGTTCAGGATTATATTTCCCCAGCAATTGCCGGAATGAATGTTTTTGACCAGACACGCATTGACGAACAAATGATTGCTTTGGATGGCACACCCAACAAGGCGAAGCTTGGCGCAAATGCCATTCTGGGAGCCTCTTTAGCAGTCGCCCGCGCAGCATCGATGCAAGCGGGCTTGCCGTTATACCAATATCTCGGAGGAGTGAACGCCACGCTTCTTCCGGTGCCGATGATGAACGTTCTGAACGGAGGCAAACATGCAGATAACAACGTCGACTTTCAGGAATACATGATCGTACCGGCTGGTGCCTCAACATTTTCCGAAGCATTGCAATGGTCCACTGAAACTTTTCAAGCCCTCAAAGCCATAGTACACAAGCATGGTTATAGTACTGGCGTAGGCGACGAGGGTGGATTTGCCCCGAACTTAAAATCGAATACCGAACCGTTAGATCTGATATTAGAGGCCATTAAAAGCGCCGGATTTGAGGCTGGCAAAGACATATTCATTGCGCTTGATCCAGCAGCTAGTGAGTTTTATGATGACGGCTTCTATCATTTCTCAAAATCTGATGGCTCTAAGAAGTCCTCCAAAGAGATGATCGATTTATTCACAAGTTGGCTGGATGCATATCCGATTATTTCGTTGGAAGACGGTTGGTCCGAACATGATAGTGCTGGTTGGAAGGCGGCAACACAAGCTCTCGGCAAACGTGTTCAATTGGTCGGCGACGATAATTTCGTAACAAATCCCAAGATAATTCAAAAAGCAATTGATGATGGTATAGCAAATTCTGCATTGATCAAGTTGAATCAAATTGGGACAGTCACAGAGTCCTTCAGAGCAGTAGAAACTGCGTTAAAGGCTGGATATACATGCGTTTGCTCGCACCGGTCTGGAGAAACAGAAGATACTTTCTTAGCAGATTTCACTGTAGCAACCGGTGCAGGACAAATCAAAACCGGCTCGCTATGCCGATCAGAGAGGGTAGCTAAGTACAATCGGCTATTAGCTATAGAAAATCAGCTAGGATCTTCGGCACGGTTTTTGGGCAGAAATGCATTTTTATTGAGCGGCGGCAATGAAGGCATACTGGTATCCAGCAGTAAAAAATTGTGACCACTAACCAGCGAAATCAAATCGGAAAATCAAAAGAACGGCTCGATCAAGCAATTGATTCTTTGCTTCGTCTATCAAAAGAGCGCTACAGTGAGCGCCTGGAAGAACAGACGATAAGACTCAAAGTGATCGCTCTGCTAGGGAAATAAGAAAGGGATCCAACTGGGGTCACCGACCCTGATACGTTTTGATTGCTTAGAACCAATGGGGTTATCGATCACTCGCGGAGCCGATGTTCTCGGAGTCACCAGACAGACACTGAATAATCTTGTCAATGGAAAATCCGGAATATCTCCTGAAATGGCAGTTCGCTTAGATAAGGCATTCGGCGGGACGGCTGAAGCGTGGCTTGCTCTGCAGACTGCATACGATCTAGCACAGGTTCGAAAAATAGAATCGACGATCCGAGTCAAGCGCTACAAGGCGAAAGTGTAACAGAGAGCGTCTCTCTACTTGATATGACCGCGCGGGGAGTTGCGGTTCAACAAGAATCGGGACACCAATGGGTGGCAATTTAGTGACAGAAGTTGCGAAAGTCAAAATCCAGTCATGTCTTTCACCACATCCATAACACCAGCACTCATGACCTCTTGAATTTGTTTCGTTTCCTTATAGTCTTTCGGCATATCGAAAAAAGTTACTGGTACATCAACTTGACTGGCACTAATTGTGTCTACTGAGTCGACCACACCAGCTGCGCCAAACGAGCCGCTACCGACTGACACTCGAAGAGGGACGGCGTGCAACTGAGGCAAAGCAGCATTGCCGCATAACATTTGACAGATAGGATCTGGCAGTTGTAGATCTCGTGAAATCCAATAGCTTCCGCTAGCAATCTTGTTCTTCCTACCCTTGCTTGCTTTGGGCACGACCCTGATTGCTTGCAATCCGCCGATCTTTTGTTCTTCCTTCGTGCGTATCCATTCAACTGCCGCTAAATTAAGCGTGCTCACTCGTAACGGGCTCTTGTCCCATTGTTCCAGAGGAACAAAACAATATGTCTTATTGGCCGGGCTTAAGACAAACGGCTTCCAACCAGGGGCTTTTGCAAGGTCCATCCATTTGCCATTTTTAGTGACAACTTTTAGAGCCTCTGAACACGCGTAGATGGTGGTGTCGCCCCAAAGCATATTTTTCTGTTCGATCTTCCAGCAATGCAGTTGACGCACTTGTTTGGTTTTCTCTGCTTGGGCAGATAGGACAAACCCCAGGCAGACTGTCAGGACTGTGATAATCCTGGCGTTTACGCTGGCAAATTTGTTTATTATGGCCACCATTAATACTCCGGAATCAAAGTATTCGTAGAACAAGACCAGTTCTTTCCAGTGAGGATCTCTGAAGTTTGCCTTGCCGATTTCGCCAAAACATATTATGCCAGGCCCGCAGTTAAGAGGAGCGAAACATTTTGGAATTAGCATTAGGACTATGACTTGACAAATAAGGATGTGCAAAATGCAAGGATTTATTTGTCCAGCAGCCATGCAGCCAGATCGCGCTTGAGCTTTTTCATGTCGGCCTCGCGCGTGTACATCATATGGCCGGCTTCGAAGTAGTGGTGCTGCACTCGAGATAGCACCGCCAGTGGTGCATCGAGTTGCGCAATGGACCAGTCCGTTGCACTGTAAGGAGTGCCCAGGTCGTAGTAACCGCTGGCGACCAGCACCTTCAGGTGGGGGTTACGCCGCAGCGCCCGCGACAAGTCGGGGCTCGTGCATGCGAATGAATTGCCCTTGTTCTCGCCCCGATTCCAATTCCATTGCTTGTTTACTTCCATGGATACTACGTCGTATCGGGCCTCGGTATCTACGCCGAGTTGCTCGCTCATGTAGGCATGAGCCGCCATGGTGTACGGCGCGACTATAGACTCCAACCCCGGATCGAACTCCCAGTCTCTCGTGCGACTCGCCGCCATTGGCCCAGTCACTCGTGCGTCCAGTCGACCGACGATCAGACCGCGATCTCGCAGTAGGTCGAAGAAAAACGTCTGGTCGCTGATGCGAAGGTTCTTCTCCTCGACCAACGCGGGAGACAGCCCAGTTAGTTCGGCCACACGATTGGTAACGCGGGTCCGCATCGCTTTTGACAATCGCGCTCCGGCATGCAGGGCAGCGAGATAATCTTCGGCTACAAAACTTTCGGCCGCGGCGCGCGCAGCCTCAGGTGATTCGGCAATCGGACCAGAGAGCTTGCCGTGGTATTGTGCGACGACTGCTAAACCGGGCAGGAATGCTGCATACGGCAGGTCATTGCGTGGACAGAATACGAGACTCTGCAGATCCATAGCGCACGACACAAGGATCAACCCCGACAGCGCAACTCCAAGATCCTGCAATTTGTCGGCCAGCGCTGCACCACGCAAGGTGCCGTAGCTTTCGCCCGCCAGGTACACAGCTGAGCCCCACCGGCGGTGGCGACCCAGCCAGGTTCGGATACATTCCGCAAGCGCATCGACGTCGCCGTCGACGCCGAGCATCTTCTTGCGTGCCTCTTCGCTGGCGGTAATCGAGTAGCCAGTGTGGGGTGGATCGACGAACACCAGGTCGAAATGCTCGAACCAGGATTCCTGATTGTCGGTTACTGCATATGGAGGGCGGGGCATGCTGCCATCTTCGTTAACCACTACCCGTTTCGGGCCAACCGCGCCCAGATGCAGCCAAACTGAGGACGATCCGGGTCCGCCGTTGAAGACGAAGCACACGGGGCGCGATTTGGCATCAGCGTCTTTAAGGAAGTAGGACGTCGTGAAGACGGCAGCTTCAGGTTCGCCACGCTTATCATCGAGGCTGAGGGTCTGCACAGGAATGAACGCGGCGACGGCACTATATTCCATCGTTTTGCCATTCAGAGTGATGCTTCCCTCGCTCTTCCACGGGTCGGCTGCAAGCAGCTTATCGACCTTTTCACGCAGTCGTTTTTTTGCTTCATCATTCTGTGCACTTGTTGCGGCTGGCGTTGGTTCAGTCATGAGGTTCTCGTTATCAGAGGAATCATCTAATTGCTTCTTTTATTCGACCAAAATTTGTCTGAACAAAACCGTTTGCGGCGCTAGAAATTTCCGATCGGTTGGTAGCAATTTACAGTTAATCGATTGCGTGCTAACACACCGTTTGACCAGACTTTTATAGACTGATTGACGCCCCACGGATTACCAGCAAATCCAGCAGGTGCGACGACTGTCAGTCGGTCAATTCCTGCGCTCACAATTTCCGCTTCGAATGGACCAATCATTACCTTGTCGTTAGCGACATCTGGAGCAAAAGGTCCGCCATAAATATCAAGGTTACAAGCTGGTGCTACCCACGTAGCGCTCAGTCCCTTAAGTACTGGAACACCCGCCGCAATAGACAAAGTGGATTCGCCCGCATTCAGCCCTGCGATTTGCAGACCGAGAGTGCAATTTCCGGCTTTAAATTCCTGTGGAATTTGGAATACAAGATTTGTTGGGCTGGCTGATACACACGTGAGTGTTTGACTACCAATAGTGGCAACGTTTGTCGAAGAATCAGTGGAAAAATTTTGCCCGGTGATTGTTATTGTGTCACCAGCTTGTGGCGTTTCTGGATTGATTCCCTGGATCGTTGGTGCAGGAGTGGTTAACCGCCAGCCGAAAGTCGAGCCCTTGACGCCGCCGCCTTGAATAATCATTTGATTGCCACCTGACGCCAGCTCTCCGCTAACGTTGACAGACAATTCTTTTTTGCCACCAAACTGGTGCTCCGTGAGGTAGCTCATTGAAGATGAATTGATTCGCAACCATTTGAAACCAGGTGTTGTGGATGTTCCGTTATAGTAGGTCAATGTCAATTCAAGTTTGTCTTGACCTTTAGCCAAATTGATTGATTGAGTAAAATTCTGTACTTGATTGTCTGGCGCTTCGAATAATTTCGATTCGTCTAGGGTGATGATCCTTCCAGCCGCGTTGGCGGTTGAGGATGAAAATAACAGTGTCAAGAGTGTCGACAGTGCAAGCACAAAATGCCGTTTCATCTAATAACTCTCCATCTGAACCAGGCTAGTTAACGCAAGGTTAGCTAGCTTAACAGGTCAAGAGCGGATTGTTTAGACTCAATTGTTACTTGTTTATGACTTGTCGGGATGGTTTTTGTTTCGCCAGCATTGAGTTCAAATATGTGCTCGTTGTATCCGATTTTTATTGGGTTTGCACCGCAATGTCTGGCATGGATCTGGGTTCGGTCGTGATTGAGGTCGAAGTGCAATGATTGATCTCGATAATGAAGTGTGAAAGATAATCGTACGAGTGCTTCCGGCAATTTAGGGTCTATCCAGAGCACATTGTCACGTGTACTGATGCCCGTATAGCAGCGCTGAACGATATCTACAGTACCTGCCATCGCGCCCATGTGTATGCCTGATTTCGCTGTTCCTCGAGCCGCAACATCAAAATAGTCGCTACCGAGGGCGGCGTAAAATAACCCGCCGGGTGTGGTCTCTGGCAGGGAGTCTAGTCGTTCGTCATTTGGGGCAGATAGTTGATCTGGGTTTTCGCCCTGCTCTTCGCTTTTTTCAAGTCCGTTTTCTTTGTTCACGGGGGCACCGCCAAGAAGTCTTCCGGCAAGGTCTTTATCCAGTCGTGAAAGTACCCAAGCAAGTGCGACACGGCTTAAAGTGGATTCATTCGCCGTGCGTGGAATGTAGTATTCAGCCATTTTATGGAGAGCTGCACATTCTTTTGGGTACCCCAGGTGCTCAACGATTTCATTGAGTTCATTCTGTGAAAAAAGAAAGCCAAGCATTAGCACGTCTGCTTGTTTGGAGATTTTATATTGATTCAGATATCCAAAATTTTCTACTAACGCTGCTTCAAGTGCTTTGTGATCGATCCTGTTGTCTTTCATTCCGGGGAATTCTTCCAACTCTTCATATCCATCGAATTGAGCGATGATGCCATTCTTCATAACCGGCACGTACATCTTCTCGCTCACTTCTTTCCAGAGGCTCATCTCCTCATCGGATATCTCGAGGCGTCCCATCAAATGGTCTCGGTGATCTGCTGGAAGACTCTCAAGTAAATCGAGCACTCGACTGCATGTCCACGATGCAAGAATATTCGTATAGGCATTGTTGTTCACACCAGGTTCCGTGAACTTTGGATAACCGTTGTGAAATTCGTCAGGGCCGATGACTCCTCTGATTTCAAATCGACCGGATTGCTCATTTTTTTGCGCGAATGTTGCGAAGAATCGTGCAATTTCGATCAAGATTTCGGAACCGTATGAGTACATGAAGTCTAGATCGGCAGTGGCCTGGTAGAATTGCCAGACGTTGTAAGCGATGGCACCATTTACATGTATTTCAAGATGCGTGAAATCGCGTATCCATTTACTATTTGCTGGTTGCCACCAGTACTCAGGAGTTCTTTCCTTCCCATCACTAGCGCTTTGCCATGGGAAGCAGGCCCCTTTGGCTCCGTATGACTTTGCGATTTTTCTGGCTTCGACAAGTCGGCGATAGCGATATTTGAGCAGGGCTGCACTGATATTGGGCATCCTGAGATTGATGAATGGAAAAACGAACAGCTCATCCCAGAATACGTGTCCCTGGTAACCTTCACCTGTCCATCCTCTTGCTGGCACGCCGTTGTCTAGATCGACCGTATGTGTTGAAGCTGTTTGCAGGGTGTGAAAGCTGTTCAGGTGCAGAAGCAATGATGGAACAAGTTTGGAGTACTCTTCCTTGGTTTCGATAAAAAGATCGAATTGGTGCCACAGGCTTCTCCACGCCTCGATCTGTGACTTTATCAATTGAGGGAATGAGGGCGCGTCCTCCACGAATTCCTGAGAAGAGGCTCCTGCTTCGTAGATGCCCCTGTCGCGAGAAGTGAATAACGAAACTGTTTTTTCAATATGTGTTGGCTCATTCTGATGACAGTCGATATGAATATCTTGCCCGACAAATTCTTGCTCGAGTAAATTGTCTCGTTGCAACTTCAGTTGTTTTCCGTCCTGAAAAACTAGAGTGCGCGCGGACATAGCCACGACAAAGCGAGTTTCATTTGTAATCACCTTCAAATAAATGATGTCATCTTTCGCGGTTAGCTCGAGAGTGGTGAGGTGTTTGGTCGCCTTGTATTTCGGATCTATCTGGTCGCCACTATTTAAAATAGTGCCGTCTAAAGCGCTTCGTACTATAACTTTGCCAGACCAGTTAAGTGGCTCAATGACGTAGTCCAGACCACAAAGATGTGACCATTTCATGTGTACGAAGTGTCTAGCACTGATTTTTGTTTCATGTCCATGCTTGTCTCTAACGTGCATGTCTCGATAGAGAATTCCCTCTCTGAGATTCAGCGTTTGCTTGTAGCTTGTAATTTCAACTTTGTCGATCGAAAACCATTCACTATCTTGTTTGTGTTCTTTGTCTTGTTTGCCGTCTTTGTTATCCGGCAGAATCTTGAATGTGAGGTACAGCCAGTTAGGCATGTTAACGAGTTCTTCTCGTTCGAAGCGTGAACCAGCACTCTCTAGCCAGATCGAATTGTAGCCACCGGCGACATAGGTTCCCGGGTAATGTCTCTGGTCGGACTGGGAGCTAGCGTCAGCACCTCGAGTGCAAAATTTGCCGTTACCCAAAGCACAAAGTGATTCACGTTTCATTTCGTGTTCGGGCGCATAGTCGTCGTAACTTACTATCCAGTTGGCGTCGGTGACATCGAGATCCGCCATAGTCATTCCACAAGTGGCGTTGTCTGAAATTTCCGGTACTGTTACTTCTGCCAGGTCGCGCACAACAATCGTTGCGCCGTGCTCTTTGAGGGATTCTATGTTGCCCTGGCGCGCTACGCCAATTACCATCTTGAAGTGACCTTGATGTCCAGCCTGCACACCAGCCTCTGCATCTTCAACTACTATCGCTCTATCTGGTTTAACCGAAAGCCTTTTTGCCGCTTCTAAAAATACATCAGGAGCGGGCTTTCCATTAAGTTTGAGATTCGCAGCATCCACACCAGTTACGGTGGCATCAAATAATTGAGTAAGATTCGTGACCTTAAGAATCTCCTCGCCATTTTTGCTAGCCGTAACAAGAGCCGTGGCTATCCCTGCTGCCCTAAGTGCTCTAATCAGCGCGACTGTAGTTTCATACGGTTCTACGCCATTCGTGTGAACAAGTCGCATAAACTCTTTGTCTTTCTGTTGCGCGAGAGATTTAATTGTCGGTGAATCGATCGTTGGTGCCTTGATTTCTGGTGCATCTTTTGTTTGTTTTGCAGGTTCTTTTGAATTCTCGTCCTTTGAAGATCCCTCTGGTAGGTCGATTTTTCGCGATTTCAAAAAGCTCTTAACGCCATCTTCGCGAGGCATGCCGTCTACATAGTCGAGATAGTCCTGTTGTGTAAATGGCTTGAATGATTCACCGTCTCGCTGTTTCAGAAAGGCATCGAAGGTGCTTTTCCAGGCCTTAAAGTGGACCGAAGCGGTGCGAGTGACAACTCCATCCATATCGAAAAGAACGGCGTCAAAATCTTTTTTGGAAATTTCCGTCCCGCCTGGAGGCGTGCCACCATTTCCTGTCTGCGATTTTTCTTGAATGCCGACTTTATCGGACTCGTTGTCGCCCGATTTATTCGCGGCAACAGCGATTTTTTGTTTGGCAGTCATATACACCTGGGATTTAGGAATGATTGGTTGGACGATTATGATTCTCCGTGAACCTAGATGCTAGGTCGCCTTGCTTGGTTCCCCTTTCTCGCTAGTATCCTATTCGCACCCGGACCATCTCCTCCAGACTTGGACTTAGGACCCGTTTCGGTATCCGGATTGGCTTCGCCAGGCTCGGACTCGGCTTCGGACTCAGAACTGGTACATCATGGCTTGCTCGACCATTCGACCTTTTGCACCTCTCCAGTTGTGTTGGCACACAGTATCGTAGGCTGTGACCCCGATAGCTGTTCTTGACCTTGTGTTGCGTCGTTCCAGGGGATTTGCCAGAATCAATTTCCAAGGGCAGACGTCTAAGTTTAAGTCTGGACGTCGAACCTTGTCAGGTACGCGGATCGAGTCTGAAACTCAGTTCGCATCTAGCAACTCACCTTTATAGTCTGGAGATTCGCTTCTATGTTCAATAATTTGAAACGAACTAGCGTATCGGTGGCATTGATTGCATTGGCTGCTTTTGCAATCAACCTGGGATTGCCGGGAGCGAGTTTTGCGCATCATAAGAACTACTACCCAACAGACGCCTCAACGACCAGTGTGTCCATGCCCGAGCGTATATTGCTCATGAGGCACGCTGAAAAGCCTGATGATGAAAATAATCCGGACCTTGCGCCCGCGGGGTTTCATCGCGCGGAAACGCTGCCAAAATATATTCTCAGTCAGTATGGTCGTCCTGATTACATATTTGCCGCCGCTAACTCTAAGAAAAGTTCGAGACCGTATGAGACTGCTATTCCATTATCGAGACAGTCTGGCGTTGCGATTGATACGACTTTTAGAGACAAAGATTTCGAAGGTTTGGCTGATGTTCTGCGTCACGATAATCGATTTTCTGGCAAGCTCATCGTAGTTGTATGGCATCATGGAAATATCCCGGAATTTGCTCAGGCGCTCCATGCAAGGGCTGGCGATTATCCACAGGAATGGAAGTCCAGCGTCTACAACCAGATTCTTCAATTCGATTATTCTGGTACGTCGCATCCTAAAGTTACCTGCCTGACAGAGCCTTTCTAATCTGAGCCAGATGAAGATTGGTGGATTCGCTTCATTTAATCGGGTAAAATCCTCCCATAGCCATACGCGTTTACGCTGAAGCGGTTCCGACAATTTACGCCCGGAGTTGGAGCAGCTAGGATTCAAGTAAGGTCTTCCGATGCCAGGTGCTAAGTCGGTTGATCAGAAATTTTCCGATGGCTGGGGGTGTTATGCCGATTTTTCTTGAGAGTTCAGAGATGACTGAATTGAGAGCCTCCGAAGATAATGAAGCTGACGGCTGGAAAATAGCCGATCAGCACATTTCGCGTGACATGCACTCCGAACAAACAGATAGCGGTGGCTTTCCCACTTTGTCTCATGAAGACACGTTGGCTCTCGAGGCCATGGCGGCTAATCGACTCAAGACGAGTAAGCCCGAGCCGATTGGAGAATATCGCAAGCCAAGTTTCAAAAGTTCGTTTTTGTCGAGTTTTGACTTCGCAACAGTCTTTAAGCACACAATGATAGCTGCAATCGCTATCGGCCTGGTCGTTGCTTTTTACTTGGGTTTGTCCTGTACAAAACTCGGCAATCAGACGCATGTCGCTCGCACTCCTGAGCCTGCACATCCAAAAGTTGTTGCTCCGAGACACGTTCGATCTGCTCAATATTCTTCGACTGGTCACGCTTCTGGCTCTGCTAGCACATCTGCTTCTGCCGCCAAGGCGAGCACTAGCAAGCCTGTGGTTGACGACGCTCCATTACCGGAATACAAAGGTCCGTCATCGGTAACCGGTGCGACGGTCTCACACCGTCACGCATACCAGACTATAGCTACGCCTGCCGGTGAGTAGTACGACAGCGTCGACGGTTGACCGGTATTCGATACGTTTCCTTGACTCTACATGCTTCTAGAATTTTATCGAGCTTTCACAACTGGAATCTCATTCCAGTCAGATGTATAAGCCGGGCTTCTAAACTCAGATTTTACTTGCCAGGGTTTCTCAATCCCCTCTGCTGCAAGAAATATGGTGCCCCGACCCCACTTTGCGTTTGCGGCATCCAGAGCCTTCATCATTCTTTCAGACCGTGCTCCGTGACCGCTGTGTTCAAATAGGGATATTTGTCGCCCGGCGCGTGGGCTGACTTTGCTTAATGTGACTCCAGCTTTTTGATAAATATGTCCTGGTTGGTAGATTTTTCGCAAGGCTTCGATTGCTGACTTCACTAACGTAATCGTGTCATCTGTCGCTGTATTCAATATTATTGCGCTTGAGTCTGCAAATCTTTCGGCAGTGTAGGCGCTGGTGCGTACGTAGACCTGGACTTCAGACGCCAGCGACTCGTCGCGTCGTAACTTTTCACACGCTTTGGTTGCATATAGCGTCACTGCTTCTTCTAGTTCGGCCAGCGTTTGCACCGACCGTCCGAACGAGCGTGAAGACAAAATTTGTTTGCGGGCTTCGCCCATGTTTTCAATATTTATGCATGCCACTCCGCGCAGTTCCAGGATGGTTCGTTTCATAACAACGCTAAACAATTTCTCCATGTCGCTAGCGTCACTATCCCGAAGGTCGAGGGCCGTTATGATGCCCATTGATCGCAACCGCTCGGAAAGTTTTCTGCCAATTCCCCAGATGTCAGAGATTGGAATAGCGTTCAGAAGTTGTGTTTGCTTGGCTTTGGAAAGAGCTGAGTAGTCGAATACTCCCCCGAAGCGTTTTGTAGATTTTGCTACGCAGTTGCTTAGCTTAGCCAGCGTCTTGCTGGGGGCGATTCCAACGCAGACAGGCAAGCCAAGCGATTGACGTACTCTGGCTTTTAAAACCATGGCGGTGTCTGCGAAATTTTGAATACCTCCTACAAGAAGGAAACTCTCATCGATGGAATAAATCTCTTGCCGCGGAGCAAAGGCTCCAATCATGCTCATCACTCTGGCTGACATGTCGCCATATAGCGGATAATTTGATGAACGAGCTATTAAGCCACTTTCTTTTTCCAGATGTGAGACTTTGAAATAAGGCACACCCATTGTGACGCCCAGTGCTTTCGCCTCGTTCGAGCGGGCGATGACGCAACCGTCATTATTAGAAAGGACGACGACTGGCTTGCCTTCTAATCTAGGATCAAAAACGCGCTCGCAAGATACATAGAAATTATTACAATCGACCAGAGCAAATCTTTCATCTAACATGGTATTACAGCTGGTGAATCACTGAAGTTGCTACGCCCCAAATTTGGATTTCCTCCCCATCTACAAAATCATGACTATCTGAAGCTTCATCAGACGTCAGCACAAGTTTTTCATCGAGATTTTCTACCCTCCTGACGACGAGTTCACCTGCCACGATGGCTACGACGATCTTGCCATGTGTGGCGTTTATAGAACGATCAACTATCAACATGTCTCCATGGTTGATTCCCGCAGATTGCAATGCGCCGCCATCGACCCTCATGAAGAAGGTCGCTGGCCTGTTTTGAACTAGAAGTTCGTTCAAATCCAGTTGTTTATCTATGTAATCGTCCGCTGGCGATGGAAAGCCGGCCGACGAACGCGACCCAGGTAAATGCATGCCGGAACCATTGGGAATTGAGTAGGCTGATTTTTATCTTGCTAATCGGCGGGCAGGCTTTACTTGCCAACCTGTAGCCGTATGCATGTATGGTATCCCCGGGAAGGGCAAAAAGCAATAGGGAATTTCGCAGAACTAAAAATTTGGCTGGCAAATTTGTTCTAGAGACCGATTTGATATGAATTCACAAGG
>Ga0182030_10011149_pt1 | contig 18160 bp, 11 predicted proteins | sample 812S3MmetaG_FD_121299 | JGI IMG/M metagenome (GOLD analysis project Ga0182030, IMG submission 121299) | Permafrost microbial communities from Stordalen Mire, Sweden - 812S3M metaG (Illumina Assembly) | ecosystem: Environmental > Terrestrial > Soil > Wetlands > Permafrost | place: Sweden...
CGACGTACAATCAAGAAGGACCGGGAGACTGCGGAGAGGTGGCCGAGCGGTTGATGGCTCCGGTCTTGAAAACCGGCATACCCGAAAGGGTATCGGGGGTTCGAATCCCTCCCTCTCCGCCAAGATACCTTCCAAGAACATCCCAAGACATCCGATAAAATCAAGTAAGGCCTAGCAAATTCTGGACTTTACGCCTTTTTGCGTCCAGGTGCATCCAAGTGCAGCCGCGTTCTGGTGGGTGTACTCTTGGGTGTATTCTGTTCTTGAAGTGGGTGTACTTTTCCTGAATAGGGGACGGGCATGGCCGGACTGACCGATACGGAGATTAAGAAAGCCAAGGCGACGGAGAAAGCCTACAGCATGGGCGACGGAGGCGGGCTCTACCTCTGGGTGAAACCGACTGGCGGGAAGCTCTGGCGCTGGTCCTACCGTTTTGACGGCAAGGAAAAGCTGATGTCCCTCGGCAAATATCCCGATGTGCCCCTGGCGCTAGCGCGTGAGCGCCACGCCGAGGCCCGCAAACTCCTGGCGACCGGCGTGGACCCGATGGCGCAACGGAAGGCCGAGAAGACCGCAGAGAAAATCGCGGTCGAGAACTCCTTCCAGAGCGTGACCACAAAGTGGTTGGAGCATTGGCAGGAAGGGAAAAGCCCCCGCCATGTGGATACGGTCCGGCGACGCATGGTGTCCGATATTCTGCCCTGCTTGGGAGCGCGGCCGATTGCCGAGATCGAAGCGCCGGAATTGGTGGCGATGGCCAACGCGATTCAGGATCGCGGCGCGCGCGATATTGCCAAACGCGCTCTGGAGACTGTGGGGCAGGTGTTTCGCTACGGTATTGCCCACGGATACGCGAAACGCAACCCGGCCAAAGAGATCCGCCCCAGCGACATTCTGAAATCCATACCAAAGACCAACTATGCCCGCGTCGATGCCAGAGAGTTGCCAACCCTGCTCAGACGCATTGAGGTCTACCAGGGGAAGCAGGTCACGCGGTTGGCAATGAAACTGATGTCCATGACCTTCGTGCGTACCACCGAATTGATCGAAGCCAAATGGGGGGAATTTGACTTGGAAAATGCCCGCTGGGACATACCCGCCGAGCGCATGAAGATGCGCACTCCGCACATTGTGCCGCTGGCCAAGCAGGCATTGGAGGTGCTGGAGATGTTGCGCGAATTCACTGGGAGCAACGAATGGCTTTTCCCCGGCGACCTCAACCCTGCGCAACCGATGAGCAACAACACGATCTTGAAAGCGCTGGAGCGGATGGGTTACAAGGGCCGCATGACAGGCCACGGCTTCCGTGGTCTGGCGTCCACCATCCTGCACGAGCAGGGTTACGCACACGAGCATATCGAATTGCAGCTTGCTCACGCGCCACGGAATGCGGTGAGTGCGGCGTACAACCATGCTCTCTACTTGGAGCCTCGCGCCAGGATGATGCAGGACTGGGCGGACTTTCTGGAGCAAACACAGCGTGGAGGCAAGGTGCTGCCCTTCCGTCCAACTGCGGCATAGCGATTCGGTCATCTTGGCCGGCAGAGATCAGGCATACGTCGCAATCGGATCCCAGGTAGGCGGCAAGCTGGAATCCGGCGTCATCTTGACGACAGATGATTCACGCCAGCACTCTGACTGCGGATTTCCCGGCTGACTTCTATTTGACGGGCTATCCACTCTTCTACCTCTGTTTCGATCCAACCGACAGCTCTGGCGCCCAGCGACACTGGCCGTGGGAACCTCCCTTCGGTGACGCGCTGATAGACGGTGCTGCGTGATAGGCCGGTGCGATCCAATACGATTGGCAGTCTCAAGATCTTTCTCGGCATCCCTTTACCTCATTGGTTGAGTTGCATTTGAATTACGTTCGGCTTTACCTCAATGCACTGATCACAACATCCGTCGAATTTGCCGACAAACTCGCCGTCGCCATCTTCACTTCAATTGCGGCGATGTCTTACTTTTTTCCAGAACACTCTGCACGGTTAGGTTCTTTTCTCTGACGCAACCTCACATCGATCTTCAAAAATGACGTTCTGCAGATGTCCGTTCTGCAGGGGCGTCATGCGGCACTATCAACGAATGCTGAGCACGACCCGACCGGTCATCCGATTTGGTGCGTTCCCCATGTTGCAAGCTCCCAACGCCGCCTTTACTGCACGTCACAAGACTCATTCTCGCCACACATTGTCCCTTCTCACAGCGGTATATCCGGCTTCATTACCAAATGTCTGCGCGCTTCCGAGCCAGATGTCGATGGTTGTGTTGTCCTTCTACGTCCTCCTCTTGCCGGTACCCCATCGGCCTCTTCATTCAGTCTCTTCATGTACCCGCATAACGCTGTTGCGGTGATTCTCAGGCCGTTCTCTGCAAAGATACGGACCAGCATATTGAGCGTGTATCCCCTTTTCCGCAGCGCATTCAGTTCAGGAAGTACCGCCCGTACGACCCCGCCAAGCATGTACGAAGCGCGTCGCGGTGGGGGTTCATTCGCCTTTTCCTTGAGGAATGCACGAAGCTCGTCGACATTGTGCGACGAGAGTACCTGCACCCTGCGACGAGCCTCATTCTCCATACACAAGCACGATATGTCATTTACACTAGTGATGTCACACATGTATGATAATAGTAATGAAAAAACGGGTAAGAGGCGCGGCAAGGTAGGCGCTGGATATACCGAAACTCCCTACGGTCGTTTTGGCATATCCACCGGCCCAACCCAATCCGCTTCGCTACTCGGGTCTGGGCCTGCGCACCTTGCTCAGGGCTTCGCCCCGAGACCCCACAGGAGCACTGAAATGGCAAGGCCACAGCAAGCAGAACATCGCCGAGGGCTGCTCATCAAACTTTTGTCACAAGAGAAAGAGTTCATTCGACATCAGGCCCACATCGCCGGCTTGACCGTCAGTGAATACATTCGAAGATGCGCACTGAATCGGCCGATACGTTCACAAGTAAGCCGGGATGTGGCCGCTGAACTCAGCAAATTGTTTGGTCTGCAAAAGCATCTACTGATGGAGATCAAAAGCTTTCCCAACGAGGAAGAAATTCGCCGCGAACTCAACTCAACATTATCGGCGATCCACACGGCACTCGCCACATTCAACAAGAACACCGCTGAGTGAACATGATCGCCAAGGTGCAACCTGCCCGGCAACACTCCAGCAGCTTCAGGCGATTACACGCCTACCTGACAACCGAGCGTGATGCCGACACCGGCGAACCTCTCCTCAGAGGAGACGTGGTGTTGTCGGACAACATTGCCGGTTTGGACACTGTAGCGATACAGATGGAGGGCATCGCATTTCTGAACCCGCGCTGTAAGGATGCGCTCTGTCATTATGAGCTTTCCTGGCCACCCGATGAACGTCCGACCAGAGATCAATGGACCGTCTGTGCTTTGTACACTCTCCGTGTACTCGGTTACCAGGACCATCAATATATGGTCGTCGCGCACAATGACAGAGCGCACTTCCACATCCACATCATGGTGAACAAGGTTCATCCGGAAACCTTCAGAGCGCATACACCTTATCGAAACTGGTTGACTCTCGATTCCGCAGCGCGCGCCCTCGAAGCGAAATATGGCTGGGCCCATACAACGGGTCCGACACGATGGGATGAGGAATCGAAGCGGGTTGTACGAACATCAAGTTCCGAACGCAATGCGCTTCGAATCGCCCGACAACAGCCGACAGGTGCGGCGGCAAAGGTTGAACATTATCACGATGAAGAATCTCTGCAAACCTTCATACGGCGGGAAGTGGGCCCCAGTGTCCGGCAACTCCTCATCCGGCGCAATGTGACATGGGACGATCTCCACATCCTTCTTTCGAAGGTTCGTCTCCGGCTTGAGAAGGGAGAATCGGGCGGATACACAGTTCTCGCCATCGACCACAACATCCGGGTGAAAGCCTCCGACGTATTCCGGCACAACTTTGCGGGAAAGATCAACCGTGAAACGACAGAAGCCGCTCTTGGGCCGTGGACACCAGCCTCAACGTCCTTTCAACATGCCGCACCACATCCGGAACAACTTAGTGGACGTAATCCCACACAGAGAGAGGAACGCAAGGCGCAACGACGGGCTGACCGCTCCGCTCTGATGGATGAATACAACCGGTATCGCAATCGGCAACGGGAGGTGTGCAAGGCCTTCACGACAGACGGCAGGGAAGGCAGGCAATATCTTCTTGAGGTGTTACGACAACAAAAGAGAGAGATTCGTGCGTCAGCTCTGCCGTGGCCGGACAAAAAGGTCTTGCTCTCCCAGGCAACGGCCCAGTCCGTCCTCGAAGTGCGCGCCTTGAAGCTGGCCATTCAACAGAGGCGCCGAGAGCAATTTCCTAAAGACCTCCGCTCATGGGTCGCGGCCAGGGCCGGCGAAGGAGACGCGCGGGCGGCTGCACAACTTCGAGGATGGCGCTATGCGGATCAACGAAATCAGCGGCGGCTCGACGCAAGGCTGGAAGCAAACGCACTGCATATTGGTCCACCGCCGGAGGACAATCAAAAGTCTGACTGGGCAGGCTTTGTCCAGCAAGGGCTGTTGGCTCAACAGAAGCAACAGGCTCTTGCCAATCAGATCGCTGCGACACGTATTTGGACGATCAACCGGAAAACCGGCGACGTGTCATACATGCTGAACGGCAAGGTCTCCGTTATCGACCGCGGGCGCCTTGTGACGGTACTCAACCAGGATGAAGCGGCCATTGTCTTCGGGTTGGAGATGGCCGTCCAGAAATACGGATCGCGGATCGCATGTACTGGAAGCGAAAAATGGAAGCGGATGGTTACCTGGTGCGCGATCAGGCACGGCATCTTCGCCCAATTCACGGACCCGGAGATGCAAGACGCCTTCCACCAGGAACAATTGCTGGCCGATCCTCTCCAACTTCGAGCAGTGCGACTGCATTCCATCGAAACCAAACTCAGAACTGAGGAGACCGAGGATTTAGTCTTCACCGACGAAACGGATGCGCGGCTGCTTCTTTCAACTCTCCAGCCTGCGGCCCAGTCCCGACAACTTCTTGAAATCCTGAAAGCATCGCAACAAGCAGAGCCGAAGGCGAATGTCGGCGGCGACTTGACAATCACACTTCTCAGGTCTCCCACGGGCGAGCAGTCTTTTAAGATATCGATTCACGAAGGGAAGCGGCAAGAGATCATCGACCGGGTTGCTCAACTCCGGCAGGCTGCATATCTGGCATCGCGCAACAACTTCAGAATGCTCAGCAACGAACATGGTGGCAGATAGCTCATAGCTGAGGACATCCGCCATCGACTGCGAAGTGCGCGAACAATGCGCCTTGGCCATTGGCAGGAAGCCGTCCACGATCATCACGTAAGTGCGATCGCACGCTGCCAAATGCCCTGTTGAGATTATGCAAGCGTGGGTTGTGTCTGATTCTTTAGCTTGTAAACAAAGGCGAAGTAGGCCACCATCACGCGAAACGTCTTGGACTTATTTACGCCGCCAAGAATCTCCCCGCCGACTCTCTCCAGTTCATCCGCAATCTCGTAGGTCAACGCAAACACAAAAGAGGTGTCAATACTTTGAAATGGAATGTTCGGCCACTGGTTGTTGTAGAACGAAAGGAGTTGCGCCTGCGCGGCCTTGCTCTTGAAATTCATGATGATGTGCTCAGCGAGCGCGTTCTGTCTCCGGATTTTCAGCACGGCAAAGAGTTGGCTGAAATGTGTTTTGGTGAATTTGGAATCCACCGTAAGCCGGACTTGAGTGCGTTTCTCTGCAGGAGCAACGACTCTGCGCTTCGGTCGCGGTGTTGGCTTCTTGGGTGGGGTCATCGTCCTTTCCTCTCGTGGCGTAGTCTACATCAGAAGTGTAAGACACTCTATAGAGATGCGGCAACCAAATGCAATCGAAGGAGTTCCCGTGAAGGAATAACCAGGGGCATGGTGGATTCATTGCACTGAAGGGGCCGGGGGCAAACCGCATCAATCAAAGCAATGCGAACCGTGGGGGTGCAAGGAAAAAGGAAGTTGGCTAAGTATCCCGGCAGAGCCCGAGTTAGAGGCGCCTTAATAATCAACAGCGTTGACGCATGAAAAATCCACAGTTTGGGCAGAGCCTGAGCTTCTGGCCCTGAGAGGGCGAGGATGCTACGACTGGGGGCATGGGTGCCAGGAAGCTGTATCAACACGGGGTAAGCATTGGCGCGACCGCGCAACAATTGGGGCGGGGTCGCAAGACGGCACGGAAGCATTTCGAAGAGACGCCCCAAGCGTACTCGATCACTGGAAACTCAGCCAGAAGACCAAGCTCGCCATCGAGCAAGACGACGCTACACCGACTTCCTAAGATCTGCGGTTCATATAGCGCGCACGTTCTTTCTCAGGCTAATGGATGAGGAAACTTCCATCCTGTGATTTCAGGTGCATCGATGCCATGCTTATACGCGTAAGCGCGGCACTCGATCTGCTGGTTATGAAACGCTTCCTTTGCGTGCCCACCGACTTTTTGAAGTTTTGGTACACGGTCGATCGCGTCGATTGCCAGGCTGAAGCGGTCGGTCTCATTGTTCATGGCCAGTTCCATCGGAGTGTTGATGTTGCCCTTTTCTTTATAACCCCTCACATGCAGGTTCCGGTGGTTTGTGCGACGGTAGGCGAGACGGTGAATGAGCCAAGGATAGCCATGAAAGTTAAAGATGATCGGCTTGTCTGTCGTGAACAGTGAATCGAAGTCCGCATCCGTCAAGCCATGCGGATGCTCAGTGCTGGGCTGCAGCTTGAACAGATCCACCACGTTGATGAAGCGGATCTTCAGGTCAGGGAAAGCTTCGCGCAGAAGCACAGTTGCTGCTAGCGCTTCCTGGGTTGGGATATCGCCCGCCGATGCGAAGACGACATCCGGCTCCATCCCCTTGTCGTTGCTCGCCCAATCCCAAATTCCGATGCCCTTTGTGCAGTGCTCGATCGCAGCATCCACCTTCAAATACTGCAGGTGAAGCTGCTTGTCAGACACGATCACGTTGACATAGTTCTCGCTCCGCAGGCAGTGGTTTGCGACCGACAGCAGGCAGTTCACGTCCGGGGGCAGGTAAATACGCGTGACAGCCGCGCTCTTGTTAAGCACCACGTCGAGAAATCCGGGATCCTGATGGGTAAAGCCGTTATGATCCTGCCGCCACACCGTAGAGGTAATGAGCAGATTGAGGGAAGCAACGGGGCGACGCCACGTCAAGTGATTGCAGATCGAGAGCCACTTCGCATGCTGGTTGAACATTGAGTCGATTACGTGAACGAACGCTTCATAGGAAGAGAAGAAGCCATGGCGTCCTGTCAGCAAATAGCCTTCGAGCATCCCCTCCATCGTGTGTTCGCTGAGCATCTCCATGACACGCCCATCGGTCGAGAGCTCTCCGCCGTCGGTGTCCTCCGGGAAATCCTGCGCGATCCAGAACTTCTTGCTGACTTCGTAGACTGCCTCTAACTTGTTCGAGGTTGTTTCGTCTGGACCGAAGACGCGAAAGTTGGTCATGTTCAGTTTCATGACATCGCGCAGCAACGCCCCGAGCGGCGGCACATTCTCGGTCTCGATGGTGCCGGGCTTGTCGACTTTGATCGCGTAATCACTGAAATCCGGCATTCGCAGGTTTCGCTTGAGAAGGCCTCCATTCGCGTGAGGATTGGCGCTCATGCGCAGGGTGCCTGCAGGAGCCAGTTCTTTCAGTTCGGGGATCAGGCGGCCGTTTTCATCAAACAGTTCCTCTGGCTTCTGCTCGCGCATCCAGGCCTGGAGGATTTGCAACTGTTCGGGATTCTTCTTGACGTCGGTAAGCGGCACCTGATGTGCACGCCAGAATCCTTCCAGGCGATGGCCGGCAGTCTCTTTCGGTGCGCCCCATCCCTTGGGAGAGCGCAACACGATCATCGGCCAGCGCGGCCGGATTGCGATGCCGGTACTCCGGCACTTCTGCTGGTGCGATCGGATTTCGTTCACGCAGTGTTCGATGGTGGCCGCCATCGCCTGGTGCATGCTCTCCGGATCGGAACCTTCAACGAAGTACGGCGTCCATCCATAGCCGCGCATCAGGTCTTCGAGTTCTTCGTGCGTTATGCGCGCAAGTAGCGTGGGATTGTTGATCTTGTATCCATTCAGGTGAAGGATCGGCAGCACCGCACCGTCCCGAACCGGGCTCAGGAACTTGCTGATGTGCCACGAGGTTGCCAGCGGTCCAGTCTCCGACTCGCCATCCCCCACCACTGCGGCGACAATCAAGTCCGGATTGTCGAATGCGGCGCCGCACGCATGCGACAGCACATAGCCGAGCTCGCCTCCTTCGTGGATCGAGCCCGGAGTCTCAGGCGTGCAGTGGCTTCCGATACCACCTGGGAAGGAGAACTGTTTGAAGAAATCGCGCAGACCCTGCAGGTCTTCGCTCTTATCCGGGTAGATCTCCGAGTAGGCACCCTCGAGATAACACGGTGCCAGCACACCCGGAGCACCATGGCCCGGGCCGGCCATGAAGATCATCTCTTGGTTGTACTTCTTGATGAGACGACTCAGATGAATATAGAGGAAGGCCAACCCCGGACTCGCCCCCCAGTGGCCGAGAAGGCGGTTCTTGATGTGCTCTGGCTTGAGCGGCTCGCGCAGCAGCGGATTGTCCTGCAGGTAAATCATGCCCAGTGCAAGATAGTTGCACGCACGCCAATAGGCATCGAGCTTGTGGACTTCGTCCTGGGAGAGTGGTGATCCATTTACCGTGGATCGAGCAGAGCCGTATGCGCTCAGCGATGAAATCATCGTTACTTCTGCTTCCGTTGCTGCTGTCATTTCTTTCTGCTCCTGTTTCCGCTCTGTGAAGTCGAAGTTAACGCTTCCAGCCGCGGTTTCGATCGATTTTGCCGGCCCTTGAGGTAGCTGCGCTGATTGACCTCTGCTTTTGAGAGATCGAATTCCTTGCTCCGCGTACTACTTGCCAGGTTTTGGTGGGTAATTCCTAAAAAGCTTGCTCATGGCCTTTTGCATGTTCTTGTAGTTCTTGTCGGGGTCTTTTTTGAGGTTAAGGGTCTTACTGGCATCCCCGCGCCAGATCAACTGTTCTCGTTCGGAGTCATACAGAATCACCGTCACCGTCCCGACGGGAATAGTGGAAGTCTTGCCCTTGGCGGAGACCGCCTCCGACCAGCCCGGGGTTCCCACGATCGAGAAATCCACGCTGTTTCCCTCGTGAACGATGGCCACATAGGCAACGGAAAGGTCCGCGTCTTCTTCCATCTTGACGAGGCCTTTTTGCGCGAGTTGCTCATCGATAGCTCGCCTGATGGCTTGATCGACCAACTGATCCGGTGTATTGCCGCCCGGAATGTCAACCCACTGGTAGGTTTTGTAGTTCGTAAAATTGGCGCCACGGTCGTAGTTATAGTGAATATCCTGGCCGTAGGCGCAAGCGATCACGAAGAAAAGAATTGGCAAAAACCTCAATTGCTTTGCAAGTCTCATTGCATTTCCTTTCTGTTGGTCGGCGTTTGCACCGGGGTGGGCAAGGTCTTTCGCAACAGCAACCGAACGCCGGATGCTCCACGGCGGGTGTGATCCGGCAATGGCTGTCTGTTCGTTGTCGCTTTAGTTGCCATTTTCTCTTCCTGTAAGGAAGCCGCGGGATAAGTCAACGGAGTTCCCACATTCCAACGGATCAGCTGGTGCAATTCGCAGAATTCGGGATTCCCCAGCAACGCGATGCCTCTGAACCAGCCTGTGGGCGATATAAACGCAGATTCCAACAAATGCAAGACATCCCAAGAGCGTTCCCACTCGGGACACGTAGGCAGCCGCGCGGTCCAGATCATTGCTGAAGACGTAGCCGAGTCCGCCATAGACGGATGCATAGAGAGCTGCGCCAGCCGCATCAAAGACCAGGAAGCGCACTCGGTTGGTGCGCGATGTCCCAGCCAGTGGCGGCGCGACCGCATCCAGCCCGGGTACGAACTTTGCCACCAGTAGGAGAGGTAGCCCATGCCGGGCAAATATTCTCTTTGCCCTCTGATCGTGAAAGTCAGGGTCTCGCGTGAATCGATGCAAGAGGTGCAATACCTTGTCACCCTTGTGACGACCTGCCTCGTACCAAATCCAGTCAGCCAGCACGCAGGCGACGATAGCGAGACCCATTGTGGCAAGGACGTGCAGCTTCCCAGCCGCCACGAGCGCCCCGGCCGCCAGCAAAAACGGAGGTCCCGGTAAAGGGAGCCCTATCTGGTGTGCAAAGAGCACAGCAAAGAAAATGGAGTAGCCGTGCTTTAGAACGAATTGAAAGACGGCATTCACTGGCGCCCTTCTGTACGGTCGAGTTCCGCTTGAGCAATGGCCCGGTCCATCTCGGCATCGAAAAGTTGTGCCTGGGCGTCGGCCAACTGCGCCTCAGCATCCCTGAGGGCGGAAACATTCGCCGTGCTTGAATGAACCTGATCTTCAACGATGCGGAGCATCTCGGTTCGATCTTTCACTAACCGCTGAGCCGCATCGAGTTCGTCGCTGGTGCGATTCAATTTGCGAAGTTCTTTCTCGATATCGATCCGCAGCTGATTCTCCGTATGCTGAAGATTCTCTTCAGCCTCTGCAAGTTGGGACTTGCGTTCGTGAACAAGTCCAGTGCGCTTGCCAAACTCAGAAATGGTCCACTGAGATTGGAAGCCGATGACTTCAGTGTTTGTGGGCAGTAGCGGGGCGCCATTTTGATGAATGTTCTGCGCAATCCCGGTAACATCGGGAATGTATTCTGCATGCGCGGCATTTACTCCCGCACGGGCCTTCTCAACGAGGTGGCGCGCGGAAATGACAGCAGGGTTGTTATCGAGCGCCTCGGATTCGAGCTGCTCCACAGAGATGGTCGCTGCAGCCGGAGTCGCAGTCGGTGAAGGCCCATTGCCGTGGTCCGGATCTGTAAGTTCACACTCCGTTGCCAGCGGTAATCCCAACAGATCGTCGAATTGCACCTCCATGTCGTCGATGGCATCGTCAACGGAGCCGAGAGCGTGGCGTGCTTCTGCGAGCTGTGCCTCTCCGTCGAGAACCTTCTCTTCAAGTACGACTCCGGATTCGACGCCTTTACGGGCTTCATCCAGGCTTTGTTCTCCTGCCTGGATGCGCAGTTCCAGCGCATGCTTGCGGCGTTCGGCCGAAAGCAAGTGATAGTAGAGAGTTTTCACGTTGAGGGCGACTTCGTTCGAGGCCTGCAGAACGTCGCTGTGCGCCGCAGCTGCATCCGCGTGAGCGACAGAAACGCCAGCATGGATCTTGAACATCTGCGTGATGGGCTGTGCCGCTCCCGTCGTGCTCAGGAACGCCTGTTGCTTGCCAAGCTCAATGGATACATTGTTTCCCGGGAGCGGTCCTGTAGCCGAGTAGTTGCCCAGCGCACCCTTTGGAATCTCGAGGGACTCGGTTTGGTTGAGGCGTGTCGCCAGACTCTGATTGGTGACTACAGGGAAATAGTTGGCTCGTGCCTGAGTCACGCGTCCATCCGCTTCTTTGGCTTTGTCACGAGCCATTTTTACGAGGGAGTTTTGCTCCGTAGCCAGGTGGATGGCTTCGTCGAGCGTGACCACTTTGGACTGTGCCCGAGCAGAATGCGTGCCGACCAGCAGAAGAAGGAGAGGCACGGCAATCGCCGCACGCTTCACTTGTTTGCTGTGAACGACGACGAAAAGTACGGGAATAGCGATAAGAGTGAAAATCATCGACCCCACCAAGCCGAAGGCGATGACGCTGGCCATTGGAGACCACATGGTCGACCCCGAGATAATCATGGGAACAACTCCTACGGCAGCCGCCATGGTGGTAAGGAAGATCGGGCGCAACCGGCGTTCGCCGGCCTCGAGCGCTGCCTCTTCCAGAGGAACTCCTTCCGCCATGCGCTGGTGAATGAATTGGATGAGGATGATCGCGTTTCTGACCACCAGTCCGCCCACGCTGACAACGCCGATAAAGGCGGTAAATCCGAACGTATTACGCGTCAGGAACAGTCCGAGAGCCGCTCCGGGAATGGCGAGCGGTAGTGCCGTCATGACGACGAGCGGATCCGTAAGCGTACGGAACTGGAAGAGAAGGATGAGGAAAATGAGCACGATGCTGGTTGCGAGCGCCACCTGCAACTGGCCGAATGCATCCAGCTGGATCTCGTGTTCACCGCCGTAATCGATGCGGTAACCTGGCGGCAGGGGCATGGCGTCAATTTGCTTTCTGGCGAGATCCAGGATATTGCTGGCCAGTTGTCCTTTTACCGGAAAGGCGCGCACGGTCAGGGTGCGAACGCCATTCCTGCGGACGATCCTGCCCGGCTGCCATTCTGGTTCGAGTGACGCCACGGCATCCAGCGGAACTCTGGCGCCGGTCACGGGCGAGATGACATACATATTTGTCACGTCTCTGAAGTCCTGTCTTTCCGCAGGGTAGAGCCGCAATTTGATATCCAACTTGCGATCGCCCTCCCAGGCAGTTGCCGCAGGCAGTCCGTCAAAGCCGGAAGCAAGTTGATCCGCAATTGCCTCATTGGTGAGGCCTAAGCGATTCGCAACTTCATCGCGCACATGAACTCCGGCCTCAAGGCTTTCTTCGTGCCAGTCGGTGTTAATGTAGGTAGCGCCCGGCGTATGCCGCAGAATGTCCTGCACCTTGTTGCCGATCGACTCCAGCGTGGCAGCGTCGTCGCCAACGATACGGACTTCAACCGGGGATTCCATGACGTCTCCCTGCTGGCACTCCTTGACGACGACCATCGCTTCCGGAGCCGCGCCGCGGAGCTTATCGCGTAACGCATAAACCAGTTCAGGGGTCTTATCGACACTGTTGGTGTTCACCAGAATCTGGGCGTAGTTCGACGCAGGTATTTGCGGGTTGACATTGTAGTAAAAACGGGGAAAACTTGAGCCGATAAAACTGGTATAGTTCTTGACCACCGGCTCCTGCGCCAGGTCGGCCTCGATGCGACGCACTGTCGCATCCGTGCTCTCGATTTTCGTCCCTTCAGGCAGCCAGACATCGATGACAAATTGCTCTCGCTCGGCTGTGGGAAAAAGGTGTTGCGGCACAAGCATCATCAGGCCAACACCGCCGGCGAATGCGATGACGGTGGAAACGAGAACCGCCTTCTTGTGCTGCATCGCTTTGCCGATGATCCGGTTATAGTCTCTCTGCATACGGTCGAGGATCGATGGCTTGGCAGGCGTTTCCGAATCCCCGTGCTCGCTGCTCTTGAGTCCGGTTCGGATGAAGGCTTTCGACATCATCGGCGTCAGGAACATCGCCACCAGATACGAGATCGACAGCGAGAGCGCCACGGTGATGGGAAGAGCGCGTATGAACTCGCCCATTGCGCCGTTGAGAGCAAGGAGTGGGGCAAATGAGGCGATTATGGCCAAAGTCGCGGTGAAGACAGGAACGGCCATCTCACTGGCGGAGCGTTCCGCAGCTTCGTCAAGGGGCACCCTATGGTCGAGCAATTCAAGGTAGTTGTCGACAATCACGATCGCGTTATCGACAACCATTCCGAGCACGATGATGAGCGCGGCAATCGAGACTTGTTGAATCTCCACGCCAAACAATGGAAGGGTGCTGAAGGTCATCGCGATGGAAGTGGGGATGGCGATCGCAGCCACCAGCGCCACTCTAAGAGGCAACAGCACGATCGTTACCAGAATGACGGCAATAATGGCTATGCCGAACTCCTTCATAAAGTCCTGAACGCGTTCGGTGACCATTTTGGGTTGGTTTGCAATCAGGTCCAGTTTGACGTCCGGCGGAAGAGTGGCCTGAACGCTTGTTAGCTTCGCCTGCAATGCCTTGCCGAGATCCTCAATGTTATAGCCCTTGTTCATCTCAACCGAGAGCAGAATCGTTTTCTCGCCATTGATTCGCGCATATTGGTCGGGATCCTCGTAAGTGCGTTGAACCGTGGCGAGATCCCCGATGTAAACGGGCTGACCCGACAGGCGCGAGACGTCGACCATGGTACGACGGACCTCATCGGCTGCGTGAAGAGGATCGGTGGAATCAATCGGAGTCTTATTGCTCCCGTAGGGAACACGGCCAGCGTATGCGATCGCGCTGCGCCCCTGAAGAGCCTGCATTACCTGAAGCGGCGTGACCCCATATTGCGAAAGCTGGGCGTTGGATGTGTCGACCTCAAGCTCCTCGGACTGATCTCCGATACGATGGATCTTCGATACGGCGGGAATGGTTCGAACGCCGGATTCCACAGTTTGAGCGTAGTCTTTAAGTTCGCGGTAGCCGTACGATCCGCCATGCACCGCGATCAGAACCGCGACGGTATCGCCGAAGTCGGAGTTCACGATCGGCCCTTGAACGGTCGCGGGCAAATCGGTCATCTTGAGTTCGGCCATATTGAGACGCAATTTCGACCAGAACTCATCCGAGTTCTCAACCGACTTGTTCAGCTCGACGTTTACGACCACCATGCCGTTCATACTCGTCGAGTAGGTTTTTTCACGCCGAATTTCAGCAAAGTGGAAGAGATTCTCTTCAATTTTGCGAGTGACCTGGTCTTCAACTTCCTGGCTTGTCGCGCCCGGATAGAAAGCCACCACGACACCGGACCGGATGGTGATGTTCGGATCCTCGCGGCGCGACATCCTGAGCATGGAGTACACGCCGACCAGGAAAACGACGGCCGACAAGAATAGCGTGACTTGGGGATAGCGCAATGCAAAGCGAACCGGATTCATCGGCCACCTCCTTGAACCGCGACTGCCGAACCCTCGCGGACATTCTGCTGGCCGTCCACAACCACCTGCTCATTCCCGTTCAGGCCGCTGCGGATTTCCACTTCGCTCCCGATCATGGAGCCGACTTCGACACGCCGGCCGTAGACGCGATTCTGGCCCGGAGCCAGCACGAAGACCTGGGTAACGCCCCGTTCATCGCGGACGATTGCTGAACCAGGAACAGTGATGGCATTGATCTGGGCGTCTCCGATGAGGTGGGCTTCGCTTACCATGCCTGCGCGAAGAACCAGCGTGGGATTCGGGACGGCGATCTTGGACACGTACGTGCGCGAGGCAGGATCGGAGGCCGCGGCGATGGCTTCGACGCGTCCTTCAAACTTTTGCCCGTTGAGCGAGGGAATGGAAACCTCTGCGAGGTCGCTTTCGCGCACCTTTCCGATCTCCGCCTCGGGGATCCCAACTTTCACCTTGACCGGGTTCAGGTCGACGACGGAGAAAACCGGAGCCCCGGGAGCGACCGTATCTCCGACCTCGAGTTGGCGCATTCCGATAAAGCCGGAGATCGGGGCGCGCAACTGGCAATCGGCTAAGCGCTTTTTCGCTTCTTCTCTTTGCGCGGTGGCGACGCTCAACTGCGCGGAGGCAGCGTGCTTGTCTTCCACGCGCGTTCCGCTCTGCGCCATGTCGTAGCGCTGCTGCGAGGCTAGATACGCCGCTTCGATCTTGTGGAAGTCGTTGGCCGGCAGGCTTTGATGGTCGTAGAGATACTTGAGGCGCTGGTATTCATCCTGGGTGCGCTCGAAATCGATTCGCGCCTGCTCCAACTCCTGGTCCCTAAGCCCCGCTTTTGCCTTCTCGTTCTCGGCATTTGCTGCGTCCGCTTCGCCGGTCGCAGCGTTGTACGCATTCTCGTAATCCCTCGCGTCGAGATCGGCGAGAATCTGGCCCTTGGTCACCCTTTGGCCTTCTTCAACATAGACGTGCGATACGCGGCCGCCCACCTGGAAGGCGGTTAGCGCCGTGATGTTTGCCTCGACGGTTCCACTGACCTCAACCGACACAGGCTGCTGAACATGGTGTGGAGCTTGCACGCGCACGGGCACGGGCTGGTCTGCAGCCGCCTCCACTTTGCTGTGACAGCCGGCAAGTGGAAGGACTGCTGCACATAGAACCGCAAGGATCCACTTGAAGTGCGGTGACACAGTTTGACGAGAGCAGCAGAGAATATTCATCTCAATACCTTTCGAAAATTGGGAAGTTCCCGAAGTTGGTGCCGGCCACACAAGTTCTCGCATGCGCTTTTTCGACCCGTACATCTGCATTGGAGCCGTCAATCCATCGGGCTCCATGAAAAAGCGCTTAAGCCGAGAGAGCGGCCGGCGCTTTCTAATTGGCAAGTGGAATGCCAAATCGGAGTAAACTACTAATCGTCATAGAATGAGGGAAGTGCGATAGGTGATCGAAGGATGGGAGTTGTCGAGTGTCACAAGTGTCGAGGCAGGATCGACAGCAAGGAGCAGTTCTTCGGTGAATGACATGAACGCAGAAGCGGAGTTACAGCGTCAGAACGAGCGACTTCATCTGCTCTTGAATCTGACAAGCCAAATTACATCGAACCTGGATCTGCGGGAGGTCCTCCGCGCTATCTCCGCCACTGCCCGGGAACGGATGCTGAGCGATCTAGCCGGGATAGCATTGCCCGACGAGGCGTCGGGAAAATTCAGAATCTACGCGCTTGATCTTCCAGAGAGCACAGGAATCATAAGAGAGGGAATGCTGATCAGTTTCACTGGGGCAGGAAGAACTGCGTTTGAGACTCTCAAGCCTACAATCGCAAACACCTCAAATCCTGACGACTTTTCCCCCGAGGAGCAGTCGCACAACGCGCTCCTTACGGAACAGAAGACCGTTTGCAATATTCCGCTTGTAAGCCGCGGCCGCGCTCTCGGCATCCTAAGAGTCGGACGAACAGCAGAACGCCCATACGATGCCGACGAGGTCGACTTCCTCCGCCTGGTAGGTGGCCAGATTGCCATCGCAATTGAAAATGCCCTGGCCTTTGAAGAGATTACGCAGCTGAAAAACAAGCTTGCTGAAGAGAAGCTTTATCTCGAGGAGGAGTTCCGCAGCGAGATGGGTTTCGAGCGGATCATCGGGAGCAGCCCAGCGCTGAAGCACGTTTTGCAGTTGGTGGAAACCGTTGCCCCCAGTGATTCCACAGTCCTGCTACTTGGGGAAACCGGCACTGGAAAAGAGTTGATCGCCCGTGCCATCCACGAACGCAGCCGGCGCAAAGAGCGCACTTTTGTGAAACTCAATTGCGCCGCCATCCCCACCGGCCTGCTGGAAAGCGAACTTTTCGGGCATGAAAAGGGAGCCTTTACAGGCGCCATCAGTCAAAAGGTCGGGCGTATGGAACTCGCCGATCAAGGCACGTTGTTCCTGGATGAAGTGGGTGATATTCCATCCGAAATCCAACCGAAACTGCTAAGGGTCTTGCAGGAGCGGGAGTTCGAGCGCCTGGGCAGCACGAATACGCGCAGAGTCAACGTGCGGATTGTGGCGGCAACCAACCGTGACCTCGAAAAGATGGTTGCCGACCGGGAGTTCCGCAATGATCTCTATTACCGCTTGAACGTGTTTCCCATCCGCATACCGCCCCTAAGGGATCGCAGAGAAGATATTCCGCTGCTGGTCGGCTATTTTGTGCAGAAGTGTGCGAAGCAGATGCAAAAACGCATTGACGCAATTCCTGCATCCGTGATGAAGGGGCTTACGGCCTGGGACTGGCCTGGCAACATACGCGAACTAGAGAACTTTGTCGAGCGCGCCGTAATTCTGACCCGCGGCAAGTCGCTCGAGGCTCCGCTTGGGGAGCTTCGCAGGTCCAAAAAGGACGAACCAGCGCCGACCTCAGCTCCAGGGTCAGAAGAAGACATCGCTCGAATCGTCAGAGTGACAATTGCTTCGATGAAGGGCAAGAACGCTGACGGCGAACACGCCAAGAAGCAGCATGACGAGATCGTCCGCGTCCTGGCCGAATGCAAAGGCCGGGTCGGAGGCGCCGAGGGGGCCGCGGCACGCATGGGTATCAGCCGCACAACCCTGATCTCACGGATGAAGAGGCTTGGAATCAATCCATACGACTACGCCTGAGTTCAGCCCCTGCTGCGCAACATGACTGCATAGACCTTCATTCAACCATCGACAAACGGAAGGCCCATTCCGGCTTGCGAACGTCCCACCGGCCTGTCGTCGCCACTTTCGACTTTCGACATCCGAGAAAACTGCAAATTAAAGATAATACGCACGTTAACTCCGTGGGTGTTTTGGCATGACGATTGCTGTTAGCTGAGTAGGCAATTGAAATGTTGAAGATTACGATTCATGAGAACGGAACGAAGCGCCAAGTGGTTTTAGAGGGTAAGCTTGTGGCGCCCTGGACAAA
>Ga0182030_10011151_pt1 | contig 18157 bp, 17 predicted proteins | sample 812S3MmetaG_FD_121299 | JGI IMG/M metagenome (GOLD analysis project Ga0182030, IMG submission 121299) | Permafrost microbial communities from Stordalen Mire, Sweden - 812S3M metaG (Illumina Assembly) | ecosystem: Environmental > Terrestrial > Soil > Wetlands > Permafrost | place: Sweden...
CCCCGCTCAACGCAACCAACAAGCTGTAAGAGGAAACGAACGATGCCGATCAATCTAACCTGGCTGGGTCACTCCACTTTCAGAATTGAAACCGCTGAAGGCAAAACCCTCCTCATCGATCCCTGGATTACCCAGAACCCGCTCTGTCCCGAAGCGGAGAAGCACCAACCCAAGGTGGACGTGCTCCTCTGCACGCATGGTCACGGAGATCACATCGGCGACGCCGTCGCAATCTGCCGTGAGCTCCAACCCATGGTCGTAGGAATCTACGAACTCGCCTCATGGCTCGGCAGCAAGGGCGCAAAGAACATCTCGCCCATGAACAAGGGAGGCACCCAGGAAGTCGCAGGCGTGAAGATCACCATGGTCAACGCCGTCCACTCCTGCGGCATTCAGGAGGACGACGGCTCCTTCATTTATGGCGGAGAGGCCTGCGGATATGTCCTCGAATTCAGCAACGGCCTCAAGCTCTACCACGCCGGAGATACCGCCGTATTCAGTGATATGCAGATCATCCACGACCTCTATCGCCCAGACTTCGCATTGCTCCCCATGGGCGACCACTTCACCATGGGAATCCGCGAGGCCGCCTACGCCTGCAATCTCCTCAAGCCGAAAGTCGTCGTCCCCATGCACTTCGGAACCTTCCCCATGCTAACGGGAAATCCCCACGACCTCGCACCCACTGCCCAACAGCAGAACTTTGAGCTCTGGGAGATGCACCCCGGCGTCCCCCGTGAATTAAAGCTCGAAGCAATCGCCAGCAGATAGATCTGGCCCTGCCGGGCGCGGAGCGGATAACGGACGGCACCAGAACGGTAGGAAACGCGTGCCCAATTCTCGCTCGGAGAGCTGGTGAGACAAATCAGCATCTCTCTCGCGCCATTACGGAAACAGCCGCAAAGTGCTCGCCGCTGCTTCGCGCATCACGGGCTCCGCGCACAAGGCATCGTCGTGCTTCACCTGGTTGACCCGGCTGCTCACCTCATACCGACGCATCATTACCGGGTTGAACGGTGTTAGCATCTCGCGCAGCGCGTCCGTCTTCTGCAAGCCGGGGTCCAGCCACAGGTCATAGGATTCGTCTGGCAAGATCACGGGCATGCGATCATGCACATCTTGCAGCAAAGCATTCGGAGTAGTGGTGATGATCGAGCAGCTCTCCACCACCTGTCCCGCCGCATTCTTCCAACTCTCCCACAGTCCGGCGAAGGCGAAGATCGAGTCGTCAGCCATGGTGAAGCAGAACGGAGTTCTGGTCTTGCCTTCCTTCTTCCACTCATAGAAGCCGTCCGCGGGAATCAGACAACGTCGCTGCTTCAGCGCATTCCTGAATGCGGGCATGGTGGCAACGGTCTCCGCGCGTGCGTTAATCATCTTGTGCCCCATGCTGGCGTCCTTAGCCCAGGACGGAATCAGTCCCCAGCGCATAGGGGAGCCAAAGCGTTTGGGTTCCTCCGAATCTTGGCGGATGACCTCAACTTCCTGAGTTGGGGCAATGTTGTAACGCGGACCCCAATCATCCTCGGGCTCAATGCCAAATCGTTCTGCCAGTTTGGAAGCACGCGTCAGCCGGAATCGTCCACACATGGGCAAGCAGTATAACGAATCCAACAGATGCCCCCATACCTGTCTTCCGTTGGCGAACGTGGGGACGGGTGGACGTTGCCCCATCTTCGCCGCGCCGCCTTTGCGTGGCTGCCCTTGGGTGTACTCATATGACAATCATCGAAATCATCGCTCAACTGTTACCCACGCAGTAACTATCCCATTTTCCATAGATAACTAGAACGTCACTCATGTTGCACCATAAAAGGTGCAATTCCACCTAAGTCATTGATAATCACTCGTCCCGAAATCGCCCTAAACTCACCCGCGCGCCCCCGAAAAAGAGCTTTTTTCCACGAAAACAGCTCTTCCGCCAACCTTGTCAAGCAAAATATCTTCAAATTTCCCCGCAACCGACTGATTCAAAGCAATATACACTTCGTCGCCGGGTGAGGGTATAGCCCTCTCGTTTTGCTATTCTGAAGATAGGAAGAATTCGCGGCCAACACGCCTCGCTTCTGGTTTCTGATCTTAAAGCCCTGAATGCTCGCCGGTGTGTGCCCTCTAACTATTCTAGTTTCAAAAATTTGCCGGGAAATATAGGGGGGTAGGTGGGTATCCTCCAACGCGCTCTCAGCCTTTGATTTTCAACCTGTGAAACCTGCGAAACCTGCGCAACTTTGAAACCTCGTTCTTGACCCCAACTTTGAAACTTTGAAACCTTCGAAACTTTGAAACCTTGTTTTTGTGCAATCATTACCCGCTATGCACGACTTCCAGGTTTTGTTCGATCACGGTGAACGCTCTGAGTTACTCGATCCGGCGATGGCTCTCTATGGCAAGCTCGGCTTTCCATCTCCGCCCGCCGAGCGCCCATGGATTTACGCCAACTTCGTGCAGACCCTCGATGGCATTGTCTCTCTGCGTTGCGATGCCGCCTCCGGCTCTGACATCGCGCAGTCTGCCGAAGACCGCTGGCTGATGGATCTGCTGCGCGCTCACGCCGACGCCGTCATCATTGGAATGGGAACCTTGCGCGAAGAGCAGCGCCTGGGCCGTCCGCGCCCGCGCGGTCCCGTCTTCCGCATCATGGACCCCGGTATGCAAGGTCTCCGCGCCAAGCTCCGCCGCGGACGCGAGCGCAACATCCTCGTCAGCGCCCACGCGGAGTTCCAGATGAGTGATTACGCGGCCTTCGACTCTGAGTTCGTGGACGTAACCATCCTGACCACCCACGAGGGCGCGAAGAAGCTGGAGCCGCAGCGCGCCGCCCATCCCTCTGTGGACATCCTGCCCATAGATAGGGCTTCTGCGCCAAACCCAGGGGTGGATCTACGCCAGGCCATCGCCGCCCTCCGCCACCGTTACGGCATCAATTTTTTATTGTGCGAAGGCGGTCCCGCGCTGTATTCATCGATGATTGTCGCAGAACTGATCGATGAAAAATTCGTCACCGTAGCGCCCATCGAGGTGGGTCAGGCCAGCGCCGGTGGCATGCGTCCCACCGTGCTCGGAGACGTGGGTTTCAGCCCGGCAGACGCAGTGCGTTGGAGCTGGTTGAGTTGCAGGAAGCTGGGCGATTACCAGTTCCACCGATTCCGCCGCAAGAGTGGCATTTGTTAGACTCTGACTGTGAAAGGTATCCACAAGAGCGCCTGGCTCCTCGCGGTTGTCTCCGGGATATTGCAGATACTGATCTTCCCCCGGCCTAACTTGTACTGGCTCTGCTGGATCGCCTTGGCTCCGCTGATGGTTGCGCTGCTGCGGGCTCGTGAAGCAGATGCCACGGAGTTGCTGACCGACGAGACCTACTCGTTCCTGGTTCCGGCCCGCGCCTTGCAAGGCTTCCTGCTTGGATGGGCTTCCGGAACCGTCTTCTACTTCGGGACGTGCTATTGGGTCTATATCGTAATGCACTCTTATGGCGGACTTCCGCCTGCGGTCTCCTTCCTGCTGCTCATCCTGTTCTCCCTCTACATTGGGCTGCATCACGGGATATTTGGTGCATTGATGGCCGTTGCCGGACGCTCGCGTGTGGGCTTCAGCCGCAAAGCCCTGGTGCTTGCGCCCTTTCTGTGGGTCGCCGTGGAACTGCTCCGCTCCCACGTTGTGAGCTTTCCGTGGACACTGCTGGGAACCGCACAGATCGACAACCTGCCGCTGGCGCGCCTCGCCAGTGTGACCGGAGTGTATGGCATATCCTTCGAGATAGCGCTGGTCAACACCGTGTTTGCCGCCGCCATGCTGGTACACCCCAAGCGGCGGCTTCCCTTGCTCGCCGCGGCGCTCACCGCCGCCAGCGCGCTCCAGGCAACGGTGCTGGTGAAGGTCGATGCCAGTGAGGTGGATGCACACGCCACGCTCGTGCAGCAGAACGTCCCCATCGTGCGGCAATGGACCTATGAGAGCTATAAGCGGCTCATGGATGAGCTGAGCGCAATGAGCAAGGCTCCGCCGCCGCCCAGCGACTCGAGCATCGCCCCGCTGATCGTGTGGCCGGAGTCTCCTGCGCCCTTTGAGACCGATGACCAGCTCTTTACGGACACAACGGCAGCCCTGGCGCGGGAGCGGAACTCCTGGCTGCTGGCCGGTGTGACCGCCGTACAACCCGCTGCCAGGCCCGGCGAGGCCGGGCAGGTCTACAACTCGGCGCTGTTGCTGACTCCCAGCGGAGCTGTGGCGCAGCGCTATGACAAGGTACACCTCGTGCCTTGGGGCGAATACGTGCCATTCGCATGGGCCTTCGGCTTCGCCAAGGCCCTGACCCACGAGGTAGGAACCTTCGCACCCGGCGGTGCGGAGCGCACCCCGCTGGAGGTCGGCTCCCACCGCTATGGAGTGTTCATCTGCTATGAGTCCGTATATCCGCATGAGGTGAGGCAGTTTGCGCTGCATGGGGCCGAGGTGTTTGTGAACATCTCCAACGACGGATGGTTCGGCGACTCGGGTGCCCCCTGGCAGCACCTGAATATGGCCCGAATGCGGGCGGTGGAGAACCATCGCTGGATCCTGCGCGCCACCAACACCGGAGTGACCGCCTCAATCGACCCCATGGGTAGGGTGGTTACAATCGCGCCGCGCAACCACCCCCTCGCCCTCGATGCGCCATATGGGTTGATGAGCGACACGACCTTCTACACCCGCTATGGCGACTGGTTTCCGATACTCTGTGCCATAATCTCAATCACAGGATTGCTATGGCGCGAGCGTACGGAAGCGCACATAGGCACACCGATTCCGATATAGGAGCAGGACACAAGATGATTGATCAGCAGCTCGAACAGGACTTTTCGGCATTGCGCGGCAAGGTTCGTGAGCTACAGGAGTATCTTTGACTCGCCAAGGTTAAAGGTTGAGTTGGAGAAGGTGGAAGCGAAAGCCGCCGACCCAAATTTCTGGAACGATTCCGAAAACTCTCAGAAGACGATGCGTGAACGAAAGCGCCTGGAGGACGCACTGTCGACCGACAGCGAGCTGACTCGTCGCGTAGGGGATATTTCTGCCTATTTTGAGCTGGCGAGCGAAGGTGAGCAGGTGGATGATGAGGTCACACGCGAGATCCGGGGACTGCGCGAGGTCGTTGAAAAGCTGGAGACGGAGACGCTGCTGAGCGGCGAACTGGATCGCAGCAACGCCATTATGACGATTCACCCAGGTGCGGGCGGTACGGAATCCCAGGACTGGGCGGAGATGTTGCTGCGGATGTTCCTGCGCTGGTGCGAGCGCAAAGGATTCGACACAGTAATCAATGATTTGCAACCGGGCGATGAGGCTGGAATCAAGTCGGTAACGTTCAGTGTAACGGGCGAGTTTGCATATGGAATGTTGACCAGCGAGATTGGCGTACACAGGCTCGTACGAATTTCGCCATTCGACCAGCAGGCCAGGCGGCACACCTCATTTGCCAGTGTGTATGTCTCCCCTGAGATCGACGACAGCATTGAGGTGGTGATCAAACCGGAGGACATACGGATTGATACGTATCGCTCGGGCGGCAAGGGTGGACAGCACGTGAATACCACGGATTCAGCGGTGCGGATCACACACTTTCCGACTGGAATCGTGGTGGCCTGCCAGAACGAACGCTCTCAGCACTCGAACAGGGAACGTGGATTTAAAATGTTGCGTTCAAGAATTTACGAATATGAGCTGGAAAAGAAGCGAGCAGCGAGCAAGAAAGTCGAAGACTCGAAGCTCGACATTGACTTTGGCTCACAGATTCGCTCATACGTTTTGCAGCCCTATCGCATGGCGAAAGACCACCGCACGAAGATGGAGGTGGGAGATGTAGATCGCGTGCTCGATGGGGATATTGACCCGTTTATCCGCGCCTACCTGTTGATGCGGAGGGCGGAGCAGAGGTAAGAGGAGAGAAAAATGAACGAGCCACGCGGTTCCAACCAGTACAAGCGGTTGCAGGGGCCGCTTGGCATGCGCTTTGACCAAGCTCTAATACTTGCTTCCTCTCTGCATCGCGATCAGGCTCGGAAGGCGAGTGGCGTACCGTACGTTGCGCATTTATTGGCCGTCGCGTCACTGGTGCTGGAAGAGGGTGGCAGCGAAGATGTAGCGATCACCGCCCTGCTGCATGATGCAGCGGAGGACCAAGGGGGCGAAGCGACTCTGGCCGGAATTCAGGCCGCATTCGGTGCCGAGGTTGCGCGCTGGGTGCGACAGTCCAGTGATACTTTCGAGCTGCCAAAGCCAGAGTGGGAGACTCGTAAGCGGCATCACCTGGCTGCGATTCCGATGGCTGACTCGGAAGCCCAACTCGTGATGCTGGCAGATAAAGTACACAATGCGCGCTCCATCCTTGCTGACCACGAACGGGTTGGACCCCAGCTCTGGGAGCGCTTCAGCGTTCCGCGTGAGCGTACGATGTGGTACTACGAAACATTGCTGGAGGTTTTCGAGCGCGGGCTTTCGCCAGTGCTTTACGACCTGCTGTGCGGGTGCGTGGAGCAGATGAAGGAGCTGGACTGAATGGCTCGGATGGTGGATTTGATTCGTGAGGGAAGCGCGCCAGCATCGATCCTTCGGCGAGCCGCACAGGGCGGACTTTCACTTCCGGCGCACGAAGCAATCGAAATCCTGGTTGCGCTGATTGGGGACCGTGAACTCGGTGCGGATGCGCAGCAGACGCTGGACCGATGGGATGAAGCATCACTCATCGAGGCCGCCAAGAATCAATTTACACCAATTCAAGTACTCATTTATTTGTTTCAGCGCCAGACACACCGCGCCTCCCTGATCGCGGTGCTGTGCGACAATCCCGGATTACCGATGGGGGAACTGGAAGCGGCGGCGAGCCGCGCCGGAGCCGAGGTGCTGCGTGCGATGATGCGGAGCGCCCGTGTGCGCAATTCGAGCCAATTACTGGATTTGATGGCGTCGAATTCAGCGGCCGAGCCGGCAAGAGCAAGGTTGATGCAGTGGCGGACGATTGCTGAAGCGAAGGAGGCAGACGTTGTCGCCGCAGACCTCTTGGCGCGTCACGCCGAAGAGATTGCGCTCGATGAAGGGCAGCCATTCGAATTGGTTCCTGCACTCGAAGGCGAGGACGATTCGCTCGACAAGCTGATGACGCGAGTGAGCAAGGGAGATAGCTCGGCTCCTCCGGAAGAAGTGATACAGCTCTCACTGCTGCAGCGAATCGGGAGCATGAGAGTGGGTGAGCGCATCAAACTCGCTGTGCGTGGGAATCGAGAGGAGCGAATGGTGTTGATCCGGGATCGCTCGAAGCTGGTTTCGATGGCGGTGTTGGAATCCCCGAAGGTGAACGATAAAGAGATGGAAACCTTTGCGGCGATGAAGAACGTTCAAGAAGCGGTGCTGCGTGCAATTGCCACCAAGCGACGCCATATGAAGAACTATGGGGTGCTGCGGACGTTAGTGAACAATCCTAAAGCCCCGTTGGACGTAACTCTCCCGCTGCTGCAGCACTTGCTTTTGAAGGATCAGCGGGCGCTGGCGATCAACAAGGATCTGAATGAGACCGTGAGAAAGATGGCTTTACGCATGTGGCGAATCAAGACAGAGCGGAAGAGCAGTTGAGTCTCGATTGAGGGGATGCTGAGTGGGAGATCGCATAATGGAATTGCTGCAGAAGGCAAAGACAATCGCGGTAGTTGGGCTCTCTGAAGATATGAGCAGGCCCAGCTTCGGTGTGTCCAGCTATCTGCAGAGTAAAGGTTACCGAGTTGTTCCTATCAATCCGCAACTAAGCCACGTGCTGGGCGAGAAGGCTTATTCCTCCTTGAGTGAGGCTGCGAAGACGGAAAAGATTGATATTGTTGATGTCTTCCGGCGCGCTGATGCGGTTCCGGCGATCGTGGATGAGGTGTTGAAGCTTGGCCTTCCAGCGTTGTGGCTCCAAGAGGGAGTGGTGCATGAAGAAGCCGCCGAGAAGGCGCGGAAGGCTGGAGTGGTGGTAGTGATGGATCGGTGCATTCTCAAGGAGCATAGTCGCTACGGATTGTAGGCGGACGCGTCCTGGACAGATGCCAGTGCCGAAGAAGTGAGGGAGAGTTGCCCTGCCGGAACAAGCGGCGGGGCGTTTAGTTTAGATTGAGAGAAGAATTTGGGCTATTGTGAGGTTCAGCAGAGTAACCATCGCGGCTTGCGCTACATCGAATGTAACTACGCATGGGCGGCAAAAGGTTCCGTTTGTGTGACCTGTGAGGTACTGGATGTTCCGCGAAATGAATTCCGGAAGCGCGCCTGCGCAGAGTTTGGGCAGGTTCCGCTTGAATGCGGGTGGTTTCCGCACGCTCCAGATGCGGTTCGCACAGCGTTTTGCGCTGTGTTTTGTGATTGTGCTTTGCGGGGATCTACTTGCTCAAAGTTCTGATCATCCGTCGAATCCTTCCGATTCCAGTTCCGCGCAGACGAGCACCACGACCCCGACGACCGAGAGCCCCGCAGCGCCTACGCCGCCGCCTGAGGCCGGAGCGATTTTGCCACCGGCGATGGCGACGAAGGAAAGGCTTCCTGCCGCGGGCGACTACAACGAAGTTCATATAAAGCCGATGGTGAAGTCGGCGGATGAGGCGAAGTTCAATCCGAACTCACCGGCCAAAGCGGAATCCGAGATAGACCCGAGCCTGAGAACGCGCACGAAACCGATTCGGGTGGACGTGGATCTGGTGTTGGTTTCCGTCACTGTGACGGATCCGATGAGCCGACTGGTAACTGGGCTGGAGAAGGACAACTTTGTATTGATAGACAATGGAGAGAAGCAGGCGATTCAGCACTTTTCGAGTGAGGATGCTCCGATCTCACTGGGCGTGCTTTTCGATATGAGCGGCTCGATGTCTAACAAGATTGAGAAGGCGCGTGAGGCCGTCATGGAGTTTTTCAAGACGGCCAACCCGGAGGATGAGTTCTTTCTGATCGCTTTCAACGATAAGCCCACGCTGATCGCCGACTTTACGAACAGCGTGGAGAATGTTCAAAACCAACTCGTATACACCGTTCCCAAGGGGCGCACTGCTCTGCTGGATGCGATTTACCTGGGAATGACGAAGATGCGGCAAGCCAAACAACAGCGGAAGGCCTTGCTGATCATCTCCGACGGCGGCGATAACCGCAGCCGTTATACTGAGAATGAGATCAAGTCGATGGTGAAGGAAGCCGATGTTCAGATTTACGCGATTGGAATCTTTGACCAGTCTCCAAGGAGTGACGAGGAGCGATATGGCCCGCAATTGCTGGCCGAGGTGACGGACGTTACGGGTGGGCGAACATTCACGGTGAATAATCCAAACGAGCTGGCCGATGTGGCTACCAAGATTGGAGTGGAGTTGCGCAACCAATATGTGCTCGGATATCGTCCCACGAAACCGGCGCGCGATGGCAAGTGGCGCAAGGTTCGGGTGAAACTGAATACTCCAAAGGGATTACCACAGCTCTCTGTGTATGCGAAGACGGGGTACTATGCTCCCAGTGAATGAGGATAAGTTCAGGAATATTTTCATCGTGATGGTTTGCGTGCTGCTCGTAATGAGCGGCGCTGTGGTTTTTGCGCAGAACTCGAACGTAGGCAAGGGACAGAGCCCGCAGAGCGGCGCAACCGGGCGGAACGGCAACGACGATGTGCTGCCGCCACCCGAGGGTGCAAGTCCTGAAAAGGCGTCCTCTGGTGGAGTCGCCTCACCACAGGACACGCAGAGTCAAACGCTTGACGGCGGACAGCCAGCTCCGGCGAACCAACCCCGTGACACGGTGAACCTGCCGGCTCAGGGTCGCGAGGCGGAGAAGGACAAAAACGGAACATTCGTCTTCAAGACCGAAGTGCAGGAAGTGACACTTCACGCGACGGTTGTAGACGACCATCAGCGGCCAGTGACAACGCTGGATCGAGCATCTTTCCAGGTCTACGAAGATGGACGTCCGCAGCGGATCACGTCATTCCGGCGAGAGGACATACCAGTAGCGCTGGGAATTGTGATCGACAACTCAGGCTCAATGCGAGACAAGCGTCCGAGCGTGAACGCGGCCGCGCTGAACCTGGTGCGGGCGAGCAATCCGCAAGACCAGGTTTGCGTCGTTAATTTCAATAACGAGTACTACCTGGATCAGGATTACACGGGCAATGTTGGTTTGCTGCGTGATGCACTGGAGCGGATTGAGGCGCGCGGAGGAACGGCGCTGTATGACGCGGTGGTGGCGACCAGCGACCATCTGATGAAGAGCGCGAAGCTGCAGAAGAAGATCATCCTGGTAGTGACCGACGGCGAGGACACCGCGAGTCGCGACACGTTGGAGCAGGCGGTCCGAGCCATCGCGGTGGATGGCGGCCCGACGGTATACACGATCGGACTACTGGGGGGTGAACGCGAGAAGAAAGCCCGACGCGCGCTGCGAATCATTGCGGAACAGACTGGCGGCGTTGCGTTCTTCCCAGCAAGCGTGAATGAGGTAGAGGCAATCTCACAGCAGATCGCACATGACATTCGCAACCAGTACACGATCGGCTATAAACCCTCTACGCCCAAAACTGAAGGCGGCTACCGGCAGGTGAAGGTGGACGCTGCAGCCAGTGGTTACAAGAAGCTACAGGTGAGGACCCGCAGCGGATACTATGCGACAGGCGGAGAAAAGGCTTCAGTAAGTAAGTAGGAAGTGCAAGAGGTTGAGGACACAGAAGGCTCGAGGGAATGCTTCGGGCCTTTTCTTTGTGCGGACTTGTTGACCGGCTGCGCCGGAAGCCGTAGCCTGAAACATTGACGACTCGATCAAGAATAGGATCACTTTTTGATGAAATGTTCAATGCGTGTGGTGGATAGCGTTCTGGAGTTGATCGGATCGACACCGATGGTCCGATTGAAGAAAATTGCGCCCGCCGGAGCGGCCGAGATATGGGTGAAGCTTGAAGCATTTAATCCGGGCTTCAGCATCAAAGACCGCGCTGCCATCGGGATGATTGAAGAGGCGGAGCGCGACGGAACGCTGAAGCCGGGGGATACGATTGTAGAAGCCACAGCCGGTAACACCGGCGTGGGGCTGGCGCTGGTTGGAGTTCAGAAGGGATACCCAGTTGTCTTTTACGTACCCGAGAAGTTCTCCAAAGAGAAGGTGATGCTGATGGAATCGTTCGGGGCAAAGGTACACCGGACTCCAACGGAGGAGGGGATGGAAGGCGCGATCAGGCAGGCGCGGCAATTGGTGGCGGAGAACAACCACTTCTGGTTTGCAGCGCAGTTCTCCAACGAAGGAAATCCGCGAATTCACCATGACACCACGGGGCGCGAGATATGGGAGCAGACGGAAGGGAAGATCGACGGTTTTGTCTGCGGTGCAGGGACGGGGGGCACCTTCACAGGCGTTGCGCGCTACCTGAAGGAGCAGAATCCGAAGGTTCTGGCGGTGTTGAGCGACACGCAGAATTCTGTGTATAGCGGGCAGAAAGCGGGCTCGCATGATGTGGAAGGAATCGGCGCAAGTTTCATTCCAGAAGTGTTTGACCGTGGGGTCTGCGACGGCACTTTCATTGTGTCTGACGTCGATGCATTTGCGATGGTGAAACGATTAGCGGTGGAGGAAGGCATTCTCGGCGGGTCGAGTTCGGGCGTGAATGTGTGTGGGGCCATCGAAGTGGCGAAGCGGCTGGGCGAAGGGAAACTGGTAGTGACGCTGATTCCTGACTCGGCGGAACGTTACTTATCCAAGGACATTTTCAATTATCGCAGCGCGGAATAGTCAAAGGCGTAGGCGCAGAAAATTTCAGACTAGGGGCGAGGATGAAGGCGGAACGCAAGGGATTTTCGACACGTGCGATTCATGATGGTCAGGAGCCAGAGCAACTGACCGGAGCAGTGGGCGTGCCTATCTACGCGACTTCCACGTATCAGCAGGACGAAGTGGGAAAGCCCCGGCTCGGGTATGAGTATGCGCGCGTATCCAATCCAACCCGGGATCGGCTGGAGACGAATTTGGCTTCGCTGGAGGGCGGAGTGGCGGCGCGAGTGTTTGCAAGCGGCATGGCGGCGGTGACCGCCTTCTGCCAAATGATGAAGTCGGGCGATCACGTGGTTGCCGGAGACAACCTGTATGGCGGGAGCGTTCGTTTTTTCAACCAGGTCATGGTCAAGTTCGGCATTACATTCACATATGTCGATACAAAAGATCCCGAGAATGTTGCGGCGGCGATGCAAGGCAACACTCGCTACGTGTTTCTTGAGACCCCGACGAATCCCATGATGGCCCTAACCGATATCGCGGCGGTGAGCAAGGTGGCGCACGCGAAAGGCGCAGAGGTGATTGTGGACAACACGTTCATGTCGCCTTTTTTTCAGCGTCCATTGGAGCTAGGCGGAGACATGGTGTTGCATTCGACCACGAAATTCTTGAATGGACATAGTGACGGGCTGGGCGGTGTCATCGTTTGTTCCACTGCTGAGCAGGCCGACACCTTGGGGTTTCTGCAGAAGGCTTCCGGGGGAATCATGTCTCCGTTTGAGAGCTGGCTGATCTTGCGGGGCGTCAAGACCCTGGTGGTGCGCATGAAGCAGCATGATATTAACGGGCGCGCCGTGGCGGAGTATCTGAGCAAGCATTCGAAAGTGGAAAGAGTTTTATATCCGGGGCTAAAGGAGCATCCGCAGCACGAACTGGCGAAGCGGCAGATGAAGGGATTCGGCTCGATGATCACCTTTGAAACGGGATCGCTGGAAAACGCGAAGAAACTGCTGAAGCAGGTGAAGGTGTGTGTGCTCGCCGAATCTCTGGGTGGAGTGGAGACATTGATTTCACATCCTGCATCGATGACGCACGAAGCGATTGGAGCCGAGGGGCGAGCCAGGATTGGGCTGACGGATGGAATGGTGCGCATTTCGGTCGGAATCGAAGAGGTCGAGGACATTCTGGCGGATCTGGAGCAGGCACTGGCCGTAGTGTAGGAAAGTTCGAGACCTTTTCGCGGGCGGCAGACCTGGAGGCGAGGCGGGATGAGCGAGGCGGACTGGAACGCGGTGGCGTATGACGACCTCTCAGACCCAATGTATGAGTGGGGAATGGCCTTACTGGCCACGCTTGCGCTAAAAGGCGACGAGCGCGTGCTGGATGCTGGATGCGGCAGCGGAAGATTAGCGGAAGAATTATTGAAGAAGCTTCCGGCGGGTGAATTGGTGACGCTGGATTTCTCTCCCGCGATGTTGGAGCAGGCGCGGCAACGATTAGAAAAGTTCGGCGCGCGGGTAGAGTTCGTACACGCCAGCTTGCAGGACTTCAAAATCGCGACGCCAGTGGATGGGATCTTCAGCAACGCAGTGTTTCACTGGGTTCCGAATCATGCGGCGATGTTTCGTTCATTGCATGGTGCGCTGAAGCCGAAGGGTTGGCTGGTAGCTCAGTTTGGAGGAGTGGGCAACCTGGCGAGAACCTTGCGCCGGGCGCACGAAGTGGCGGAAAGGAGCCTATTCCGGGAGCAATTGAGAGGGGTTGAAGCGGGACCGCACTTTGAAGATGTGGCTGGCACGCGGGCGCGGATGGAAGCCGAGGGCTTTCACGTGAGCGATGCCAGACTGCACACGGTTGTGCCGCACTTTGAGCGCAGGGAGCGTTATGAGGCGTTTCTCGAGACGGTAGTACTTCGCCATCCGGCGGCAAAACTTGCTGAAACCATGCGGCGCGAGTTTCTAAGGGAAATCTCCCGGAGGACATTGCTGGAGGAGGGAGCCTACTCGCTGGATTACGTGCGACTGACGGTTCGCGCGAGCGCGTGAGTGGAGTTGTTGCAGGCTGTTATTCGCGAACGGAAGCCGAGATCCAGTTGAGATAAGCTTCCAAATCGGATTCCACGCTGAACGAGATCAGCTCAGGAACCTGGTAGGAATGCAGTTCGCGGATGGCATTCTGGATGGGAATTGAATTGATTTCCGTGGATTTGATGAGCAGGAGAAACTCCTCGGAATTTTCGACAGCGCCCTGCCATCGGTATATCGATGAAATAGGGCCGAGGATATTGACGCACGCTGCCAAACGGCGGGAGACGAGTTCAGAAGCGATCGTTGTGGCTTCTTCGCGGGAACTGGCTGTGGTCAAGAAGAGACGTTTATCGGTCATTACGTGATCCGTGGAACGAGCAGGTATACGCTATCTGACCGGAAGAACAGGTGCAAGAGCAATGCGGACACGGTCCCGCATTTGCAATAGAAAGCTGGGCGAGGCCGCAGAGTGCGTTTGCGCTGGTAAAATCTGTGCTGAGTCTGCTTCGAGTTTCTTGCCGCTCTTGGCGGGCGTAGTTCCGATTGCGTTGGTAGGTTTCTTACGAAGTTCTGGAGAGAAAGACGATGGCGACACAGATCAAATTCGGGACCTCTGGATGGCGGGCAATCGTTGCGGATGAATTTACGGTTGCGAATGTCCAACGCGCGGTAACAGGCATTGCGCGTTACGTGGTGAGCACCGGCAAGGCGGATCCGAAGCTGGTTGTAGGGCGCGATCCCCGCTACATGGGTGAGAGGTTTGTCGATATCGCGGCGACCATCCTGGAGAACCACGGGATCACTCCGCTGGTGATCACCGAGGCTGCGCCAACACCTGCGATTGCCTATGAGGTGATCCGGCAGAAGGCAGATGGGGCGATCAACTTTACAGCTTCTCACAATCCCGCGGAGTACAACGGAATCAAGTTCTCGACGCCGGATGGAGCACCTGCGCTGCCTGAAATCACGAAGGAGATTGAGGCCGCCATAGTACGAGCGGACGAGGATGGCGTGGCGACCCCGGCTGGCGTAAAGAAGGCAGGGCGCAAGGCCATTGAGGTGAAATCGCACTACCTGGAACGGATCAAAGAGTTGGTGGACTTCAAAGCGATCCGCGAGTCTGGGCTAAAGGTGGCGTTTGACCCTATGTGGGGTGCATCGCGCGGATACAGCAACATTGTCCTGCAGGAGCAGGGAGTTGAGTGTGCGGTGGTACATGACACGCGCGATGTGCTGTTTGGCGGTCACGCGCCTGAACCGGACGGTGAACTGCTCGACGAATTGCGCCACAAGATGAAGGAGACAGGAGCGAAGATCGGAATTGCCTGCGACGGCGACGCGGATCGCTTTGGCATTGTCGACGAAGACGGAACGTATATTTCGCCAAACTACGTGATTGCGCTGCTGTTTGACTACCTTGTGGAAACCCGCGGCTGGCGGAACGGTGTGGCAAAAAGCGTAGCCACCACAAACCTCATCAATGCTGTGGCGGACCATCATAAGATTGAGTTATTCGAAACGCCGGTGGGGTTCAAGTACATAGGCGAACTGATCAAGCAGGATAAGATTGCAATCGGCGGCGAAGAGAGCGCAGGATTGACCATTCGGCATCATGTTCCGGAGAAGGATGGAGTCTTGGCCGGACTGCTGCTCTGTGAAATGGTAGCGAAGCGTGGCAAGAGTCTCGGGACACAGGTGAAAGATTTATTTGCCAAAGTTGGTTCGTACTACCCGGAAAGGCAGAACTTCCGCTTGACTGACGAAGCCAAAACGAAGTTCACTACGAAGTTGGGTACTCATCCGTCCGAGTTTGCCGGACGGAAGGTTTCGGGCATCGTGCGTACGGATGGACTGAAACTCGTACTCGATGACGGCTCATGGGTGTGCTATCGAGTGAGCGGTACGGAGCCTGTCGTACGCGCCTATACCGAAGCGCGCAGCGAAGCGGAACTCGCGAAATTGAGTGTGGCCGCCAAGCACTGGGCGACCGAATAGTTTGTAGCGAAAGGGAAGTGGATAGCCGGTGAAATGGTTGCAAGAGTTCGGACGAAAGCTGGTGCGGTGGCGAACGCTGCTGGCCAGCGCTATGTTTGCGATCATCGCGTTCCTCATGTTCACCCACGCGCTGGTGGGAAACAATGGATGGCTTAGCTATCGGCAGAAAAAGGCTGAATATCAGAAACTTCAGCAGGATTTGCGCCAGATGGACGGAGAGAACCAGCGCCTGGATGCGCAGATCAAGGCATTGAAAAGCGATCCTAAGGCAATTGAAAAGGAAGCTCGCGAACAACTCCGCTATGCCAAGCCGGGAGAGGTGATTTACCTGTTACCTGAGACCACGCCAAGAACTTCACAACCGGCTGAGTCTGCGCACAGATGATGGCAGTGAAATAGAAGTGATCAAGAGCCGCTGAAGCTTCCAGCGGCTCTTTTATTTTACGGATAATTAGTGAAAGCTAAAGTATCGCTTTAAGCCGAGGATGGGCTTTTCGAAGCGAACCCACATCAGGGCTGCAAAGCTAATGGAAGCGGCAAGCCGGATGCCGACAATGGCCAGATTGCCGGGTATGCCGAAGTGGTCCAGGGGCTTGTCCACATAGCCTCCTAATACCGAGAAGACGAGAATGTGTGTGACATAAAGGCCGTAGCTGATCTTTCCCACGAAGAGTAGCGGACGGAAGGTGAGCGCGCGGCAGTAGAACGTTGGCCGGGGCGCGGCCTGACCTAGTAAAGCCGCAAGCAACATTCCTCCAAAGCCGATGGCAAGTAAAGTGTCAGTAAACGCCGAGCCGTAGTGGAGCATCAGGAATACTCCCGCAGCCCCAACGGCGAGGGCGGCTCGTGCAATCCACTTCCATGCGCCGATCGGCCACGGTAATACCCGCAAGGCAATTGCGATAAGCGAGCCTACGGCAAGGCCATCAAGGTGAGTGATGGTGTTGGTTGGGGTGAAGCGGTTGCCCCAGAATAGCCGAACCAGCGGAGAGGTGGCCAACATTATTGCGGCAGCGGGGAGCAGCCATCGCGGCGGAACACGGCGCGCAATCGGCGTCCAGAGGAGATAGAACTGCTGCTCGATAGCCAGGCTCCATGTAGGACCAATGGCACCGGGCAGAGCGACGGGCCAGAGATTCTGAACGAAAAGCAGGAGAAAAAGCCAGGGTGCGACGGCAATCTCATGGAACATCCAACGATAGCCGCTAAATAGCAACGGAAAGAAAAAGTAGTACAGGAAGAGCAGCATCCAGTAGACCGGCCAGATGCGAAGAAAGCGGCGCGCGAAAAAGTTCGAATAGAAGCGGGGCGCTGTACTGGAATCGAGGATGATTCCGGTGATGAGGAAGCCGGAGAGGACGAAGAAGAGGCTGACGCCGCTCCATCCCCAGGCAATGAATTTTTCCAGAAACGTCCCCTGGAGACGAGGCATACAGTGATACAGCACAACAGCCAGGATAGCGACGCCACGCAATCCGTCGAAGGCGGGAATAAAAGCGGGCAGCCAAGCTGGGCGCTGGCTGGCATCCGGCGCGGAAGGAACTGCGTGGGCTCCGGCCGGAGCCGCTGCTGAGACGGCCGCTACCACTACTTGGAGATTCCTTCCATGGGCGAACTGGCTGAAGCATACAGCTTGCGAGTCATGCGTCCGGCGAGGTAGCCTTCACGGCCCGCCAAGACGGCATGTTTCATGGCAGAGGCCATGAGCACCGGGTCAGAGGCCGCAGCGATTCCAGTGTTCATCAGCACGGCATCATAGCCGAGTTCGAGAGCCAGTGCAGCGTCGGAAGGGACGCCTACTCCCGCGTCCACTATGAGTGGGACCGATGTGATGAGTTCGCGGAGAATGCGCAGGTTGGCCACGTTTTGAATTCCAAGTCCGCTGCCAATGGGCGCGCCGAGCGGCATGACCACGGCGGCTCCAGCGTCGAGCAAGCGAAGCGCAACTACCGGATCATCAGAGGTATAAGGGAGAACAGTGAAGCCTTCCTTTACTAGTACGCGCGTGGCTTCTATCGTTGCGGAGACGTCCGGGTAAAGAGTTTTCTGGTCGCCGATTACCTCGATCTTGATCCAGTCGCTAAGGCCGACCTCGCGTCCAAGGCGAGCGACCCGAATGGCTTCATCGGCGGTGTAACAGCCTGCGGTGTTTGGGAGAAGAAAGTATTTCTTAGGATCGATGAAATCGAGGAGCGACTCTTTACTGCGATCAAGGTTGACGCGGCGGACAGCGACAGTGACGACCTCAGCGCCGCTTGCCTCAAGGGCTGCGGCTGTCTGCGGGCCATCCTTATATTTTCCAGTGCCAACGAACAGGCGCGAGCGGAAAGATTTTCCTGCGATGATGAGCGGATCCATGTAGCTATTGTAAATCCTGTTGCAGGCTGACGAGAGGGAAGAAAACGGGA
>Ga0182030_10011152_pt1 | contig 18156 bp, 17 predicted proteins | sample 812S3MmetaG_FD_121299 | JGI IMG/M metagenome (GOLD analysis project Ga0182030, IMG submission 121299) | Permafrost microbial communities from Stordalen Mire, Sweden - 812S3M metaG (Illumina Assembly) | ecosystem: Environmental > Terrestrial > Soil > Wetlands > Permafrost | place: Sweden...
ATCTTGATTATCAGGATTAGTATCAAGTGCATCTATCGGCGCATCATGCGCAATTTCAATAGGCAATGCATCATAGGTATTAGTAGTATATAATCGAATAGAAGAACCAGATTTTATTTCCGTGGCTCCCACCAAGAGCATGCTACCATTTTTGGCATAGCATAATGTTTTTACCGCACCTTGTGCCTCAACCATTTTATATGGCAATAAATTTTTTTTAATTTCTGATCCTTTCATACCAAATAGGAAACTATTATGGAGAAAGAAAATTATAAAAAAAACAACTCTCGTTAATTATCCTCAGTTATATTTCTTAACCTATCAGACTATTAATGAGAGTCAAAAATATAATGCGCTTACTGGATATCACAATTTGTCATCCAGCTTTTTTTATTGTATCTCACATTGCAACATAGATTTTTGAGGCATAAGATTATACCGCCAAGACGTTGCAGGGACTGCCTCACCATCCGATTTACCTGCGGAAATATCCCAAATATTCAATCGAGAAGAAGCAGATCCCGCTGATGCCATTGTTTTACCATCAGGGCTGCATGCCAATGTCGTAATAAAGCCACCATTTTCGGTAACATTTGGATTTTTAAAATGGAAGGAGTTAGCTTCATTATTTAAATCAAAGCCAACAATCTGGCAGCTAGCGTCATCAAGACTTGCTACAATTTTAGATGCAGCTTGAGGAACCACCTTTACACAAAATGGAGGAAATTCTAGTTGTTTTGGCATTGGCAGCGGTTGATTATCTTTGGTCTTCTTTCCATATAAATCGTAATAATCCACTTTTGGATTAGAATCAAAAAACTTTGAAACCGCAACAAATTGATTCTCTGCTGAGCAAAGCACTAATCCTGCATCCTTACCAACATAACATGGCTGATATACTTGCATTGGAGTAGTGATCGCAGCAATAGGGCTTTTTGCATTTCTCATATCCCAGATTTGCAAAAGTTTATCAGAACAGGTAGCAACATACTTATTTTCCTTTGGATCCCATTGCGCTTGAACAGATGTTGAAAAATTGGGCAAAGATCTAATTATGGTATTGCTACGCAGATCCCAAATATTACACTCATGCACGGTATCGTTACTACTATCAATGCCGTATAATAAAAGTGAGCCGTCATCATTATACTGCATGCAACTTATATCCGTTATTGTTAATTTTGCAATCGGCTGCCCTGTTTCTATATTCAATCGGGTCAGGCTTGGCTGCGTGTCAGCATAAGCAACTTCAGTATTATTAGGATGTGCAATCAACTCGAAATAAGGAATGGTAACATCTTGTACGCAAAGGAAACAATAAAGTCAAAATTCCCTAAATTACTAAGTGCTATAACGTCATTTTTGTAAATAAGCATCCAACAGTTCATGTAAATCCCACGGCAAGCTTCTCTTTGCTTGTTCAAGAGATATCTTCTTGGCTTTTATCATATCAGCAACATTTTTAATAGCTGATTCTCTCAAGGAAGCAGTATTTCTTGGCTGCTCCTCAATGATAATTTTTGAGTTTTCAAAATTTTCCCCCTCGATAATTACATTAACAAGTAAATTAACTATTTCATGGGGCTTAACAGATATTTCTTGACTAAATAATAATTTATTCCCAGTTGGAGCAAAACTATGACTTTCTCTAATTATGCCAATCTCCAATTTGTTTTTCATCTCATGATAATAAATACGAAGAGACAGCCAATAAAAATCATTATCAGGAAATCTGAAACTAAGCTTAATTACATCTAGATTTGGTTTTGCTTCACGCGCGAAAGGAATATTTTTATAAAATATCTGTTTTGGACTTCCATCAAATTGATACACATTTCTAGGAACTCCTTTTGAGGAGCTGGTCGTCCAATCATTGATATAAAAAGGCTGACGTAATTTATTCTCAATCGTACCAATAATTACATTCACATTACTTTGCTCTGCAATATTTTGTTCCATCGCGTTAAGAAATGCACCTGAAAACAAAATGCTCACCATCATAAGCAAGGCATTAAATATTTTAAATAATAACTTCATAAATAACTCCTTAATTAATTTATTTTATTTCTAATTGAAATTATATCATTAATGGGGTAGTTAGTGAAAGAATTAAAGGTATATTACTAAAAAAGCCTTTTAAAATCGGTATTTTCCGCGCAATTCACGGGATGTTTCGCGTTTGATGTCCCGCTCTTTGATTGATTCTTTTTTGCTAGCAGCTTTTTTATGCTTTGCCAGGCCAAGTTCAACCTTGGCAAGATTGCGCTCATTAAAATAGATTTTGAGTGGAATAATGGTGATTCCTTTGCGGGAGATATCACCAATAAGGCGGTTCAGTTCTTTGCGTTTAACGAGCAATTTGCGGCTTTTGGTTGCATCTTCTTTTTTTGCCTGAAATGCTTGGGCGTAGGGGGTAATATTACAATTGAGTAGAAACAATTGCCCATCATGAATCGTGGCAAAGGATCCTATTAATGAAGCTTTACCTGCTCGCAAAGATTTAACTTCATCACCAGTCAATACTATACCAGCCTCAAGACGATCTAAAATTTCATAATCAAAAAAAGCTTTTTTATTCTGTGCAACAATTTTCATGGTTATTCCGCAGGACGTACTAAAATTCGTTTATAAAACCGCACAACAAATGGATAGGCCAAGAGTGCAACAACTAAGCCCAAAACATTCCCGCCAATAATAAAGGTCCATAATGATAAATTAGGAATTCCCAAGCAAGAAAGTTTAATATTGAGCCATTGCATCCAGGATGGATTATGCACTAAAAGGTTAAGCCCCAAGAACTTTGCAATAAAATCACCGACCGCATAACCAGCCAAATAAAGAGGCACCATAGTAAATGGATTATTTACAATATGAGCAGCGGCATACATCACACCAATATTTAGCTGCAAAACCCATGCTAAAATTATGGTCATGAGCCAATGGAATCCTATAAAAGGAGAAAAGGCAATAAAAATGCCCACGCATGAAGCCTGCGCCAACTTTACCGGCGTTCGGCCACCTAAGAGCATTTTTTTAATAAAATGTACCGTTTGATTGATCATGACATAACCGCTTGAATAAATGAGTATATTTTTATGCAAAAAAATTTACTTTTGGTATAGTATAACTCAAGTTTGAGATATTTAGCTATTAAGAGGTCATTATGAATATGAAATCTATAATATTCGGGTTTTTAGGCCTCCTTATCCTTGGCGTTGTGCATAAAGCCTACGCTCAAAAAAGCCTTTTCATTGGATCAATTCAATTTCCCAGCACGTTGCAACTCGTGCCCAGCATTCGGGTGTATTATGCGGGAAGCAAAATAGTCTGCGAAACTGATGATAATAGCAAAAAAGTAATTTTCTCTGTCCCGGAGTTCAAGCAGCGCACCTTCTTTTATCTGCTTATTAGCTCCGATATTGAATTTTGCTCCCATGAAAATACGGTGCCATTTCTTAAGTTAAAGCGAAATTGCCCCTATAAATTCTATGCACTGCAACGAATACCCGCAGAACCAAAAAAACGTAAGAAAAATGAACCGAGCCAACCTGAATTTACCTGGATAATAAAAGAATTAAATCTTCAACTGCCTGATGATCGCATCCCCGATGAAACGATCATAGTGCGGTATAGCCCCGAATATGTGGAGGCTATTGAAGGCGGTAATGCTATCGAATTTCCAAAAATTATCATTAAAAATGATATTCTGAAATTAGCTGGCTCTGAAGTCAAACTTCATGAAATTTCCAATAGTTGGTTCTTGGCTGCCATGAACACCGATACCATCCATGAAACTACCCAAGCAGAATTTATCGTGAATCCTCAAGCAAAAACAGTTCTTGCCATGACGGCATAAAGAAAATCCGATGAAAATTAATAATCAAAAACTTATTTTTTTTCGTTCGTCCCGAAGGAGGGCGCAGCCCGATTCGAGGGATACGAACTATCTTGTAATTCAAACACCCCTCTACTCGCTCCTTCAATTCGCTTCACTCATTTCGAACCTCCATCGGGGCGAACGGGGTATGCATGCATAGAATAACCCTTGGCATTGAAACCTCATGCGATGAAACGGCAGCCGCGATTTATAGTAATCAAAAAGGCATCCTATCAAGTGAACTCTTTTCACAAATTGATCTCCATAAAATATATGGCGGTGTGATTCCAGAAATCGCATCACGCACACAGCTTGAAAAAATAAATCCCATCATCGAACATGCATTAAAAAGCGCCGGCATAAAACTTGATCAAATAGATGTAATTGCCGTAACCCATAAACCGGGATTACCCGGCTCATTACTTGTCGGCGTTTGTTTTGCCAAGGCAATGGCATGGGCACTCAAGAAAAAATTAATTGGTGTTAATCATCTTGAAGGACATGTGTTTTCCTCTTTTCTGGAGCATAATGTACCATTTCCTCATCTTTGTATCACGGCTTCCGGCGGGCACACGAGCATGTATTTAGTTACCGGCTTTGGTGAATATGATCTGATCGGAGAAACGGTAGATGATGCTGCGGGGGAAGCTTTTGATAAAATCTCCAAATTGCTGGATCTTGGCTATCCAGGAGGACCAATTATAGAACAACTAGCCAGCCAAGTTCATTTTGAAGATTTTTTTCATTATCCACGCGCAAGCGCTAACAAATTTAACTTTAGCTTTTCAGGCCTCAAAACTGCCGTGCTCTATGATTTGATCAAAAGAAATGCGTATGATATGCAAACTAAAAAGTTTTTAAAATCTGATGATAGCTATTTCAAACAACAAGTTGCCAGCTCATTATTAATTTGTATCTCAGACATTTTTATCAATAAACTTGAACTATCACTTGCACGATACCCCCATATAAAGGCAATTACTTTTGTAGGCGGCGTTGCATGTAATAAATTTATCAAAAAAAATATTGAAAATTTCTGCAAACAAAAAGGCCTGGCCTTTTATTCGCCTTCTGGCAAATACTGCACCGATAATGGCGCTATGATCGCATTTGTCGGTAATTATAAAGCAGAGCAAGGTAAATTTTCTGATTTAGATTTAGATATTTTAAGATAAAAACCCGGGTTTTTAGCCCGGGCTGTTTATTTAAGTTAAATCTAATACTTAGCTGCATTGAGCAGTATATTTTTCCGTTATTCTTCTCAACTCTTCATGAAGTTGCTTTAATTCAGGGAAAAACTGAAACTGTAGGGCCGTAAGCTCTTTAACATAATCCTCTGCTTGAACAATTGGATCATATTTTTGAGCAAGTATTTCTCGAGCGGCTTTGAACTCTTCATTTGTTTCGAAATTCTTAGCAAATAGTTCCATGGTTTTTTTATGCTTATCAAAGGCCTCTTTAAAATCCTTCTGCGCCGCTGGCATCAGCTCATTCATCTGTTCTTGAGTCACCGAAAACTTTTGTTGCTGCTTGGATGAAAATGTACGTAATGCTACATGCATCGCCTCTTCGGGAGCATAGAACACCTTTTCTTTAGTCGCAGAACTTACGGGCGTAATTATAAGCGACTTCCCATCAGTCTGAAGTTTAACCATGCTTGATTCATCCATATTAAGAAGTTCAAGAATAGCCTTATCAATAACTAATGTAGTGCTATTACCGTATTTAGAAAGTTTTTTTAGCATAAGTGGACCCCTAATAAATGCTGTTGAGTTAATACATTGTATATATAGCAGTATATACGCAAGTTATATCATTGCAACAAAAATTTAACAAAAAAAGCACCCTCGCAGTTTCTTACGAGGGTGCTTATATTCTTAGACTTAAGTCAAACCTTACTTATGGTCATTTATGCCGGTCGTTTTCTTATTAATCGCTTCCAAAAGAATTGGCGACGGTTAGTAATAGTGGGGGCATAGGACTAACTTATGAAAGTTCAAATATCTGATATTAACGGCTTCTTATCAATTACCGGTACCAGCAGATGATGATCCATTGCCGCCACCCGTTGCCGTTTTCTTATTGATTGCTTCCAAGAATTCACGATTGGTTTTAGATTTCTTCATCTTATCGATCAAGAATTCCATACCTTCAATCGTATTCATAGTAGCCAAGAATTTCTGCAATACCCATACTTTATTCAAGTCATCTTCAGGCAAGAGCAAATCTTCACGACGGGTGCCCGACATTAATAGATCGAATGATGGATAAATACGACGATTTGAAAGCTTACGCGTCATATGCATTTCCATATTACCCGTACCCTTAAATTCTTCGTAAATCACTTCATCCATACGTGAACCGGTCTCAACCAATGCGGATGCAATAATGGTTAAAGAGCCACCCTCTTCAGTGTTACGTGCTGCACCAAAGAATCGTTTTGGGCGGGTCAATGCATTCGCATCAATACCACCGGTTAAGATTTTTCCTGATGCAGGCGCCATGGTATTATAGGCACGCGCCAAACGTGTGATCGAATCGAGAATGATAAACACATCCCTGCCCGCTTCAACAAGTCGCTTTGCTTTTTCCATAACAATTTCAGCAACTTGAATGTGACGATCAGCTGATTCATCAAAGGTAGAACTGATAACCTCAGCAGTTGAACCGCGTACCGCGCGCTTCATATCAGCAACTTCTTCAGGCCGCTCATCAACCAAGAGAATAATTAAGACTACTTCTGGATGATTTGCTATCACCGCCTGAGTAATTTCTTTAAGTAGCATGGTCTTACCCACTTTTGGTGGCGCAACGATTAAAGCACGTTGCCCTTTACCAACCGGCGTAAAAAGATCCATGATACGGCTTGATATGCAACCGGGGTCAAATTCAAGATTAAATTTTTTATTTGGGTGAAGCGGTGAAAGACGATCGAAATTAGGTCTATCCGCTGCCAAGCTTGGTTCTTCAAAGTTAACTTTAGAAACTTTCAGCAATGCAAAATATTTTTCGCCCTCTTTTGGCTTACGAATTACGCCGGCAATCGTATCACCAGTTCGCAAATTAAACCGTCTGATTTGTGATGGCGAAACATACACATCATCCGGGCCAGAAACATAATCATAAAAGGCTGAGCGCAAGAACCCAAATCCATCAGGCAGTTTTTCTAAAACGCCTTCTACTTCAATTTCAAGCTCAGGATGCTGTTCAATGTATTGAATACGCTCAATCAGCTTAGCCTTATTTAAAAGACTTGCCCCAACAATTCCCAAACGACGTGCATACATATTCAATTCTGCTACGGTCAATTCTTCTAATGGAATTGGTTGGCGTGGCTTTGGCTCACGATATTGATAATGGTAATCTCTTTGATCTTTCTGCTCACGCGGCTCTCGCTGCATTTGCTGATCACGAACATCACGATCCCGCTGCTCACGAGGTTGCGGTTGCGCATCACGCGGTTGTTGCATATCCCGAGGCGGAAGATCACGCGGCTGTATATCTCTCGGTTGTGTTTCACGAGGTTGCATTTCACGTGGCGGCTGCACATCGCGAGGCTGTTGTGGTTCACGAATTTGTTGTTGTTGGTCGCTTTCACGCGGTTGCGCTGGTTCACGTGCCGGTTGCGCATCACGTGCCGGTGCTGCATGGCGAGTATAAGGACGTCTTTCACGCGGAGCATATTGACGAGTTGACGCTTTTGCGCTCTTTTCTTCACCCGATACACCGGCTTTTTTGTTCTCTTCCATAGCAACAACTTCAGTAGGTTGTGTAGCAATAGAGGATATTTCTGGTAATTCTACCTGAGATTCAGTTTCTTGATGCGCTTGCACTGATTCATCAGACAAACGGGTCTTTAGTTTTGGATCTTGATTACTCATCAAAATCTCCTTAAAGCCAATAATTGGGTAAGAAAAGAAATCATATAAACTCCGTATAAAATTTTATAAATACTTTTAATTCAATAGTAATAAGATGATGCATACTTTAAAAATATAAAAAAATGACATGGAAGCGTCTAAAGACCGTTTGGGTTAAAGGCGAAACCAAAGAATAATTTCTACTAGAAACAAATTTAGCATATCTAGCATATACTATTCAATAAAATTCGTTTTTTATATTTAAAATGCTCTAAAATAAAGGCTTATTTGCCTTCTTTATACAAAGCCATCATCACAGGACTTGCAATATAAATCGAAGAATAAGCACCAATGGCTATTCCGATAAGCAAGGCCAATGAGAAATCATGGAGTGCTTCTCCGCCAAAAATGAGCATCGCAAGCACGCTTAAAGCCGTCGCAACTACCGTCAAAACGGTACGGCGAAGGGTTTTATTGATACTCACGTTGACAACTTCATGCAACGTAGCATCTTTCATTTTATGTAAATTTTCGCGAATTCTACTAAAAATTACGATGGTATCATTAATCGAGTAACCAATTACCGCCAAGATAACACCAATAACATTTATAGAAATTTCATAATCAAGCATTAAGAAAATGCCTAAAATTGCCAATGGATCATGGATTAGCGCCACGATTGCACCCATTGCAAAGGCGAACGACCAAAAGCGAATCGCAATATAGATCAAGATAGCGATCAAGGCAATCAATACTGCAAGCATAAAATTCCAACGGAGTGTAGCGCCGACACCTGGCCCAACCGCTTCACTTCCGAGAATAACCACATTGTTATCAGGTATTTCAGCCTGCACTGCTTGACGCATGCGTTCTGCCAACCCTTTGGAATCGTTAGAGAATTCACTCACACGCACCAGAATTTCTTCAGGAGTAGAAAACTCGCGAGTTATTGCGTTTTTCCAGCCATTTTTTTCTAAAATATCTTTAAGTTGGCTCGGGCTCACCGGCTTATCAAATTTAAGCATAACCTGAGTGCCGCCAGTAAAATCGATACTGTATCTAAAAGTTTCACCGCGGGTCTGCCATTTATAGATATAGACACCCAATGAAGCAACTAAAAACAATGAACTGAGGATTCCACAAACCAAACGATATTTTAAGAAATTAATCATTACGCTCTCCGCTTACCTGCAATTTTCTGATAAGGCTGCATTTTTTATTGGACTTTCATAAAAACTGAGAGCATTTGAACTGCTCTAGACTTAAAAAGTAAAATTAAGCCAAAGGTACTATTGAAATATACTTGCGACCTTTTCTGCCAAAATGGAATTTAATCAATCCTGGAGCTGTTGCAAAAATTGTATGATCTGTACCTAAGCCAACATTTTTGCCTGGGTGAAATTTGGTACCACGCTGTCTTACGATGATTTCACCACCGCTAACTACTTGGCCATCAAAAAGTTTTACCCCTAATCGTTTACTTTGGCTATCACGATTATTCTGCGTCGATCCACCGGTTTTACTCGTTGCCATCGCAATCCTTATTATGCGTTATTACTATTGTAAATATTATTTTTAATGAGAAGATTTTTCGTATGTTTCTATTATGTATTGTAGATCAAAAAAGTCAATATCCAGTTTACAAAATATAAAAAAAGCGTAATATTTTAGATAGAAATAAAATTTTAGGCAAAAAATCTAAAAAGTGCCTTTCTATCGGAGGTTTCAGTGAAAAACTATATTGCCATTATAACGCTATTATCCCTGCTTGTTTCGCCAGGCCTTTATTCACTGGCCAAAGGAGCCCAAAACTCAGTACTTCTTGATGCAGCCAGAAAAGATGCCCTAGAAAGAGCCCGAAGCATGCTTTCAGGCGGTTCGAACCCGAATAGCATGAATATTAATGGAGTTACCCCGCTCATGCTCGCCTCCTATAATGGCTATATAGCAATGGCCAAGCTCCTTTTAACCCATAAAGCACAAGTAAACCTCGTTACCCAGGCAAACACCGATTTTAACTTTGGCAAGCTTCTTTCCAATAAAAATAGTAAAACAACCGCTCTCATGCTTGCTGCCTTTTCTGGCAAATTAGAAATTGTTATCGCCCTTCTACGCTCCGGCGCAAATGTAAATGCCCAAGATAGCGATGGGCAAACCGCCCTCATCTATGCAATTTTAGGTGATACTCTTTGGCCACAGCGCCCTCTTGATCTAACCCGAAAAAAGATAGTTCAGGCGTTGCTTGATTATGGAGCAAACCCAAATATCTCTGATAAAAATGGCCTTGATGCTGCATATTATTATTCTTGCGTTGCCGGTTTAGTACCGGGGTTTGGCGGCAAATATGATAATGATCCAAGCGTTGCTAATGAAGATCCAATCTATTCACGCATGAAATAAAAAATATTTATACCTTAATTTGGCTCTAGATCCAAATAAATATATTTTAACTCCGGGAAATAGAGCGCTCAGCATGCGAATAATCAAATCTTTTTGTGTAACATCACCAGTAATATTTTTCATTTAGTTATCTCTTTCCAATTTTTACCTGTACGCGTAGTAACAACGAGTGGCACATTCCAATCAACAACGCGCTCAAGAATGTTTTGCACTAACTTCTGCGTGATTTCAATTTCCTCTTTGGGAACCGATATTAAAAGCTCGTCATGAATTTGCAGCAGTATTTTTGCTCCCAACAGTTCTTTTTTAATCGCCTTATCCAGATTAATCATGCCCAGCTTCATAATTTCGGCCGCAGTGCCTTGGGCTACGGTATTAATCGCAACGCGCCGCGCTTCTTCATAGAGTGGGCGATTCTTTTCATGAATTGCCGGTACATAGCGACGTCTACCCCAATGAGTTGTCACATACCCATGATGCTTGGTATCAACAATTACTTTTTCCATCCATTCAGAAACTCCCGGATACTTGGCAAAATATTTTTCAATATATTGTTTTGCATCTTTGAATGGAATATTGAGATCTTGTGCGAGCCCATACGGCGTCATACCATAGAGCACACTAAAATTGATTCTTTTACCGATTTGCCGTTGTTCAGAAGTAACCTTTTCCTGCGGAACATCAAACAATGCAGAGGCTGTTTCACTATGAATATCACGATCATGCAAAAATGCATCAATAAGATTTTTATCTTGTGATAAATAGGCAAGAACACGCAGCTCAATCTGAGAATAATCAGCTGAAAGAAAAACATGCCCCTCTTTAGGAATAAATGCCGCTCTAATTTCTATGCCATAGCCACCGGAATTTGTTGGAATATTTTGTAAATTCGGATCTGAACTGGCGAGCCTACCCGTTGCTACTTGCGTCTGATTAAAATTGGTATGAATGCGTTTGGTATGTGGATTTACATAATCAGGCAGTGCATCGATATAGGTTGATTTTAACTTGGCAAGCTCTCTATATTTACTAATCAAGGCCGGCGCCGGATGTAATGCACTCAATGCTTCAAGCACTTCTTGATCAGTAGAATAGCCAGTGCCTTTTGCACTCTTTTTTTGTGGCGGCAATTGCAACTTAACAAATAAAAGTTGCTCAACTTGACGCGGAGAATTCAAATTGAATTCAACCATATCAAGGCCCACAAGCTCACCAATTTGCTGCACAATCCCATTTAACTCAGCATCAACTTTTTTCCCCAAAGCAGCCAAGAAATGAGTATCTATATAAATGCCTTCAACTTCCATTTCATATAAAATTTGGCTTAAGGGAAACTCAATATTTTGGAATAAATCGAGTAATTTTTCATCTTTGAGCTCTTTTTCTAGAATCTGCTTGAGTCGAAAAGTCTGATGCGCATCAGCTGCAGCATATTTCGTTGCTAATTCCAGCGGCACATAGGCAAAGTTTTTATATTTATTATCTTTGACCACTTCTTGGAAGCTCAGCATAGGCTCATTAAAATAATGCTCAGAAAGATATTTTAGACCAATGCGCTGCCAATCTTTAGTTACTAAATTAGCCGCAATCAAGGTATCAAAAATAATACCATGAACCTCGATTCCAATGCCATGAAGTGCCTCTTGATCAAATTTAGCACTATGGAAAATCTTTTTAATCTCTTTATCGGCAAAAATTGGCCGTAGCATATCGATTACATAGTCTTTAGAAATTTGCTGAAAATTCTTATGCCCAAAAGGCAAATAGTACGCATTTCCCTCTTGCACACAAAAAGAGATCCCTACACATGAATCGGGCAATAATGGATTAAGGCCATCAGTTTCAGTATCAATAGCAAATAATTTGCGTTGCTTGAGCAATCCGCATAAATGCTCTAACTGTTCAATGCTGGAAATAGTAATAAAATCATAATTAACCATTTTTTGCGCAATATCCAACTGCACACCACGATTCACATTTTCTTGCGCATCAATATCTTTAAGCAAAGATTTAAAATCAAGTTCTTGAAAAAGTGGCCGCGCATTAACCCAATTTTTTTGATCAAAAACTAAATCCTGCGCAGTTAAACCGGATGGATGATATTGCAAAAGAAAAAGGTTCTGGCTTAAAAATGCATTTTCTTTATTGGCAATAAGGGCATTGCGCGTGCGCTCTTTGCCAACTTTATCAAGATTCTGATAAAGTTCTTCAAGCGATGCAAATTGATTCACCAGCTCGGCAGCCCCTTTATCGCCCACGCCACGCACGCCGGGAATATTATCGGAGGTATCGCCAAGCAATGCAAAATAAAATGGCAATTTATTAACTGCAAAACCCATCTTTTTTTCAAACTCAGTTTCATTAAGAAATTGATCTTTCCACGGGTCAAAAACCACCAGCCGATCATTATCAATCGCTTGCCCCATATCTTTATCAGAAGTTATCAAAACGACCGTTTTGCCCAATTTTTTTTGTTCCTGCGCAATGGAATACATAATATCATCAGCTTCAATGCCCGGTTGTGCAATCTGTTTCATGCCAATCAAATCGGCGAATTTCAAAATATATTCTTTTTGTTCAAAGATATCGCTTGGTGGCGCTTGGCGGGTGGCCTTATATTCCGGGAACATTTCATGTCGTGTTGTTTTGCCTTTGCTATCCCATACAATGGCAATGTTTTGCACATTGAAGGTATCAATCAATTTTTTAATCATACGGCAAAAACTAAATACTGCCTGCACCGGAATACCTTTGGCCGTATGCAAGGGCCGCACACCATAATACGCTCGATATAAAAATGACGAGCCATCAATAAGAAAAACCGTATTTTTAGGATCTAAATTCATGAATTAATTACCTTTGAGAATGCTTTACATTGTGCATAATTTTTTTACTATTTTTTTTGCTTCATCAACCGATATATAATCTTCAGCACTTTTAAACTGCGGATTGGGTAACAGCTCACCATCTATATTTTTTATTTTGTATGTATATGTCGGCACTGTCTCCAAAACATCTTTGTTGCCCGATGAAGTCAATGGGCGCTTTTTGCTTTCTAACAACTCTAAGCCAAGCACTTCTTTAAGTCTTTCTAATAAGAGTTTATCACCATCGGCCAATACTGAATTGCCCTTTATAAATCGTTTTCTTCCAAGCATCCAGTAAATTGCCAAAGGCATTTCATGTTTTACTTCAAGAAAATAACCCTGAGATGTTTGATATTCATTATGCGAATGCTGATCGCGCATTTTTTCTAACACAATTGAAGCGCCTTTTTGTTTATGTTGAGCCGTTATGTTTTCCGCTTCTAGAAAAATGCGATTTTCTATACGCATTACCGTGGTATACTCTTTTAAATAGGGATCCTCCATACCAAATAGCATGAAGCCATTAAAGAGCATACAAAAATATATTAATCTCTTCATAAAATACTCCTGATAAAATAATGATCTATCTCATCTTTTATTTGGTATACTACGTATAAGTAAATACCTTTTATGCAGCGAAGGCAAATGCAGTATATTCACGTTAAACTTCTTAATGGATTTCCTCAACCGCTCACGTATACCGTGCCCGCCGATCGGCAGGAAAATCTTATTGGGGCCGTCGTAAAAGTGCCACTCAAGGATCGATTCGTATCAGCATATGTGTTTGCTCAAACTAATTCGCTAGCCACTCCACCGACGTTCACTATTAAAGAAATGCACTCGCGTGAACCATTTCCGGATGATGCGCATCATCAAAAATTCATCAATCAATTAAGCCAGTATTATCAAGTTGATCCCTTACATTTTATAAAAAGGATTCGCCATTTTGTAAGCCAAGATGCTGAACATGAGTCGATCGTAAGCACTCAGATTGAATCCACGAAGGAATCAGTAATACTCACTGCCCAGCAACAACATATTGTAAACACCTTAGCCCCAACTATCGGGACAAATATTTTTACCCCTGCACTTTTACATGGGGTTACCGGATCGGGCAAAACGGAAATATACAAAGAATTAATACTCAAAACATTAGCGCAAGGAAGCACAGCACTCCTGCTTTTACCTGAAGTAAGCCTGGCATTACGTTTTGAACAACTGCTCAAAATCCAGTTACCCAATCACATTCCCATAATCGGTTTTCACTCAGCTACGCGCGCAAAGGATAAACGGTTATTATGGCAATGGCTCTTGGAAAAAAAACCGGTACTCATAATTGGCGTGCATATTCCGATCTTACTCCCCATAGCCAATCTTGGGCTGATCATTGTAGACGAAGAACATGAAATTGGGTATCAAGAAAAAAAACATCCAAAGGTAAATACCAAAGAAGCCGCGCTCATACGTGCCCAATTAGCGCAAATACCCATTCTTATGGGTTCAGCAACCCCTTCTATTGCTTCTCTTTACAATGCAAAAACAAAAGGTTGGCACTTTTTTGAATTACATAAACGCTTTGCCGGTGCATTCCCTGAAATAAAAACGGTATTACTTTCAAACAAAGAACGCCGCACCAATTTCTGGATCACCAAAGAATTAGAAAAGGCGATCGCTGATCGATTACAAAAAAAAGAACAAATAATTATATTTCTCAATCGCCGCGGTTATAGCTTTTTTGTTCAATGCAAAGATTGTAGCTTTATTTTTGAATGCACCATTTGCTCCGTGAGTCTTACGCTGCACACTAATAATGAGCTCACTTGCCACTATTGTGGATTTAGCCAACAGCTCCCATTAGCCTGCCCTTCATGCAAAGGGAAAGACAGCTTACTCAAGAAAGGGATCGGCACACAACAAGTGGTTATGATTTTAGAAAAATTATTTCCCCATGCAAAAATTGGTCGCGCGGATATGGATGTGAGCAGCAAAAAAAAATTATGGCAACAAACAATGACCGATTTTGAACAGGGCGCAATCGATATTTTGGTTGGCACACAAACAATCACAAAGGGATTCCATTTTCCCAATGTTACTTTAGTTGGCATCTTATGGGCCGATCTCAATTTGCATTTTCCGGTATATAATGCCGGCGAAACAAGCTTGCAACAACTGATTCAAGTTGCAGGCAGAGCGGGCAGAACACGCCCCAATAGCTTAGTGATTGTGCAAACAATGATGCAGCATCCAATCTTTAATTTTTTATCCGAAACTGATTATTTAAAATATTATGATTATGAATTTAATAATCGTGCAACGGTTGGTTATCCACCAATGCTGCGGCTTGTTGAAATCGAACTAAAAAATACCAATGAAGATCGTATCGAATATGAATCAATGCAAGTGGCCCAATTGCTGTTGCAGACTATTGCCAAAAACAAATATGATATCAGGCTCTTAGGGCCAGCAAAGCCCCCGGTTTCAAAAATTAAAAACACTCATTCAAGAAAGATTTATTTAAAAAGCAAATCAATTACACAACTGATAGAACTCTATAAATCCATTGATATAAATAAATTATCCAGCCATATTTTTTTCACACCAAATCCAAGCAATTGATTATTTTGAATTCTTTACTTGATATAGTGCAGAAATTCGAGAGCCATCCCATTTATTAAATTGACCGCGCAACTCACCCTCATATTCATCGTCAACGCCATAAAAGTAGTTATTTCTTTTATTATTCACCAAGACATATTTGCCATCATACGTAGTCACTAAAACAATATGGCCATCATTGACATCTAATGCTGATAGATCTGTTTCAAACTCAGCGAACTTAGAAAAATCTTTTTCTAAGATATAAAATGCATTGGTTAATGTTAATGCAATTAACTTGTATCCTTTTTTTGTCGCAATCCGATTCAATGCGCCAACCGATTGGCCAAAATTATTATCTCGCGCATATGGCGCATAAAGATCAAATTCTACGGGAATGGTGGGATTATACTCTACAATAATTAAACGAGGTCGGATTGTTTTTAGACTCTCAAGAATATGATAATCATTGCCATCAATATCAATCGAAAGTAAATCTATTGGCTGATTTATATTATGATTTTTAAGAATCGATTCCAAAGAATCTTCGTTGCCGATGCCAACCCAAGCATTAATCGGCACAACATTAAAAGATTTGGTATTTTTCTTTAAATCTTTGAATTTTTTTTCATCGCCTTCAATCAAAATTGCCTTCCAAGCAAGATCTTTACTCCATAATGCAGCAGTATTAGAAAAAGCAAAGCCATCCCAGGCACCAAATTCTACAGCAACTTTAGATTCAGTGCCTATAATCTCAAATATTTTTTTGATAATCCCATCTTCCCCAAATTGGGAATAACTATTAGAACCATAATCTATTAAACGTTTTTGTGGGGCACCTTCTACGTGTAAGCTTTTGGACAATGAGAGAATTATTAAAATTATTTTGATTATCTTCATGCTAAACCCTTTTACCAAAAAAGTGCTCTATTTTACTAGAAACTATGTGCACCATACTATACTACTACTCAAATAATATTGGAAATACCCCCCATCCTGCTCAGAATCCCCAAAATAACCCATAAGAGCCCCTACACCCCAAAAAACCCGCTAATTAACCTGAAAACCCCTTAAGAATAGCTTTATTTTCCCTATAAAAACTATTGCAAATAGAAATTATTTATTGGTATACTAGAATTGTAGTAATTTAATAACAGGCAAAAAAGGAGATATATATGAAATTGCCAATAAAAATGCTTTCTATCGCAGTATTATTGTCCACTGCGTCTTTGATAAACGGATATGCAATTTTGCATAATTCGTATAGTAAAATTCCGTATGTTGATATTTATGTATGGCGCGCAGATTCAGCTCAAAGAGCAAAACAATTGATGGATGATTTTGCAAGCAAACTCAATGTTCCGCAACAAATAATAGATGTGCTTGACGCGGCAAACGGAGTAAGTGGTCCCGTGGCGGCTGCTCTTGGACCTGCAACATCAGGCGCTTCCGTTGCGGTGAAAGAAGGTTTTAGTAAAGGGGTTGAGGTAACTAAAGCAGCATATGGTGCGTTAGGATCTACAATTTCTGATCTTATTGGTAAAGTCTACCGCGGTAAAGATGATGCGTTCCATGCAAACGTACCTCGCGGAAACAAAGGTCGTTTTGCTGAATGGAAAAATCCTGCAGTAATGTATGCAATTGTAACAGTTCCGGGTACATTAATCCCATTACACGCCGAGCCACAACGCTTGGATGCAGGTGCTGTGTTGGCTGTAACGGTTAATGATATGCCAGATCCTGCAAAACCCGGCAATATGATTTATCGTGCTTCATTTGATTATCCGCTCTTGGCTCGTCCTCAGAAGATTGGTGGATTTACCATTAACCCTACGGGTGAATATATTCCGGCAGAACAAGATACGCGTAATCTTAATCAAGTTCGAGAACTGGCAAAAGAAAGTGGTGCTGCTGCTTTAAAAGGTAGCAAGTAATATCATTCACTACTAGATAAAAACTAAAATGGTCCGCGGAATTCCACGGACCATTTTTATTTCAAAAAGTTTTTTCTAAAAACAAATATATAGACATGGCCAGAACTATTTAAATCATTTTTTCAATTCTTGAAAATGTTACTAGTCTTTTGGTATTACTCACTAAGGATAAAAGCAATAATAAACTAGGGGAAATATTTTATGAATTATCATTTAAAAAAGTTTTTCATTCTTATATTATACTTACATGCAATCCATATATTTGGAATGGAAAAACCACTTCCGCGTTCACAAGTTTCCCGACGCGCGGAACGAAAAGAACAAACAAAATTATTAGAAATTAGTAATCATTCAGAACAATTTGTACATATTATCACCGGATCGGGAATTGAGGATCGCGCACCCAATCGTTATTACATGCTATTACCATATGAAGATTCAAGCGCTTCCATAATCATTCCCGAATATGAACATGGATATATTCCTAAAATAATCACCTTCGAAGGCGCATATACCATTGAAGTAACCTCCCCGGATATTAATAAAGGCATTCCTTCTGTTGCGCTAACTAAAATAATTCCCGTTGAAAACAAACAAAAAAAGAAATGGGAAAAGGATTATAA
>Ga0182030_10011154_pt1 | contig 18153 bp, 17 predicted proteins | sample 812S3MmetaG_FD_121299 | JGI IMG/M metagenome (GOLD analysis project Ga0182030, IMG submission 121299) | Permafrost microbial communities from Stordalen Mire, Sweden - 812S3M metaG (Illumina Assembly) | ecosystem: Environmental > Terrestrial > Soil > Wetlands > Permafrost | place: Sweden...
CGTGGTTGACACCCGCAGGCCGTCCTCGCCCAGCGCGTATTCGATGCGCAGATCCAGCGCGAACGGGTAGGCGGGCATCGGGCGTAGGCGGTGCGTCACCGTCACCCGCTCGCGCTCCCGCTCCGCCGCCTGCCACGGCCGCCAGCGGGTGAAGCCGTGGATCGCGCCCAGCCGTGCCGGCTCGCTCAGCTCCACCTGGTAGTCCACGCCGTCGAAGCTGTAGCGGCCGTCCGCCAGCCGGTTGGGCCAGGGGATCAGCGGGGCGCCGTGCGCGCCGTCGCACATCGCCTCGCGTGGATAGCCCTCGAGCACAGTGCGTCCAGCCACCTCGTACTCGCGAATGCCGCCACCCACCTCCACCACCGTCGCCCGCTGCTCGCCGCAGACGATCTCCCACTGCTCACCCGACGGTGTTGCGCTCACCGCATCGACCCCAGCCGACCAGTCAGCCCGCGCGCCGAGCGCTCAGGCGCTCGCGCGTCCGTTCGGTAGCGACCACATTCCGTCGAAGCCCAGCGGCCGCTCCTGCGCCACATGGCTGAGCTGCTCGCGCGCGTCCTCCAACTCCAGTCCACACACGCGCGCCACCTCCATGCTCGCCAGCGGCTCGCCCGCCCAGGCCAGCACCTGCTCCACGCTCTCGGGGTCCGCACGGCGCTGCGCGGACGGCAGCAGGTTCGCGACCGCCACTTCATAACTCTCCAGCGGCTGGAAGCCCGGCACCGATAGATGCGCGCCGCCGGCAGTGTGCGCGATCTCATACGAAGGGCACGTGTAGCGCATCCCGCCCGACCACTTTGCGAGCTTGTGGCTCAACGCCAGCGCCTCTCGCGAGGGGTGGCGCGTTTTGTCCATGTCGTCCTCCAGCGCGCGCTCCGTCGCCCGCTCCTCCATCCATGAGCTCAGCTGCGCCGGCTCGATACCCGCGTCCAGCGCCGCTCCATCCAGCGTGGCCTGCTCATCCAGGAGCTCGCCCGCGAAGTTGCGCACCCGCAGCGCACGCAGCAGATTGCGCGCGCGCTGGTGGTCGTGGCGCCGCGCCGCAACCACCGCGCGGCAGGCAGGCACCGTGGCGGCCATGCGCGGGCGTACGGAGGTGTCCATCGGCATCCCATGGCGCTCAGCCATCGCATGCAGAGCCGCCGACTGACGCTCGGGCGTGAAGCCCGACTCGCTGCCGTCGGAGGAGCGATCGGAGAGTCCCACCATGCGCACGCTCCAACCGAGCTGGTCGCCGAACAGCCATTCCAAACGGCGTCTCGCCGGCTCTGCGCACCACGCGAACGGGCAGGCGGGGTCGGTGAACTCCGTGATCGTCAGCTCGTCCATGTAGGCCCTCGGGATAGCAGATCAAACCGTCGCCGAGCGGCTCCGCAGAGCAGCCCTGGGCGGCACTGCTCTCCCGCGCCGCGCCGCTGGGGGCACGGCGCGGGAGACGCTCCGCCTGCGAGTGGATCAGTGGCCGGCCAGCACGTGCGCGAACTGCACCGCATTCACCGTGCCGAGCCCGCTCGCCATGTCGTATCCCGGGCCCGCTTCATAGCCTGGGATCGTCAGGAACGGTTCTTCCTCTTCGTTGAAGAACGTGAGCGTGTTGTTGCCCTGCGTGACGTCCACGATGCCGCTGTTCGGCTTCAGCGAGGAGCGGTACATCAGCGGGTTGATCTGCCCCAGCGGATGGCCCGCGATCTGGTCGGCGATCGCAACCACGCCGGCGAACAGCGGCGTGGCCTCGCTCGTGCCGCCCACCAGCGAGAACGTGTTGGGTGCCGGTTCGCCCGGCACCGTCGAGTGGTAGGAGGTGTACACGAGCACGCCGCCGTTCACAGCGGCGCTCATGCTGATGTCCGGCGTCGCACGGTGCCGACCGGCGCCCGTGTTCACCAACGCCTGGTAGTTCGGACGGCCGAACACCGATGACGGCCCCCCTCCTCCAGCAGCGTCGATGCCCACGTTCTCGTCGTTCCACACACTGTCCGGAGCGGTGCGTTCACCGGCTTCGTTGAGGTGAAGCTGGGTACCGCCAACGGATGTCACCAGCGGGTCTGAGGAGGGCCATGAGTTGGTTTGGAACGGGTAATATTCTTCCGCCACATTCTCTCCCGCCGCGCCTTCGTCGCCGGAGGCGCCCAGTACCGTGATGCCCGCTGCCGCCGCGTTGACGACCGCCGAACGCAGCGCCCTCAACTTGCCCGGCGTGGCGAACGAGGCCTCGCTCGCGCCGAAGCTCTGCGAGATCACGCTGCCCAGTTTGTGTTCGATCACATAGTTCTCCGCCGTCACGATCGGCGGGAATCCCGTCACTCCCTCCGTCTCCGCTTCCGGCGTCTCCACCAGCAGGATGTTCGCCTTCGGCGCCACCGCGTGCGAGTACTCCACGTCGAGCGTCGTCTCAAACGCCCAGCCCGACATTTCGCTGTTGCCCGGTTCCCACTTTGGAATCGGTCCTGCGGGAGCGATTATCTGCAGCGAAGGCGGGTGTGGAAGTTTGAAGGCGCTGTCGAAGCGTCCGAGGTCGCGTTCGATCGTCGGCGAGCCATAGCAGTCGACGATCACGATCGTCTGCCCCTGGCCTTCGTTGCCCTGCGCCCACAGCGCCGGCAGTTCATATGCCTTCTCGATCTGAGAAGGCTGGTAGCAGGCGATCCCAAACGCCGCTTCGCATTCGGACGTCGTCGGCGGTGTTGGGCGATTCAGCCCAACACGCGGGGTGTTGTGTGTGACCGGGTAGGCGCTCGCCGCAACCGCGCTCATCCCAAACGCAGCAGCGGTCGCCGCCGTGGCCATCATGGCCGTTCCAAAACTCAGCCTCATGCAAGCCTCCTTAGGGTAGGCAATCTGTGCGATCACGATATACCCCGATCAAGCCCGTAGAACTCCAGCCGCGCGCCTGCGCCGCCGAGCGCTACTGTCGAGGGGCATGCCCGTACGCCGCACCACTGCATGAAGCAGGACCGCATCGATCGCATCGCCAACGTGGTCGTGATGACGGTGCCGCTGGCGCTCGTCCTGTTCGCCGGCTGGCGCGCATGGGGCGGGGCGCTGCGCTGGCAGGACCTGCTCGTGCTGGGTGTCACATACTCGCTCACCGGGCTCGGCATCACCGTCGGCTTCCACCGCCTGTTCACGCACCGCAGCTTCAAGACCAGCCCGCTGCTGCGCGGCGTCTTCGGCGCGCTCGGCTCCGCCGCCGTGGAGGGGCCCCTGATCGAGTGGGTTTCCAACCACCGCAAGCACCACCAGTTCTCAGACCAGCCCGGCGACCCGCACAGCCCCCACGTGGAGCACGGCCACGGCTGGCGCGGTGCGCTGGCGGGCCTCTACCACGCGCATGTGGGCTGGATCCTCGGCGACGGCGAGATGGCCGACGAACAGCACTACGGCAAGGACCTGCTGGCCGATCCCGTCGCGAGCTTCGTCGATCGCATGTTCCTGCTGTGGGTCGCGCTCGGGCTCGCCTTCCCCTTCGCGTTCGGCTATCTGCTCACCGGCACGCTCGACGGTGCGCTCACGGGGCTGCTGTGGGGTGGCGCCGTGCGCCTGTTCCTGCTGCACCACGCCACCTTCTCCATCAACTCCCTCTGCCACTTCTTCGGCCGCCGCACCTTCCCCACGGAGGATCAGTCGCGCAACGTGCTGTGGCTCGCGCTGCCCACGCTCGGCGAGGCTTGGCACAACAACCATCACGCGTTTCCAACTTCCGCCCGTCATGGGCTGCGCTGGTGGCAGCTCGACCCCTCCGCCTGGGTCATCGCCACCCTGCAGCGGCTTGGCCTCGTGTGGGATGTGGTGAAGATCAGCCCCGAACGCCAGCTCGCAGCACTCGGCCGTTCTGTATCTTGAGTCTCGAGAGGGTGAACCTGCGGCGAGGGGAGCGGGGATCGTGTTCGACTATGTGATCGTGGGTGCCGGGTCGGCCGGCTGTGTGCTGGCCAACCGTCTCAGCGAGGACCCCGATGTGCGTGTCTTGCTGCTGGAGGCGGGGCCGCCCGACGTTAAGCAGAACATCCACGTCCCGCTCGGCTACCTGAAACTGGGGGCCACCGACGTCGACTGGAACTACCACTCCGCGCCCGAGCACCAGTGCGACCACCGCCGCATCACGCTGCCGCGCGGCAGGGTGCTGGGCGGCTCCTCCTCCATCAACGCGATGGTCTACATCCGCGGCAACCGCCTCGACTACGACGCCTGGGGCGTGCCCGGCTGGTCCTGGGCCGACCTGCTGCCCTACTTCGTCAAGGCCGAGAGCAACGAGCGCGGCGCAAGCGAGTTGCACGGCGACTCCGGCCCGCTGTCGGTCAGCGACGAGCGCTCGCACAACAAGATCTCCCACGCCTTCCCCGCAGCGGGCGAGCAGGCGGGGCTCCCGCGCAACGAGGACTTCAACGGACCCGAGCAGGACGGCGTGGGGATGTACCAGGTGACGCAGCGCGGTGGCATGCGCGCGAGCGCCGCTGTCGCCTACCTGCACCCCGCCATGGAGCGCCCGAATCTCACCGTGATGCCCTACATGCTCGTGCAGCGGCTGCTCTTCGACGGCACGCGCGCCGTCGGCGTGGAAGCCAGCCAGCTCGGTCAGCCGCAGGAGTTCCGGGCCGAGCGCGAGGTGATCCTCTGCGGCGGCGCCTACAACTCCCCGCAGCTGCTCATGCTTTCCGGCGTCGGCCCCGCCGAACACCTCACCATGCGCGAGATCGAGGTGCTGCTCGACCGCCCCGGCGTGGGGGCGAACCTCTCAGACCACGCCGCCGCACAGCTCGTGTGGACCACGCCCGAGCCCGAGAGCCTGTTGCTCGCGCTCGAGCCCGCCGCCCTGCAGGAGTACGAATCCACGCAGAGCGGTCCCTTCGCCTCCAACCTCGCCGAGGCCGGCGGCTTCGCGCGCGTCGGCGACGGCGCGCCTGCGCCCGACGTGCAGTTCCACGTCGCGCCCGTGCACATCGTCGACGAGGGCCTCAGCGACCCCCAGGCCCACGGCGTGTGGGTCTCGCCCTGCCTGCTCACCCCCCACAGCCGCGGCTCCGTGCGCCTGGCATCCAACGACCCCACCGCCAAGCCGATCGTCCACAACGCCTTCTACAGCGCCGGCGACGATATGCAGCGCATGATCGCCGGCCTGCGTCTCGCCTTGGACATCTGCGCGCAGCCCGCCATGCAGCCCTACTGTGCCGACCCATTCAACGTGCCCGCGGGCGAGGACGACGAGGCGATGCGCGCCCACATCGCACGCACCACCTTCGCCATCTACCACCCCGTCGGCACCTGTCGCATGGGCAGCGATCCCGACGCCATCGTCGATGAGCAACTGCGAGTTAATGGCCTCGAAGGACTGCGCGTGGTGGATGCATCGGTGATGCCTGTCGTCCCCCGCGGCAACACCAACGCGCCCGTGATCGCGCTCGCCGAGCGGGCAACCGACCTGATCCGTCACGGCCGTGCGCTGTCAGTACCGGCGCACCAGACCGCTCACGAGCCTGCGGCGCAGACGACCGCCCAGTTGCGCGAGAATTAATTAAAAATATGAACACCTCTCCGCGCGCCATCCACCATCTCAACTGCGGCACCATGTGCCCGCACGGCGCACGCATGCTCACCGGCGAAGGCGGACTGCTGGAGAACGCAACGCTCGTCTGCCACTGCCTGCTGATCGAGGGCGCCGAGGGGTTGGTGCTGGTGGACACCGGCTTCGGCCTCGACGACGTGCGCAAACCGCGCCAGCTCGGACGCGTCTTCACCAGCACGATCCGGCCAAAGCTGCAGGAGTCCGAGACAGCGATCGAGCAGATCCGCGCGCTCGGCTTCGACCCCGCCGACGTGCGCCACATCCTCACCACCCACCTCGACCTCGACCACGCCGGCGGTCTGCCCGACTTCCCGCACGCCGACGTGCACCTGATGGGACGCGAGTTCGAGGCCGCCATGACCCACGGCTGGCGCGAACGGCTGCGCTACGTCTCCGCCCACTGGGCCCACGGCCCCCGCTGGGTGCAGCACAGCGTCGAGGGCGAGCAGTGGTTCGGCTTCGACAGCGTGCAGGCGCTTCCCGGCAGCGACGCCGAGATCCTGCTGATCCCCCTGCCTGGACACAGCTTCGGGCACAGCGGCGTGGCCGTGCGCGACGGCAACGGCTGGCTGCTGCACTGCGGCGACGCCTTCTTCCACCACGGCGAGGTGCAGACGCCCCAGAAATGCCCGCGCGCGCTCGAGCTGTTCCAGACGCTCGACGAGTCAGACCGCTCCGCGCGCCTGGAAAACCGCGAGCGGCTGCGCGAGCTGGCGCTCAACCACTCCAGCGACGTGGAGCTGATCTGCTCTCACGACGCCTCGCTGCTAGCGCGCTACTCAGCCGGCTGAGGGAGCATCGTCCGCGGCTGCGGCCGCGCGGGCATTGCGCACGATCTTGCGCATACCCTTCAGCCAGCGCTCCGGGTCCGCGCCCTTCAGCGCCAGGAAGCCCGCCACGTTCTCATGCGGCAGGATCAACAGCCGCTCCGCCGCGATCCCCGCCACCACCGCCTCAGCCACGTCCTCCGGTTCGATCAGGCCGCCGAAGTTCAGCGCCGCCGCGCCCGCCGGCTCGTCCATCGCCAGTTCCAGCATCGGCGTGCGCACTCCCTGTGGGCAGATGCACGACACGCGCACACCCTGTTCCGCATATTCGATCGACATCCACTCCGCCAGCGACACGGCGGCGTGCTTGGTCACGCTGTACACCAGCGAGGAGACCTGCGTCAGCAGACCCGCCGCTGAGGCCGTGTTGATGAGGTAGCCCTCGCCGCGCTCCAGCATCTGCGGCAGCAGCGCCCGCGAGGCCCACACGTGCGCCATCACGTTCACCCGCCACGCTTCGTCCCAGCCCTCGTCCGGCGACTCCGGGCCGCCCCTGCCGCCGGGTACGCCAGCGTTTGAGATGAAGATGTCGATCGGGCCGTTCGCCTGCGTGGCCTGCTCGATCAGCGCGCAAACGCTCTGCTCGCTGCCCGCGTCCAGCTCCACCGCCAGGGCGCCCACTTCCGCCGCCAGCGCCTGGGCTTTCTCGGCGTCGCGGTCGGCCACCACCAGCGCCCGCGCGCCCTCCTGCTCGAAGCGGCGGATCAGCGCGCTGCCGATGCCGCCCGCCCCGCCCGTGACCACGATGTGCTTGTCAGCGACCTCCATCGGGCGTACTCTATGTCAATGGGGGTCCTGCAAGGGAATGCAGCAGCGTCCGCCGTGGCGCCGCTCTGGGGGGAGCTGCGCTACAGCGGAGAGTTTGCGCGCCTGCTCGTCGACCGCAACCTGCTGGAACGGCGCGAGCGCAGCGACGCCCCGCCCGTGCTGCTGATACCGGGCTTCATGGCCGGCGACGCCTCCCTCGGCGTGCTCCGTCACTGGCTGCGCCGTCGCGGGCACCGTGTGTCGATGAGCGGGATGTTCCTCAATGTCAACTGTGCGGAGCGGATCGTCAGCCGCCTGCAGGACCAGCTCGTGGAGCTCTCCGAGGAGACCGGCCGGCCGGTCGTGCTGATCGGGCAGAGCCGCGGCGGCGCCATTGCCCGCGCGCTGGCCGTGCGCGAGCCCGAGCGCGTGTGCGGCCTCGTGATGCTGGGATCCCCCGTCGCCGACTCGCTGGCGGTCGCCCCGCCCGTGATGCGTACCGTGCGCTGGCTGGCCATGCTCGGCGACCTCGGCGTGCCCGGCCTGTTCTCCGGACGCTGCCACGAAGGCGAGTGCTGCGAGCGCTTCCGCGGCGATCTCTCAGCGCCCTTGATGGACACCATCGACGCCGTCGCCGTCTACTCCCGCAGCGACGGCATCGTCGACTGGCGCGCCTGCATCGACCCCCACGCGGAATCGATCGAGGTCGACTCCAGCCACTGCGGCATGTCCGTGCACCCCGCCGTCTACAAAGCATTTCAGCGCGTGCTCGCCTAGCGAGGCGAACCAGCGCCCGCTTCCGCGCGCCAATTATCTAGCATCAGCGCCATGCCACACGCAGACAAGATGCTGGAGTTCGCTGGCGGGCACGCGAGCGACCTCGCCGCCCCCGGGCTCAGCCCGCGTCCACGCCAGAAGGTCGCCGTGCTGTCCTGCATGGACACGCGCATCGACCTCTTCCCCATGCTCGGCCTCGCCCGCGGCGACGCGCACATCATCCGCAACGCCGGCGGCCTGGCCACCGACGACGCCATCCGCTCGCTCAGCGCCTCCCAGCGGCTGCTGGGCACGGAGGAGATCGTGGTGGTGATGCACGACGGCTGCGGTCTGCATGGAGCCTCCGAGGACGAGTTCTCACAGGCGCTCGCCCGCGACGGCGCGATGCCGCACTGGCGTCTGGGAGCCTTCGAGGACGTGGAGGAGACGCTGCGCCACAGCCTCGCGCGGCTGCGCTCCAGCCGCGAGCTGATCGCCCACGACCACATCCGGGGCTTCGTATTCAACCCGGAGACGGGCGCGCTACGCGAGGTAGACGCGCCCGTCTGCTGAGGGGGCCTTGCTGCACAGGCACGGACTGCCGCCACAGCCGTCCGCTGGCCGCTACCTCATGCGTGGGTCGAAGTAGGAGTCATAGAACTGATTTCAGGCTTGTGAATCGATCAGGGGCCAGCATGGCACCTCGTCCCCCGCTTGTCGTCCCTTTTGGACGTTTGTTGTGTGCCGAAACGCGCAAAGAGGCCGAGGAATCCGAACTCCGCTGGTATACGGGCCATGGCCTTTAGTCCTCCGTGAGCTTTGGCGATACGCGTAGGTAGCTATGTCTGCCAATCCTCTGACCGACGCCGAGCGGCTGCGCATGTCATTTGCGCTGCGTGCGCAGCGCATGGAGTACCCCGAGCTGCGGGGCGAGCTGGTGGTGGGCGGGAGCTTCGCCATCGCCGCCGCGCTGCTGGCCGGGCTATCCGGCTCCACCGGCCATTTCAGTTTTGCCACAGCCGCCCTGTACGTGCTGTGCTTCGCGCTGGCCGGCCACGTGCGCTTCGACATCGGCGGTGGCTTCACCGTGCCCACGCAGGTGGTGTTCGTGCCGATGCTGTTCGTCGTGCCCGCCTCCGCGGTCCCGCTGCTGGTCGCCTTCTCGCTGGCGCTGGGCATGCTGCCTGCGATCGCCGCCGGACGCGTGCCCGCAATCAGGCTGCTGACGGTGGCAGGCAACAGTTGGTTTGCGATCGGCCCCGCGCTCGTGCTCGTGCTCGCGGGCGACCGCACGCCCTACGGGCACTGGGGCATCCTGTGCGTGGCGCTGGCTGCCCAGTTCACCTGCGACTTCACCGCCGCCGCCGTGCGCGAGCGTCTGCGCCACGGCGTACCGATCGGCGAGATCGTTGAGGAGGTGCGCCAGGTATACGCCATCGACCTCGCCTTCTCCGCGCTCGGCCTCGCGCTCGCCTTCGCCACCGTGGCCGTCCACCGCCAGTGGGCGGTGCTGCTCGTTGGGCCGCTGTTCGCGGTGCTGAAAGTCTTCTCCAACGAACGCCACGCCCGCCTGGAGCAGCTCGTGGAGCTGAACGACGCCTACCAGGGCACAGCGCTGCTGCTGGGGGACGTGCTGGAGGCCGACGATGCCTACACGGGTGAGCACTGTCGCAGCGTGGTGCGCCTCGCGCTGGACGTCAGCCGCGAGATGGGGCTCGACGCCGACTGCCGCCGGCGTGTGGAGTTCGGCGCGCTTCTGCACGACGTCGGCAAGATCGCCGTGCCCAACGAGATCATCAACAAGGCCGGCCCGCTGGACGAGCACGAGTGGGCGATCATCAAGACGCACACGATCGAGGGCCAGCGCATGCTGGAGCGCATCGGCGGCATGATGCGCGACGTCGGCTACATCGTGCGCTCCTCCCACGAGCGTTGGGACGGCGGCGGCTACCCCGACGAACTGAAAGGCCAGGAGATCCCGCTGGAGGCGCGGATCGTCTCCGCCTGCGACGCCTTCAACGCGATGACCACCACGCGCTCATACCGCCCGGAAATGCCGCTCGCGGACGCGCTCACGGAGCTGAAAGCAAACGCCGGCTCGCAGTTCGACCCGCAGGTCGTGGACGCGCTCGTGCGCGTCGTGCAGCAGCCCACCGCCGCTCAGGGTCCAGTACGTCGCGGATATTCCTGAACGGATACCAGCCGCACCGGGCCCTCGATCACGCGGAAGCTGTGCGGACGATCGGCGCGGAAGCTGATCAGGTCGCCTTCGCTGACCACCTCTGAGAACGTGTCTCCTGAGACCTCGACCGTGCCTGTGGCCACGGTCACATGCTCGAACAGGCCCATCACCTGGGCGGTGGCGTGTCTGACCGCTCCCTCGTCCAGCATCGAGGTGTAGATCTCGATCAGGTCGCCGCCCGTGCGCGTGAGCAGATGGCGCACGGTGAAGCCTTTGTCTTGCGCGTCGCCGGCATCGACGGAGATCACCGGGGCGGCGCCGTGGCGAACCACCGACACGTCTTCACTGGAGGCATCGTCGTGAAACAGGCTCGCAAGCGGCACGCCGAGGGCGTGCGCGAGCGCAAGCACGGTGTCGATCGACGGGTTGCCCTGTCCTCGCTCGATCAGAGACACAGTCGACTTCGCCACGCCCGCCTGCTCGGCCAGCGCCGACAGGGTCAGATCCCTGGTCATGCGCCAGCGCTTGAGGTTACGTGCAATCGGCTGGCTCGCGCTGCTCACGCCGGTAGTTCTATCGCACGGACGTATCCGTGTAGGTTGAACTTTGATCTCTACCTTTAGTCGGGTTGTCCTATAGCCTCAAAGCGCGCCTTGCGCGCCGCCACGTCCGTGTGCCAACTGCAAAACGAATCTTGCCTGGGGAAACGCTCGCGGCGGCCAGGCACTAGTGTCTGCGACGCGCAGTAGGCGATATCGGATGCGCTGCCTGCGCTGCCATGCGGCGGGGCTGCCGGTGGCGACACGATCTGGAGGTGATCTTTGCCAAAGCTCGGGATGGGGCCCATACGGCGGGAGCAGATCTGCCGCGCTGCTGCTGCGGTGATCGCGCGCGAAGGCTTCGCGGGAACGACCATGCGGTTGGTCGCCGAGGAGGCGGGCGTGAGCACGGGGATGCTCAACCACTACTTCGCCAACCGTAAGGATCTTCTCACGAAGACGCTCGTGTTCGTCTCCGAAGAGGCCGAGGAGCGGATACGCGAGGCGATCGCCGGCATGCCCCCGGGGCGCGAGCGGCTGGCGGCGCTGCTCGACGGCGTGCTCGCCGAGGAGGAGCACATGGAGCAGACGTGGCGCGTGTGGATCAACTCCTACGGCGAGGCCGTCAGGCTGGGAGCGCTGCGAAACACGATCGAGGGGCACCTGTCCAGGTGGTTTGAGCTGGTGGAGTACGCGCTGGAGGGGCTGGCGCCGCCGGTGCGCGACGGCGAGGTGCCGTGGAGCTGGCTCCTCAACGCGCTCCTCAGCGGCCTCGCCATCCAGGCGCTCACCTCCGAAGCGGCGCTCGACCGCGCGAAGATCCGCGACGAGGTCACACGCGTGCTGCTGGGCGCCTCCGCCGGTTCGTCCAAGGATTCGTAGGCCCGCTCCCGAACTCCCCACGTAGTACGCTGCGCCGGCGATGCGAGCGGTCACATTTCAGGCGCCGGGAGTGGTCAGCGTCGAGGAGCGCCCCGAGCCTGAGCTGAGCGAGCCCGGCGATGCGGTCGTGCGCATCGAGGCCACCGGCGTGTGCGGCTCGGACCTGCACATCTACCACGGCCGCGTGCAGATCGAAGCGGGCTTCACGATCGGGCACGAGTACGTCGGCAGCGTGGTGGCCGTGGGCGACCGCGTCAGCACGGTCGCTGTCGGAGACAGGGTGCTCGGCTGCTTTCAGACCGCGTGCGGCACCTGCTGGTTCTGCAGGAAGGGCCTCTACCACCGCTGCCTGAAATCGCGCACGTTCGGTCATGGCGCCACGCTCGGCTCGCTGCAGGGCACGCAGGCAGACATGGCGCTCGTCCCCAACGCCGACCTCACCCTCAGGCGCGTGCCGGAGGGCATGAGCAGCGACGTGGCTCTGTTCGCCGGCGATGTGATGGGCACGGGCTTTCACGCGGTGGACGCCAGCGGCATGAAGCCGGGCGATGTGGTCGCGGTGCTCGGCCTCGGCCCCGTGGGCCTGTGTGCGGTGCAGGTCGCGAAGGCGGCTGGCGCCGCACGGGTATTCGCCGTGGACACCGTCCCCGAGCGCCTGAAGGTCGCCGCCGCCTTTGGCGCGGAGCCGCTGCACCTGGTCGACGACGACGTGCGCGGAGCGGTGCGCGAGGCCACGGAAGGTCGCGGGGTGGACGTCTGCATCGACGCCGTCGGCGACCCCAAGGTGCTGGAGAGCGCCATCCGCCTCACGCGCAACTGCGGCGCGATTCAGTGCATCGGCGTCTACGCCGAGCGCGCGGACGTGCACATGGGCCTGCTATGGCTGAAGGCGATCACGCTGCGCGGCGGCCACGCCAACGTGCTCGGGCACGTGGACCGCGTGCTGGCGATGATGGCCGCCGGCGTACTCGACCCGAGTGCGCTGATAACGCATCACATGAAGCTCGAGGACGCCCCCGAGGCCTACGCCATCTATGACAAGCGTGAGGCCATGAAGATCGTCCTCACCCCCTGATCCAGGGTGCCCGCCGCCTCGGAACAGGAGGCTTCGCCGCGCATCGCCGTCGTCTTCGGCGGCCTGATCCTCGTGATGCTGGTGGCGGCGCTCGACCAGACGATCGTCGCAACGGCGCTGCCCACGATCGTGGGGGACCTCGGCGGGCTGAACCACATCTCCTGGGTGGTCACCGCCTATCTGCTCGCGCAGACCGCTGTGACGCCGCTGTACGGCAAGCTGGGGGACCTCTACGGCCGCAAGGTGGTGCTGCAGGCGGGGCTGGTGGTGTTCCTGCTCGGCTCTGTGCTGTGCGGCGTCAGCCAGACCTTCACCGAGCTGATCCTCTTCCGCGCCCTGCAGGGCCTCGGCGGCGGCGGACTGATGGTGAGCGCGCAGGCGGCCATCGGCGACGTCGTCCCCGCCCGCGAACGGGGCCGCTACCAGGGGATCTTCGGAGGGGTGTTCGGGCTGGCCAGCGTCGCCGGACCGCTGCTGGGTGGGTTCCTCACCTCAGAAGCGTCGTGGCGCTGGATCTTCTACATCAACGTGCCCATCGGCGCCGTCGCGTTCGCGGTGCTGGCAAAGACGCTGCCCTCGCGCAAGGAGGAGACGCATCGCACGATCGACTTCCTCGGCGTGGCGCTGCTCGCCTCGGGGCTCAGCGCGATCGTGCTGCTGACCACGCTCGGCGGCAACACCTATGCGTGGGGCTCGCCAGAGATCGTGGGGCTCGGTGTGGCCGGCGTGCTGCTGCTGGTCGCCTTCGCCTGGGTGGAGCGGCGCGCCCCCGAGCCGGTGCTGCCGCTGCGGCTGTTCTCCAACCGTGTCTTCTCCGTCACCAGCGGCGTTGGGCTGATCATCGGGTTCGCGCTGTTCGGGTCGATCACCTACCTGCCGCTGTTCCTGCAGGTCGTCAACGGCGCCAGCCCCACGGGGTCGGGGCTACAGCTGCTGCCGCTGATGGGCGGCCTGCTGATCACCTCGATCGGCTCGGGCCAGCTCATCAGCCGCACCGGCCGCTACAAGATCTTCCCCATCCTCGGCACGGCCGTGATGATCGTCGGGCTCTATCTGCTCTCGCTGATGGACGCCGGCACGAGCGCAGGGGAAGCCTCGCTGTACATGTTCGTGCTGGGACTCGGCCTGGGGCTGGTGATGCAGGTGCTCGTCGTGGCTGTGCAGAACGCCGTCGAATACTCGGACCTCGGCGTCGCCACCGCCGGAGCGACGCTGTTTCGCTCGATTGGCGGTTGCCTGGGGACGGCGCTGCTGGGCGCCGTCTTCGCCGGGCAGCTGAGTTCGCACCTGAAGGCCGACCTGCCCGCAAGCGCCGCCGCCAGCACGGGCGCGCTCAGCTCCGGCAGCGTCAATCCCGCCGCCCTCAAGCAGCTGCCGCCCGCCATCCACACCGCCTACATCCACGCCTTCACCGGCTCGCTCAACACCGTCTTCCTCGTCGCCGCCTCCATCGGCGTGCTCGCCTTCCTGCTGAGCTGGCTGATCGCCGAGCTGCCGTTGCGCGACACCGTCGCCACCTCCAGCGTGGGGGAGAGCTTCGCCATGCCCCGCTCGGGCGACTCCCTCGACGAGATCGCGCGCGGCCTCAGCGTGCTCACGCGCCGCGAGAACACGCGCCAGATCATCGAACGCATCGCTGCGCGCGCCGGCGTGGAGCTGCCGCCGATCCAGTGCTGGACGCTTGCGCGGGTCGCTCAGGACCCGAGGCTGGAGCCGGGCGCGCTGGCACGCTCGCGCAACCTCGAGCCGGCGCTGGTGGAGGACGCCATCGCCGAGCTGACCGGGGCGGGGCTGCTCAGTGGCGCCGGCGGCGGCTCACAGGCGGGTAGAGCCGGGCTCTCTCTCACACCGACCGGCGAGTCGATCCTGCAGCGGCTCGTCGCTGCGCGGCGCGAGGGTTTGGAGGAGTACCTCAAAGGGTGGTCGCCGCAGCAGCATCACGAACTGGCGGCGCTGCTGAGCCGGTTGGCCGACGATCTCACGCATCCGGCGCCGGGGTAGGGCGGAGAGAGAAGGGCGCTGAGTTGTGCCCTGGGTCAGGCGCGGTCGAACACCTCGCGAGCGATGAACACGCCGTGCCGTGCAAAGGTGGCCGGTGTGTGGGCGAGGACGTAGGCATGGAAAGCGGGGCGGCTCGTAACGAACCACCAGGGCTCGACGAATCGCGTCGGCTCCTGCACCCAGGCGGGCGCGGGGAGCTGGCTCTCGGCGGCAAAGAACTCCGCAACGCCCGCGAGGGCGGCGTCGAAGCGGCTGGCGCCGGTCAGGGGAGGCTCATCGCGTATGAGCGCGATCTGGCCTGGGCGTGAAGATCCGCGGAAGTCATCGGCGAAGCCAAACAGCAACCTCAGGGCGTCCGCCTCGTTGTCGTTCTGCATGTCGGCGGTGATCGTCTCGGCGAGTTCGGCGAGGGAATTCGCTCCTCTGCGGAGCCACGGGATGGCGTGCACCTCGAGGTCATGGTCACTTGCCGCTAGCAAGCGCTCTAGCGTACGGGTTCATCGCGATGTCTGCCGTCGGCTCACAACCAAAGCTGCTCGCGTCTCTCTCTGGCACCGCCTCGACGAGGAGTTCCGCACGCTCGATGAGCGGTTTGCTGGAGTCGGCGACCAAGACGTGCAGACCGCGCTCGCAGACCTGTAGCCCCTGTCCAATCCGCATCGTTGCCTACCATCTGACTCATGCTGAGCGTTGCGCAAGCCGCCGACCGGCTGGGCCGGAATCCCGAGACCGTCCGCCGCTGGATTCGCTCAGGCCGCCTTCCTGCGCGTCGTGTGGGTACGCGGCACGCGATCGATGACCGTGATGTACGTGTGATCGAGGACGAGCTGTACCCGATGTCTGAGCTGCCCGAGGAGTGGAGTGTGGGCGACGATGGCATCCCGGCACCGAACTGGGTGGCCGCACTCCACCGCTCACGTAGCGGACATTGACCAAGACGCTCGTCGTCGACGCATCTGTAGTCGTCGCAGCGTGCCACACGCCGGTCGGCTTCGCGAAGCGTCGTGACTTCAAACTGATCGCGCCACCACACTCGGCCGCACGCTCGATGACTCCGCAAGTGCCAGTGGGCGAGACCTCGCAGAGGCGCGGACACGCCGTCTCCGCATCTTGAGAAAATCGCGCAGATGCCGATAAGAGCGCATAGCAAGCAGATCACGCTAAAATCGTCTCACCACGTTTCGGAAGGGAACCAGCCATGTCCGCCGTTGGCTCACAACCAAAGCTGCTCACCACCAAGCAGGCCGCTGAGCTGCTCAACGTCAGCAGGCGCACGGTCCTCAACTGGATCGAGACGGAGAAGGTGCCCTACCTCAAGCTGCCCGGTGGCGACTATCGCGTGCCGCTCGCCGGCTTGCTCGCGTCGCTCTCCGGCACCTACCGCCTGGACGATGAGATCCGCGCGCTGGACGAGCGATTCGCGGGCGTCAGCGACCAAGACGTGCAGGCAGCGCTCGCAGACCTCTAGCCTCGCGATCGGCGTTCGGTAGACCTCGCCCGTGCGGCCTGTCGTCCTCGACACCAGCGTGATCCTGCCTGCGGTCATCTCGCCCAGGGGCTACCGCCGCCGCTTCTGGGTGCTGCTGGTGTTCGGCGCGATGGCCGAACGACGCGACCTCGCGCGCCTGCATGTCGACCCGCCACAAGCTGCGGAGGTTGGCACAGGCGGGGAGCTGAACGGCCCTGACCTGACCACGTTGGCAGCACAGGCGGAGGTTAGGTATCAGCGCCTCAGAGACGCCCTGCCGCCAGGTTGCCCCGATCATTGGCGCCTGGTCGGCTCTCGCCCCCTGCTCGCGGAGTACGAGCGCAAGCTGCACGAAATCGGGCGGCGGCTCGACCCTAACCTCAGACCCACGGACATTGAGACGATCCGCAGGCAGATCGAGGCGGTGTGCGTGGACATGACCGACGACTTCGACCCCGCCGCGATCCCGATCTACACCACCGACCGCAACGACGACCCAGTCGTCCACACCGCTCTGCTGGCGGACGCCACGTGGCTGATCGCGGACGACAAGAAGCACATCTCCACCGACTCGAACGGGATCACCGAGTACCAGATACCAGGCACCACCCACCGCGTGAGTGCACTGACCTTCAGCCGCTTTCTAGACCAGCTCTCCGAAGTGGATCTCGATGATGTCGACCCGAGCCTCATTCAGGCTGCTTTTGCGCCGGCACGCTAACGCTGGATTCTGTATCGAGATAGCCAGGCCGATCTGCCCGCGCCGGCGTCTAGCCTGACGGACATCGTGATCGAAGACGAACACGGAGCGCGGGGAGCGGGCAGACGACCATGTCTTTGAACCGTGAAACGGAGCAGCGGATCACCGGACTCGAGTGGCAGGAGCTCGAGCAGCTCGTTTTCGATCTTGCGCTTGCGGAGCATCCGGGGGCTGTCAAGACAACCTCGCCGGATCTCGGAGCGGACACACTCGTGTTTGACGACGGCGAGCACGGCCGGCATGTCTTCCAGGCGAAGAACTACAGGGAGCGCATCCGCTGGGACGCCTGCGTCGAGTCGCTCGACACGTCACTCGCGTACGACCCTGCCCGCGTCACGTTCGTGTTCCCGAAGGATCTCAACGGCAACGAGATGAAGTCGTTCGACGTGAAGCTCCGTCAGCTGCACGAGGGCGTGACGGTCGAGTTGTGGTCGCTGAGCACGCTGCGCGCGCTTCTGGACAAGCACCGGCATGTTCTGATTGGTGGCCTGCCCGCGAGCCTGAGCAGGGTGCTTGACTCTCTGCAGCCGAAGGCACCGAGCGCGAACGGCATCGACCGACTTCTCGATCAGGCCGGCGAACTCGATGATCCCGATTTCGAGTACGCGGTCAAGTTCGGTCACGGGCGGGAGGCGCCACCGATCGCGCCGCAGCGCGACTCGTTCATCTCGATCAGCGCCGTGCGAGAGCAGACGCAGATGAACGTCCTCATCGAGCCGCGTGAGGGAGTCGACGAGCCAGTCGTGGGCTGGCGCTTTCTCGAAGACGAGTCTGGCCACCGCGCCCGAATGGACGCGCTGCGCGCAGTCGGCCGAGGCGAGGAGAAGACCGTCATCGAGGAGGGCATCACACCTGTCTGGAACAAGACGCCGGTGGTTATGAAGGACGCCGGGGCGCTCGACGAACTCACGTCCCAGATCCGCTTCACCTTCACACCGGGACCGGGCTTTGACGCGAAGCTGACGATGCGCCGCGGTGACGAGTCCGCGTTCTTGAACGCGGACGAGGTGACCCTCGCCGCCGAGCTGTTCCAATCGAATGGCATGCGCATCGGCAGGCCGGCGGACCGGACGCGTCCCGGCGTGCGCGAGGAGGTCGAGTACGCGCTCGCGATCTACGAGGAGGTCGCGTTCCTAGAGGAGCGTCTCGGCGTGTCGCTACCTGTGCACGACCCTCCGATCACGGCGGCGGAGATCCAACTCCTCGCGCACGCGACGGCGACCGTGCGCAACCGCACCGGTTACGGCAGCCTCGGCATGGCCGAGTGGGGGGTCGAGCCGGAGCAGGCGGACGAGCTCCAAGCGATGCTGCTTTCTAACCCGACGATCTCGTTCGACGTGAACGCGAGCGTCC
>Ga0182030_10011158_pt1 | contig 18148 bp, 13 predicted proteins | sample 812S3MmetaG_FD_121299 | JGI IMG/M metagenome (GOLD analysis project Ga0182030, IMG submission 121299) | Permafrost microbial communities from Stordalen Mire, Sweden - 812S3M metaG (Illumina Assembly) | ecosystem: Environmental > Terrestrial > Soil > Wetlands > Permafrost | place: Sweden...
ATCAGCGGCAGGCGTCGAGACATGATTTACCTATAGAAAATCTATACGCACAAGTCAAAGAAAAAACACACTTTTCATCCGCTTTTCTTTCAAACACTCAATATTAGGCGAGGATCAGGGTCGCGGATGATGTTGGTCCATCCATAATTCAATCACTTTCTGTTAGATGCTTCGGTTGCGCTACCGCACCGCATAAGCGGCGGGAAGTGTGGCGTCTTTGTAAGACATTCGACCCGCGATGTAAAGCGAAAACCGCCCTGGCATTTTCGGGGGAGCACACGCGCCCCGCGTGTTGCCAGCGACGCCCTCGTCGCTGACCTCGGTGAGTGGGTTCAGCAGAGGCGCGTATGCTTCCCGGAATCAGGAGTACAGCCCGCCTTTTCCCGGAATCCTGGCGCGCTCCGCTCAGACTGGCACCGCGAGCTTGGCAATGCGGTCAAAGTTGTCCTGGAACTGGTCCTTGCTCTCGCAGCCGATGCTGAAGCAGTCCACCGGGCTGGTGCCCAAGGCGAACTTGAGGGCATCGTTAAGATTTCCAACCAACTCGCCTTCGCCGAGTGTTTTTATGCCCACAAGCCCCTTCCCGGCGGCCTTCACCTTGGCCAGCAGCGGCAGCATCACGCTGGTCCTGTCGTCCATGCGGATGCCGAATGCATTGATGCGCGCCATTACCACATCCACCCAAGCGCTCTTTATCGCGGCCTCCACCACCCCAACCTCATGGCAGCTCAGACCCACCATGCCCACGGTCTTCTTCGACTTCGCCTCGGATAGAACATCCATTTGCGCCTTATAGGTCTGCTCCCAATTGGAATCGAAGATCGAGTGAAGCAAAACGATGTCTATGTGATCCACCCCCATCTCCAGCTTGTAGCGATCCAGATCGGCCTTCATTTCCGCGGCGCTTTCCGCCTCCGTCTTGGTCATGATGACGACCTTTTCGCGCGGGACCTTCTTGAGAAGAACCTTTATGGCGCCATGTGTGCCGTAAGTGTCGGCGGTGTCCAGCAGGAACACCCCCTTGTCGAAGCCGCTCCACCACAAGTCGGCCACGCCGTCAACCCCTAGCGCTCTCAACTGGTTGGAACTGCCTCCCGCCCCGTAGGTGCCGGTCCCAATGGCCATTCGGGACACCTTCAATTTCCCCGGCCCCAGTTCAATAATGTCGTTTGCATGGCGCGTCTTTGCCAGCCCGGCAGTCTTCGCCGGTTCATTAGTCATCACCATCTCATTGGTCTTTGCCGGCCCATTAGTCTTCACCGGTTCCTCCGCGCCCCTCCCGGCCATCGGGAAAGCGGCGGCGGCGGCTCCCACAACCAATGACTTCCGCAAAAAATCACGGCGATTTATCTGGTGAATGTTCTCTTTCATATTTTGGTGTTCGCTTTGATGATGTTAGTGGGCGGGCGGCCGCCTTTCAATGAACTTCTTGCTCAATTCGGCGGCGATGCGGGTGCGGCAGCGGGTGGTGGTTCCGCTGCCCGCCTTACGGCGGCGGCGTTAAAGGTGTGTACTGCCACGCGCGCCCGCTCCAAGGCATCCTTCGAGCCGGGTCCGGCCGCTTCCAGCCCGGCAAGCACCTGGGCGATTTGCGCCGCAGCCCTTCCAGGCCCCGAATTGGCGTTGCGATGACACCGCACACAGATCGAAGTCGCGCCCGTGAGCGTCGCCGTGCCGGCGGGCTGGGTGGCATGGCTGGCATGGCAAGCTACGCAGCCGGGCCGCTGTTGCGTGTTGAATCCCCGCCCGTGCGGGCTTCTCCGAACCAGGTCCGCCTCCGCCGAATGGCACTTGGCGCAAGTATCCGTCACATGCTGCGGGCTGGCCGGGGAAAGCGGATCGTTGCCCGCCCGGATATCATGGACGCTGTGGCAATCCACGCATTCCGCCGCCCGCTTCCCCGCCGCCAATTGCGTGGCATGGACGCTGGTCTTATACAACGCAAGCTGATCCACGCGCCCTTGAGGATTGTACTTGGCCATCATGTTCGTGTCGCTGTGGCAGCGCCCGCAGTAGTCGGGGATTCCCTGGCGCTGGACGCGCACCCTGAAGCCGCGGCTGGCGCTCATCGAGCCGTTGGCCGTGCCGTCACTCGGGTCGCCGCCGTGACAGTCAGCGCAACTGAGCGTGTTCTTGTAATGCACGTCATTCGTGAACTTGGCGCTGGTGCCTTCCCTAATCAGGTGGCAATCGAAACAGGAATCCTTGGTGGTACTGGCGCCGCTCGCAAAAAGCGGCAACAGCGGAATCAGCGCAATCGTTAATGCGAGCATTCTCATAGGCCACGGATAATGACGAATCTTACCGTCCAAACACTCACCGTCAATTGGTATTTTCTAGCCTGAAATTGTTCAACACACGCAATCCGGCGCGTCCTGGTGATTGCGATTTCTTGGTAACACGACCCACCCGGTCCAGGTCTCTTTCCCGAAATGACGAGGACTCAGCCTGGCAAAGCCGTGTCAGTCAAGAATACGCGCTCGAAAGAAGTTGGCGCTGGAGTTCGTGTTGATGGCGTTCGTGAAATTGACTGTGCCGGCAGTGTTTGTCAACACCAGGTACGGCTTCCATATCCAATCCTGGCCGGCTTCTTCCACCAGATAAATGCTATTGGATTGGCCGATCAGCGACCAGACCGTGCCGCCGTCGGGGAGCTTGTTCAGAAAGTCAATTACACCGATGTTGAACTCCGGCAACCCGGCTTGCATGCTGAAACTCTGAAGACCGGCCAGTGCAGCGGGCCGCGCCACTCCGCCGCCCGCGGCGATCTGCAGCAGCTCCGATTCGCCGAATTTCCCACCCAAGGCCCGCGCCTGCTCATACGTCGCGCCAGCCGCTGGGTCCCAGGCCCTCACCTGCACTATGGCATTGGAGCCGGCAGAAATTGAGGGCAGCGTGACGACGGAATTGGCATAATAGCCCGCGTTAAAACCGGTCTCGAAAGGCACCGGCACACCGACCGCGCGAAGCGCCGGCAAGGTGGGGCCGGCGTAAAGCTGCGCCACGCAGCCGCCGTTAAGCGGGGTGACGCCATCCAGGTCAAACACAGGCGCGCTGGCGTTCGTTTGACCATAAGGAGCCTGGTTAGCGAAGAGAACCAGTCCGCCACTCTGCCCGGATTGGCTGACATTCAGGGTCGCCGGCAAACTTAAGACCGTCCCAGCGCCGTTAGTCACCACCACTTGGTAAACGCCGCCATTGGTTGGCTGGACGTTCGTAAAGGTCAGGCTCGGATTCGTGGCGCCGCCGATGGGATCGCCATTAAAAATCCACTGGTAACTTAAGGGCCGTGTGCCCAGCGCAGCGATGCCAACATAAAAATAGCCCCCTTGCGCCACAGTGTCTCCGTAGGGCTGGAGAACAATCGTGGGATAAGATGGAGCATCCACCCGCAGTGAGACGACGGCGCTGGTCACGTCGCCGAAGTTGTTGCTAATGGTCACAAAATAGTCCCCCGTCTCATTGGTCGAGGCATTCGTCAGAGTCAGCGACAAATTGGTCTCCCCGCTCAATGCGTTTGACTGGAAGAACCATTGATAGTCGAGAGGCAGGCTGCCCCTGGCGTTGACGAAAAAGGCGGCCGTTCCGCCTGACTCAGTGCTCTGGGAGGATGGTTGCGTTACGATCGCCGGCGGCGCGGTTTGATCCACCACGCTGAAGTCATCCATTGCAACAGCATCCCCCATGTTCAGGAATGTAACTTGGGAGGTCGTATTGCTGGCGGTAGCCGTGAAACTGGGCCAAGTCCAGCAGCCGCCGTTGGCCATCGCCAGGTCCGCGACGCCAATCAGATTGGTGTCCCACAAAACTTGGACGAGACCATCGGCACCGCTCCCGGCGTACTCGTACGCGAATCGGACGGCATACGTATGTCCGGGGATGGTGGAAAAACCCTGCCAAATGCTGGCTCCGCTGTATAGCACCGGCCAAGTGCTGCCGTCGCAGTCACCGTAATAAGCACCCACGTTTCCGCCTAACGGTCCGCTCCATTGCCAGTACTGCGCGTCGAGAATGCCTGTTCCCTCCCAGCTAGGCTCCCGCAAGAGGTTCCCTGGAATGGGGTGGCAGCTTGTATCCGCAAAGAGGTAGCCCGTTATCAATATATCCCCCACCGCATTGGTTGGCACAGCGCCCGCTATATGGTAATTCTGACCGGCGATGGCAGAGAAGGTGAAGGCATTGGTGCCTTTGGCGACCAGCGTTAGCGTGCCTACTGCATCGCCAGTATAGACGGCAATCATCACGTTCGACGCCAGGCTCTGCGAAGACTCAAGAGTCATGGTGCCGTATTCCGGCGCCTGCCAGATCCACCAGATGCTCTTTTCGGGAATTCCGTCCCAATGCGCCGGTTCCCCAGGCTCCATCGTCGCTCCAAGCACTGACAAGGGGCCGAAGTACGTTCTATTGATCCCACGGACCGGTGTGGCCTCGGCGAAGTCGTCATTGACTGCCTGATCGTATGGCGAAATCCACAAATCCAACTCAAAGTCGCTGTCCGCCCCGGACACCTGAAAATTATAGACGACGCCTTCAACGGCGAGAAAGCTGCAGCAGCATATGGAGTCGTCTTCATTGAGCGTCACAGGCTGCAAAAGCGCGAGTGTCGTGCCGGTGTAAACGTTGATGTAGTGTTGACGGGGTGGAAAATAGTTTGCGCGACCCGTGCAGGGAGCCGCCCACGAAATCCAGACTGTGTCAGTGGCGGGAGCGGGCGGCTCGCCCGGTTCGGAAGTCGCCCCGGCAACAGTGCCGTAATAAGTGATGTTCGTCCCGACAACCTGCGCGCTGGAGGCAAACATATCGTTGGACGGTTGAGCGGACAAGTGGAGAGATACCGCGCAAAACGCCGCAAAACCGGCGAATAAAGACTTCCAATCAGTGCTGTTCATGGCGTCAATTCCTTTTCTTGAAGGCTTACCGTTGTGAGTGTTGCAAATAGCCGGTGCCGTGGCAACAAGAAAACCGGTGGTTCCCAAGCCCGCGCTCCGGTTGCCTGCGAATCTCTTCAAAACTATCCCCAACGGCAGCCAAACCGCCCTTCCGACGAAACTATTTTCATTTCCGTACATGTGTAAAATCTGTACCCACCCCACCTAACCCACGTATTCACAACGCTTTAGCCGGGGTCCAAACCCCGATTTTCGCCCAAAAAATCGTCCGTACCGTACGGAGACGCCTTTTTCAAAACCATGCTATTATGCTCCGATGATGATGAATAGTGAAGTTGGAATAGTGAATGGTGAAATGAAGAACCCAACGGAGTGCACGAGTGTTGGAGTAATGGGCAGATGGTCAAATTTAGCCACCCACCTGTCCGCCGTCCCGTCCGCCGTAGCCTCGGCGAAGGCGGAAGCCTTGGCGAATGAGGATCACTTCATCTCTCCCGTCCACCAAGTCCACCGTGTCCACGAAGTCCATCAAGCCACGGCCCAATCCAGCCCAATCGTGCCTAATCGTGCCTAATCGTGCCATTTTCCCATGCTTCGATATGACTACCGACCCCAAAACGGCGAAATTTCGCAACTGGCAACTCCCGGGATCAGTCCTATCCGACCGATCCGTCCGATCAGGCAATCCGCAACTTGCCGCGCCCGTGCGAAGCGAAGGCGGGTCAAAGCCAGTCAAACCCGGTCAAACCCCGTCAAAGTGTTTCCCATTCGTTATCGTCGGGCCACCATTCCAGCCCCCATCACCATATATTGTGGTTTCCCCGGCCAAATGCACAACCCGTTGCGGTTTGCCGCTACAGCACACACCAACACAGCCATGCAATCCGCAATTCGAGTCAAACCCAGTCAAAGTCAGTCAAAGTGTTTTCCAAACTCCACTGTCTGGGCTGGGCTTCTGCACGCCATTGCTGCCACCCGATCCGCAACTGGGCAAGCACCATCCGTCTTGCCCCATTCAGTCCTATCCGACCGATTCCGGCAATCCGCCCTGTCCTCCGAAGCTTCAGCGAAGGAGGAAATCCGCAATTCGAGTCAAACCCAGTCGCACCCAGTCGCACCTTTAGCCTTTAGCCTTTCCACATGAACATTTGTATTTTCCCACCAAAAGAGGGAGCATTTCCCCGCCAAAGCCGTCTAATTGCCGATGACCTATATCTACTGAAAAAGCACTTTATGACCAAATTGACCCCTGCCCTATTGTTTGCCGCCGCGCTGTCCGCCGCCGCGCAGCCCGCGCTCACAATCTACAACCAGAACTTCGCCGTCGTGCGCGATTCCGTCACGCTCGACCTCAAGGAAGGCGTCAACAAGGTCCTCTACGCCGGGGCAACAGCGCAGGTGGAACCGGATTCAGTCATCCTGCGCGACCCCAAAGGCGTCCATTCGCTCCAAATCCTCGAACAGGATTATCGCAACGACCCGGTATCGCAGCCCTTGCTCCTCTCGCTAAACGAAGGCAAAACGATTGATTTTGAAAACTACCGCCTCAAAGACAACACGACGGTGCGCGAAATCATTCAGGGCAAAATTGTCCGCAGCGGCTACGTGCCGCACGGCACGGCGGAACAGCCAATCATCGAAGTCAACGGCAAGCTGCAATTCACCCTGCCCGGCCAGCCGCTCTTTCCAGACCTGGGCGACGACACGGTGCTCAAGCCCACCATGAACTGGCTCCTCCAAACCGCGGAGCCTGGCAAATTCGATGCCGAAGTCGGCTACGTCACCGGCGGTTTCACCTGGCAGGCCGATTACAACCTGATCTCCCCCGAAAAGGGCGATCTGGTGGACCTCGTCGGCTGGATCACGCTGAACAACAACAGCGGCAAAACCTTCGAGAACGCCAAAATCAAACTCATGGCCGGCGACGTCAATAAAATCCAGCCGCGAACTGCCGTAAGGCAAGCAGGTATGGGTGGCAGAGGAGCCGGGGGAGCCGCCGCGATGGCCCCCGTCGTCACCGAACAAGCCTTCGATGAATTCCATCTTTACGACATCGGGCGGGCCACGACGCTGCACGACCGCGAGACCAAGCAGGTCGAGTTCGTCAAAGCCGTAAGCATGTACGCCCCGACCATCTACGTCTATGACGGCGCGTCAGGTTACCGCTTCTCCGGCGGAGTGAACACCACTCAGAGCTATGGCGTAACCGGCAACACCAAGGTCAATGTCATGCGCGAGTTTGTGAACGCTGAGTCCAACCATCTGGGCGTCGCGCTGCCAAAAGGCCGGCTGCGCTTCTACCGCCGCGACACCGACAGCCAGTTGCAATTTGTCGGCGAAAACGAAATTGACCACACCCCTCGCGATGAGACTGTTCGCGTGACAACCGGCAATTCCTTCGACCTTGTGGGCGAGCGCAAGGCGACTAATTTTAGAGTTGACAGCGGCGACAAGTGGATCGACGAGACCTTCGAGATCAAACTCCGCAACCACAAAAAGGAGCCGGTGGAAATACGTGCCGTTGAACATCTTTACCGCTGGAGCAACTGGGACATCACCGCCAAATCCGACACCTTCAAAAAGACCGATGCCCAGACCATCGAGTTCCGCATCCCCGTCAAACCCGACGACGAGCGTACGGTGACCTACACCGTGCATTATTCATGGTAACGGCCCCTAAATTGGTCGGCCCAAACCTTGCCAATTTGTAATGTTCGGGAAAGTTTCCCGTTAAGGTCCTGTGGCACACTGTCATCATCAAACCGGATACCGGTTCAGATGAATATTAACAACATTTAACGAGATGACAGAAATTATGAAAAATCGAATTCGAAAATATGTGGCCGCCTTTTTTGCTGGCGGCCTGCTGCTCGCCGCGGGTCTGAGCGCCCTTCACAGCGCCCGCGCCGCCGATCAACCGCCGGCCAAGGTAGCCAAATCCATGGGGTTGGTTATTGACGACCACGCGCTGGCGCGCGACGCCAGGGCGGGCGTCAGTTACGCCGAGGTCGTCAAAAAGGTCATGCCCAGCGTGGTGAAGGTGGAAGTCACCACGGCGGCCAAGGAATCGTCCGTGGACATCCCCGGCATGCTCAACGATCCGTTCTTCCGCCAGTTCTTTGGCAACCAGTTCGGAAACGGACGCCAGCGCATTGTCACCCCGCCTGAACACGGCCTGGGTTCCGGCGTGATCGTCACCAAGGATGGCTACATCCTCACCAACGATCATGTGGTGGACGACGCCGACAAGGTGAAAGTGACCCTGCAGGACGGACGTGATTTCACTGCCAAAGTCATCGGCAAGGACAAGGAGTCCGATGTTGCCATTGTGAAGATTGACGCCAAAGACCTCCCCGCCATCACGCTGGCGGACAGTTCCAAGATTGAGGTCGGCGACGTCGTTCTCGCCGTCGGCAACCCCTTCGGCCTCGGCCAAACCGTGACTATGGGCATCATCAGCGCCACCGGCCGCGCGGCCATGGACTTGAAATATCAGGATTTCATCCAAACCGACGCCGCGATCAATCCCGGCAACTCCGGCGGTGCGTTGGTGGACACTGACGGGCGCTTGATTGGCATCAACACGGCCATTTTCAGCCGAAGCGGCGGCAGCGAAGGCATCGGCCTGGCCATCCCCACCGACCTCGCCCGTGAAGTCATGGTCAGCCTCGTCAAGGACGGCAAAGTGACCCGCGGCTACATCGGAGTCAGGCTCCAGCCGCTCACCCCGGCGCTGTCAAAACAATTCGGCCTGCCGAATGACCAGGGCGCCCTGGTTGATGAAATCGTGCCCAACAGCCCTGCCGCCAAGGCCGGCCTGCGAAACGGCGACGTCATCCGGCAATTCGACGGCAAGCCCGTTGCCGATCCGCGCCATCTCTCGCTGGCGGTGGCCAACGTGGCGCCCGGCGAAAAAGTCTCCCTGCGCATCTGGCGCGACGGCTCGGAAAAGAACCTCGACGTGACGGTCAAGGAACTGCCCGGCGAAGCCCAAATGGCCAAAAATAGTTCCAGCCATTCGGACGCCAACGACACCCTCCAAGGGGTCGCCGTGAGCGATTTGAACTCTCAAACCCGCCAACAATATAGTATCGACAGAAAGATCACCCAGGGCGCGGTCGTCACCGAGGTGGACCCCTCTTCGGCTGCTGCGGACCAAGGCCTGAAAGCGGGCGATGTGGTCATCGAGATCAACAAGCAGCCTGTGAAATCCGCAGACGACGCTGTCAAGCTCACGACAAACCCCAAGGACAGGGTCACCCTCCTCCGCGTGTGGAGCAACGTTGGCAACGAATGGGCAAGCCATTATATGGTAGTAGATGAAAGCAAAGCCGGTTGACAACTCTCCCGCAAACGAACAGCCCCTCCCGTCTAAACGCGGGAGGGCTGTTGTTTCTCTCAGTCAAATCAGTCCGATCCGACCGATTCGCGCAATCCCCAAGCCCCAACCCCGTTCCTATCTCGACTCGCAACCCCCTCTGACTTACAATGGATGATGTCATGCGCATTCTGGTCGTTGAGGACGACAACAAGATCGCTTCCTTCATTGTCAAAGGACTGAAGCAAGCGGGCTACGCCGTGGACCGCTGCGCCGACGGCGAGGAAGCCCTTGTCTTCGCCGAATCTACCGCCTACGACGCCGCTGTGGTGGATGTGATGCTCCCCAAGCTCGACGGCCTGAGCCTGGTGCAAAGGCTGCGCGGACGGAAGATCCGCACCCCGGTCATCATTCTTAGCGCCAAGGCCTCGGTGGACGACCGCGTCAAGGGACTCGAGGCCGGCGCGGACGATTACCTGACCAAGCCGTTCGCATTCTCCGAGCTGTCCGCCCGCGTTCAGGCGCTCATCCGCCGCGCCACACAAACCGCCGAACCAAGCCGCCTCACCGCCGGAGATTTGGAGATGGACCTCTTCACCCGCGAAGTCAGGCGGGGCGCCGGGAAGATCGAACTCCAGGCGCGCGAATTCGCCCTGCTGGAATACCTCATGCGCCACACTGGGCGCACTGTCACTAAAACGATGATTCTGGAGCACATCTTCGACTACAGCTTTGATCCGCAGACCAACGTCGTGGATGTCCTCATGCACCGGCTCCGCGCGAAAGTGGACCCGGACAAGACGCGGCTGCAAACCATTCGCGGGGTGGGCTATGTTCTTAAATAACCTCCACCGCAATTTCGCCTTTCGCCTCAGCCTCTGGTACGCCCTGATCTTTGCCATCAGCACCGCCGTCCTCATGGCCCTTGTCTATTACCTTGTGGGCCGCGCCTTCGAGCGCAAAGACCAGGAGATCATCCTCCACCAACTCAAGGAATACGCCACACTCTATCAGGACCGCGGTCCCGAGGCCCTGCGCGCCCGCGCCACCCAGGAAAACAATCCCGCCGATGACAAGTCCTTCTATGTCAACCTCGTTTCCCCGCAGGTCAATTTCAACCTGCAGCTCGTACCAGACGGCTGGGGCGGCTCGATGATGCTGCCCAAATTCGAGGAGACCTGGAATAAATTCGAGATCAACCGCCGCCCGAAGAACGCCGAAAAAGACTTCACCCTGGCAGGCGCAAAAATGGCCGACGGCGCCGTGCTGGTCGTCGGCCGGATCACCAACAACCGCGACATTCTCTGGGAGCCATTTCGCCAGACCGCCCTGCCGACCGGCGCGGCGGTGGTCCTGTTGGGGCTGGCTTTTGGGGGCTTCCTTTCGCATCGCGCGCTGCTCCCCGTCCGGCAGATTGTCGCCACAGCCCGGGACATCATCCGCACCGGCAACCTGGACGCCCGGGTTCCCACCCGCCGCTCGCGCGATGAACTGGACGAACTGGCCCGGCTTTTCAATATCATGCTTGATAAAAATCAGGCCCTCATCCGCGCCATGCGCGATTCGATGGATAACGTCGCCCACGATTTGCGCACCCCGCTCACCCGCCTGCGCGGCGCCGCCGAAACCGCCCTCCAGCAAAACCCGGACCCGGCCGCCGCCCGCGAGGCGCTCGCCGATTGCGTCGAGGAATCTGAGCGCGTTCTCAGCATGGTCACCACCCTTATGGACATCGCGGAAGCGGAGGCAGGCACCCTTCGACTCCAGCGCCAGCCCGTGGACCTTTGCCGTCTCCTCCGCGAAGTTGTTGACATCTACGAATACGTCGCCGAGGAAAAGAAGATTCGCGTTCTTGCTGAACTGCCGCCCGCCTGCGAGGCTTCCGTGGACGCCAACCGCGTCCGCCAGGCCTTTGCGAATCTGCTTGACAACGCCATCAAATACACCCCTGAAGGCGGCTCGATTACCATCTCCGCCGCCGTCCGCGCCGGCGATGCTGTTGTGACATTTTCCGACACCGGCATCGGCATCCCTGAGAACGAGCAGGACAAAATCTGGGATCGCCTCTATCGCGGCGACAAGAGCCGTTCCCAGCGCGGCCTGGGCTTGGGATTAAGCGTGGTCAAGGCCGTGGTCGAAGCCCACGGCGGCAAAGCCTCTGTCAACAGCACAGTAGGCGAAGGCTCCAAGTTCATGGTCCTGCTCCCGATCCAGTCGCCCTGACAACAAGAATATTCAAGCGGTGGTCTTGGGGGTGCGGTTGGCGAGGCCGCGGGCGGTTTGCTGACGGCGGAACTCTTCGTAGGCGGCGCGATGTTGCGGATGTTTGTTGCCCAGGATCGCGGCGGCCAGCAGGGCGGCGTTGATCGCGCCGGGTTTGCCTATGGCAAGGGTCCCAACGGGGACTCCGCCGGGCATCTGGACCATCGAGAGAAGGGAGTCCATTCCGTGCAGCGACTTCGACTCCATGGGGACACCCAGAACGGGCAGACAGGTCTTGGCCGCCGTCACGCCGGCCAGATGGGCCGCTCCGCCCGCGGCGGCGATGATGACTTCCAGGCCGCGGGCGGCAGCGCCGGAGGCGTATTCGAAGAGGAGGTCCGGGGTGCGATGGGCGGAGATGACCTGGGATTCGTAAGGGACTCGCAGTTCATCCAGTTGGAGGGCGGCGTGGCGCATAGTTTCCCAGTCCGACTGGCTGCCCATGAGGATGCCCACGAGGGGCGGAATGTTTTCGTTTGACATGGTGGTGGAGGCTGAGGTTTAGGAATCGGAAAATGAGGTTGAAAACGGGGCGGAAAATTATCCTTGACTACTTGGCGGCCTGGTCGAGGGCGGCGAGGACGATGGAGGGAGTGAGAATGGGCGGGAGTACCTGGGGCAGATTGGTCAGGTTAGCGGAATAGACCAGCACCAGCGGCACGCCGGCGGCGCCCTTCCAGCGGGCCAGTTCCTGGGCGATCACGGGGTCTTGATCCGTGAAATCGGCCTCGAAGCTAACCGCGCCGATTTCGGAAAGCTTGGCGCGGGTCTGTTTGATCTCCAGGCTGGAAGCCTTGTTGACAATGCAATTGAGGCACGTCTTGGCCGTGAAATCCACCAGCACGGGATGACCATCCCTGCGAGCCAGATCCACCGCTTCGGGGCTCCAGACTTTCCAAACCAAAGCGCCGGTTTTCATCGCGGTTTGCGGCCGGAAAAGGAAACCGGCGGCGACCAGCAAAAGGCACACGGCCACAGCCAGGCCTTTTCGGCGCGTCTCCCGTTGGACGAATTGCCCCCAGATCCACGCCGCCAGCGCGAGCAGCGCGAGTGAAAACTCGAACATCAGCATGTCAGCCTGGTTTCGAGTTGAGCCGTAGGCCAGCCAGAGCGCCGTCGCGAGCATGGGAAAGCCCATGGCGATTTTGAATTTTTCCATCCAGGCGCCGGGTTTGGGGAGGAATTTGAGCAGGCGCGGGAACCAGCAAACCAAAACGAAAGGACACGCCAGCCCCACCCCGACAGCCAGAAACACAAGAAGTGTGACAGACGGCCGCTGCGTCAGCGCGAAGGCCAGCGCTCCGGCCAGAAAAGGGGCCGTGCATGGGGTCGCCAACACGGTTGCCAGAATGCCGTTGCAGAACGCCCCGCCCAGGCCCTCCTGTGACGCCAGTTCCGAGGCCGGCCCCATGACGCCCGCGCGGATAGTGACCTCAAACAGACCAAAGAGGTTAAGCGCGATTAGAGTGATGAAAGCCGTCAGGAGCATCCGGAATAGCGGGTGGCGCAGGGCATCGCCCCAACCGACCGCTCCACCCGCCCGTTGTGTAGCGATGGCCAACCCGGCAAGGAGCACGAATGAAGCCAGCACTCCGGCACCATAGGCCCATCCGAGAAGCCGCACAAGCCCGGGCGATTGCCTGGATTGTCTGACAAATCCGAGGGCCTTGAGCGCGATCACCGGCAACACACACGGCATAAAGTTCAAAATCAGCCCGGCCAGGAAGGCCGCGAGAACCTCCAAAAGCAGCGACGTTGGCGAAGTAATCATTGCCGCCGGGGGCTGCAACGGCAAATCAACCTCGACGACCTGCGGGCCTGCTGAATTGTCTTGCGAGACCAGGATTCCCTTCAGCCGTTCCGGCCAGGGGGCGGCGCCTTGCTTGAGCATTTTGCGGAGGAGAATGTGGCCCTGGCCCGACCGCATAATTTCCGTCGCGCCCTGAACATCGGCGGCCTGGCCTTCGTAAGGGAAGAAATCGGCGGAGGCGCTCCCCGATTCCCAGTCAATAATAACGGCGCGCGGGCTGTTGGTCGCGGTGGTCATCCATCGCGCGGTTGTGGTCGCGGGCGCGTTGGTCTTGGGCAAAAGGGCGAGGTATTTCTCGATCAGCGGGGCGTCGGCGGATGGCTGTTCGTCAATTCCCAAATTCAATCTTCCCTTCACGATGGCAGTGTAACGGTTGCACGTATCCTTGCATTCCATCCACGCCACTTCCGCACTCACCAGATATGGGCCGGGGCGCAGGCCAAGGGCCACTTTGAGGGGAACCAGCAGCACGACCCGGTCCTGGTAGCCGTAAGTGTAGAGAGGGTTGTCGCCGGCGGGCGTCACCGTTTTATCCGGGATTGGCCAGTTGATTTGGCCCGCAGTGACGCCGGCAGGAAGATTCCAGGTGATGGTGGTGGGGATGCCGGCATCGCCGCCGTTGCGCCAATAAGTATGCCAGCCGGGGGCCATTTTCAGTTCGATGCCGGCCCACACCGTATCGCCGGCACGGAGGAATTCCTGCGAGATGATCAGGCGGGTTTCTGTTGTGGGCTTGCCGGGAACAGCCCCATCGCCCTGAGCCAGGGCCGGGAGCGCCGACAAAACGGCCAAAATTGCGAGACACAAACGCTTCATTGCGACACACAATAACGCGGAGAGGGCTGATACCGCAAGGCGAGACCGCGAATTGGGAAGGCTAAAGGATAAAGGATAAGGGATAAAGCGGCGCGATTGTGTGCGATTGGGTGCGACTGGGTGCGACGCCAATTGCGGATTGAGGATGGCGGATGGCGGATTGGGGGAATCGGTTGCATCGGTCGGATCGTCCGGATAGGACTGGTCGGTCTGGGTTTGACGGAAATTGCGGATTGCATTGCGAAGTTGGCGTGGGCTGTGGCCGCAAATCGCAATAGGTTGAGCGTATGGCCAGGGAAACCACAATATATGGATAAGTGGGCTGGGACGGTCGCCCGAAGATGGCGATTGGGAAACACTTTGACCAGCTTTGACTGGCTTTGACGGGTTTTGACTGGCCTTCGCAGGACTGAGGCGCGACCAACCAACGCAGCAAGCTGTGGTTTCACGGAGGAGGGTTGGCGAAGCGGCGATCTTTGAGCAGGAGGGAGCCTGGAATTGGATCGCGTCGAGGCACAAAATAGCACGATTAGGCTTGATTAGGCTTGATTGGATTGGACTTTGAACAGAAGGGAACGAAGATAACGAAGTGCCGATTTCGAATCGGGGTTGCCACTTCGTTTCCTTCGTTGCCTTTTGTTCAAGAATCCGACATCCAATACGGCGAACCGGGTGATGGGTGGCTAAATTTGACCATCGGCCCATTACTACACCATATCGGCGGCGGTTGCGGGCCGTCGCTACAGGGACTGTTCTGACTTTACTCCTCTTCATGGCGCGATTGTAGCACGGTTTTGAAAAAGGTGTCTCCGTACGGTACGGACGATTTTTTGGTCAAAAATCGGGGTTCGGACCCCGGCTAAACCATTGTGAATACGTGGGTTGCGAGGGGTGGGTACAGATTTTACACATGTACAAAACTGAAAATAGTTTGGTCCTCCATCGCTGAAAGCTGCCAAGAAACCCGAAAGAGACGCATAGGACGAATGGGAGAAGTGGTTTCATTCAATATATTGGGGTGTCGTTGGCACTCTCCCGCACATATTGTGGCAGAGAACTCCTTTCAATCTCATTTGCATCTTTCCAGGGCCACAGGACGTAATTAAATTGGAGATGACGACTTGCAACCCCAAGAACGGTATGGTATGAACTTAAGTGCGCAGTTTGATTTTGTGCGGTGGTTGACGGCTCTTGACGAGATAAGGCCGGGCAAATCCTCCTTTTTGATACAACCGGTGAAAGACCAGGAAACCAGGAATCAAGATATTGAATTGCTCCAGCGGGTCGGCGCAAGGGATCTCTCTGCTTTTGCCGAGTTTTATGACAAGTACGCCTCCCTCCTGTTTTCCATTGCCTCCAGAATTTTGCACGATGCCTCCGAGGCGGAGGATGTCTTGCAAGAGACTTTTGTACAAATATGGGAGAAGGCCGACAGTTTCGATCCGAAACTTGGGACAGCTTCCAGTTGGGCCGCCACCTTGGCCCGCAATAGGTCAATTGACCGCATTCGGGCTTCGCAACGCCGGGCTCGCCTGCAGAATGAGGCAGGCGTGGAAAATGCCACTATCGCGGAGGACGGTGAGACGGCCAACAGCGCTCTTTATGGACTGGAAAAAGCGAAGCTCATTCAGTCTGCGCTGGTGCAGTTGCCTGCCGAGCAGCGCCAGCCGATTGAGATGGCCTTTTTTTCCGGGCTGACGCAGCACGAGATTTCCGAGAAATTGGGTGAGCCGCTTGGCACCATCAAGGCCCGCATCCGCCGTGGCTTGCTGCAACTGCGCGACAAACTGGGGGATCTTCTATGATTGACGAACGCATGGAAGAACTGGCCTCGCTGCACGTTCTGGGCGCCTTGAGCGGTACGGAAGCGCGCCAATTCAGGAAGGCGATGCAGGCCAGCCCCGAGCTGCAGGAATTGGTCGCCCGCTTGAGCCGGGTGACGGGCGTGATGGCCGGCGCGGTACCTTTGATTGGCCCTCCGCCACAATTGCGGGCAGTAGTTCTTGCCCAAGCGGCTCCCCGGCAAAGAACAGCCGCCCTGCCGCCGCCTAAATTCCGGGCGGCGCTCTTCCTGCCGTGGGCATTCGCAGTCTGCCTGGCGATACTTTGCGCGGTGCTGTCAACGCATGAAAACCAATTGCGCCAACGCATCAGCGCCGAAACGGGGCAGATCGGCGCCATGAACCAACTGGCGCAGACCTTGCAAGCGGCCACCAACGACTTGCAACGAACCGTGGCAGCATTGCAGGAGACAAACCGGCTGGTGAATTTGCGGATCGCCATGCTGAATTCCCTGGTGGCCGACGCGCCCAAAACCGTTGCAGTCACGCTGTGGGACAATCAAAAGCAGGACGGCGTTTTTGTAGCGCAGAACCTAAAGGCGCTGCCCAGCGACGAGGACTACGAACTTTGGGTTATTGATGAAAACCAACAGCCCGTGGCGGCCGGGGTGTTTCATGTCGAAGCCAATGGCAGCGTTCGGATGGAATTCAAGCCTGGCCGGCTCATCAAAACCGCCGGCACATTCGCCGTCACACAGGAGATCAAAGGCGGCGTTGCTTCGCCCACCCTCAAAAACATGGTGCTAGCGGGAAATTGAATCCGTTGATGCAGCCACGGATCATTTGAGTGAACCGCCTGCGCCGCCGGCAAGCGAGGGGAATACCCGGCGACTAACCCGGCCAGACACGTTGAACGAACCAAAACGCGCCCGCCAGAGCGACGAGCGCCGAAAAGACCGGAGCCCAGCGCAGAGTGAACTGGGGCTTGTCTTTGAAGCGCCAAAGCAAGGGGAGAATCACGGCGGCGACCATCATCTGGCCGATTTCGACGCCGGAATTGAAAGCCAGCAGCGGCACCGCCACCGCGCTGCCATTGGAGCCGACCCCCATATCGTGCAACGCGCCCGCGAACCCAAAACCATGCACCAAGCCAAAACCGAAGGTGAGGATCGCCCGGTGCGACACGGCCTGGCGGCAAAGCAGATTCTCAACTCCCACGTAGGCAATCGTAGCGGCGATCATAGGTTCAATCACGCGGCTGGGAATCACCACCAGCCCCAAAGTGGAGAGCGCGAGGCTGATGGAATGGGCAATAGTAAACGCGGTGATGATTTTGACGATGGATGAAATTCGTTTGCAGCCGATCAGCACAGCGAACAGAAAAAGCAAATGATCGTACCCGGTGAGAATATGTTTTACACCCATCCCCAAAAACTCGGAAAACGGATGCGAAGGCGATGGCGTTCCAGCCACGCTTTCGCCAAGCCGCACCTCCACATCATGGTTCGCGCCATTGAGCAATTTCTCGGCGAGAGTGACGCCGTTGGCGCCAACCACCGCGAAGTATTGGCGATGGCCGAAAGGAAGACGATCCAACAAGGTTGAACGAATCCCCAGACTGGCGGCGGATGGAGCGCGAAAAAGGAGTTGAAATTCAACATCCTTGTTCTCCAAAAGGCGGGCGTGCGCTTCAGTGGGCGCCGCTTTCTCGCCGTCAAACCGGATTTCCAAACTCTGCGCGGCCAGCGATTGCAATTGAGCATCGCTCATTTTTTCCCCGCTCGAAATCGCCTCTACATCCGCCGGGGCGAAGATGAGGGTGGCGCGGAGCAACCCGTCCTGCAAAACCAGCTTGGCCGAGCTAAGTCCCGGGTCGTGGGCTTGGGAAGCGAAGGTTCCAACCAGCAACAGGGCGGCGGCAAGGAGGCGGCCTATGAGCATAAGTCCACTTCTTTGGAAGCCGGCGGGCCGTACATAACCCGCCGGCCCGGTTTGGCACGGGTTCAAGGCGAATCGTGCAAATGATTGCGGCCGTTCTGCGGCGTTGATTCATAGGGAAACACGCTGCTGTAGATTGCGTCGTTGGTCAGCACGCCTTGGGATGGCAGATTCGTCGTAATGAGGCCAAACGTCGGCGGACCCACCAGGAGGTTCGTGGAAGCCAGCATGGCGGCCAATGCAACGTCAACTACATTATCGCCGTAACGCCGTCCGTTCGGCCAGCCGCCGGATACAGGGCCGCCCGTCAGGGTGCTGGTCAGGGTGTCGCCGC
>Ga0182030_10011159_pt1 | contig 18148 bp, 16 predicted proteins | sample 812S3MmetaG_FD_121299 | JGI IMG/M metagenome (GOLD analysis project Ga0182030, IMG submission 121299) | Permafrost microbial communities from Stordalen Mire, Sweden - 812S3M metaG (Illumina Assembly) | ecosystem: Environmental > Terrestrial > Soil > Wetlands > Permafrost | place: Sweden...
ATCGAAGCCGGAAAGTCCTATTGGATGGCCTTTTCAAACAGCGGACGGTTGTTGAGGCCGGGAGACCGTGTAGACATCGTGATTGGAAATTTCCGCGCGCGAGGACTACTGGTCGAATAGCGTCGAACACACGTTTCCTCACCCTAACCACGCAAAATGTGCCAGGTGTTGGACGGAAAGCAAACAAGCGGAGTCGGTTTTGCTGTCCATGTTCGTGGGCTGTGAGTGCCGAATCCTAAAGACAGTCCAATCAACTCAGGAGAGAGACCTATGAACAACAACCGATTTGCAGAATCAGTGGCCACCGCAGTTGGAATCATTCTTCTGCTTGCGGCGACAGGCTCGGCTCGTGCACAAAATGCAAAGCCTGTTGCAGTGCCCGCTCCGAATGAAGCCTTGCCTGGGGCTCAACCAAGGAGCAGCCATTCCCTTGCGGACGATTTTTCCGGCTTGAACTATACCGATGAACAGAAAGCGCAGATTGACAAGATTCATCGGGATGAGCAGTCGCAAAAGGAAGCGGTTGCAAAAGACGCGAAGTTGACAGCCGACCAGAAGGACGCCTTTATCGAGGGCTACACCCGTTTGGAGTATGGCCAGATCTTTAGAATGCTGACGCCCGAGCAACGGAGACAGGCTCGCCAGAAGATGCTTGCCCAGCGGACCTCAAACCTGGTGGTGCCTGGAAAGCAAGCTGTGCAGAAGTAAAAAATCGTGCTTGACCCCATATTTCCCTTGTTTGCAAGTCATGTCACTTGGAGGTGAAATGGATCAAAATAGGCTCGCACACAACGAAGTCATCAGCCTGGCCGGTGCCCTATGGAAATTGCTCTGGCGCGAGTACTCAGAAGATTTGCATCGTCTCGAGAGCGGGCAGATGCGCGAACGAACGCGATTCGGCCCTGCCGATGCCCAAGAGAGCTTAACAGACAAGGAAACGGAGAGGGCCGCTTGGAGCGGCCTCTTGTCGAAAATGCAGCAGGATAATTTCGTTCAGAATTCGCAGATGACAATCGCGAGTTTCGTCGAAAACAAATTCGTGCCTGAACATGTCGCTCTCAAGAGATCTTCGGGACGGGCGCACTACAGGTCAATGCTGAAGCACGTGCTTAGACCGGAAGAAGTGGACCCTATGTTCAGCGTCAAGCGTGGGGATTCGAAGAAAAAACTCAAAGCAGTTCCAGGTTGGCCTTACCTCAGTAATGTTCGGCTCTGCGATGCACAACCTGAGCACGTCTCCCGGTTGATCTCGGCTGCCTTGGCCCGCGGATACTCTACCCAAACTGTCCGGCACCTTCGTAACGTGGTCAGCGCCATCTTTTCGCACGCAGAGCAAGAAGAGTGTTTTTCGGGCGATAACCCCGCCAGTCTGGTGAAACCACCGGAAATCCGCCGCAAGCAGACCAACGCGCTGACTCTGGCAGATGCGAAAGAGGCTCTGAGCTTGATGAAATATCCAGAGAGAGAAATGACACTCCTCGCGATTTTCACCGGCATGAACCTGACAGAGACCCTTGGCCTTCAATGGAAGCACGTGAACTTATGCGAAGCAGAGCGCGATAAGGACGGCAAACGAATTGCGCCACCGACCATCGATGTCAGAAATCAGTTGTATCGGGGTCGATTGGAAGGCGTGAAGAAGAATCGCCGCAGAGATTTGCCAATCCCGGAACCGCTTCTCCAGATTCTGCGTGAACTCCGAAGCAGGGGGACATTTATCGGACCAGATGACTTCGTTTTCATCTCTCGCGTCGGTTCGCCAGTTAATCAAAACAACCTCTTAGCCCGCAGAATCAGACCAATCGCCAAGCAATTGGGAGTGTCTTCACTCTCCTTTCCAGCGTTCCACCGGATTCGAAGAATCTTGACCGCCGAATTTGAGATGCGGCTCCCGGACCTCGCTCAGCTTGCGGTAGTATCCTTTCCAGTGCGAGATTCCCGCGTTCACGAAAAATGGCATTGTCGCGTCCAAACAAAACGTATCTATACGGGAAATGAACTCCATCGGACCATTGAGTTCTCTTGAAAGCTCGTTACAGTGGAGGCCGGCATATTCCTCTCTCGAAGGTGGGACACCCTCAGGAACTTCGGCAGGATTATGCGCATTTTGTCCCGTGGAGACCAGATTGTTCCATGGCAGCAGTCAATCCGTATTACTAGCGGCGAGCGACTGAAGCGCATTTCGCATTTTCGAACTAGCGCGCCCGGCTGAATATTACGAAAATGTAATGATCATTGCAGTTTGTTCATTTGGCTGGACCAAAGAACGTGATTAGCCACATTGCACTTTCATTGAGTCGTAGCAATGACTTTGCTGCAGTGGGCGTGATATATCATTGCTCATGAATCTGCTGCTTGTTGAAGACGATCTCCATATACAGAGTTTTCTGAAGAACTCACTCGATGAGGCTGGGTACCAGGTAGATGTTGCTCCGGACGCCAAGACCGCCAAGAGCATGGCAATAGAGGGAATATACGACATTTTGATCGTGGATCTTGGCTTGCCAGACCAGGATGGTATTAGCTTGATCCTTCAGCTGCGGCAACATGGAGTTAGTAGCCCGGTGCTGATTCTCTCCGCAAGGCGATCCGTGGATGACCGGGTTCGAGGGCTGGAACAATGTGGGGGCGATTACCTGATTAAGCCCTTCTCATTGGCGGAGTTGCTTGTAAGACTTCGTAACCTGGTTGCGCGAAACAGTCTTCAAAGCAACGAGGCTACCCGCCTTAGAATCTCCGATATCGAGTTGGACCTCCTTCGACGTGAAGCTTCACGGTCCGGACAAATCCTACAGTTAACAACCCAAGAGTTTGTTCTGTTGGAGTATCTCTGCCGGAATGCGGGCCGTGTCGTCACGCGTTCGATGATTCTCGATCGGGTCTGGGGTATCCGCAACCAGCCAGATACCAACATTGTGGATGTTCAAATCTGCCGGCTACGCGAAAAAGTCGATCTGAAGGGGCAGCCACCGCTTATTCGAACGTTACGAGGTATGGGCTATGTCCTCAAAGATCAGTAATCCTGTCGTGTGGAGTGCCGCCTGGAGAATTTCGTTTTGGGGAACGGTTGCATTTGCCTTGGGAGCGATGGTTGTCTTTATTCTGCTTCACCGGTTTTTTGCAGACGATATTCAACGCCGAAACGATGCTTGGCTCGCGGGAGAAGTCGAGGTACTCGGAGACGTAGCGGAGAGGACTCCCAAAGACGCGCTCTACGGGCGGATTCTCGGAGAAGTTGCCGAATTGGTGCGGAAAGAGATCCCCAACAGATTGCGACGAGAAGGGGGCTCAAACGATTCGGTATTCTTTCTGCAAACTGACGAGATTGGATCGCTGAAACTGTGGGTGGGGGCCGGTACCGGTAACCATACACTCGCGGCCATTCAAAAGAGTGAAGGTCTCTTCGATTTGCCAAGCGACCTGCAGGTCAGCGGCGTTGCGATTCCCTTCCGCGTGGTGTCGATTCCGGTTGAGGATGGAAGCCGCATCTACCTGGGAATATCTGAACGAGATGAGCTAAGAGTATTGAACAATCTGCGCCTTCGCTTCCTTTTCTTGTGGTTGCTGATTGTTTTGCTTGGCTTTGCTATGGTTTTCGGCACAACGCGAGGCATGTTAGGCAACGTTCAGAAGATTACTCAATCTGCGGCGAGAATTGGTCGATCGGACTTGAATACCAGGGTGCCGACGACTCAACATAACGACGAAGTGGCCCATTTGGCGTTGACGCTGAATCGGATGCTCGATCGTATTGAGAATTCGATGCATCAACTGCACACGATTACAGATTCCCTCGCGCATGATCTACGCAGCCCGCTGACAGCAATCCGAGGAAAGCTCGAAGTGTTGTTGTCGGCGGCCAGAAACAGCGAGCAAATCGAGCCGATCGTTTCCGTCATCGAGGAAGTGGACCGCCTCACCGATTTTCTGAATCAGTCTCTGGACCTTTCCGAAGCAAAAGCGGATGCACTGCGACTTACGCGAAGTGAGATTGACTTGGACGCGTTGCTTAGGTCCATGATCGACGTGTACGGCCCCACGATGGCCGATAACGGATTGCAGGTCAGCTTCCACAGCGCAGGCGCAGTGAAGGTCGAAGGAGATGCGGCGCTGATTCATCGAATGATTGGTAATCTTTTGGACAATGAAATCAGACACCTACATATTGGTTGCGTGGTTACGATTCGACTTCAAGCAGATGATGAGACCGCATCGCTGAATGTGGAAGACGATGGACCAGGAATTGCGCCCGAATTGATGCCCCATCTATTCGAGAGCCGCGTGAAGGGTACTCAGTCGAAGGGGCACGGGCTCGGCCTTGCATTTGTTGATGCTGTTGCACGCGCCCACAGCGGAACCGTTGCTGCTTCCAATCGTGAAGATCGAGGGGCACGGATCACCGTAACGCTTCCAATCGCTCACAACCTTCGTTCGAAAGGAATCCCTGACATTGAAGCCGATTCGCAACGCGCTCATTCTTTGTCCTGTTGATTGTATTAGAGCCAGAAACACTCCTTAGCGTTTGAGGGGCATGCGTTACACGAGGGCAATACGACGCGCTTGGACCACCGAACTAGGACTGCGACCATGTGGATATGTCCTCTACCAGGTCCCAAAATCGGGTAAGAAACTGAAAATAAAATGGCCGGTGGAGGCGCGGGAGTCGGAGGGCTGCCAACGGATTCTCCGCATAATCCGGAGCGGAATGAAAGTGAAGCGCGATCCAATGCGCGCGCGCGCGCGTGCAGTGCAACACCCCAACCAGCACTTCGAGTAACTCAATCCTCGCAGAGGGTGCGCGCATATCACTTTCGTATCATAGCGGCCTAATAGGGTTTCAGGGGTTGATCACTTAAGTTATTTATTTTCAATGGTGAGCTCGGTGCGGTTCGAACGCACGACCCACGCCTTAAAAGTCCTCGCCTTCTCAACCCATGCGATTGCATCGGCCCGCCCGGCTGGCCCGCGCCCGAAGCTCTTCCGGACTAGCTTCTCCTTCACCCTGATTCGGGCGGACCAGATATTGCTCCCGGGAACCCGCTCGTAAACTCCCGCCACCGGCCTCGGATGCCTCGCCATGCGGCTGCCTCCTGTATCACAGCGCGTATCACACTTTTAGACCCACGCCCGTTGCGAATTTCCTGGTATCACATTCGTATCACTCTCGGACCAGTCTTCCTGAAAACCCACGTCGGTAGCGGATCCAGGAGTTGTGACCCACGCCCTGCATGAACAAGGGGCCTTGTGATACTTTTTGTGATACACCATCTCGGCTAACCGTGCAAGCAAATGCTGCGGTCCGTCTCTAAATTGTGATAGCAAAACCCGCATGAATATTGGCGATTTGCGAGCGCATACATCCCCATGCAAATCCATGCGAAACGATCAAGAACTTCCTTTTAAGCGCACCGGGGAAGGCGTGCTGCCAGCGACGGCCAGGAGGCCGGCCCTCACCACCGCGGAGATCGCCGTTTTAGGGGACCCCGATGCGATCACCGTCGGGAAGCTATGCGATGAATTTTTGCGCTATGTGAAAGCGCATCCTGAGGAGTACCGGGACCAGGTATACCCGCCGCGACGGATCGCTGAGATTAGGAAGGCGTTCGGCGAACGGAAGGCGGCCGGTCTGAAGTCGTCCGAGATTGAAAACTGGCTGGATGCGATCCAGGAAAAGCGAGACCTGGAGAATTCCACAGTCAACAAAATGCGGGGCACCTTTTCCATGATCTACAAGCATGGAAGGCGGAAGGATCTTGTGGACGTGAATCCGGCGGCGGATGTGCCGTTACGGGATGTGGGGAATTGGAAGGAAAGGTTCCTGAGCGCGGAGGAGGAGAAGCGGCTCAGGGAAGTGCTTCAGCGGCGCATTGATTCCCATGATCCCGTCCTTCACCCCGAATTGCGTAAACAGGCAATCCACTGCCTGCTGGAGTTCGAATTCTCGCTGAAGACGGGAATGCGCCGATCAGAGCAATACACGCTGCGTTGGGAGGATGTGGATTTCGACCGTCGCATCATGCGTCTTCGGAAAACAAAGAATGGACGGCCTCGCAACGCTTTTATCATCGAGGATGTTGCGACCGCCCTGAAGCAGCTACGCGAGCTCAATCTCGAGCGGCGCGATCGGTCCAGCGATCAGCCGAACCAATCGCCCAAAGACGTGGTCTTCGCCAAGGCAGACAACAAAAAGTGGTGGCAAGCCGCTCTGGACGAAGCAGGGATCAAAAACTACCGTTGGCACGATAATCGCCACACCTTCTGCTCAAGGCTGGTCCAAGCCGGAGTTCATCTGAAAGTTGTTCAAGAAGCTGCGGGCCACGCTTCGATCGCCTCGACCATGCGATATGCGCATTTCGCCCCGTCGCAGGTGGTGGATGCCATGGCTGTCTTGAACACGAAACGGTGATGATCACGAAACGCTGTTGGTTGCAAATTCATATAATATTTTATATACTCTCTTCAGCCATGATGGATCGCAGCGAACATCAGCCAGCGAAGATCGAATGGGAGGGTGACTCAAAGGAAGTTCTGAGCAACTTCCCACTGGATGTGAAGGCAACGCTGGGCTTTTCGTTGCGGCAGATTCAGAATGGAAATCGCCCTCGCTGTTCACAGCGCCCCATGGCCTCAGTCGGGAAAGGCGTGTGGGAGCTCAAAGAAGGTGACGAGCGAACGTGGTAACGCCTAATGTACCTGGCGCGGATCGGCGACACCATCCACGTCTTGCACTGTTTTGAGAAGTACAGCAGGAAAACAGACAGGCGCGATCTGGAAGTGGTGAAGGCGAGGCTGAAGGAAGTTCGGCAAAGAATGCTGGATAGGATATAGAGCACATCGTCCAAGCGGGAGTGGTCAAAATGAGCAAACCGAGTCACATTACCACCGGAGATGTTTTGGATGACCTGGGATTCTCCAGGTCTGAGGCGTCGGCGCTAAAGATCAAGGCCTCCATCGTGGAGGCGATTTTGGCGGAAATCGACCGGTGCGGCTTTACTCAGCGGCAGCTTGTGGACATGCTCGATGAGTACCAGCCGAATGTCAGCAACCTTCTGCACGGCAGAATCAGCAAAGTCAGCATCGAGAAGCTGCTGGCATATGCGGACCGGCTCAAGATGCGAAGCAGCATCGAGTTGCGTCCGTCTGCCAATGCCGGCCGGACGAAAACGGCAAAGCGCACAGTGCCGAAAGAAGCCGTGTACGCTTGAACTCGGAATTCAAAAATGAGCCTGCGCATTTTCGCTGTAGCGAGCTATCCAGCCAACCGCCTCGGATGATCGGATTGAGCGAATTTGTGGATCTCCGCAGTCGGAATCAGAACCCGATTGGCGATTCTCCTCGTTGCCAACCGCCCGTCTGCGATCATGTAATCCACTCCGCGAATACTAATCGAGAGCATCGCGGCGGCCTCTCTGCGACTGACGAGTATCTTCCCTTCCAATGGCGCACTGGCTCTTGCAGGTGGCTTTCGCTTTCCATTCTTTTCTCTGTGCTTTGGTCCGTGGCATTCCTGAGGGTCGGGGGTCTGCTCCTCCAGTGTCTTGTGAAAGGAGCGGCGGGGACGCGAGGTCGTTACGCCGTTGGCACGCTCAATTGAAGGCGAACTCGGCGAAGGCTCAGCTTCGGCCTGAAAGGGCAGCGAGAGTTGGCCGGCGTCAATCGCTTGCAGATGGCGCCGGGTAGGGGAAGAAAGACGCAAAGGGCACCTCGCGAGTCTTGCAAGCTTGACAATAGCGCAGGAGTATCCATAGAGTCAACATGTAAGTTTACATTTTTCTACGACAGTTGCACCCTCGATTCCGGAGAGCAGAGCCGAGAAAGGAAAACCAGTGGCCGAAAAGTCTACATGGCCGCAGCAGCCGGTCATCTCCATTCGGATCTCAGAGGCATTGCGCTCAAGACTTGAGCGTTTGAAAGAAGTTCAGTCGAGGAAGCGCGGTGAGAACATTACCACGTCTGAGATGGCCAAGCAGCTTCTTGAATCCGCGCGGGAGGATAGGCTGGAAGTGGCAGAATTGCTCGCTGACGCCACTGTAGCGCTCGTTGCTGCCCGACGCAAAGCGGAAGCTGGACTGAGCCTTTCCCGGGCAGAATGGATCGTTGTTGCCTATCACGTTCAGCAGGGGGTCGAGAGCCACGTTGGAAGTCCCGTTTCGCGGGAGACGATGAAGGGAATTCTGGAGGCATTTCTTGCGTCGCACGCAATGCAGCGAGGGAAGAAGTCAAGCCGGGATGCCAATTACCTTTCAAATCTGCCGATCCTCAACAAGCAGGGCCAGCAGGTTTTCGGGGCTGAGGCGGAAGGCATCGATGTTCCAACTGCTGTGGAGCGGCTGATTCGGAAATTGAAGGCTTCGGATTCGGACGAGGTATGGCCGCAGTTTGCGGCGCGGAATCTCTACGAGTTTCTGGAAGAGGAGTCCTTCGGAATCGAAGCGATGAACCGCGCGCTGAAGCCGTACTGGGCAATCCTGTGGCGAACGGCGGCCCGAGGGCATTATCTGGTCCGTGGCTACCCGGTCCGGAACCCCTCGCGGAGCGCCGCTTCCGAGCACCCTTGGGGCCGGGCGATTCCGTCCGTATTCGAGGGCGGATTCGTCTTGTCTTTCGCGACGGGAAGCGAGCTCGATTTGTCGGTGCTCGTGACTCTGCCCAATGATCGTCAGGCGATGTACGAGATCGGACCCTACCCGATGATTACGGAGTTCCGGTCGATGCTCCAGTACTGGGACACGAGCGAGCCAAATTCGTTCTGGCGAGGCCGCTGGTTCTTCGGATACACGGCGATAGAGTCGACGGTGCCACCCGTTTGGGTTCGCTGTCAGGGTACAACGACATTCGGATTCACCAGTGAAGAATGGGCCTCGCTCCAGGAGGCGTTTCGCCGTGCCTGGCAGATGCCCGAGCTGCAACGCATTTCGGGCGAGCTGATGCTGGAGTACGGCGAGATTTAAGAACGGCGCTGCTGTTGCAGCGGAAGCAGGTGGACACGTCACCCCCAATTTGGGAACTGCGAAGCGCCCCAGGGCGCACCGCCGTTTACAAAAGTTAACTTCCGCTGTGAGAGCAACTTGGCCTGGCGGCGTTTACAAATGCAAACGCACGTTTACGTTCGTAAACAGAAAGGGCGCTCCTGGGCGCCGTGGCGTAAACACATTGAAGGGAAAGAACTTCGCGTAGATCGGCGAGATCCGGCTCGGTAAGACAAATATCCCACGTCAGAAGGGAGGTTACCCCTTGAACGCTTCCCAAACGACGACAGTGCAAGCGCACAAATCCCCATCGAGCGACGAAGGCAAACCCGGCTTTCGTTCCAAAACCGTCGCCACGCGACTCACTCCGGACGAACTTGCCGAGGTCGAATCGGCTGCCGAGCGTGCGGGAAAGCCTCTTTCGGAATGGCTGCGAGAGACGGCGTTGGCTGCGTCTCGACTGCGGCCTTCCGACCCTATGGAGCTGTTGCTCGCCGAGGTTTGGGCACTCCGTTACTCGCTGCTCAGCCTGTTCCATGCAGGCGCTCAGGCGACGGCGGAAGGCAAGCCGCTGCTGCCAGAATCAGTCCTGAAGATTCGCGACCGGGCCGACACTCGCAAGCTCGAACATGCCCGCCAGATGCTCGCCGAATTCCTCGGCTTGCCGGCTGAGAAGGGTGGCGAAGTGCGATGAGTTGGAAACCAATCCTTGCCGTTCTCGCCCGACTCGCCGCGCTTGCAATCGTTGTCCAGGCCGGAACGATTTGGGTATGTTCGAGCTGGTTTTGGACGCCCATGCAGCGCCATTATCTGCCCGCATACTTTTGGAGTTCTCTGCCGGTCGTTGCTCCATCCACCGTCGAGGTCCGCCTGATCTGGAAGACCGGACCGCACCGAAAGCCGGAATTGGCTTCGGCTGACGACGCCGTTTCCTCCGATGACGGAACCGGCATGGCGCTCTCTCCGTGGGCCAGAGACACCGGCTGGATGGGGTTAATCGAAGGGCCGCCCGAGCAAGTTCCGACGGCCAAACTCGGGCCGGGCTTGGCCGATCTGGCCTTTGACGGTGAGAGTCTTGGGGACTTCTTTCTTCTTCCGGAAGCGTTCGGAGCGGCGGTGTTCTTGCTCACGCTATTCGGCTGGTTTTGTCTCAAAGGATGGTGCCAACTTTTGATCTCCGAGCTCGCATGGCAACGGCGGATATTCACTTGGGCAACGCTCCGTCCGATGCTCTTCGAGGAATGTGTCGCGCTAGCGCAAAGTGCCTCGTCTGGAGTGGGTGCCTTGCATCGGAGCGTAGTGCGACGCATAGAGACGCGACCGGCCGTCACAAGCACCTATGCCGCCGTCGCCGAACCGACGCTGAAGCCCGTAGCCTTCGCCTTTCCGCTCTTCGGCGTCCACAACCACACCGGCGAGGGCAGCTATCTCTGGCAGGAAAGAAACGAGATCGAATGAACGAAACCATGGTTCGGTGAATTAGCCGGGCCATTGAGGAGCACTTCCCATGCTCACCATATCGAAGCCACTGTCAGCCAGCCAGGCGCGGACCTACCACGCGAAAGAGTTTGCCTCACAGCAGCAGAACTACTGGAGCCGCGATCAGCAGGGCCATAGCGAATGGCAGGGCAGGCTCGCGCAGCAGTTGAGACTGACCGGTCCAGTCGGCGCCGAACAATTCGCGCGCTTGAGCGAGGGCCTACATCCATATACCGAGGCGCAGCTCGTTCGGCATCAGGTGTCCCGAACCTACGAAGGCAAGAACGGCAAAGAGATCACCAGTGTCGAGCACCGCGCCGGATGGGATGCCACGTTCTCCGCGCCGAAGTCGGTATCGATCACGGCCCTTGTCGGCGGCGACGACCGGGTGCGCTTGGCGCACCGGGAGAGCGTGTGCGCGGCGCTGGCCGAACTTGAACAGTACACGCAGGCCCGCATCGGGAACATCCACGCGCCGGAAACGACTGGCAAGTTTGTCGCGGCCACCTTCGAGCACGATACGGCCCGGCCGGTGGATGGCTATGCGGCGCCACAGCTACACACTCATGCCGTGCTCTTCAACGTAACGGAGCGGAACAACGGCCAGACGCGCGCTTTGCAGCCGCACGAGATATTTGTCTCGCAACGGTACGTCACGGCGGTGTATCGATCGGAGCTGGCTTTGCGCCTTGAAAAGCTGGGATACGAGCTGGAGCGAGGCAAACATGGGCAGCCGGAAATCAAGGGATATACGAAAGAGTATTTGGAAGCGTCCAGCCCGCGCCGGGAGCAGATTAAGGATCATCTTCGGGAGCAAGGCATCGATGGAGCCGCAGCTGCGCAGATCGCGGCTCATCACACGCGTGATAGCAAGGAACTGCTGTCGCAGCAAGAAGTGTTGCGGCGCCACTGGGAATTGGCCGCGCAGTTCGGCCACCAGGCCGACCGCGTCGTCGCACAAGCGCGAGTGCACGGGCAATATCAGATCCGTGAGCCGAATATGCACGCGCAACAGGCGGTGACCTGGGCGCGGGATCATGTCTTCGAGAGATCGGCGGTGCAGGACCGGCGCGCGATCCTGGAAACGGCTTTGGCGCGCGGCATGGGAGAAACCACCTATGCCAGCATCCGGCAGGAGTTCGATCGCCGGGTCAGGACAGGCGAATTCCGCGAAGTAGCCCACAGTGGGGCAGACCGACAGTTCACGACCACCGCAATGATTCAGATGGAGCGCGAGGTCATTGCCCGGATGCAGGAAGGCAACAGACGAGGCTGCAGCGATCCGATGCTGGTGTCGCCGCAGGTACGTATCGGGACTGAGGACCGGCACCCGGAACTGAGCGCGGCTCAGCGTGAAGCTGTGGACGGCATTCTCGTCTCGCGCGAAAAAATCGTGGGCCTGGATGGCGTCGCGGGCGCGGGCAAGACGACCGCGCTATCCGCGATTCGTGAAGCAGCAGTGGCCGAGGGATACCATGTCGAAGGCTTCGCGCCCACGTCCCGCGCGGCACAGAAGCTCGCCCAGGCGGGCATGGAAACATCGACGCTTCAGAAGAATCTGGCGCGCGGCGACCAGCCCGACACCAGCGCGAAGCGTCTATACGTGCTCGACGAGTGTTCGCTGGCATCGACTCGTCAGGTCCACGATTTTGTGGAAAGGCTTCATGCAAACGACCGCGTGTTGCTGGTTGGCGACAGGCGGCAGCATGAAGCGGTAGAGGCAGGACGGCCATTTGCGCAGCTTCAGGATGCGGGCATGAAGACAGTCAGGCTCGACGAGATTGTCCGGCAGAAAGACCCGGAACTGAAACGTGTGGTCGAACAGCTTGCGCGTGGCGAAGTACACGAGGCGGTCCAGAATCTTGACCGGCAAGGGCGTGTCCGTGAGATCCCCGATCACAGCGAGCGCATTGCCGCAATTGCGAAAGAGTATGCGAACTTGCCGGAGCGCACTCTGGTCGTCTCGCCCGACAATCGCTCCCGCATGGAGATTAACAAGCGCATCCATGCGGAATTGCAGGGCCGCGGCATCGTTAGCAAAGCGGAGCACCTTGTCCGAACGCTGGTGCCGCGCCAGGGCTTGACCGGCGCGGACCGCACCTGGGCGGAGCGGTACGAAGTTGGCGACGTGCTTCGTTACTCGCGCGCATCGAAGGAGACCGGCATCGGCAAGGGCGAGTACGCACAGGTGAAGAGCATCGATGCTCCCGCCAACCGGCTGACTGTCGAATTACAGAACGGCACGGAACGAACCTACGATCCTCGCCGGCAACAGGGCGTTTCCGTGTTCCGTGCCGAGCTTCGCAACTTCTCCGCGGGCGGCCGCATCCAGTTCACCGCGCCCGCGAACGACCTCAAAGTGGCAAACCGCGAACTGGGCATCATCGAGAGCATGAGTAGCGACGGGCGGTTACATTTGCAGATGGACGATGGCCGTGCCGTTGCACTCGATTCGAATAGACACGTACATCTCGATTACGGCTATGCCGTCACCAGCCATTCCAGTCAGGGCCAGACCGCAGACCGCGTCCTGATCCATGTGGACACGGAACTCGGCGCAAAGGATTTGCTCAACAGCCGCATGGCCTACGTTGCCGTTTCGCGTGGCGCCCACGACGCGCAAATCTTCACGAACGACGCGACTGCACTCGGTCACGAACTAAGCCGCAACGTATCCCATGCGCCAGCGATTCAACAAGCCCCGGCGTCACCAGCCATCGAGCAACAGCCCGCCCATGTCCGTGAGATCGGTCAGGGATTTAGCATGGGCATGTAATCCAGAACCAAGAACGACACTCCCCGGATAGCAAGAGCGTAGCCGAGGCCCGGCCAGCGTCAAGGCCGTCCGCCACGGCGGACGCCGGTCGCCGCGGCGACCGGTCATGAGCCTTGACCCCGGCCTCAGGGCCTCGGCTTAACATGCAAATATCGGGGAATGTTATTTCAATGCGTCCGCTCAGTCAGCATCAATCACGGGGCTATGTTTCTCCGGATGGCTTTGATTTCTTCGGCGACTATCTCACTCGCTCGGCAATGAAATTGGCAATAGTATTTATGCGCCCATTCATGCTTGTGTGCTCCAGTGCATTCAAATATTCAGTGCTATTTTCGACGCGAACTACTGATTGGGTCCCGACCACCGGTGCTTGCACCTATAGCTTTGCTCTTGTGAGACGGCGCAGAAAGCTATCCTTGGCGGTATGTGTTTTGCGAAGCTCTTCCATCGTCAATTGGAACCCAGTTTCATCTCCCTGTCGAACAGCCAAATCATGCAGATCTGTTAGCAGTATCACAGCCCGGTCGTAATCATTTGGCTGCCGCTTCTGAATGTGCGCATCCACCTGTTTCCAGATCGCCTTTTCACGTTTTGCAAGTTGGTCTAGGTAGAGCGCTCGGTTTGCTTCTTCCTTCGCTTTCTTCCGCGCGGCTTCTGCTGCTCGCTGAGCATTCAGTTTCCGCATACGCTCCTCGGAGCGGGCATGGGACGCTGACAGAAGATCGGCGATTGTACGCCGCGTTACTGTGCCGTGATCTGAGACGGAGACGTTCTCATGCTCGAAGCGGCGCAGAAGTTCGATTCTCCATCGCTCACCGGGTTCCGATAGCGCGTTTTCAAGCATGCCTTCCTTCTCTTTTTCGGTCAGGCTGCGAATCCAGGTTGCGAGTTCCTTGCGCGACGGTCCTGCTTTTAACGGTTCTGAGGCAGAGGCGGCAACTTCGACGAGATCCTCATCTATTCCGAGAAACTCGATCAACGAATCGTACGGCTCTGAAAGTTCGCGCAGGCCAGCAGGCACCGGAGGCTCCAACACTTCGTCGGAGAATTCCCCGTTTTGCACACTGAATAGCCATCCGAGGTAGAGACAGCGGAAGTCGCGGCGAAGCAGATCGCCGCGCAAAGAAATCAACGATCCCATCCAGCCAGTGCCATCATCCCAATCGTCGTCAGGCTCTCCATCGCTTTCAAAGGAAATCGTAATGACTTTTCCAGAACTGCGCACCTGCGCGGACTTCCCTGGGAGCATTGCTTTGAGTCGCTTCGCGTCAACCAACTCTTGCGGCAAACGAAGATGGAATTCTCGCGTGCCCCAATTTGCCACATAGACAAGTGCATCGAAATACTTTTCCAAAAGTTTGAGCGGATCGGCCTTCAGGTCTCCCCACTCGTAGTGATTCGTGAAACTCGTAGAAGTAATAATGGCGCGCGTGGATATGGACCGCAGGGCAGCCATTTCGGTCTTGGTCAGCGCATGATCGATTGCTTTGAAGTCGTAATACTGATATTCGCTCATTAGAACCCTTTGCGCCAATAGCTATAAGCAGCAATCCACTCCGCGCCTGCCGGTGCGGGTTTGGGCAGAGGCAGATCGAGGATTTCAATTCTCTGTTTCATTCCATCTCGTTGACAGACCGCGACAATCCGGCCATCGCGGGTCATATCCACCTTCTCCACAACGGCCTCCACGCCGAGGATGCTCACGGAAAACGGAAGCGAAAGATGCTCTTGTATCATGGTGAGCAAACCGACTCTTTGTTCGTCTTCGTTGTAAGCGTCGACGATAGCTTCCTCGATTAGAGCTTCCAGCTTCGCCTTACTGAGAACCGGAAGGTTGGTTTCCGGATCAGGTTTCAGCTTGCGAATGTCCAAGTGAACTACTACGGGCTTGCTTTGTTTCGGTATCATATTTCCATGTCCTCCGAGTGGCTCCGCGTCCGGCCTCTCCAAGCCCGTTGCTTGCCGTTTCCGTCCAAATACATCATAGGGAGTATTGCAAATTCTGTAGCCGATGGCACTGTAGCCCTTTAATCGTCGCGCATACATTCTAACCAGCATTTGGACGTTGGAATCGACATAGTCGTAAACCCGGACGACACGCTTAGCGTTGTGCAGTCGATGAAGGCGTCCGACGTACTGCTGCAATGTGCCCTTCCATGAAATCGGCATTGCCATGAATAACGTGTCCAGACGAGCATCGACTTTATTCATACGGGGTCTCCGCGCACATCGCCAATGCATCGACAGCGAAATAATTACACATCGGAGGGTACAAACCTTTGGTAACCTTCAGAATAATTATGTGCAGTCGCGACCAGCTACGGCATCTGGAATCATGGTGTCTTTTTGAGCGACCACTGCACTTGTCCGGCAATAAAGTTTGCGAAGGGGCGTACATCGATTTCGATGCTGGCGTGATCGAGCGCGCTTAGATACTCTGTGCGATCATCTACACGAATGACTGTCCATGGATACCCGCCCGACGCTAGCAGTACGTTCATCAAGAAGCGCGCCAGGCGGCCATTGCCGTCAGGATACGGATGAATATAGCCAAAGAGCCAGTGCCCAAGAACTGCGCGCACACACGGTTCCTGCTCACTCTCGATCAAATGCAACAAGGCAGGCATTGCATCCCTGACCGCTTCCCAGCGCGGTGGGACATAGCGGGAATTGCGCAAGTAAACGGCATCATTCCGATAGCCCGCTAACGCCGAGGCAGGAATCAAACCGGCAGCGACGCACGGTTCAAACATTTCTCTGTGCCATTCGCGGTGCTCTGTTCTGACTACGGCACCAGCATTTTTGCCTTCGAGAACCTTGAGTACGCTTGCCTTAACCTGTTGGAAAGCCTGCCAGTAGCCACGCGCTGCAAGTGCATCGCGATTGTGTTTGTCGGCTTCATTATGCATGGGGTCCCATTGTCCGGATATTACGCGCTCAATCAATTCCGGGCTTACGCGATAGCCCTCAATTGACAACGAGTGATAGGCATCGCTTTTGTAAATGTCATCCACATGTGCGAGATATGCCTCGGCCTTAGCGGGCAATCCCGGCGTCGTCGGAAAGACTTCCAGCACGGCATCACGCGTCGAGCCCCATAGAGCCTGAATTCGGCTGACAATTGGAGCTTCCGTGGGGCGATTCATGGCAAAGACGGTTTGCGCATTCGCGTATGGATCTGACTCGCGTACGTCGTATCCGGCGCGCTTCATCGTGGAAAGAATCTCCTCTGCCTGTTCCGCGCGGCCGGCACGGCGTAGCGCGCCAGCTAGACGGCCCGCGATAGCTGAATGACCGCCATCTAACAGAATTCGCAGTAGACTCGAAGCGTCTGTGATACGCGCGAGTACGACTTGGGTTTCCAAAGAATGATGACGGAAGAACGATTCCGGGATACGCACAAGCGCAGCTTCGGGCGTAAAGAGCCGCAGCGCATCACGGAGCACCAATTGATTCTGCGGTGGCATTTGAGCCTGCTTCAGATCGTAGAGCGCAGTGCGAAAAGGAAGCATGATGTTATTGTTGTGCCCCTTGCGACTGTAGACCGTGGACTGAGCTGGAACAACCGTGTTTTCGGCATAAAGCAGCAGCGACTGTTCCGGCGAAAGATGCCAGTCTGTGCCGAATCGCTCATTGCAATACGCCGCGCAGAACTCCCAGAATGATGCAAACCATGCGGTACTGTCTCCAGGACGAGCGCCGGGGCTGGTCGACATAAGCCACCCTTTGACGACTGGCTGCAGAAAACCATTCTTTACCAGCCGGTCACGGTGAACCCGACTCATTTGCCCGGCTTGAAAGACGTGCTGTCCGTTCTCTTGCAGTTCGCGGAGAACTTTCAGGGAAGCGGCGAGTTTTTCATTGGGAGTGGCCATAGCCTTCTGTGCTCCAGCACGTCTATTGCGACGTGCGAATACAAGTTTATTATGACGTTCCAATGCAAGTCTATTGCGATGTGATTGCGCAAGTATATTTTGCTGCGCCTGGGCATGTGCTTTCTGCGCAAAGAAGGCTCCCGAACGATAATGTAGAGGAGATAACCAGTATTCCAAAAACAGAAATGGACAGGGAATGAGCCGGCTTCAAGGGCAGAAACTTGTGAGGAAATGTAGAGATAAGGGGATCACTGACTGTGCTCAAACTCTCAAAAATGGGCCTCACAGAACGTCATGAAATGCATCGAAACCGTGCTTAACTTTCTGTAAAAATATAATCTATACAATATGTGACTCTAGCGTTGGGGACTTAACAATCCACGCCGGCAGCAGGGCGTTTTCGTGTTCCGTGCCGAGCTTCGCAACTTCTCCTCGGGCGACCGCATCCAGTTCATCGCGCCCGTGAACGGCCTCAAAGTGGCAAACCGCGAGCTGGGCATCATCGAGAGCATCGGTAGCGACGGGCGGTTACATTTGCAAATGGATAGTGGCCGTGCCGTTGCACTCGATCCGAATAGACACGTACATCTCGATTTCGGCTATGCCGTCACAAGCCACTCCAGCCAGGGTCAAACCGCAGACCGTGTGCTGATCCATGTGGATACGGAATTGGCCGCGAAGGACCTGCTCAATAGCCGCATGGCCTACGTCGCCGTCTCACGCGGTGCCCACGACGCGCAGATTTTCACAAACGATGCATCGGCACTGGGTCAGGAACTCAGCCGCGACGTGTCCCACGCACCGGCGATTCAACTGGCCCAGGTGTCACAGTCTATCGAGCCACAGCCCGCCAATATCCATGGGATCAGTCAGGGATTAGGTATGGGCATGTAGTCCGGACCCAAGATGACATTCCCCGGATTGCGGTGATTTCGCTACTCTGAATTGGCCCCTTTCGATGGTCTGATCTGGCCCCACCTGGAGGCGGGACCCGTTATCTTGTTTCGGGGTTTTTAACCCTGGAAACGAGGACGGCTTGGCCACAAGGA
>Ga0182030_10011160_pt1 | contig 18147 bp, 21 predicted proteins | sample 812S3MmetaG_FD_121299 | JGI IMG/M metagenome (GOLD analysis project Ga0182030, IMG submission 121299) | Permafrost microbial communities from Stordalen Mire, Sweden - 812S3M metaG (Illumina Assembly) | ecosystem: Environmental > Terrestrial > Soil > Wetlands > Permafrost | place: Sweden...
GACAAGCCGCGCGTGAATCCCATGAAGGCGCAGAAAATGCGCGACCGCGTGAAAGAGCTGGAAGAAGAAATCGCGTCGCTCGAGTCGCAGATCCAGCAGCACGAAGCGTCGCTCGGCGATTACAAGAGCGCCGACGAAACGGTGCGCGTCAGCGGATTACTCGATCACTGCCGCTCAGGCTTGGAAGCGCGCGTCACGGAGTGGGAAGAGCTCACGTCGGAGTTGGAAGCCAGCGCATAGCGCGGGTCGGGCGTTGCGTTTTTCGCAGCGGTCCCGGTTGCTCCAGGCGCTCCGTGGGGCTTCCCGAAATATCCAGCGGCGTCCAAATTCTTATATACGTTCCCCGCCACGCCCGACGCCGCCGGCCCGCTCACCGCTCTGGCGCCCGTGAGCAACACGACGACGGCGATCTTTCCGCTCGGCGAATCCGTATACGATTCGAACCATCCCAGGTGCGTCGGCGTGCGCGAATCCGTGCACGTGCCGGTCTTGCCGTAGATCATTTCGTCCGAACCGGCTCCCGCGCGCCGAGCCGTCCCGTATTCCACGGCGCCCGCAAGCCCCGGCCTGATTTCGGGAAGCAACGGTTCAATGTCCAAGCGACGCTTCACGCGTGGTTCGATCATCGCGGCTTCTTCCAGCGTGTGCGGATATTGCAGATAGTACAGCGTCCCTCCGTTGGCCACCGCGCCGATCAGCGCAGCCATCTCCAGCGGCGTGACGGCAATCCCGTCGCCGAAACTGGTCATCATCCCGATGCCGTTGTGCGGAGTGGACGGCGGCAGCAACCCGGCGCGCTCGCCCTCAATATTGAATCCCGCCTTTTCGCCCAAACCGAAAAGCCGCGCATAATAACTGACGCGTTCAAATCCAAGCTTTTGCCCGAGCGCCGCGAAATATTCGTTGTTCGATTTCGCCAGCGCCTCCGTCAGCCCCACCGACGTGCGCCCGTGCAGCCGAATCAGCGTGGTCCGTTGGATAACCGATTCGCTCAGCGCCGCCAGCGCCACCGGCACCTTCACCGTGGAGCATGGCTGAAATCCATCCTGCAGCGCCAGCTTCTGATTGACGATGCTCAGCACCAAACCCGTTTCCGGATGCGTCACCACTACCGTGCCGTTCAATCCGCCCAGCGCCTCGATCGCCGCGCGCCGCACCACGATGTCTTCGCCATCCGTGCGATCGCCCACCGTGGAATCCGCGTAAGTCGGCGTCCGCCAGGGGCCGGCCAGAATGCGCATGATTCCCTTGTGTTTCAAGGGTGGCTTACGCGTTGTATTCGCCACCGTCGTCACTGCCGTCTTCTTGGGAGCGGCGGCCAGTAGCGCCGAGCCTCCCGCCACCAGCAGCGCGAGCAGCGTCGCAAACCGGACAGCCAAGGGTCCTAAACGAAAACCGATGAAACGCAATTTGAAATTCCTCTCGTGCCTCAGAGACAGTGTACGCCAGCTTCTATAAAACATTGTCGAGGAGAAATGGTTTAAACGTCAAGCTTTGGGCCTCGTTCTTAAAAACTATCTTTATCGGTCATGATGATAACCTAATTTCGTGGCGCCTAATCCCTCCATCGCAGCGAAGATCCCTACTGAGCTTATCGTCCGCGGCAGCGATGGGAAGACTATTCTCGTGCCGCTGGACCGCGACCGCATCACGCTGGGCCGTTCCAGCGCCTGCGAGCTCGCCTATCCCGACGATTCCGGCCTGTCGCGCCAGCACATGTGCTTTCAGCGCGCCGGCGAGCGCTGGGAAGTGCAGGATCTCGGCAGCAAGAACGGCACGCTTCTCAACGGGAAACGCCTCGAGCAGCCGGTGACCTTCGGCTGGGGCGATCAGGTCGTCGCCGGACACCTGACCATTGAATTTGCCGGGAACGATCGCACCGCGCCCATCCCTCGCGAAAACGTGGTCTTCGTCGAAGCGGCCGAAACGGCCAACAAATCCACCACCACCGTCGCCGCGAACCTGGAATCGCTCATCGGTCAAACCGGCGTCGACGAGCTGCACCAGTCGATGATCCAGGTCAATCCGCAGATGCAGGCGCTCATTCGCGCCGGTCGCGAACTGGTCGGCTACCGTCCTCTCAACGAACTGTTCGAAGTCATCATGGATCTGGCCATGGGCGCCGTCCTCGCCGCCCGCGGCGTTCTGATGACGCTCGAAAACGGAGAGCTCGTGGTGCGCGCCGCCCGTGGCGCGGGATTCAAGATTTCGAAAACCGTCCGCGATCGCGTGCTGAAAGAGAAAACTTCGCTCCTGGTTCGCGATACGCAGCTCGATCAAGCCCTGCGCGAGCAACAGAGCATTGTGCAGAACAAAGTGCGCGGCATGATCGCCGTGCCTCTGCAGACCAACGAACGCGTCATCGGCCTCATCTACGTGGACACGCCCGATCTCATCCGCGAATTCACGCGCGAAGATCTCGGCTTGCTGACGGTCATGGCGAACGTCGCGGCCATTCGGATTGAACACGCGCGGCTCAACGAAATCGAGGTCGCCGAGCGCGCCATGGCGCAGGAGCTCGAACAAGCAGCGCACATTCAGATGGGCCTGCTGCCTTCGAAATCGCCCGACGTTCCCGGCATGGACATCGCCGCCGGCACGTTGCCTTGCCGCACCGTCGGAGGCGACTACTACGACTACCTTCCCTTCCCCGACGGCCGCATCGGCGTGTTGATCGGCGACGTGGCGGGCAAAGGCATGCCGGCTTCGCTCTTGATGACCAGCTTGCAGGCGCGCGTCAAAGTCCTCTTTGAAGACGGCGACGAACTCGCGCAGAAGATGAACCGCCTCAACAAGCACACGGCGGCGAATTGTCCCGACAACCGTTTCATCACCTTCTTCATGACCATCGTCGATCCGAAAACGGGCGAGCTGGTCTACACCAACGCGGGCCACAATCCTCCCCTGCTGGTGCGCGCCAACGGCACCGTCGAGCAGCTCAAAGGCGGCGGCATCATCCTGGGCATTCTGCCCATCGCCAAGTACGAGGACTTCCGCATTCGCATGGAACCGGGCGACACGCTGGTGCTCTATTCGGACGGCGTCACGGAAGCGGTCGATCCTTCGGACGTCGATTTCGGCGAGGATCGCCTGAGCGATTTAGTCACGTCCATGCGCGGACGGCCGGCATCGGAGGTCGTCGCGGCGGTGCAAACCGCAGTGGCAAACTTCTCCTCCGGTGCCCCGCAATTCGACGACATCACGGTCGTCGTAATGCGCAGGCTATAGACGCCTAGTCCACTTTGCGGATCAGCGATTCCTTCAGAATCCTCTGCTCCTCCGGCGAGTAGCTTTGTTGGAACTCCGGGCTATTCAAACGCTCCCGCAGCTGGGGCGTCGGCAGCTTGCGCAACGCCTGCAATTCGCCGCGCACCGCCGCTTGGCGATCGCGTGGCAAGCCTTGAAACTGGTCGTAACGCTGCAGCAGCTGCGAGCGTTGATCGGCCGGGAGTTTGTCCAACTTCCCCAACTGCGTCTCGATCTTTTCGCGACGCTCGGGAGTCAGCTTCGAGAGAGCTTTTTCACGCTGCTCCGGCGTCATATTCGCTAAACGCTGCAGAGCGGGTGTGGGAAGTGCAGGCGGACGTTGGGCCGCTGGAATTCTGGCTTGCGCGTTGGGGGTAGCTCGCGGTGCGCTCGGAGTCTTGGGCGTGGCAGGTTTGGTCTGGCTGAAAACCGGCGAACTGCCAATGGCGATGAGCGCGGCTAAAAGTAAACCCGCCGCCAACCGACGCGCGCCACATCGCCGATAACCGCTCATGAAAATCACATCCGGCCAGCGCTCGCCGGAGGCATCAGAATTTCCAGATCCTCAAGAGAGACTTCCACCTGATCGACGTCAATCGTCTCGGAATGAACGCCGGCCTCAGACCGAATTTGAGTAGCGGAAGACGAACCCGGAGCGGTGTTCGTCGCAGGGACGTGCACCATCAGCCCGACTCCCAGAACCGCAGCCGCGGCCGCGCCCACCGCGAAGGGCTTCCACGAAATCCCACCCGGCGCGAATCCACCCATCCAGGTTTGCAACGAACGCTTCCAGCAAGGTTGTGCGTCTTCCCGTGCGATTCGCGCGTACAGCCGGGCATCGAAATCCGGAGAGACGTCGGGCACTCCGACCTCATCCAGAACATTCCACAGATTCTTCTGCGCGGCCAACAGTGCACGGCAATCGCCGCATTCCGCGGCGTGCTGTGCCAACTTTCCCGCACGTTCCGCATCCAGCGTTCCAGCGGCGTAGTCCAACAGGATCTCGGTGCCCTGCTTGTTTTTATATAGACAATTCATATTCCCTCGAAATGGCTTCCCGCCCATCGTCCACGCCTAATAACATTGACGGATCGACCCAAAAACCGATTACGCCAAATGCGCCAGGCGTGTACGCAGTGTTTCATACGCCCGAAACAGCACCGACTTCAGCGCCGATTCGGAAATCCCCAAAGCCTTGGAAATTTGATCGTACCCCAGCTCCTGATACTTATGCATGAGGACGGCGGCACGCTGCTTCTCCGGAAGTTCGTTAATGGCCTTCCGCACTTCCTCCAGCCTGGAGTCACTCACCATACGATGCTCCACGGTCGGCCGCCGGTCCGCAATCTGCCGGCCCACGCCTTCCATCACTTCTTCTTCGAGGCTCTCCTGGCCCCGTTCATGCTTCCGATCGCGGATCGAATTTAATGCAACATGCGTCGCGATCCTATACAGCCATGTCGTGAATTTCGCCGTTGGTTCATACGAGCTTCGGCTCCGGTATACGCGCAAGAACACTTCCTGCGCCAGCTCTTCCGATACGGCCTGATTCTGCACCATCCGGAACAAGAAATGTACCACGGGACGGCGGTGATGATTGAGGAGGAGCGCAAAACTGCCTTCGTCGCCTTCGCGTACGCGAAGCATCAACTGGGCGTCGCGTTCCAGGGTCGCCACTGCCTCCATGTCTTCTTTAACCCCGTTCGGGCCAGAAGGTTGCGTGGGAGGTTTAGAAATCATCGTACCCGTACTTGCAGCCGATCCCTATTCGCTTTTGAGGCTCCGCTCCATCAGGTCTCGCAGGGCGTCCCGGGGATCCTTGCCGCGCTGCAAAACCTCGTGCATCTGTTGCATGATCGGCAGATCCACGCCGAACCTTGCGCCTAGCGCGACCGCCGATCCGCAGGTTTCCACGCCCTCTGCCACCATTGGAGTCGATTCTGTTATTTCAGTCAAGGACTTTCCGCGGGCCAATTCGATCCCCACGCGCCGGTTGCGGCTCAGATCGCCGGTGCAGGTGAGTACCAGATCGCCCAAACCAGCGAGCCCGGAAAGTGTTTTAGGATGCCCTCCCATGGCGACGGCCAAACGAGTGATTTCCGCCAGTCCTCGCGTGATCAGCGCGGCCATGGTGTTGTTGCCGAGGCCCAGTCCTTCGACGACTCCGGCGGCAATGGCGATTACGTTCTTCAGCGCACCGCCCAACTCGACGCCGATCGGATCGGAGTTCGCGTACAAACGAAAGGTCGGTCCCGAGAACGCCTTCTGCACACCAACGGCAATTGCGGGATCGAAGGAAACCACCACCAGCGCGGCAGGTTCGCCCTTGGCGATTTCGCGCGCGAACGTGGGACCGGAGAGCACAGCTATCTTTGGTTCAAAAGGCTTGGGTTCGAAGCGCGGACGAATCACGTCCGCCATCACTTCCGACATGCGCATCAGCGTTCCCGCTTCAATTCCTTTGGTCGCGCTGACAAACGTCGCTTCCGCGCGGAGATACGGAAGCGCGCGCTGCCACAATCCGCGCGCGAACTTGGAAGGCACCACGCCGAGTACGATGTCGGCATCGGCCAGCGCGGTCGCAAGGTCGCTTGTGACCTCAACTGTGAGAGGAAGATGCAGCCCGGACAGATAAACGACGTTCTCGCGCGTCGTCTTCATGCAAGCGGCCAGATCCTCCTCGAAGACCCATAACCGCACGCTTTCAAATCGCGGCGCCAGAACGATGGCTAGCGCGGTACCCCAACTGCCTCCTCCGAGAATGGCTAACTTCACGGCTTTCTCCAGGCGAACACGTTTTCCGTGCCCGCGCGCAGGCGCTGAAGATTGGAGCCGTGCCGGTATACGATAAACGCTCCGGCAATAAATGCGGCGAGCGTCACTTCAAACGGAGGATGCAGAATCATCCACACGCCGAACGGGAACGCGGCCGCCGCCACAATCGAACCCGCGGAAATGTGTTTCGTTCGCGCCACTACGGCCACGAACAACAACAGCGCAACCGCCAAGGGGATCGGGGTTAAATACAAAAACGCCCCGATGAAACTCGCGACGGCTTTGCCGCCTTGGAATTGCAGGAACACGGGGAACGCGTGGCCCGCCATCACGGCAAGCGCCGCCAGGCTCATCCACAAAGATGAATCGTCCGTAAGTTTGGCCGCGATCCACACGGCAACGAATCCCTTGGCGATATCCAGGATCAAGGTCGCCACGCCCTCCGCGCGGCCCGTGGTGCGCATGACGTTCGTGGCGCCAATGTTGCCGCTGCCCGCCGCGCGCACGTCGGTTCCTTTGGTAAATTTGACCAGCAGGAATCCGAAAGGGATGGCGCCGAGAAGATAGGCGATGACGATCGAGAGAAGTCCGAGCATAGGAATGACTGAAATGACGGGCGCGAAAATATCCGGTTACCAGTGTACAGAATGCGAGCCCTTAAGGCTTGCTGAAAAGGCGGCCTGCCACCGCTGTCCGTTGAGATTACGGCGGATTGCCGGTGGCCCGCCTCGTTCGCTCTACACTGCGCGACGGATCGTTCTCTATCGGCTGCCTTGTCGACTAAGGAAGCTGCTAACGAGTCCCGCGTATTCGCTGAACCGGCATGGCCGTCAAAAGTGCGCGCAGAACCGCGTTCACCGATTCGGCATCCTGGAAGACACGCGCCACGTCCGGATCCAGTAGGACGGCCAAGGATGCTCCCCGCGCCCGACTGGCAAACCGGTTCGGTTGTGCTTTGGCGTAGTCGAACGTGTACTCCGGCTTGAGTTCTGCCGTGAGTTTAGCCGTGAGTTTATTGGACCGATCCTGTTTGGGTTTAGTGCCTGAGATGGTCTTCATAGTCGTGCCGCTCCCTCCTGGTGGCGTGCCGGGCGCTGATGATTCGAACCCGACCCTGATCCGGCTCCGTGAAGCACACCAGCAGAAGCCGCTTCGCATGCGAGTGACCGACCATGATCTCGCGTCTCTCGTCCGCCGAGTGATCTTCGTCGACGAAGATTCGAGCCAAGGGATCGTCGAAAACGGTGATCGCTTCGGTGAAGCCCACGCTGTGCTTTTCGAGATTTGTCCGGTCCTTGCGTGGGTCCCATTCAAACGTCAGATTCATCCGCGCCTAGCTATACTCTATCCAACCTGCTCGATTCGCGTAGTTATATCGGGTGTCCTTCGCGAGGGGACTAAAACCGATTGCGCCACGGTCGGCGCGACATAACGCCGAATCATCGGAAGCTGGATTTGTGTAAGGGCATCTTCGGCTGCACCATACTAGAGAAGAAGTGCCCGACGATCCCGTAGTTCTAAAGTCTGTGGCTTCGTTCGAGGTCCCCGCGGATTCGTGCCCCGGCGACACTGGTGTGAAGTATCGTTTAGTGGACACTCCCGTGGCCATGACGATGGCAAGGAGGATTGCAGCAGGTTTGGCGGAAAAGGGCCACAGCGTCTCTAAGGTGGGTCCTGGCAGCGGTGGCGGCGCCGGATTCGCGTGTCGCTTGGATCGCGCTTGCGAAATTACGGTGCTCGTTGGAGTCGAAGGACGGGAGGGCGGCTCCGCGTGTTTCTATTTGATGACTTGGCAAACCTCTTCTCTTGTCGGCCGGTTCTTGGGGAGAGGAGCTAAGACACCGGACTGCGATAAACGATGGAGTGCTCTCTGCCGGGCGATCAACGATGTTTTGGAGGACGCCTTTAGAGGCGTCCCGTGGTTTGGCGGACTGAAGAGGAGGATCGTAGCCGGCCATAGAATCGCCCCACCGACCTCTTTGTAATAGACGATAAAGTATGTTGTCGCCCAATATCGCGCCTCATAGCGCGCTACTTGGAGAAGCAGTCGTCGCCCGCCGTGACAGGAAGCTGCATTTCTCCTATCCTGGGAGAAGCAAGTCCTGAACGAGAAACTAGGCGACCCATGACGCTGATTCAAATTCCCGATGACCAGGCTGCGGCGCTCCAGGCCAAAGCCGCCGCCCAAGGGCTCACACTGGAGGCCTGGCTTCGGAACCTCGCAGGGCTCGAAGAACCGCGAGTCCGAAAGGGCCGCTACAGCTTGGCCGATCTCGTCGCGCAATGCGATCCCACCGCGCCGCTTTCAGAGGAAGACAAGGCTTGGCTGGATGAGCTCGGAATGGGACGAGAGGCCGTCTAGGTGAATCGTGGCGACATCTACCACGTCGATAGATTGATCTTGAACGGCATCTTCTCCGACCATGCCCCGCATTCTGCCCCGTTCCTTTTACGCCCGCCCCACCGTGGACGTCGCACGCGCCCTGCTCGGCAAGCTTATCGTCCACGACCAAGCTGAAGGCCCACGTATCGGCCGCATCGTCGAGACCGAGGCCTATCTGGGCGCCTCCGATCCCGCCGCGCACGCCTATCGCGGAATGACGCCGCGCACGCGCGTCTTGTTCGGACCGCCCGGCCACGCCTATGTGTACTTGATCTATGGAATGTATCACTGCCTCAATGTGGTTGCCGAGAAGGAAGGCAGCTCGGGATGCGTCCTGATCCGCGCCATCGAACCCGTGGAAAACGTCGCGTCGCCCGGAAACGGTCGGGCCGGCAATGGTCCGGGGAAGCTAACCAGGGCTCTCGGAATCACGCTGCAGCACTACGGCGCCGATCTTACGCAAGGACCTCTCACCATTCGCGAACCCGCAACCAAAAGCGCACCCTTCAAAATCGGAGTGTCTCCACGCATCGGCATCCGCGAGGCCGTGGATTGGCCTTTGCGATTCTTTGTTACAGAAAATCCCCACGTGAGCCGCAGGCGTTAGCACGGCGCGTCCCGTAAAGTTTTCCGTGAGCCACGTCGATGAATATGGGACGAGTTCCATGAAATATTGGCTATTTCAAATGCCGGAAATGCCGGGGCAACTGAGTCACGCAGGCCATGCGGATCACTCCGTCCGTCTGGTTCCTTCTGGCTTACCGGGTCAGCCGGGCCCGTTAGGTCGGTTGGACTCGTTAGGTCAATTAGGCTCGTTGGATCGGTCGAGCTCGTTGGATCAGTTAAGTGTGTTGCCGGCAGGAAACCCCGCGCCGCCGCGGCCACCTCTGACCGCTGGGCACGCATTTCCCCCGCGGAAGCTCAGAATATCGTCCCGCGCGCTACCCGCGTGTCCGAAATGTGGCAGGAAGTCCCTCCACTTGTCGGCAGAAAGTGGTTTCAAGGAAGAATTTCTTTCGGTGGTTGGAGCAACCTTTTACCGCTGTCAGCGTTGCGAAACGCGCTATACGAAACTTAAGCACTTTTGGATCCGCCAGCGAAAGCCGAGCGAAGCCAAGAGCCACAAATTGGTGTTCGCGGCGATCGCCGCCGGATTTCTATGCTGTCTGGCCGTCGCGCTCTACGTGCAACGCGTGGCGCATCGTTGGCCGTTCTAACATCGTCGGCCTTTTTGAAGGCCGCTCGGATCGCAGACGGCGCTTAGCTCGCGACCGGAACAGCTTTCTTCCGGGTCGCCCGGCGCTTCTCCACCGGCGGCGTGCGATCGCTCTTCTTCAAATTCGGCAGGACGATCGACAACACGAACTTCTTTTCACCGTGCTCGTCGAACTTGATGACAATGTATTCCTCATTACAGGAAAGTACGCTGCCGAAGCCAAACTTGGGGTGTTCGACCTGAGCACTTTGCGCGAAAGCGGATTTGGTTGCCATAGCTACGTGGGGATCCTTTGCGGAGTCGTGGCCAAGGCGATTGGGCACCGCTCCGTAATCTATTGTAACAAAGGCGCGAACCCGCTGCACGGGAGGTCACGCCCGGGAAGAAGGCCCGCCGGGCCGCCCTTGCATATTTCTGGGAACTTGCGGCCCACGCCTGGTGTCTATCCTAGTGTCCCGATGCGTTTTCGGGCGAGGACACCAGAGCGGTACACTGAAGAGACGGTACGATTGTGGCAGACACAGCGATTAGTTTCTCATTGGGCGCGAACGACCTTGCGGTCGAGTCGGCGAGCCCCGACCAGATTTTAGTGCGGCGCCTGTGCGCGGCCGAGAATGCCGCCTACGAAGAACTGCTGCAACGTTTCGAACATCCCATCTACAATTTGGTTTGCCGCCTGACCGATCATCCCGAAGACGGTGCCGACGTCACCCAGGAAGTCTTCCTCAAGGTGTTTCGCTCGGTCGGCTCCTTCCGCGGCCAAAGCTCCCTGAAGACGTGGATCTACCGCATCGCGGTCAATGAGTCGAGAAATCACCGGCGCTCGTTTCTGCGTCATCGCAAGCAGGAAGTCCACATGGAGCCAAACGAGGATTCCCTGGGCCTCGCCGAATGGGTGGCGGATCCCGGCCCATCGCCGTTTGAAATTGCCTTGGATCATGAGGCCGAACAGCTCATTGAACTAGCCCTTTCCGAAATGAATCCCAGCTTCCGCGCCGCTCTGGTGCTGCGCGATATCGAAGGCTTGGCGTACGACGAAATTGCCGAAATTCTCGAAATTTCCCTGGGGACCGTGAAGTCCAGAATCGTGCGTGGACGTGAAGCCCTCAAAGAGCGGCTGACCGCGCATTTGGATCCAGGACCGCACGCGTTCCACCGGAGAGAAGGGGTGGTGGCACGATGAATCGCGATCAAGGTCGTTATCCAGACCGTTACGAAGGCCGTTACGAAGAGCGCCTGGCCCGTTCCATGCCCACGATGTCGCGCCGAGCCATGCCTGCGGAGCTGAACGTGAAACTGCGCGTCATCGCATCGCGGGAGCGTCAAAGGCAAGCCGCCGGCAGAAGTATCGCGGCGCGCGCGCTGGTGTTCTATGACAGCGTGCGTTTCTATTGGAACGATCTGCTTCGTCCGCTCGTGATCCCCATCACCGGAGGCGTGGCCTCTGCCGTCGTGTTGTTCAGCATGTGTGTCGTTCCGGCGTATTCTTTGCGCGCCAACACCATCGACGACGTGCCTCTCACGTACCTGCACGACGTCACGCTCGCCGAAGTCCGCGGAACATCGCCGTTCGTGACCAGCGCCGACGAAGTCGTCGTGGATGTGTGGGTGGACGGCCACGGACGCATGTTCGACTACGCCATTGTGGCTGGCGCGACCGTCATCGCCAGCAGCGAGCTGCGCCGCCGCCTGGAAAACATGCTGCTCTTCACGCAATTTACGCCTGCAACTGAATTCGGACGCCCTACCGCATCCAAATTGCGGCTGCGGCTGGGTTCCAGCCAAGTCGAAGTGCGAGGCTGAACTGGGCCGGCGACTAGGGCAGCATTTTCTTGCCCGCAAATCCGTTCTGCAACGCATCGCCGAAGCGGCGCGTCCGGCCAACGCGTCCACTCCGGTCATCGAAATCGGTCCGGGAAAAGGCGCGCTGACGGAAGAACTCCTCGGGCTTGCGAACAAAGTCATCGCCATCGAAGTGGATCCCGTGCTGGTGCACTATCTGCAACAGCGCTTTGCCGAGGCGATCGCGGCGGATAAACTCGTCGTGATCGAAGGCGACGTCCTCAGCACGGATCTGCGGAAGCTCGCCGAACGTCCCGTAATCGTGGGAAATCTTCCCTACTACATCACCTCGCCCATTCTGGAAAAAGTTTTCTCCTTGCGCGGAGCATGGGAGCGCGGGGTTTTCCTCGTGCAGGCGGAGGTCGCCGAACGGGTGGCGGCGGTTCCAGGAACGCGCGATTTCGGATATCTTTCGGTGCTGGCCCAAGTGCAGACCAACGTCGAGAATTTGTTCCGCGTTCCGAGGGACGCCTTCAAGCCTCCGCCGAAGGTCGATAGCGCCGTGATCCGTCTCACGCCGCGCGCGCAGCAGGCCGCCGACCTCGAAGGGTTCCTTCGCTTCGCGCAGACCTGCTTTCGGCAAAAGCGCAAGACGCTGCGTAATAACCTGGCCGACAAGTACGGCAAAGATGTGGTCGATGCCTTGCCGGAGGTGAAATCGCGCGCCGAGCAGTTGAGCGTCACTGAATTGATCGCGTTGTATGAAAAGCTCGCCAAACACATTGTATGAAAAGCTCCGGTTGTATGAAAAGCTCCGGACTGAAACTTCTCACTGAGGAGATCGTCACTTGCGAACGCTGCCCTCGCCTGCGGGGCTACTGCGCGGAGATTGCCCGCGTGAAGCGGCGCGCCTATCGCGACGAAACCTACTGGGGCAAACCCGTGCCCGGATTCGGGGATCCCAAAGCTCGCCTCGCGATCATCGGCCTCGCACCCGGCGCGCACGGAGCCAATCGCACGGGACGCGTATTCACCGGCGACCGTTCGGGCGACTACCTCTATCGAGCGCTCTTCGAAGCCGGCTTCGCCAATCAGCCGGAAAGCCGCTCCATCAACGATGGACTTGTTCTACAAGACGCCTACATTACCGGACCCGTGCGTTGCGCGCCTCCCGATAACAAGCCGTCGCCCGAGGAGTTTGCGCGCTGCCGTCCGTATCTGGAACGCGAGCTCGATTTGTTGACGCGCGTCCGCGTGGTCGTCGTACTGGGCAAGCTGGCGAGCGACGCGTACCTCGGCATCCTGAAGGATCGCGGTATCATCCAAACGCGCACGGCATTTGCCTTTGGCCACGGCCTTGAACACGCGCTGCCGACGGGCTCTCCCGCTCTTCTCGGCTGTTATCATCCCAGCCAGCAGAATACGTCCACGGGAAGGCTGACGGCGGAAATGCTGCACGATATTTTTGTCAGAGCTCGCGCGATTACCGAGCACGCAATTATCGAGAAATAGACGCTGCGCCTGTCGCGCGTTTCGAAGCGGGAGACGCAGGAGACGGCTGTCGATCGTGAGGCATGTGAGCGATGACGCTGTGCGTCCCGCGCGGCAGCATGATGGCGTGCCCCACAAGGTCCAGTGCCTCGAGATCTCCGTCAATCTCCAACGCTTGCGGCACGGGATCGAGGATAGCCAGCGCGCGTGAAGAGCTCTCATACAAAAACTCGAGTGTCCCATCGGCGCGCACCGAGGCATCGCGCAGATCGCCATTGAAATCCAGAATGCGCGCGGCCGGAGCTTTCGCCGCCGTCTCGACCACGTGATTCCCCGAAGGCAGCCACAGCACCGCGCCGTCGCTCACGGGCCACGGCTTTCCATCCACCGTGACCGGCGTTTTCCACGGGATCCCGACGCCTCGTTTCGATTGCACGATCCAGCGCCCGCCCACTTCTTTTATGAAATCCACGGAAGCCGCCGCGGGCCCGAGCAGCGGCGCATCGGCACGTGAAATGGAGCTCTCGAAATACAGAGCGATGCGCGGAAAAGAAGCCGCAGCCGCGTGAACGGTTTCGAGCAATTCGGATCCGGCCAGGGCCTTCGTCGGATAAACATCCTGATAGCGATCCACGATGTTGATATCAATCGCAAGCTTCTCCTGCGCCGGCGTCAGCGGCGCGTAGCGCGCGGCGATTTGCGGATAGCGGCCCGGCCCCTGGTTCCAGATCGTCGCCGGATCCTCAATCAGAAACGTGAAATCGTGCTCGCCCAACATCGGCAGCACGCGCGCTGAATCCGCTCCCAGCTTCTCGCGCATCGTGGGATCGAAGCGGTCATCGATATGCGTCAGCGCGAGATCCAGATAAGGCTTCGCCTTGCGCAGCGTTTCTATTTCGCCGATCCAGGCCGCTTGCTGGCGTCGCGCGAGCTCGGCGCGATATTCCAGAAAGCGAGCGAGCCCCGTGCCGTTCTTCGTCCAATGGCGCGGCGACTGCGCTTGAAACAATTCCAGCGGATCGAATCCGGCCTCGTGCCGAAATTCGGCGCGCACGTCGTCGTTCATCGGCGTGAGCCGCGCTGGATTGTCGGCTCCTTCCAGCGATTCGAAATAAAGTTCCGCCAGATTCACGCCATCCCAGTCGAAGTTCGTGACCAGATCGCGCAGTCCGGTCGAAACGGCGGCGAACGCCTCGGGACGCGAAAGATTGATTAGCTTGCGCCAGTCGAGTTGCGCGTCCTGCAGCAGCGCGGTTTTTTCACGCCATTCCGGGTGATCCGTCCAAAACCGCTCACTGACATGCGGCAGTTCAACCCACGCATAGACAGTGATGGCGTTCTTGTGGCAGGCCTCAATCAGACGGCGCAAGTATTCGTCGTTCTGCGGATCGCGTTCCCAGAAATGCCACGCGGCCACGTGCAGGGCGCTGATGCCAGAGGCTCGCCAACGCGCGGCGAAGTAGTCGAGGTCCACGCGCGATCGATACGCCGAATCGAAGAACGCCCAGATGCGCCGCGATTGAAAGGGCGGCTCAAAGCCGAGATCCGCGAGCGCGTGCAGCAAATACGGAAAGCGATCGTACGCGCGAGTGCCTAACGGCGCGGCCACCCACAGCACCGCTCCGGCGCCCCGGCGGTATCCGGCAATCAGTGGCGCTTTCTGCCACCGTTCGCGCGCAAACACGCGTGCCTGCGCGGGAACTTCGAACACCGGAAGATCGAGCGATTTCTCCCACACGATGCGCATTTCCGGATCGCGCAAATCTTCCACGCTACGCGTCGCGACCAGCGGCGCCGAGGACGGCATGAACCCGAACGCTTGCGCGATGGGCGAGTCGCCTTCCAGAATCAAAATCGTCCCGCGGTCCACGCGCTGCCTCCACTCCGCCGCGGCAAGATTCGCACCGTGCGGTGCGATCACCACCGGCGCATCCAGCGAAGAACTGGCGGTGAGTCCGAGCGACGACAGCAGTTCCGGCCAGGATCCCGAGTCGGAGCCGATGACGTGAAACGTCAAGCTAGGTTCAAACGTCAACCCAGGTTCGGCGGATAGTGCCGAAGCGAGCAGGAAAACGCCAACGGCACAGCTAGCGCGTAATCGCATACCAGACTCCGACGCGAAGATCGTCAAACACCTGCGGGTGTGGATTGCCGGCCATGATGAAATACTCTCCGCGCAGCGCATTGACGGAGAAGAGCATCGATTTCGGCGCACCGCGCACGTGAAATCGCACACCGGGACCCGTCTCCATAAAGTTGGCCCAATATTCGCGCTTCACATCGAACGTGATGTTCCAATTCCAGTAGAACTGCGCGGAGCCCAGCACCGCCGGCAGCGCGTGCCCCACGCGATTTTGCGAGTACGCGAGCGTGTCGTTATCGAAACGATACACGTATACAAGATCGTCGTTCGTTTCGGCGAACCACTTCCCTGCGACGGAACTTTGCCTGGCGATCCCGCGCGTAAACGAAACTCCTCCGCGATAATCGGGCGTGGCCGTGCTTGTATCCAATGGTTCGGGCCGGAAGTGGAAGGATTCGCCGGCCTCGAACCATCCCGTCGCTCCGTGCCAGGGGCTGGTCGCAATACCGGCGCCCAGGATGACGCTGTTTTCGGAAAGATACTGCGGCGCCCAACCAATCGCAAAGCGGTCCGCCGGGTGCGTATCACCCACGAAACGCACCGAGCCATAGAGATGCAGCCAAGACAGCCCCGGCATGCGCACCTCCGTCTTCACTTGCGAGTACGCGAACAGATCATGCCAGCGCGTGGAAAACATCGGCGAGATCCACACCGTGGTACGGAAGCGTTCCACTTCGGGCTGCAGATTGCGATACGCCTGCGACGCTTCGGCGGCGATTTCGGCATCGGGACTCTTGCGCGCTTGATCGAACCACCGGGAAGCCTCGCGATCCCGCTTGAGGATATTATTCGTCCAGCCGAGCTTCAGCATCACTTCGAAATCGCCGGGATCGTTCTCATGCGCGACGGCCAGGTAGCGCAGAGCGTCCTGCGTGTAGCCTTTTTCCAAACTCTTCACGCCCATCTGTTTGGCGTCGGACGCGGCCGCGGAAACGGGCTCGGGCGGGCGCTCCTTTAACGCTTGGCGAGCACGCCGCGCCTCACGCACGCGATCCACCAGCGCAGGATCATTTCCCGCCAGAACTTTTTGCAGGAAAGGCTCGGCCGACGCATCGTCACCATTCTTCAACAGCAGCAGCCCGAGTTGCGCGGCAGCTTGCAGATCGCGCGGAGACGCGTCCACGACGCTTGCAAACTGCCGCTCGGCATCCGCGTCCTGACCCATCGCCATGTGCAGATAGGCCAGCTCGCGCCGCAGCCCGGTATTCGTGGGATCGAGTTCCAGCGCCTTTTGAAATTCGTAGACGTAGGGATAACGCGACGGCAACAACTCCCGCGCTTGCTCGGCGACTCTGGGCTCCGCGCCGCGCGATGCCGCCAGCAGCGCCGCATTGGCCTCCTCCACGCGGCCCAGCGCCTTCCAATTGCGTCCCAAATCGAGCAGCAATCCCCTGCGCTCGGGACGCAGCTTCCAGGCCTTTTCAAAATGCTCCGCCGCCAATGCGGTTTCGTCGCGCTGCTCGGCCAGGCGAGCCAGTTCTTCGTGGCCGCTAAAGTCATTCGGATTGGCCAGCAGAGCCTCTTTCCAACGTGCAATCCCCTCTCGCAGAGGGCGATCCACATTCTCGAATGCGTCCCGTACGACCGCCGCCGTCACGGCGTCTATTCCCTGGGTCACCCCCTGAGACGCGAGCACCCGCGCAAAAGTTCGGCGCGCGATGATCGGCTGGCCGGTTTCATAACAGAGGAACGCGTACTCCAGCGCGACGTGCGTATCACTGGGATCGAGCCGCAACGCTTCTGCAAAATGATCGCGCGCACGCGTGTTCTCGCCGACTTTGAGAAGCGCATAGGCTAGGTCCTTATGAATCGAGGGACGATCGGGCGCGAGCGCAATCGCCTGTTCGAACGCTGCAATGGCCGCTTCGTATTCTTTGGCGCGCAAGGCCTCGTAGGCACGGTCCAGATGCGCATAGGCCACGTCGCCCGGCTGGTCTTGTGCCGGAACTTTCGGCGGGTCGGAGGCCTGACCGAAGGCAAGTGTCGCGAGTAGTATTGAGAGGATACTGAGCACACGCACCCCTTGGCAGGGTTAACAGATAGTGCTGTAAGCGCGGAACTTCTCTCAGGAAAATTGTGTTAACGAGGAGGCGAAAGATGACGTTCCCGGATCTGGAACGGTCGCTGGAACGTTCCCCTTTCTCCGCCGCTCCGCGCAACAGCATGGGGGGGCTATGCCTTCTCTGTAAGTTGTAAAGTATTTCGGGAGCGGGCGCACAAGATTTCCGCAGCACGTTGCAAGTCGATTGCAGTATGATGTGGATGGTTCCAGCAAATCATCTTCTCATCGTCCGATTTTTAGTGGGAGGCCGTCATGTCCAACTCGGCTCTAGATACCAAACCGGAAGTCACTGCGGAGCGCCAGGAGTTTTACAACCGCTTGGGGAAGAAATCCGCGGCGCCGCTGTGGGAAGTCCTTTCAAATATCGTCACCGTGACGCCCAAGCCCGTGGGAGTTCCGGCGTTGTGGCGGTATGACGAACTGCGTCCGTTGTTGATGGAGGCGGGCGGCTTGATCACGGCACAGGAAGCAGAACGCCGCGTATTGATTCTGGAAAATCCCGCGCTGCCCGGGCAATCGCAAATCACCGGAACGCTTTACGCCGGCCTGCAATTGGTACTGCCGGGCGAAGTCGCTCCCAGTCATCGCCACACGCCTTCCGCCATGCGCTTCGTCCTCGAAAGCGAAGGCGGTTACACGGCCGTCGATGGCGAGCGCATCGCGATGCGTCCCGGCGATTTTATCGTGACACCGGCGTGGACCTATCACGATCACGGCAACGATTCGAACGCGCCCATCATCTGGATGGACGTGCTCGATCTGCCGTTGATCAATTCCCTGGCCGTTGGATTCGCCGAGCATCATCCTCAGGAAACGCAACCGGTGACGCTGCCCGAAGGCGATTCGCTGGCGCGCTTCGGTTCCGGATTGTTCCCGGTCGACTATACGACAGCCGCGGGAGTAACGCCCTTGCGCTGTTTCCCGTGGGATCGCAGCCGCAAGGCTCTGCTGGATAGCGCGCGCTCCACTCCCGCGCACCGCTGTCATGGAATAAAGATGCGCTATGAAAATCCGGCCACTGGCGGATTCCCCATGGCGACCATCGGAAC
>Ga0182030_10011161_pt1 | contig 18145 bp, 17 predicted proteins | sample 812S3MmetaG_FD_121299 | JGI IMG/M metagenome (GOLD analysis project Ga0182030, IMG submission 121299) | Permafrost microbial communities from Stordalen Mire, Sweden - 812S3M metaG (Illumina Assembly) | ecosystem: Environmental > Terrestrial > Soil > Wetlands > Permafrost | place: Sweden...
TTACCTTACGAAGTAATCCCAGGCGATACCTTTGAACGATCAAGCTTCCTGTTTTATCCCAACAACTACACCCAACAGAATCTATCACTACAAACTTCCTTCTGCTATATCGACTGCGTGCCATCAACCCCACTTGATACAGGACAGAACAGTTCTTCTCGGCAACATGGCGTCGGCCGCTGAGCTCAAGACACAGGGCGCTGTGGAAATGGCCAATGACCCTAATAGCTCTGTCACCGCCGACGATGCACAAAAGAAGATGGTGGATGAGAGCAAGAAGGCTGGAGTTGCGGCATTCACATTTGATCCAAATGCAACCCCCGAACAGAAGGCCGCTCAAGCTCGAGCAGTGAGACCATCCGCCCTTTACTTGTGCCCAGTCTATCAAACTGACATCTATCTCTAGCGAGTACCCGAAGGTTTCCACCACGAACACAAGTCGAAGGGAGTTGCAGTGGTCACGGATATTGACGATGGCAAGCCTGGGGCGTACGACCTTCCAGCGCCAACAACTGCTGGAGCTCTTGCCATTCCGGCACCAGCTAAAGACAAGTCTGGGCTGCCATTGACGAATGGTACCAATGGATATATCGATGCAGATGAGAATGCCCGCTGGATTGAACGAGCTGGTTGGGCCCCCCGGTTTGGAAACGGCGCTTCGAATGATTCTGTGGAAGGGGAGAGCTTCGCAGACCATCAGACTTGGGTAGAGGGCAAATTAGAGGACAAGTTCTTTGGAGGCAAGTTTGGAAGAAGTTCGGCTCAATTCCTGTCGGTTCTAACTTTGAATCATAGATTGGTATCATAACACGGCCGTCATAATATTTGCGTGCCTGTCATCATGGGTCGCTGCAACATTAGGTGGTGGGCTCGGATGGGTTTTCCTGATCATGGCAATTTGTGGCACGTATTATCGAACCTCAATCCGTCGAGTGCGACGAAACTTTCGAGACGACGTTAATCGAGAACTTGCCAAGCAAAGGATCGAGACTGATACTGAGAGCTTGGAATGGATCAACAGCTTCCTGGTCAAATTCTGGCCAATTTTCCAGCCTGTTCTTGCTGAAACAATCATCAATTCCGTCGACCAGGTGTTGAGCACCTCAACTCCCGCCTTCTTGGACAGTCTCCGCATGAAGACCTTCACCCTTGGAAGTAAACCTCCCCGCATGGAGCATGTTAAGACTTATCCTAAGGCAGACGATGACATTGTACTCATGGATTGGAAATTCAGCTTCACTCCCAATGATCACGCGGACATGACTTCGCGGCAAATCAAAAACAAGGTCAATCCAAAGGTCGTGCTCGAGATTAGAATTGGCAAAGCAATGATTAGTAAGGGGCTTGACGTGATTGTGGAGGATATGGCATTCTCTGGACTCATGCGGGTCAAGATTAAGCTCCAGATCCCATTCCCTCATGTTGAAAAGGTCGAAATCTGCTTCCTGGAAAGGCCCACAATAGACTACGTGTGTAAGCCCCTTGGCGGTGATACCCTTGGTTTCGATATCAACTTCGTACCAGGATTGGAATCATTCATCTTGGAGCAGATTCACGCTAACATTGGCCCTATCATGTACGCCCCGAATGTCTTTCCTATTGAGGTGGCTAAAATGCTATCTGGTTCGGCTGTTGACCAAGCTATCGGCGTTATGGCAATTACTCTCCATGGGGCCCAAGGCCTCAAAAACCCTGACAAATTTGCTGGTACCCCTGATCCATACACTGTGGTTTCCTTCAACAATGGAGCCGCTTTGGCGCAAACCAAGATTGTCAAGGAAAGCGCCAATCCGAAATGGAATGAAACAAAATATGTCATTGTGACATCGTTCAATGATGTTTTGACACTGCAGGTGTTTGATTATAATGAATATCGAAAGGACAAAGAGCTTGGTGCTGCAAGTTTCCCTCTCGAAAGGGTTCACGAGCTTACAGAATACGAAAATGAGCAACTTGAAGTTATGACAAATGGAAAAGCTCGCGGCGTCATCTCTGCTGATATTAGGTTTTTCCCGGTTCTCGAAGGAAGAAATCTTCCCGATGGCAAGAAGGAGCCGCCTCCTGAATCGAATACTGGTATCGCCCGATTCACTGTTGAGCAAGCAAAAGACCTAGATGGCACCAAGAGTCTCATAGGTCAATTAAGTCCATACGGTACGTCTTTCCTTGCCTTCCATTCCGTAATGTCTTGAGAACTGAGCTCGTGAGAATTATCTGAGAGTTGTTCAATAAGATGTCCTTAAATACCTCAGACAGTCAGGGCTCGGCCCCTCGGCTCCTAATCAGGTATTGTAAGCCCATACTGATTTACCAACAGGTGTGTTATTGCTCAATAACAAAGAAATTCATGTCACGAAGAAACTGAAGAGAACCAATAATCCAATCTGGGATAATGGCTCCACCGAAATTCTCATCACGGATCGCAAGACGGCCAAACTTGGGCTTGTAATCAAGGACGATCGAGAGATAAGTGCTGATCCCATATTGGGGACCTATCAAATCAAGCTCGATGATATGCTACAATTGATGGAAGAAGGCAAAGAGTGGTATAACCTTGCTGGAGCCAAAACCGGACGAGCCAAGTTGACACTGCAATGGAAGCCAGTCGCACTCTCTGGCGTTGGTGCTGGTACTGGGGGTTATGTCACGCCCATCGGAGTTATGAGATTTCACTTCAAGAATGCTCGCGATCTTCGCAATCTGGAGACTTTGGGCAAATCAGATCCGTACGTGCGCGTACTTCTGTCTGGTGTCGAAAAGGGCCGCACTGTCACATTTCAGAATAATTTGAATCCTGATTGGGACGAAGTTATCTATGTGCCAGTCCATAGTACTCGAGAGAAATTAACTCTTGAAGTAATGGATCAAGAAACGATCAACAGCGACCGAACGTTGGGCATGATTGAAATTCCGGCCTCTGACTATGTTGCACAAGCAGAAAATGGAGAATATCTTGTTCACGATTCCAAGGACCCCCACGCAGGTGTATTAAGAATGCATGGTAAAGGCTCTCCGAAAGGAATACTTAATTATACCGCAGCCTTCTATCCTTGTCTCAACATCGCAGATCCCGTGGACGAAGAAGAGGCCGCAAGAAAGAAAACAACAGAAAGAGGTCGCATATCAGTCGATGCTACTAAGTCAGCAGGTGGCAAGGATGCTGTCGCCACAGCCAACGACGAGGCCGAAAGTAGCGAAATCGATGCATCTCTCGCAAAACATTTGGCTGAGGGGGAGAAAGAGCAAAAGGAAACAACGCAAAAGAAAGAACTTCCCAAGATTCGTCTCACACCCGAAGAGCTGCTCAAATACGAATCCGGTCTTATAATATTTAAGCTTCTTGACGCCGAGCTTACCCATACAAACGTCCATGTAGAAGTTGTCATTGACGATATGGTATTCCCATCTTATTCCTCATCCACAGTCAGATCTCGCAAGACTACTCTCGACGAGATCGGAGATTGTTTTGTGCGAGAGCTTGATTTCTCCAAGATCACACTTCGCCTGCGCGAAAAGGGTAATAGTAAAGGTGACGAGAAAAAGGACAACACTATTGCAAGGCTGAGTGGACCTACAATAGATACCCTTAAGCAATGTCTGGTATGTTCTGATGCTTATATATATTCTCGGTCAGAACTAATACGTATTACAGAACAACCCCACGGTTTTGAAGATGAAAGATGAGCAAGGTCAATTGAGTAGCATCAAGGTCAGCTTGAAATATATTCCTGTCAAGATGCAGCTCGATCCAAGCGAAAGCATCAACAATATGGGTAAGCTACGCGTTGATGTTCTTGATGCTTCCGACCTCCCATCCGCGGACCGGAACGGCTTCAGTGATCCTTACTGCAAGTTTGATCTCAACGGGCATTCAGTTTTCAAGACCAAGATTCAAAAGAAAACGTTACAACCGGCATGGAACGAATTCTTCGAGGTTGATGTGCCTTCAAGAACGGCAGCCAAGTTTACCTGTACGGTCTATGATTGGGATTTTGGGGAGAAGGCAGACCTCTTGGGGTCCACAGATATCAACCTCGATTTGCTCGACCCTTTCAAAGCGCAAGAAGTCAACTTGGGTTTAGATGGGAAGTCCGGCTCAGTAAGGTTGCGACTTTTGTTCCGACCAGATTATGTCACTCGCTCTCGACAAGGATCTTCAACTTTCTCCGGCACTTTTGCGACTCCCGGAAAAATTGTCACTGGAGTTGCAGGTGCTCCCATTAAGGGAGTTGGCCTTGCGGCGCATGGTGTTGGAAAGGGCGCTTCGTTTATCCGACACGGATTCAAGAGTAAGAAGAAGGGCGAAGAAGACACCAATGGTTCAGCAACACCCGACGCTGAGGATGTCGAAGCTGCCAATAGTGATACCTTTGGTGCGCCACGACGTGCGACCGGCCTTACCCCAACCGTCACGGATACTACTGCTCCTGTTACGCCACCTGGAACTGCTGCTGGCCCTTCTCCGCATAGTCGATCAAAGAGCTTCGGTGCTTCTTCGATGCATAGTGCTGCTCCTGTAGCTCCTACAGGAACTGCTAACTTCACTATTGTTTCCGCTTCTGGGTACCCCCCATCATCCAACGTCATGGTCTATGTTAAGCAACTCGGGCCGAAGCCTAAAACAATCCACAAAACCGACCATATCAAGTCTCCTTCTGGAACCGTAAACTTTGTTGAGAAGAAGGAAAGCTTCAAATGCGCATGCTCAGCAGACACACAATTTCAGATCCAAGTCAAAGCACATAATACCTTTGGCAGTGATGAAGATCTCGGGGAGGGCCTGTTCTTCGTTGATGAATCTGGTACTGGCCAAGAGAAGAAAGTGAAGGCTGGCAGTGGAGATATCACTATAAAGTCCAACTTCGTACTCTTGGAGCAGAACGGTACCACGGATAGCCCGAAAAGCAGTGCTGGTGGTGGTTTCAGGAGAAGTCTATTAAGCAAGAAAGAGAATCGGGAAAATGGAAGGAGTAGCAGGGACATCACTCCAACACCTTCCTAGAGAATAGTGGACGAGTAGCGAAGTAGGAGAATCAGTATGAGGTTGAATATTTTGTGTATATTTGTCCTTTTTGCGATACCATAGCGTTCAATGATTTTGAGGTCTGTTCTCGAAGATAATAATGTGTTTCGGGGGTTTAAAATTGGGAGACGATAAAGGAAAATTTGCGGCAACTACTTCAGCTTTTTACAAACAAAAATGCATGGTATTCTCACATTCCTGTTACTCGCGATCCTCGTCTGTCTCAAGATTGATCGACCTAATACCTGGAAAAAAGTGACACAATTATGAGGTGTATAAAGTAGATCAAATATATGCAGAGATATCCCCTCTCTGCTAAGTAGTCCAGTTCTGAGGAGACATCAACGGCGGCTGCTCAGCTACGAGAGACCAATAATTATACCAAGATACACCACGCCACTTTAACCCCTCATTGCTTCTTCTTAGAAGCCGATCTCGTCATATGTCCTCCACTCTTCGTCCCCTTCGTAGCCACCTTTTCTCCCTGCTCCTTCTCAAATTTCTCGGCTTCATCCTGATCCTTGCGCTCCGCATACCACTGTCCGGCCTGCAAAACCAGCACTCCTACCAACACCAGCGCCAGAATCGTATTACTAGCCGCCAAAACCCGTAAACTATCCTCTCTCCCAATAACCACCTCTGAATCTCCTGTAGGCAAAATCTCATATATGCCCAGTGTAATGATTCGTAGCCCTTTGACAATGTTGGTGATATAGACGACGACGCCAATGACGTAGAGAACTAGGGATGCGCCGTCGAAGAGGAGGTTGGCTTCAGAGGGCTTGAAGAGCTTGATGAAAAAACCGATGAAGCCGATGGAGATAGCGATGTGTAGGATTCGTGGGATGATCGGTGGGGACGCGTGCATGAACTTGAGGTGCGTTTCGAGGAAGTCGTAGTACGCGGCTGGGGTCTCGGCGGAGGTCCAGAGGAGTGGATAGTCATAGGGGAAGGAGGAGAAGAGCATGCCGAGGAAGAAACATGTTGCTGGTAGATATTGTTAGCTGGGAGAATTGAGGGGATGGGGATGTACGAACGCCCGATGATCATGAAGGTTGCGAATGAGCCGGAACCTCCTTGGCCTTTTGGCTTCTCATAGGTTTTGAAAATTGACACTTTCGAAGGATCCATTGTGATTTTGTGTCGTCCGCTGGCGCCTTATCTGTTTATAGGTGTTGTCTGTGGGTTGCGCGCCGAGGCTGCAAAGATCAATTAAAGTCAAGGAAGACAGCCAAATCTTCATGAAGTAGCGGTAAGATCTCGAGGTTCATCCGATATCAAGAGCAGGAAAGGATTCAAAAGATTGAAAAGAATACTGCCCAGGACACGTCTCCTTTTTGTATTGGAAGAAGAAAGATAAGAATGCGCGAAGGATGACAGCTGGTGGGTGGAGCTTGACCTTCAGCACTACCTTAGCTTCTCAAGGTCTCTTGTGTTAGGAAGGACTAATTACTGTAGGACCCAGATCTCGTCGACCCTTCTTCAGTAAACAGTTATATAGCTTATTAGTCAACCATCGTCCAACTTTTTATTTTACGTATGTCTTAATACGAATTCATATTTTGGTCTATCTAGCAGAGCTCATCCCCAAATATGGCCAACTCGACTGTCTATACCAGTGCAGCTGTTTTATTTGTCATCGTCGTTTTATTCTCAATTACCATCATACTTAATTCGGTAGACAAGAGCAAGTTACTCGCAACGCCAGGAATTCCCATCGAGAAGGCCACCCGTAGTTCGTTTGGGTCTTCAACAATTCACGCGTCGGTCGACGAGGTCTTTTCTGTTTTGATGAATTTCAAGGACTATAATAAATGGTCTCTTCTCAAAGATTATCGCTGGGAGGACACGACAGCCGATGGGGTACCTTTGGTTGGGAGCGAAGGATCCGTTGAGGTGAGTGATATTACTTCAAGCTGCAGATCAAGTTATTCTTCATGTCCGTCTTCTCCTGTTTGCGGAAAAGCTAACGGGTTTTCAGATATTAGTGGAGGGTTTCACCCAGAAAAGACTTCCAGTCAAGTTCACAGTACTTGACCGAGAGAGAAAGATGATCGCCGAAAGAACTACGAGTTATCCCTCATGGCTTTTGTCCTCAGAAAGGGTGCAAGAGGTGGTGCCCATCGAAGGTTCCAAGGATACTTGCGAGTATCGCACTTGGGTACGTAAAGTGTATTTATCCTCTACCTCTGGCTACTGTGCTTATGAAGCTCTGCTTGCAGCAAACTCTTGAAGGCTTCGCATCATACTTATTACTCCTTACTGCTGGTGTTGAGCTGGACGAGACCTTCAAAAGATGTGCCAATAATCTGAAAGATTTTATAGAGAAACGGTAGCTCCGTCCGTAGCTTCCCCTTTCTCCTATGAACCAATTCTTCACTCCGGGCCTGGTAGTACATACCTTGCCTTAACAAGCCTTACTAGCCACAAGATCTACTACGTCACGGATGAACAGAAATCAGTTGGAACTTTCCCATTGATGTCTACGGATCTGGCTAAACAATTATATAAAAGCTATTATGATGCCTTTGGTACCCTTTCACTCTTCATCACTGCAACTGAACCCAAAATCGACACGTAGCGCGACGAGGATTCTCAAACAATCTGACGTTCAGTCTCCTGAATCGGAATGTTCTTCTCATCTCCAAGCGCGCCTGCCGTCGTCTCGATTGGTGTTGGTCTCCCCAGATCGATCTCCGCCGCAAGCTGTCTAGACTTCTCGTTGGCAGCATCACCACCGATAAGTGCAGAATCGCCATCGAAATGCTTGACGATTTCCTCCAAAGGAGTATTGCGGGTCTCGATGTAAAATTTCCATACAATAAACAGCTCAAACGCCAACCAGACAATATAGAAGATATAATACTTCCATTTGATATGATTCAAGGCAATTGGGTTCACGTATTGGTTGAAAAAAAGTGAAAGATCCACTGCAAGCCATAAAACGGTGGTACCCTGGAAATACATCAGCCTGAATACATTGTCATGTCAATCAGTCATATGCTCACCTTTGCGCGAATGTTGTAAGGCAAAATCTCCACCGCATATCCGACCAACAGTCCAGACCAAGCGGTATTGTAGAAGATATAGTAGATGAAGATCATTACAACAACGGCATCAGCAGATGACTTAGATCCATGCATCGCAAACTCAGCAGAGCAGATCGTCCAAACGATGAAGACTCCGAGCATGCCAGCAGTTGCTATTAAGAATAATGTGCGCCTCCCAATTCTATCGACGAAAAAGCACATGCCGGTAGCAACAATGATGTTAACTATTTGAAGGACAGCGTTGATGAGCAATTGGGTCGTAGCGGAAGTGATCCCGATTTGATTCAAAACAGTGTGGATGTAGTAGCTAAGATTTGGTGTCATTATTGTCCGCCCAGTCACACAATCTGCGAAGCTGTACTCACCTCACAAGCCCATTACCGGACCACTGACTGAAGAAGCCAAGAGAGATTAGGATAACGAGACGGTGACGATTACCAGGAGTTCTCCAGAGTTCAGACCATGCGTTACCCTCGAACTCCTGTTCGAGTTTTAATGTCTGTCGGATTTCTTGGTATTCGATTTGGACGACTTCATCATTCTCATCACCTGCGGCGTGGGCATTTGCCAGAACACGCAACGCCTTCTCGTTTCTACCCTTTGAGATGAGCCAGCGAGGCGATTCTGGGACGAACCTGGGTTTTTTCAGCCTACGGTCATGGATTTGGAGGGATCTTTCTTACCAAATAAAGATGAGCTGCAATGCCGAGGGGAAGACCTGCACGAGAGAGGGTGCCCTCCACGCCCAACTTCCTTTGATATGTTGGGTCCCAAAGGTCAACCATGCGGCAACAAACGATCCGATGTACCATGTTGTATTGTAGATTGTTGTGTAGATCGCTCGATGTTGTGGATGAACCAGCTCGGTAATCAATAGGGGCGATGAGCCATGTGCGATAGCAACACCAAATCCAATGAAGAACCGGGCGGCCACGAACATGCCGTACACAAAACCCAGGGTCTGGAGAAGGACGCCGAGCACCATGATTGAGCAACCGATGACGATGCTGGTGCGTCTACCTAATATATCGGCAGAATATGGCACGATTGGTAGAGCACACAGACTTCCAACAGACATGATGCAGTTTAGGAGGCCAAGCATGGATGGCGAGGGATGATGGTAGACTAGAAAAAATCGTCAATATCAAATAGATGAACAAATTCCCATTTACTTACAATTCTCCCATTGGTCCAGACTCTGCAACCCGTTCATCATAGAGCCATCATATCCATTGGTAGCAGAAGTCAGCACAACGAAAAGTAAGCAAACGTAAAGCCCTCTCATTCCCTTCTGCTTATACCATGTAACTCTAGGGAAATCCTTTCCCGCGAGCTCAAAGGTAGCCTTCGTTCTTTGGAAATCCATCGTTGCGACACGTTCGAGCAATTACTCGGTCTAGAAGGAGCTTCAAAGTGCTGGCTTCAAGATCTGACCCAGCAGGCGGGCCGAGCATGTTATTATAAGCACCAACATCCCCTGTAGGTGTCGATATGCGGGACTATTCATCCAGACCCTCCTCGCAGCAAGTAGTCTTAATCGGGTTTGCGGAAGTAAGAAGCGCCGCTTGGCAGTGACAGGATAAAGCTAAAGGCTATATCCGCATTTACGAAGAACAGAGAGAAACCAATGGCTATCGAGATTCGAGCCTCAATATGTGCGTACGTTGCCACACCGAACGGTCGAATGGCTGATCAGCTTTGGGTAAATCCTGACCTCTGTGCGTGACATTCGGAAAAATTACCCAGTAAATATGTGAGTTTGAGGTAAGACAGGTGACAGCATCTCGAGCTTCCCAGTATTCCCCCGCATGTTCAAGACGGCTAAAACTAGCTATCTGGGGAAATGAAGCTCAGGCTAAATGCATCCACCCGTGGGTAAATGGGTAATAGGATAAATTAGGTTCGCACATGCGGGTTTATTCGACTTTCCAAAAGCAGATCGTATATTTGATCAATCAGAAAGTTGTAGATTATAGAAGATATTGCCTGTGGATCTCAGCTGAAATATTGACCCCGCAATTGGAGTTCCGTATTGATGGAACGACCCGACGCCATGTTCTTGAGAGTGATTCGTGGAGCTTCGGGCCTGCAATTCAACCTAGAAATTGCTCTCAGGCACCACCACATGAAAGATTAGATGAGTAGAGGAAATATAAACACATCCTGGTAGGATATCTTAGGCTCGATTGAGTCTTCGCGGCCTCAATGGTGAGAGTTGCGTTTCTCATCCATTGTCTAATGGCGCATAAAGGTACTGAAATGTAAGAAAGGATATGGAGGAAGGAGATAGACAAAGCTACACGGGGCCAATCAAGCTCCCATTGCCATTCTGCCCGAGAATTGCTCGCGCGGAGGGAGCCAACAGACAGGTGAACCTGGAAGCTTTATAACATTTTAAGGAATGTTCAGAGCGGTATGTAGACTGTAAGGATCCAACCCCTTTGTAACGGAAAAAGACATATTCGTCCAAGACGAAAGTCGAAATCCTGGGCAGATCTCTGCACATTGCGTTAGAAAAGTGAATGTGCCGAATCTATCGAGGGTGACCATGTCGCAGCCTGAAGAGCCACACAACGATGATATGTAAACGTGAAAGTGTAACATGAAAGGGCAACCAACTCCACAAACTAAATGCAAGATTCAAATAGCATCGAAGAGAAGTGGCTGTCTGCAATGCCACTGCTGATTCATTTTCCCTCTAACGATCCGTGCTATACTGGTAGAATGGGAGTAAGCCCGTCCAGGCCTTTACATTTGCTGAAAGTGTTTGGCATTCCTAGAATAATGGGAGTTGTGGTTCAGGACCGTTTGGTATGAAATTCATGTACTATCGTACTATCGCAGTTCCCGTATGTCCAAAGGTGCTTAGCTAAAAGAAATGGAAAGTGCGAAGAAGGATACGTAAAGGCCCAGTCAGAGACAGCGATTGCCGCTCCATACTTTCGTGATCGTACACGTGGCAGGTTCAAGGTCTATCGACGACAAATCGAGCTGTAATTGATCAAAAAAAGTTGTGCCACAGAATAGATGCATCGTCCAACGGCGTAGCTATTCAAGTTGGTGAATTTGGCCCGGCTTCGCACCACAGAGATTCCCCTGGATTAGTTTAGTCGCCGGAGGGAGCAAGGGTCCACCTTGATTTCTATTTCGTGGCTTTCGAATCCAGGATTAACTGGATGCTTTGGTCACGTTTGTGGGTCATACTTGGGGTCGTCACGAATCCTTCTCTCTACCCGCCGCCGTTCTTGTAACTTCAGTAGGAGATTTCCGCGCCGCAACGTTATGCTTCGTCCTCCAAGACCATGGCCGCAGCGCGTGATGCTCCCAGACGTGTTTCTCACACCTTCTTCGACAGCGCTGTAAGGTCAATGTTCTCCCAGTGGTTGACAGGTGCTCAACTCTAGAAAATGATTTGCCAGAAACAGGCCGCACATTCAAAGATAGAGTTGAACTGCGAGATGACAGTGGCCACCTATGTGACCTGCCTCACTATAAAAGGAGATCGTAGGATGTAGTCAAGTGATTCGTCTCTCGAGCAGGCGCTCCAGTTTCGATGTGGCGTAACCGCGCAAAAAGCTTTCACTGTTGGAGACAGAGAAAGTATGAGCTAGAAGCCGCCATGGAATACCGTAAGGAAGCCTGCGCTGGAAGGCCCCTCATTCGATAACAAGAGCCGTCAGTTTGTCAGTGTTGGAAGCGCTTTGGTCAAATATATAGCCGCGCGCTGCTAACTAAATGAGGAATTGGTCGAAACGTATGGCAACTTCTATTGGGGCAAGGTGATATTGTAGCCACACAAATAACATTCCCGAGCCTCTTTCCTACGCCGTCGGATTCTTCTATTAACGTGGCTGGCGGCTCTAGTTGCGCAAAGCGCGCGGGAACATTTGACAGTCAACGAAGTACACTTGTGCCACTGTAATGATTCGATAGACTGGATGGCTCTCTGAAATTGACCGTATGCTGCCGCGCGGGCAAACCGTACAAGGTTTATGGGTATAGGGACGATAAAAGAAACAACACAGGCAAGTACATAATGAATGCAGAATCCTAACACACCATCTCGTGGAAATATCAATCTCAATACGCCTTCTTCTCTTATCTCAGACCGCAGCATAAAGATCGCAACAGCGTTGCAGTCCACCCTATTGTGTCCTGTTCGTTCATTCGCAATCCAAGTCCCAGGACCATACTCTCGGTGCAGTTAAGCCTCGTGTCGACTTGGTCAGCATCCACTTCGAGAGATCCGCCAACGATCAAAGCACTTCCCACAAGTAGTTGAGCTTTGCATTGCTGGATACTTCCAACAACAGCAGATCCAATCATTGACAGAGCGACAGCGACTACCATTTGGCATTCCTTCGGTCATCTCGTGCCGCCGACGAAGAGAGCTCGTGGTCTTCTAAGTATAGGCTGTTCGCCCTAGGATCCTATACCAAATCTGGAGCCAATCAAGGTCCTCATCTCGCATATTTGATTCCCAGCTGCACCTGCAAGGCGCGAATCACGTCCAATCCCACTTCATCTACTGCTCGCTGGCCAGGACTGTGTCCCGCTGAGAGATACACGAATCATAACCCAGACCTGGTCCTCTCGGGCCCCTGGTCAGACCTTATTTCGTCGCTGCCGTACGAAGAGCTGGAGCCGGGAGACCATCACTCACGAATCAACGTCGACGTATCAGGATTGTTTCCGACATTTGCTGTAGCCCACCGTGTAGCCACCAGGGATACTAGTAGGCGGCCCTTGACGAGGTCGGTCTACTATCTACTAGGGTCGCTTCGCTTCCCAGAGAAAAAAAACAAACGGCCTCTGAGCAAGTTGCATCACCTCCCCGCCGCTTTGAGGGCGCCAAAATTTCCCTAAGGGAACAGCAAAGCACAACAGGACTTGACTGCATATTGTTGCTGCAGGCTTGCCCAGCCAACAATCAACGTCGCCGCCTTCGACAACCTCCCCTCCCCTCCCTCCCCGGCCACTCCTTCAAGCGCCCATCTCTAATTGACATAGCGCTGGTTGCTATATCGGTCTCTCTTTCGTACCAGCCCTGTTCCTCCCACGCGCTGTCTGCCTCAGCTTTACGGGGAAAAGCAGTAGCACACCGGGTTCTGTTTCAAGCCATCACATTACAGTATAATACTCGCGCCCTCCCAGTCACGATACCTTTTCTCTTTACGGACCGCCCGTCATCGCAGCTTGCTGGCCTTTTGTGCTCCGAGTCATTCCTCTGACCTCACGGACATTCGCTTCTCTGACCAGGACACAAAATGCCTTCAACTAAACCCAAGCTTGCGCAGTTGCAGACCCCGGTGACCTCGACCTTCCCCTCCGAGCTGTCTGCTCTCTCTGCGAAAACCCCCATAATCGGTTTCGTGGACTTCATTAAGCAAGAGGACATCAAGACACCTATCACCCCTCCTACTGCATATACCGACTTCCTCAAGACTATGGCGAGTCCTGTTACTACAGGTGACAAGTCATCCGGAAGAACTACACCAACCTCTGCACCCTCAACTGGCTCCAGTGAACATAGCGATTGCTCCTGCAATTGTGATACGCACAAGTCACCAACCTCAACCGTCCCACCTGCATCTGCAACCTTCGCCTACCCATCATCTGCGCGATCGACTTCATGGCTAGGACGCCTTCGCATCCCACCTTCTCCCTCGTTCTCCGGACCAGAATCACCATTGAGCGCACCTTTGACCTCGTCCTCGCTCCGTTCTCCCTTCAGTGCCCGAAGTGCCCGTGGTGCAAGATCTCCCTATGATTGGGATCTTTCGAGTAAGGGCAGGTACTTTGATCTCAAGTCGCCAAAAACAACCCGCACAAGCGTCCGCGAGGTGAGGGAAATCGTCACGCGAACAGTCACTTATACACCTCGAATGAGCCCGGCGCCGAAAGGGAAGAGGAGGAAGATCGAATAGTCGATCCATCTACATAATACCGCAAAGCTTCATTCGACTTCAGGACTATCTTCACCTTCTACACATCTCACATACTTCTCATTTGTCACCCTCAACACCACACAACAACCGTCACTTACGACTTCACGCCTTCACTTCTTGTTCAATTCATGAATATAAAGCTTGGATATATCTAAGTTAGGGAGAAAAATATCACGCTTCATGCTACGCTATCTTGCTCGGCGTACAGCCTGGAGCATCGTTGGACTAAGGTAACGGATGGCATCAAGAAGGCAAACAGGGTTTGGCTTTCGTCATCTATTTACAGGAGGAGGATATATTTTTTATGGCACTACGGACCCGTGGCTATGGTTAGGCGTATAACGGCGTTATTTGGACCATCGGATGGAATGGGTTGGGACAAAGAGGCGTGGTCGGTGATACCAGAATAAGCAATCTATCAAAATATTTATCCCCTAAGTGTAATGTCTCACACGCCTTGCTCTATTTGACGAACATCACATCTGTCAACACGACCGGATCTGAGACCTGCAAGATCCCAATATCAGATCAACAAAGCCCATTTTGCGGCCAAGTCGTAGCCCGGCCATTCTACTCTTGTACCTTACATATTGGATAAACATATGACGCCGCAGATCTCAACGGCCGTGGAGAGATCACCATAAGCACTCTTTTGGAAAATGGCTGTCTGCTACTGCCATCACTCAAAAGTTTACTAAGTTAGTAGTGAATATTTTTAGAAGATGCAAAAGCGGCCAGTATTCGAACTAACGGGATGCGTTAGAAGGCGTCCCGAATGCATGGGATCCCAGAGCCCATGAATTGCATTTAAGCGCCAGCGCTTTTCCAGCTGACTTCCTCTAGTGGAACGAGAGCCTGCAGGGGTATGTGACTTTGGGCTGCGTGGTGCAGCAATTGGGGGACGGGGGTCCATGATTGGCTCGAGAGGAGATGCTTTAAGCGCCCATTCTGGATGAGGGACCTGAGGGACAGATTTATTAGGTGAAAGGATGGGGGTTAGAAGGTGGGAAGCCTGGATATGCTGAGAAGGGCGCCAATTTTATTGCCCCAGGCTGAAGAGTCGATCTCCAGTGATTAGGTCTTTTGGGAAATTATTTGCCATTTGAATTAGAAGAGCAGGCTCATTCCCAAATTTCAATGGATGAGAAGGCTTTGGAGAGCCCAGCTCGAAAGGCAAATAAATGTGAGGCATGTTTCAGGCAATCTCAGAAGTTTCATCCTCACCGTATCACAATTTCCTAGAGATTCAAACCCACCTAAAGGAGTGCCATAAACTGCAGGAAGGAGCTCTGTAAGTCACAATCAATGCACACCTCCGAAACTCAAACATATGAATGGGACCCAAAACCGTTTCAAGCAGCTAAACCATCCCTATCACCACTATCTTCTGCAAACTAAGCTATTGTTGCTATCCCCAGCCCCTCTCTGTCTCTTTGAAATCCCGCGATGGAGCAACAATTTGACGTCCGAGACCCTTTGATCACAGTTGATCGGCCTTGACACCGTTGATACGACTTTCGATCCCGGCCTTGAGCTCTTCATTGAGCTGGTTAAACGTTTTCTCGGGCCCCGTGAGTGGCACTAAAACCGTTCGGTCAATGTGGCTTGTCGTGGTATATTCGACTCCTGTAGGGGGGAGCACACGTACTGAGGATGGTGTTTAGCCTCTTGAAAATCTCAACATTAATCAATCTTGTCCTGCCGGGGTTCTTGGTGCTTGGCTCGAATTTGAAGTAGTGTTCACCCGAGAGAACATAACTTTCCTCAGGTCAGCATGAACATGTCTCGATGATGTTGAGGAGCTGAATTGGGAACTGACAGCAGGTCGCCCCTCCATCTGAATTCCTTGGAAGTATTTTCCTAGAATTTTCCGTTAAAGTCTCTTCGTCCACATCAGAAAGGGGAGTTACAAGAACAGTGACTTGGCTTATCATTCCCTTGAACGAAACGGACAATTTCTCTCCCTTCTCAATTTCTCCCGTTTTATCCTTTGGGATCCGTTCGATCGTTCTGATCAAATCAATTTTCATTTCAGGCCACCGCCCAAAGTCGAGGAGCTTTTGATTAATCAATTCTTTAGCACAGCTCCGTTGAGCTTTCCTGTTTGAATTTACTCACAGCTTCGCGGACCTCTGCTGGCGTCGCCGCGATCTCGATTTCCGTGTCGACAGACATGTTTGAAGGAAAGACTCGAGATCTTACCTATTGATCACGCGAAGAATCACATCGATCACATCCAATATATGTAGTGCTTGTGATGCTGAGGCAGCTGAGCCCCTTCAGTACGTACAATAGAGCTTGATAGTGCTCACCTAAGGCAATTACGGAGGCGGGCAAACAATAGACCCCAACTCGGACGTGATGGGCCATCGACAAGGGTGTGTCTTATTCTTGCAATAAGGGGGGGAAATTTGATCTTCTTCATTTAGAAAATTCCAAATCTGGACTGAAATGGATAAAATAGGTAACAGTAATCAATAATCTTTGTTTCTTTAACGATTCTTAGATGTGAAGGATCCTCATTCAAGATTACCTTGCCCTTCACAATCTCGTGTCCAAAATTATGGCATGTTCAGGAGTCTTACTTTCTGTACGGACAGCTCCAAGCCCAAGCCCAAGCCCAAGCCCAAGCCCAAGCCCAAGCCCAAGCCCAAGCCCAATGGCCTCAGGCTTTCGCAAATCACATTTTGCGATGCATTCTAATCTGTTTATGCTATGATGGGGTCGGCTTTGGGCTAGACATACTGAACTCGCATGAAACTTTTTCTTGGAAGTGGTAGAAGTAAGTTGGCTCACCATATTTATGGAAACCTGACACGGGGTCTTGTCACGGTCGAGAGCTCCTTATTGAGATATTTATTGTCAATGTTTCTCATATTATTTCTTTCCCACCTTCGCCATCGACCTCGTTGAACTATTATCTGAGTAACTTTGTTTCCACGATTAAAGTCTCTGTGATCTCTGGTTAATCATTAGATAATCTAGATGTATTGAGAACAGCGTCCGATGGCTTACGCTGAGAACTCTCGTATACTCTGGTTTCCACTCACGTTGTCTTTCGTTTCATCACTAGGATCTCCGTGGTTTTGACTTCGCATTCTTGTTGTCCTCAAATTTTAGAACGAATCTCTTTCATATCTTCAACTATTCTCGCACTTTGAAAGCGAAGGACGATGGGGGTGTGGCTCGAGTGGTCGTCCATCGAAATGTCCTAGTACAAGTCACACAATCAAACCATCCTGGAGCACGGCTCAAATGAATCCAGGTCCAAATGGCTAGGAATTTTGACGCAATTAAGGGACCATGGATTGTTGCTCAACTATTCGGGCAGTTTTCACATATTCAAGCGCTTGAATACAGCGCTGAGATTTTACGGTTTTACTCATTCAATTGCTTCGCCATACCAGCCTCCCCATCACCTTCAAACCTCTATCAAGTAATCACCATTAGTGCCCTTATATTGAACCTCGTAAGTCCTGTACTCTGACGACGGTTCAGTGCAAACCAATCCAAAATCGTAAACCCCCCCTTAAACTTAAACTCTCTAGCATCCCGATACTTCTGTCAAGCTTAAATTCAGGACCAGCGAGCGACTTGCTTACCTGGAAATGTTATCGTCGGTGGGTATTATGAGTCTTGTAGTTTAGATCGAAGTTTGGAATTGAATTGAATTGCGCGTTTAGAAGGCGGAGGCTCTTTCTTGCAACTTCCTCTCAATTACGATGTTCTGTGGATGTGATAGTTTGCTATAAATCCTCAGTGCTCCCTTTTTGTTCATGGTTTTCTGCTCTTTCCTCACATAATTCAGACCCTTCGAGGATCATCCAGTAATAGATTCGCAGGAGGGAATACGTGTTTCATCGGCTGTATCTTTCACATTGGAAACAATTATTCCAGTATCGTGGCAGGAGAGAAGAAAGAACTTTAAGGATTATAGCGGTCAGGCATAAACACGTACTTATCGTCCGGTCCTCTTGCGTCCTTGCTGGTCTCTTTATCTCCACCCATCTGTAAATAATCCCTTCATCTTTCATTCTCAGACGTTGCGCTTCAAATTTTCAAATCGTTATGGGATTTTCCGAGCTTCAGGTGGCAGTATTCTCCGTCGAGTGGATACGCCTGAA
>Ga0182030_10011162_pt1 | contig 18145 bp, 17 predicted proteins | sample 812S3MmetaG_FD_121299 | JGI IMG/M metagenome (GOLD analysis project Ga0182030, IMG submission 121299) | Permafrost microbial communities from Stordalen Mire, Sweden - 812S3M metaG (Illumina Assembly) | ecosystem: Environmental > Terrestrial > Soil > Wetlands > Permafrost | place: Sweden...
GATGTATTCTTTCAAATTCTGTCTACAATTGACACAAAGGCAAGACGCATTATCTGCCATCCAAAATACTACGGCAAACCCTTAACCCTCTTGTCGGCTAACCGACAAAGTGCAAGTGAAACTGTCCTCCGGGCGGCGGGTATCAACAAAGCTCCATGCATCCAAAGATGGGACCGAAGGCTCCATGGATTCGTCTTGCTGGCAGTCTTTTCGATGCTGATACTTGGACCGAATGGATATCTACAACGGCCACCGAGCATCAAAAGCTACCCACGTGGCGGCTCCTGTAATGAGACTTATTCGAAGGTGATACATCTAATCGAATATTAAGGATGAGAGCGAGCGTTCTCTCGTATAGATGGCTATGGGCTGGATGAAAGGGAAGACAGGCCATCTCTGACGTTTGAAGTACAGAATAGTTTCGTTTTCGGATGAGAGATCTCATCCGTGTACTCCAAAGTGTCGTAATTGTGGCAGAGCTTTCAGCGAGCCGCGCAGGTGTACGTCGTATGATAGCATCAGGGAAGTACCATAGGGAGTTGAAATGCTCTGACATAGAAACATCATGCCTCAAGGGCGTCGGACCATGCGCCATCGATTCCTTATGCTGCCGAAGGCATCTTGATTTCGTCACAGCTACACTAACTAGGCCTACTACACCAATATAGAGCTTCATTTCGGGCATAAATCTAGGTTATGCAACCAGAAGATGCAGCTAGATATAGTCTCGACAGCCAATGGGTTCCATGGAACATCAGCCGCAGCCATTCTGGACTTCGAGAAAGTTGGACCAGGCCTAAAGGCCAAGGTGAGGTCGGCATAAGGACATGGTGGTGCTGTACCATTTGTAGCTTGGGAGACTTGGATTGTTATTTCCCACAAGAGACAGCTCTCAGAAATCGTAGAGTATGTTCAATTTAGAATGATAGATCTAAATAGAATGGTTCGGTGTCAATAATTGATAGGGAAATTTCTATCGTTTGGCGTTCTCGACTTCCAACTCTAACTCTTTGATTCTGTATCCTCGATCAAAGTATAGAAACTTGACTTTTTTATATTTCTTGAATGTAAAAAGGTCAGTAGGGAAGATCCAAACTCGGTGTAGAAAGCATACGAAGTTCTTCAAACTCATCCCGGGCCCGGATGTTCTCTCGACAGCATTTGCTAAAATAAGAGGATATCCCATGCTGGAGCAGTTCTAATCGTTCCAGAGTAGAGCAGATAGCGCCGATGGTAGGTCTCTCCGTTGGTGCCTCTGCAATCATTTTCGTAGTGATATCCAGAATTCCAAACACATCAAGAGCTTCCTCTTTACCCAATTGTTGGGCGCGGATTTTCTTAATCCATTCTTTCAGCTTTCCCTGGCTACCGTGAAACGAATGGTCTCCATCCTTCATTCTAAACTCGTCAAATTCGACCAAGGACAGACCGTGATAGACTGTGTCTATTTCCAGGAATACGCATCCCAAGGAGTATACGTCCGCGGCACGGCCTCGGGGCTCGAAATGAGCAAGTTCAGGCGCGCAGTATTTATACGTACCCCTTTCAATGCCGTTGGTGACACTTGTAGAGGCATCGGTGTTATCCCTACTGATGCCAAAATCTGTAATAAAGAGGCCGTCACTGCGATCCAGGAGAATGTTTCGTGGTTTGAGGTCCTTGTGCCGAATATCGTTTTCGTGGAGATAACGAACGGCATTTGCAATACAACCATACGCTCGTTTTAATCGCAACCTGGCGGCCTCTGGAGTTGGAGGAATTCTTAGCTGTTCAAGCATTCGGGACATAGTCTCCCCAACCTCCTCGCCTTCACCTCGCTGCTCTTCATCCAGTTCATCCAAATACATGCCGAGGTCACAAACGGCAGCAGGATAAAGCAACAACCCAAGAGTCTTGCTCTGAACGTAAGATCCTACAAGAGTGACTACGTGTTTGTGACTAAGCTTCTTCAGAATATCGAGCTCCCGTTTCACATCCTCAATCTTCATGCGCCGGCCACAGAATATTTGCTTTCTGGCGAGTGTGATGCCGTGGCAAGTTACTTCATCTACGTCGGCACTTGCACCTCGACCAAGCGATTTCCCTTGAACCAATGGTATAGTTTCTCTACGCTCAAACTCTACATGCTGCCCCTTCCCAGACCAGTGTCCCGCAATATCAAAAGCATTCAGAGTCTTCGGTATTTCGAGGACTGTCGGGGGTGAGCTAGAAGTGGAGGAGCTGGATATGATATTGAGTGGGTCTTCGGTGATACGCGTCGCGGAAGAGATTGGCGATTGGAGAGGGAAGAAATTCGCAATGCTAGGCAGTTGCTTAGCTAATTCTGCCATCGAAAAAGACTGGTAATGTAGAGGTGGGATGAGGGCGAGGTCAGGAGAAGTAGCCTCCAAACTGTATTCGAAATCAGCAGGTGAACGAATTCGCAAGCTCGAGCAGACCTTACAGAGAACGTGGAGGAACCGGAACCTTTGCAGGATAGAGCGGCCTCTCCCAGGTTGAGACCTTGGTGTAGAGGTTTACATAGAACCTAGACGATTAGAGTGAGTATACGGCATGGCTGCAACACAGTTACCATTCTTTATAGTCTTGATTCCACTGAGCGAGCCATCTGCTTCTACTTAGCTATCACCTTTGACTTGGGCGGGGAATTGGCATACCCTTCTGGCACTGCCGGCCCTGGCGGGGTGTACGGGGTTTCAATTGGTGTAGATAGTGGCACAATGAGGTTGCCATATGAATCCATGATAAGTGGATATTTCTGTGCAAGAGAAGATGCTTGGAATGCAACTCATCCGCGCAATTGAAGGCATGGTGGGTAGAAATCCCACGAGGCTGCAGCTGACAATTTGGCTCCCACCCAAGCCTCACTGCGATCCGCCCCTTCTATTGGCCAAGGGCCTAGACCAAGCATGATCTTAGAGGCAGCAATGCTTACACTGTGATTATCCCAATCTGTGCTTGTCGCTTCTTGGTCTACTTTGATTGCACGAGAATGGTATGGGTGAAAGAAGATGGGTGAGGGGGATGAGGTCTGATCTGCAGCTGCTAACAGTAGCTGTGTACTATACACGTGCCCTCAATCCTTCCTAATTTTATCTGCAATACTCTCGACTTCTTTTCACATCAACGACTCTGTCCTTCTATACTACAACTGGCCTTGATCAAGAAAGACTATAGCGGTGCGGGTTGCAAGGGACTAGAGAAATATTCCCAAGGTCCAATTGGCACGTGAAATCTTTGGTGTTACCTAGGTAGGTACGTACAGACAGCATCAACTTTCATTTGCTGGCTCGTACTGATTATTCATAAGTTAGTTCTAGATATTTTCAGCTTCATAAACCACATCACCCTATTATCAAAATTCCCACCAGCTTTTAGATGGCGTCCATCAAAGAATCAATTCCCGTCGCCCTCCCACCATGGAAATTGAGAGGGACTATATATTGCTTCATGGTATATTCGACGTCCAAGGATGCCACAGCGCTTTCGACCGATCGATCCTTCCTCTATTCTGGTCTTGAAGAAATTTCGACATTTGGGAATGGGAAATTTCTAGGTGGTCTTGGGATGTTGCAATTGATTCGCTATACAGAATCTCCGGTTGGGCCTTACGACGAGCTTCTAATTGTTCCGGGTACTTTCGCTTACGAGAAGGAAACGATAGAGGGTGAACGAGTCAAGGTTGAGAAGAAAAGGAACTTGAGAATTACGAGGATATATGTCAGCCAGAAAGCAACGTGTTGGAATGGGAGAACAAGTGAGTTTGACTATTCCAACTATGGTCAGGTGATAGGACAACGTGAATGTCTTGGTGGGAATCGATTTCTTAGCTGCCACTGACTCTAGTTCTAGATTGGAATATTCCAAAACACCTTGCAAAGTTCACCTTTACTACTCTTCCGAAAGGCGGTATGTCCATTATCGTCAAGGCAGATGAAGGTGGCCAAAGCGATGCAACAATCTTCTCAGCCACATTCCAACCAATCTCTTACCTTCCCAGCTTCCCATCTTCCACAAACCTGTTCAAATACGCGGGGATCAACCTGAATCTCGTGCAACCGCCTTTACCGCAAGGATCGTCTGAATCAGGAGAACTTGCTGGGACGGATCGATGGTGTTCGATCATGCCGCTGGAGTATACCAAGAGAACTTCCTTGGGATGGTGGGACTTGAAACAGGAAGGAATCTCTGAGGACACCCCATTACTTGATAGTGTTGATGGCGAGGTGAATGAAGGTACGAAGCCCAAATATGGGAATTGGTGGCCGGGAGTTGGAAGATGGAGAATCGGGATGGTGATGGAGGATGCAAATATTGAGTTCCCAGAGGGGAGATACTGGGCTGGACCGAATCTTTGAGCGGTTGGATGCCATTTTCTTGTCATCCCTCCCCTAAGTAGGTGGGACAGGAGGTTTGAAGCGCACGACTAATAAAGTTCTTACTATATACATGTTCACGGACCCAGCTCATCATCAGGATGTTCAGTCCAAGTCTACGATATTCTCATCGCGAGTCGCACGCTTCTATCCCCCTCTCACAGCGGTTCAACACCCCTCCCCATGAAAGTTCTCTCTCCCAACTCATGCTCAACCGTCTGAAAAAGCGGCAATCCCTGAACTTCTCGCCATTAGCCAATATTCCCAAAGCAACATCATCGCAAACTCACAATACCCCGACTCACTTGTCCCAATCGCCTCCCACGTAACCCGCGCCTCCTTATCCCCAATCTTCACCAACGGCTTACCACTCACCGCCACGCTAGCATCAGCCAGCAGCTGCACCTCGCAGCATTTATCCAGCAACACAAACATTGCCACTGTTTCTTCAATCGATTTCCCTACCGTCAATAGCCCGTGGTTTCCAAGTAATGCAGCGCGTTTGTTCCCTAGCGCGTGCGCGATATTCTTCCCTTCGTCTGCGGCGAGGACTACACCCGCAAAGTTCCTATCATAAAATATTAGCTCTAGCCAAGCCAATATCTACTCGCTATCAGAGGTTTAATTGGAAACGTACGCATAAAGCACATGATCCTCATAGAAATTACACACGTCCTGCGTGATCATCTCCAACGTCCTACCCGTAGCACAGAACGCGCGACCAAACACACTATGCGAGTGAGCCGCACAAAGAACATCCAGTCTCGTAGCATGAATCTCGGAGTGTATCGCAAAAGCAGCATAGTTTAAAAATCGGTTCCTGCCGCCATCGATAACTTTCCCGTCATGGTTAAGGAGAATTAGATCGGAGGGGGTGATGAGGGAGAAATGCAACCCTATATTCCCCTCACTCCCTTATTAGCCTCTATATGTGATATTTTATATGTGTGAATGGGGGAAGACTAGCCAAAAGGATTAACCCAAAAGCATCCCGGATCAACAGGATCACGGAGGGTGATGTGTCCAGCTACACCTTCTGCAAATCCATGTTTTGCGAAAATGCGGAAGGCGAGCGCGAGGCGGTGTTTAAGATATTTGCGTTCTTCATACTTATCATCGAAAGAGGGGAAGGTTTTTGGTACGTCGTCTGGTATTGTGAGGCGGGGATCCCCACTTTTGTATGGTGTTGGGGTGGATGTGGTGAGGGTTGCAGAGGGTGCCATGGTAGGTTTTTAGTTTGGATTATTCAGGCAATGAGATAGAATAGAGTATTTAGACTGCAGATGACTGCTCAAAGACTGGAACTAACAGTTCTTTTTCTGCTTCTCTTGAAAGTGGGATATGAGAAGTGTTTTGGTCATCCCACCTTGGATCTGGCCAATGAATAAGATTGATATTCTATTTCCGCTAGTTATAAAGTGTGACACTTTTCTTCAAGATACAAAGAAAACGCGAAAAAGAAAAGGACTGTCCGTCCTTAGCAGATGGGAATGCAATGAGAATTTTGGGTTTGGGGAGCTAGTCCAAGAAATTTCGAGAATGGAAAATAGTGCAAAGTATCTATCTCTATTGGTATCATCATATTCCACAAACAACCTAATCGCCATGCAACGCCATCGCTATGCAGCCCAAATCCTATCCATCCATCGCTATGCCAAAAATTAACCCCCCCATGATCCCAGATCAAGCACCTCTCTTCGGAGCCCAGTTCTGTAGCCACTGCCGAGCACGATCTAAATTTCCAGTTTCCGCCTCACAAGCTGCTACACACCATTCAAGATCATAGACCTTCTCGCCTGCCAGCATCTCCGCCAACTTTCTCCTCTTCTGACTGCCATCATCCACGCAAAAGAACATTTGTTGCCGGGTATCCCAGAGTGTATCCATCAATGGCTTTACGATTGGTAAGGCATCTTTCGTGGTCAAAGCGGGGGACTTCTTATCGATCTTTGACTTTGCAGTCTTGCAGTACTCATTCGTACACCATGCTTTCCCACATCCTGTAATGAGCTGGGAGATGTATCGCCGTTCAACGCGGCGCTTCATGGCTTTTCCTTCCGGGTCATGCATGCTAACGTACAGAGGACCAAAACAAATGCTGCAGAGACCCAACTCGTTTCCAGGACCTTGCCCCATCCTGCTTCCCGCTCCGATTTCGCCATTCTTGCCGACACCTTCCAAAGTCCGGCCGCAGTTTACGTTCCTGCAGATTGCGGGTTTGGAGCGTGAGGACTTCTCCATATCGTGGTGTTTGAGATGCGTAGCCATGTCACGAAGTCGGATGATCTTAGAGCAGAGATGACAATCGGTTGTTCTAGCCCCGTCTGCTAATTCATGTGCGGTGAGGCCAGAGATGAGAGCTTCCGGAGAGGGATCAAAAGGATCGCCTTCTTGAGGTACTTCGAGGTGACAGAATTGACAAAGGATGATTTTGCCGGGACATATGGAGGTACGATGTACGGCTAGGTCTTTCAAATTTGCTCCAACGTAAGGGCAATTGGGACAAGGCTTTTCGGTATGCGATACATCGTCGTGCTTTAATTTACTAGAAAAATGTCAGCTGAGATTGATGATCCAGAGAGGGAAAAGACTTACCTCTCAGGTGTGCTACCATAGGCAGAATCATGCTCGCAATGCCAATGATCCCGCCATTCTTGACTCTTCTTCTGGAAAACGTTCTGACAGTGTGGGCACAGAATATTATTTCGAAGACAAAAGTTCTCATGAAGCATCATGGTCCGCTTCGGAACCCACTGATGACAATTTTTACACTGCTCATCGTCGACATTATGCATCTCTGTATCTTCGTCAATTAGGACAGGATTTTCAGGTCGTCCAGCTTTCGATTCCCGTGGCACTGACTTCGCTCGCAATGAGAACCTCTGCAGTGGTTTCAAAGATCCCGCCGACTTGCGAGAATTTACGGAGACAAGTAATGACTCCGCTCCATCCAGTTCAATGTTTGATGGTTGGAGGGTGATCGTCTTCGCAGAGTCGTTGCTAAAATCCCCCCATACATGCTCATTATCCCGTGGCTTTGCCCGTTGACGAGCTGAGTGTGGGCTTATGAATAAATCTAGCTCCCCATCCTCATTCGAGAGCGTAAACTCGATAGCTTGTGACCGATCCCAAGAAGGCAACTCGTAATCGATATAATCTCCCTCCAAAACTTGGCCCTCGATGGCCTTCCAAATATCCAGATTTCCACCCACGGAGCTTCCCTCCGCAGTTCCAGGGGCCCTTTGGGCTTTTGCCATAATCTGCTTCAGAGTTTCTCTCGCCTGTTCCTCGTTCAAAGCTTCTATGTCCACCTCTAAATCCGTATCAACGACACATATTCCGTCACCCTCAGGCTTAAATTTGTCGATCAGGAACCGAAATTCCTCTGATTTGGAACCCCGAACAGTCAATATCTCCCCGTTGGTTAGAGTAGTATAGTTTTCCCGTAAATGTCGTTCAAGTAATGCCTTCCAATCCCCCGGATTATAACCCGCCTCCAATGGCCGTAACCGCACATATGTCCCCTTAGGTAATTGTTTCGCATGCACAGTAATGCGCGGTTCTTCCTCTTCTTCTTTAGTCAGGTCGATCGGCTTTTCGTCTGTAAGGTCGATGATAGGAGTCGATGATCCTGCATCACTCCCACTTCTTGACTTTGGCTTCGTCCTCGGCGCAGGCCGTGTAACGCCCAAAGCTTCCAGCAAGAAAGGACTCAGTCCAACCTCCCCCTCCTCCGCAGAGAACTCCATGATCCCCGCATGCACTACATTTCCATTCTTCGTATTTACCAATCGAAATGTGAGAGGTTGCGGTAAAGTTTGTTGCGCATCTCGCCATTCTGCTTGCTCGGCCCTTGCAGCGGCGAGGGAGTAGGGGTTGAAAGGATCGAAGGTCGCATTGACTGGTCGATTGTTCGCCGTATTCGTTACTGGAGAGGCAGCCAGGAGTTGCTCTAGGGCTGATTGCGGGAGGAGGATTTTGTCTCCAGGTAATATCTTGTTCCCTTTCGGCGCCACCTTGAAGGCGGCGGACCATTTAAGGGATATGTCTGGTATTGCCATAATTGGTAAATGTGAAGCTCTTCGCAGAACCGCCCAGTTACTCCTGATATGGTACGAAGAAGGAAAAAAAGGTAGAAGAAGGGAGGGAGGCAAAATATCCAAAGTGACAAGAGGTATGTATAGACCAGGCGAGCACCTGGATTCATAATCCTCAAATCGCGGAGCCTTCGAGAATTCCGCGTTTCGCTTATGATAAGAAATAGCGCCATCGACCGATAAGACTTTGGCCCTGAACTACGCCATCTACTACGCAAAATAAAGCCTGGTTGGGTGGAACGAACCAAACAATGGTGGCACGTGCCCAGCCTTGGCAATCAACAAAATCTATCAGCCTCCTCTGTACCGACACCAACATTCCTTCAACCTTCAACCATCATTAATCACCATCCACATATATTCCTGCCAGGTGCAAAGTTATGGAAAACGATCTTTCTATACGCCCAAAGAACGCTCTATCAAATCCCCTGCTCCAGTTACTTTCTAATACTCTTGTTCTATATCAAATCGTTCCATATCTACCGGTGTCTTCTTTACTTGCTCTCGGGGCGACCTCAACAACCTTCCAAGACCTCGTTCACAGAACCCCAAACGTATTCAGACATTTGGATCTCAGCGACGTACAATCCGCACAGTCCGCAATTGGTGCAATCGATCACGGCGGTGAAGTATGGCGGAACGTTCAGCTGGATGAGAATGTCACAGAAGACGAGTCCGATCCCACCCCACACTGCACAGCACAATATTGAAATGATCGCAGTTTCTATGGCGGTCCATTGAGAGGCATATTCCATAATCTCCGACGTCGAAATATCCTCAGCGATGTCCAGACTCTAGTCCTCGATGGTCTGGCTGTGCCAGCAGATTTGGTGACGGAAATCATCACCCACGATTCCTTCAATGTTCGAGTCCTTTCAATACGGGATGCGCAACATCTGAATGAACGAAAATTGCAGCAGGCGCTGCTTTACTCCATCAGATCATCTCGGCCGCCAAATACCCCGAAGCTTCAGGGCTTGTACATCTTCGGACCGAAGGACACATCTTTCTCGAGATCAAGGCGGCGCATTAATAAATGTCTAGCAGAGACTGCTGAAGCTAACACACGACCCTCGTTCGGGGGCGTGGTGTCATCACAAGGTGCACAGATTGGGGCGCAGTGGAACATAAAGTCGGAGGACGCCTTGGCAGAGGATATGGCACGAAATGGCGACAAATGGTTCGAAAAGACTGGAAAGATCTTTCCGAAAGTACCTTCTCTGGAATGGGCTGAGGTTATCCAAGCTTGCCAAGGTATTATAAGCTTTGATGCGGTTCTATGCAGCGGCCCGCGACATTCCTCCTTGGCAGCTGTCGAATCCAAGTCTACTAAATGGTACCACCATTCAGATTATTTCTTGCCTCCAAAAGTAGCAAGTCATGCGCTCGATGGCTGCAGTGGCTGTGGCCGAGCGCCTGAGGGGTTCGCACATGTCGGGTTTTCTCCCAATGATCGATTTCCCCTGGTAGCTCCCCCTCCTCTTCACGCGTCTACCATCAAATCTGCCAAGATACCACCGCATTCGGGTTGTGAACCTGAGAAAAAGCTGATGGTCCGCTGTATGGATTGCCTCCGAGCACGCTTCTGTGAAAGCTGCCATCAGTGGTGGTGTGAAGATTGTTATGAGATCCAAAATCAAGGCCATTCCGCTCACTCCTCGTGGGAATCTGTTGGACAAGAGTCAGAAGGATCAGATAAAAACGTCAAGGTACATATGGGTCTCTGCGTTGAAAGCTGTCTTGTCAGCGAGATGATGTCGGGTGCTGGTAGTAATGGAATGTGGGGTTGAAACAACTTCACAGAGGAAACGTATGGGATTGAACGGATTTCTTTACGTATTGTCTTTTAAGGATTTGACTGACCTGATGACAGTTTGGCGTTCTTCGAAGCTGCTTTGAATGCAGTTTCAACGTGAGTAACCCTGCCATCAGCTCTGCAGATATCCGGCTAATGAGAGCAGTGCTTCGACTGCGTCGACCAAACACAGCTGATGTGCAAGGTTTGCGGAGGAGGATATTGCCTGATCCATAATGAGGGGTCAACCTTGACTACTGCAGGTCGCCATGCAATCAATGGGTGTAGATGTTGATGCTAACAAGCCTTTAGTGCGATTGTATGAAGGCTTCAACGCATCTCATCAACTGTTCTGGATGACACGCTAACAATTCGTAGGGTGTACGAAAAGCCGCCGCCGAACGAGAGAAATGTATTGAAGCATGAGATCAACCAAACAACCACTCCGCTCAATTGAATTGCCTCAAAGGCGCACCCCTCTCTGTAATGTCCCACGATGGCCGGGGCTGTGCGTAGACTTCATTTGCAACACCAATGCAAGATATGTTGCCACGATGCAATTGAAGCTCGCTGGCAAGACCTCACACGACGGAACGAGAGATGGAGGGAGAGCAAGGACCGTCAGATTCTTATTGTTCAAAATGGGTTTCACATGATATTTCGGAGAGTTTGTGAAGTTCTCCCGAGACCTTCCGGTACAATCCGCTGTCATTGATAAGGGCATTTCCGAGGTATTTTACGGCCGACAACCACCAACGAATTCTATGAAGATATGAAAATATGAGCCGCACAATATAAAGTCTCTTATGGATCGTCTCCAATTTTCATGTTCGACATCATTATGTGCAAAGCTTAGTCTCAGGTAATGTGCCTGCCAAGGCCTGTATCCATTTGAAATACGCGTTCGCCCCCACCATCCACGAATATTTTTTTTGGAGCCATGAGAATATGAGAATATACATCCTTGCGGAACACGAAGATCACTATTTCGTTTCAGGCAATTTTCTCCAATCAACATGTTTGCATTGAAAACATTCGGATTGTGGGGAAATTCAGCCACCGCCGTTGAATTTTGGGAGACCTAAGATGCTCCACAATCAGTGGCGGCTGTTGGAGAATGCCTTGGGTAGTAATGGAAGACACCTCAGTGGTACGCAGAGCTGATGGCGACGATGCTCTTGGCAAGTTGGGCTTTTTATTTCCTTCTAGGAGATTGTTGAGTATATATTCGAGATGGAATAGCTCTGCATTTTCATCACCACCCTTCTTTCATTCCATCCTCATTCCTATCTCACCTCATTCAATCTTTGACTTTGTTCTCAACGCTTGTTGTTTCCTTCGCCATGCATTTTCTATCAACCCTCGCAGTCACAGCCGCTTTGGCTAGCACCATCATCGCTCATCCTGGCCATGACATGCGCCATGACATGGAGGAGCGCGCCGCTTTCATGAAGACAAGCAAGCGAGACCTCAGCCACTGTGCAGCGAAGATGAAGGCTCGTGGTTTAGAGCAACAGGGGGTCCAACGACGTGCTGCTGTAGCAAAGAAAGCTCGTTCTACGCGCAGTCTATCATCCTCTACCCCTTACCTCAAGGTGCGGGATGAAGCCACTGTCTTGAACACCACACATTTGTCAAGTGTGGCATACAGCAATGCTACCGATGAATCGGTCATCTTCTCTGGGAACAACTCTTGCATTTTGAGTCCTGAGGTCACTCAAGGTCCTTACTGTACGATTCCCCAGATCAACTCAAGCGATCACTTACTAATAGACTCCAGATGTCAGCGGAGAATACGTCCGCGAGAAGATTATCGAGGATCAAGAAGGTATCGAATTGATACTCGACACCCAACTCATTGACATGGCAACCTGCGACCCCGTCACCAACGCCATGATCGAAATCTGGCACTGCAACAGCACCGGCGTCTACTCCGGAATTGTCGCCTCCTCCAACGGCGTCGGCACCTCCGACCCAGCCAACATCAACAACACGTTTCTGCGCGGTCTCCAACCCACCGATTCCCTCGGCGTGGCGCAATTCACTACTCTCTTCCCAGGTCATTATACTTCTCGCGCGAACCACATCCACGTCCTCGCTCATTTCAACGGCACTACTTATGCCAATGGCACTTACGGCGGGGGCTACGTATCTCACGTCGGGCAGCTATTCTTCGACCAAGACCTAATAAGTCTCGTAGAAGCAACATCTCCTTACTCAACCAACAAGCAAGACCTCACGCTGAACGCAGACGACTCTGTGTTAGCAACGGAAGCAGCGAGTAGTGATCCGGTAATTGAGTATAGTTTGCTAGGAGAAGATGTCAGTGATGGTGTTTTTGGTTGGATTGCGTTTGGGATTGATTTGACGAATGAGGAGACGGTGAGCCCGGTTGCGAGTTTGTATGCGGATGGTGGTGTAGAGGAAAGTTCTAGTGGGGGTGGGGCTGGCGGGAATGGGACGAGTGGTGGGGCGCCGCCTTCGTGAGGAGGGGGAAGATGAGGGGTGAAGGGCGAGGATATATGCACCCAGGGTCAGCAGCCAGAAATGAGAGACCTTTGTTAGATTCCAGGGGCAATATACTGTATTTTAGCGATACTCAGCCATGAATTCAGTGTTAGCCATCCGATGTCATGGTAGTCTACCGAGCGTTATCAGCGTGGCATTAGCCTCACAGCTTCGCTTCAGGCGTCAACGCTTAAACATTACTTCATCAAATATTCCACCAGATGACCAAAACTCCTGTTATCAGATTTGGACTCGTTTCATAGATCCTCTGTCGATAGCCGCATCAATTGCTCTCTCATTGCAGCCACACAGCAAATCTTATCCTGGATAACCCATCATCACACAAGCTCGCGAGGCTCCCAAGAATATTTTGGAGATTCGTGTTGAAATTGATACGCTCGGTAATACTCTAGAACAACTGCAATTACTGCTCCTCAGACGTTCTGAACGAGTTCGCAGCTGTACATCTCTGCGTACATCTCTGACACAGCTCGACTAAGTTGTGTTGACGCTCACAGCTTGCGTAGCGAATTTCTCTGATCTGGAGATTCTTTTGCAGCCTCTCAAAGTAGATGGCTCGATCGATGTATTGGAAAGGATCGAGTGGGCATTCTGGATTTCCATGTTCATGTACCATTCAGGGGCATCTATCTGAATCTCGATAGTAGCCAACCAGCACATGCATGACTTACATGCATACAAGCTGCAAGGAACTTTCATTGTGATCGGTTAATTCCCCAAAATAGCATTCCCACCCCACCCAGCCCTATTTACCTTTCAATAATCTTTCCCCCAACCCAATCCATCGCCATTACTTCCATTCCACCGTTCTACGTGGTAGATACTCCATCTCTGCAGTTATATGGGAGTTCTGAAGCGGCTACAATTATCACCATCTTAGCTATAATCTTCTCCGCTGGCAAGCTTGCTCATGTAACCTTACTGAGCGCCAGATGTTATCTTCAATTCGGGATGGCGCATGCCTCTTTGCCAGAGCGTCAAGCACTCGTTACAGCTTCCTCAAATCTATACCCATCTCAATCGGATTGGAATCGTGTCCGTCCACACATCAAACGTCTCTATGTCGACGAAGATAAGACCCTGGAAGAAGTCATGATCATCATGGCTCGGGATCATGGACATCGAGCGACGTAAGTATTCATTTTTAGGTGCTCACCTGTGTGATTTGGCTGACGATATCTCAGCATGAAGATGTACAAAAGCCGTATCAGGAGGTGGGGACTGTACAAGAACACCAAAGAAGCAGAGGCATGGGCGCTGCTGAGACTGAATGCGCAGAGAGAAGCTGCTGGGAAGAGATCGGCTTTTCGTGTAAGAGGAAGAAATTCAACTATAGATGATGTGCTACGATACTTCAAGCGGAAAGGAATTGTGAATCCCAGAGTCGACGCTCATCCTCAACAAGCGCCACAAGCGATTGAGTTTTGGACGCCATCACCATCGCCCACACCAGAATTCCCATCAGCCACTAGACCAAAGAATACGGATAGGCATAGGCATAGGAGGGCCGCCGTGCCTCAACTCCATGGTGTGGGAACGAGAGTCCCTTCTTACAAAGATATGCTCGAATCTATTGAGGGCGCCGACGATACACATAACTATCCTAATGCTGACCAGATTAGGCAGCTCCTCTTTTCCAACCCTGAGATACAGTCCTTTGAAATACCTCATTCGCCTTTACCTCCTGGGAGTCTCATTATCCCAGAGAAGCTCTTCGCTAGCATCAAAGCCTATTACGGTGGCGCGCATGATAATGGACTTTTCCAAAATTATGAGAATGATGGTCTCGTCGATACGAACGAGACCATCGTGGCCGATACATTAGGCCAATTTAACAACTTATTTGCTGCAGGGGCTGATTTGCTGGTCTCTAATTCCTTCGTCGAAGGCCGTCGGTGCTTATCCAAAGCTTCGGGTCTGTTGAATAATCTCCTTCGTTATCAACACCCTAGAACAATGGAATGTATCTTGGATATGCTTGTCATCTTGAACCAAAATGGCCATGGCGAGATAGCAACGTTATTTCGACATCTAATGAGCGGTATTGCAAGACTGCTTTTTGCTGAAGAGCATCCTTGGAGGCAGATGTTTTCTGAGATTGGCCACCTGGACAATTCGCACTCCGAGGTCATCCTTGCTGAAGCATGGAGGTGTATCTGCGATACCTTAGCTGGCTCTTTTGGACAATTTGACAGAACGACTGTCGCCTACTACACTCATTACATAAGAAGGGTTTACAGAGCGGATGGAACTCCCCAAATTCACAATCTTTTGATACAAGGACAAAAAGAACTTGGCCAATATGATGTGGCTCTTCTTGATATCAAAAATGCATACGGAAACATTCTGTCTTCTCAAGGCCGAACTGCCGAGGCTATAACACTCATGGAGGAAGCCCTTATCGGCTACAAAAAGATTGGATATCACTGGATGATCTTCGCTTCCCTTTACCTGATCTCATGCTGTCGGTACGATTTAGGTCATAAATACGAAGCTGAATCGAAGCTTCGGGAGGCTATTAAAGTATCCGAATTGAGCCATACTAAGTTTGATTCAACCATCTTGCGGCTGAAAGGGAAATTAGAGCAATGGCTTCGTGAATGGGGGCGAGTATCCGAGGCGGAGGCTGTAAAGGCAGAGCTTGATGAGAGATTGGGACCTGACGACATTGATTTAGAGGAAGGCAAAACAGTGCAGGATTCGTGAAAAGTCAGTTTAAGAGTTCGTATTGTGTTGTTTTCTCTCTGTAATTATGATTCTGTCTAGACTGTGATTTGCGGCCAGCAAATGATTCTTCTTTCTTCGCTTGCAAAGCGTATGAAGCTCGGTTCCAGTATCCTCTTGACAGAACCGCAGATTGCGACATTCGTTGGCGTAACGTTTTGAATGGTACTAAAATGTCTGTGAGATATTTTATATGAGCGGTATGATTGTGGCATTGTGTTGATCTTATCGCTTAGGAGATAGCACCCCTATAAAGCGTATTCCACCATAATTTTATGTCTTTCTCTCTTATGGAAAGAAGCTTCAACTCTCCGATACAGCTATTGTCTCGTCTGCTTATTCTCCCAAGAACATTGTCTTCAATGAATCAGATCTAAAGGTTCTCATGCTACATACAACAGGCGCTTCGCAATTAAAGGGTTAATAGGATCGACATTCTATTGCCCCCTCCCCTCTGGGAAGAAGCCGAGCTCAGAAGAACACATTGATGATAAAGATATATTCACTCTCAGGAGGTCATAAAATCATTCTGTCTAATGTCGTTTCTTGTACCATATAAGAGTGCAAACCTAACACCTCCACTTGGCAGCTAAACTAATCAATTCTTCTTATCTCATTGATATAAGGTATACAAGGCAAGTGCAAATCGCTTGAAATGCTTCATAGTTTTGTACAAGATCTCTTCCAAGAACAAAATCTTCAGTAACCAGGCGGTTCATGACAAGATCCATGGTTCACTTGCAAGTACAAAAAGTTGACAGCTTCCTTTGACGTAACTTCTGTTTTGAGAGCCCGTCAATCTTTGTAGACACTGACAGCGATTCACCTAGCCAAGGAGTCATTCAACGTGATAGTGAATCTCTAAATTCGGTAGCGTCCACCCATTGATATCCAATTTCAAACCTGTTCAGTTGCCTACAAATTGTACTCATTCCTCTCTCCACCTCCACTTTCAACTTTCAACTTTCATCAATATCACATTTTTTAATCCGCACAAACTTCAAAATCAACCAAAATCTCCAAGACTTCACTTAGTACTCTTCAAAAGTTCATCAAGATGTTTACCATCAGGTTCATCACTCTCCTCATGCTCCTCGCAGCACCCCTCACGCTCGCCGTCGACACCACCGTCAACGCTGCCCAAGACGCCCTTCTCAAGACCGCCGCCACTCGACTCGACCAATTGGCAATCAATAACCCCGAAACAGACTGGATCTTCGACTTCCGTGCCCAACCTAACTACACCTATTCCCCTGGCTCGGTTGTCAATGCCGACGCTGCGACCTTCCCTGGACTCACTACCTGGGGCATGACTCTTGCTATGATCCAACTCGGTCCATGTGCCATGCTTCCCCCACACTTCCATCCTCGCGCTACGAACCTTGTTGTCGCCGTTGAGGGCACCACCAAGACCTACATGATTGAGGAGAATGGTGCTCCCATGGTCAATCAGACGTTGACGCCCGGCAAGATGACCATCTTCCCTACTGGCAGCGTTCACACCTTGCAAAACTTAGGCACGCCCACCCAATCTCCTACCCCTATTGCACAAAGCTAATCCTCATAGGCTGTGGCAATGCAACTCTCGTCTCAGCACTTAACTCTGAAGACGCTGGAACCACCAACCTCGCCAACACTCTCTTCACACTCCCAACCGGTATCATCAATGCTGCGTTCGGCAACCCAACTAACGCTAGTACTGCGGCTTACAATTTCTTGGCTGGTATGAGTGCCGTTAATATCCCGGCTATTGGTACGGGTAGTATTCTTGGCGATGCGGAGTGCATTGCTGCTTGCAAGGCTGGTCGTCCGTATAACGGTCCGTGAGCTTTGGTGAGTAACTATTGGTTATCTTGTTTTGATGCCTGTTGATGATTTGCAAAGTTGATATTTCATACTTCATGAAGGCTTCGGCTTCTTTTTACTTCTAAAGAATCTGAGGTATGATATTGATTGCTCACCGAGGTCAGTGCCCGCTCTTGGTGTCATCAAGGTTATCAAACTAATATCAAGGTAGGGCATACTTGTGGCTGGGCATTTTCAAGGGCTAGATAGCCTGTTGCTGGGTTTTAGTGATGCGGTGAATTTACATGGCTAACTAGCAAGCTAGTTTAATTTTACAGTGCACACACATTCATGACCGCGTGCCTTGACTTCCCGCTTCGTGTTGCTATGCCAGTGTAAATATTTAACATCCATTACCTGGTTTAGTATTTCCACACCGCTATCTTACAACTGCCATGCAGTTTCTAAAAAAGGGGGTTACTAAGTGAAGGAGTGTGCAGCGAAGTATTGAATAGCTGAAAGGGGCGAGAACAGAGTAGCTAAGTGTCACGGAGCAGGTAAATCACGTGCTATGAGCACGTGACACGCTTAGCGAAGCTCTCTATAAATACTCTTGTTTTACTTGAGTATTACTTAGTTTTGTAGAATATTATTATATACTTTACTTTATTTAAAAGAGTACTATAATATATAATAGTTATAAGTCTAGAATCATTTGTATATTAATAAAACAATATACTATATAGTAATTATATATTTATAAGCTTAAAGTTATATTCTTAAATTATTTAATTGTTATTATAAAGCTTGTCTTTTATAATTTTATAATTACAAGTATA
>Ga0182030_10011164_pt1 | contig 18143 bp, 13 predicted proteins | sample 812S3MmetaG_FD_121299 | JGI IMG/M metagenome (GOLD analysis project Ga0182030, IMG submission 121299) | Permafrost microbial communities from Stordalen Mire, Sweden - 812S3M metaG (Illumina Assembly) | ecosystem: Environmental > Terrestrial > Soil > Wetlands > Permafrost | place: Sweden...
CATTGACTTTGATGCCCAGGCCAGGCCCCGTCGGAACGGGGATGTAACCCTTAACCACGAGGTCCCCTTTGTCGGTTAGGTCTTTGTGCCAGGCTGGCTGCGGCTGGTGCCATTCCATGGCGAGGAAGTTTTGGCAGGCGGCTATCGCGTGCACGCCGGCTGCGTAGCCGATCGGGGTAGCGTTGCTATGGACCATCATCCCCACCGAATACTTGGCCGCCATGTCGGCGGTCTTCTTCAATTCGAGACAGCCGCCGATCACAAGGTGATCCGGGTGGATATAATCGACTGCACGCGCCTGGCAAAGCGGCTCGAGCGATTCCACCAGATAGGCGTCTTCGCCGGTCAAGGTGGGCACCCTGATCGAATTGTTGATGAGCTTCCACTCCTCTACCCGGAACCAGGGGACCATGTCTTCCAACATAGAGGGGGTGACCCTCTCCAGCGCGTTGGCCAGCTTGATGCAACTTTTCACGGTGAGATGCCCGAAATGGTCGTGCGCCATGGGAATGTCGGCGGCGTCGCCCATGGCCTCCTTAATCGCAGCGACATGGTCGGCTACGAGTTCACATCCCTTGTCGCTGACCTCCAATCCCTGATAGTAGTTCTCGGGGCCTTCCCCCGGTTCCCCGTTATAGCCTGCCGGCGCGGACATCGTGCCCCGCTTGCCTTGGAGAACGCGAGGTACGCCCAGATCATACTTGAGCATCGTAAACCCCGCGGCGACTCTCTCCCTATAATCGGCGGCGATGTCCGCGATGGAGTCCGTTTTCGGGTCACCCTCGCTGTACATGCGTACCTTGTCGCGAAATTTCCCGCCCAGCATTTGATAGATCGGCACGCCATAAGCTTTGCCGGCCAGGTCCCACAACGCGTTCTCAATCGCGTTGACGCCGCTTCCCCGGCGGTTATACGCGCCGTGGATCTTGATCTTGCGGAAGATCTTGTCAACGTTGCAGGGATTTTCGCCGAGCACTCGGGCTTTATGCGTCAGCACGTAGTTCGGCTGGGGGCCGTCGCCAATCGTCTGGCCGTAACCCGAAATTCCCTGATTGGTATCGATTCGGACGACGATCGTGCCGCCCGATGCCGCTCCCGCGCCGGGAGTCGCGGGAGGTATCGGTCCCCTGGGGCCGCCGCGTCCGCCCCCATAACCCGCGGGCGCCTGGCCTCCCGGGCCTCTCAGAACGGCGATGCGCATGTCCGTGACTTTCAAGTCCGACGGAATTGAATTCCGGTTGACATTCTGGGGATACGCTTCGAGGTCAGCCAAGAGGCCAAGCCCCGCGACTGCCGCGCCCGTGCCCAGAAGCGCACGTCGCCCAATTGCGTTTTCTTTTGTAGACATTTACTCTCCTTTTCGCCACCAAAACCGACTCGCGTCTGGAACCGGTTCATTCTCTCATCACATAAGGTAACCGAAATTGAATCTCGAAGCAGGCGCCCGCCCCGAAGTTCAAGTCTACCAGTACAGCTTCGCCGGCTCGATTACGCTGGCGTTCGTGGGTTATGGCGTTCCAGATCGACGAGGATAGTCCCGTAGCGCTGTCCTTGACGCCACGCGCAGTCATCAGCACCGACTGCCTTGACGCCGGATCCGGGCCGTTCTTGAGCGATAGATCCTGCCTGGTCGCGCAGCGTTTACCGATGTAGAGGATCTGCCGATCGGCGCCTGGTTGGCCCGAAACGGCGTTGTGGGAGACAACTCCGCGCTCTGTCGCTCGGCGACACGGATAGGCGCGCTCCCAGGTCCTCGGCGAGCGCGGCAGAAGCGGACCGTCGTCGAACCGTGGCGGAAGCGGTTGAGGCCGCCCGGCGCTCCGTCGCTCGTCGATAACAGCCCCGTCAGCCGTGTCGATGGCACGCCTCGGACAACGGCGCGCCGGCACGCGCGTTTTGCGGACCGGGCCTCCGGGCTCGCCCCCGCGACGGACTTCCAGCGGCGCCACACGCTGCCGTGTGCGTCTCAGGGCACGCGCGCGTCCGGCGCGCCAGCGCCTCTCGGGCCAGTCGCACCCGATCGGCGCCGATTCGCGCCGCGGCTCGCGGGGAGCGACATAACGTCGACCTCCAAGCTTCCCCCAATGCGACTTCGAGGGCGCTTGAAGGTTGGATGGGGATTTTGCGCTCTGTCCGGCGGAGGCCGGGCGGGTTAGTCGAGATCGCGCAGCTTGGCGATGTCCTCGTCAGTGCGGTTGCCGTGGATCTCGATCTTCGCCAACTCCGCCTCAATTCGCTCGAACTCCCCCTCGGTCAAATCGATGTCAGCAGCGCCGAGGTTCTCCTCGATCCGCTCGATCTTACGCGATCCCGGGATCGGTACGATGAAGTCCTTCTTGTGCAGCATCCACGCGAGGGAGATCTGCGCAGGGGTGGCGCCCTTCTCCTTCGCGAATGCGGTGATTACGTCCAGCAGGGGCTGGTTCGCGCGGATGTTGTCCTTGTGGAACCGGGTAATGACCCGCCGGACGTCGTCGCCAGTATACGTGCCGTTCGCCGTGACCTTCCCAGACAGAAATCCGCTGGCGAGCGGGCTGAACGCCACGAACCCGATGCCGAGTTTCTCACAGACCGGGATGACGTCCTTCTCGAACATGCGCTCCATGATCGAGTACTCGCTCTGGATGGCTGTCAAGGGAGTGACGGCGTGCGCGCGGCGGATCTGCTCCCCCGTGGCCTGGGACTGCCCCCAGCCGAGGATCTTGCCTTCAGCGATCAGTCCTCCCATGGCGGCGGCGACGTCTTCCACAGGGATGGAGTCCGGCACCCGGTGCTGGTAGTACAGTTCCACATGATCGGTCCCCAGTCGGGCCAGAGACGCATCCAGATGCGCCCGGATCTCCCTGCCGAGCTGGGCGCGTGACAGGTGGCCGCCTATAAAGAACTTCGTGGCGATCACGACTTGGTCACGGATGGGTGCCAACGCCCGACCGACCAGTCGCTCGTTCTCACCGGCGGCGTAGCCTTCAGCGGTGTCGTAAAAAGTGCAGCCCAAGTCGAACGCGTTGCGCATCAGGTTGATCGCCTCGTCGCCGCTCACGCCCGGCCCGTATCCGTGGCTAAACCCCATCGCGCCCAGGCCGACAGCCGAGACTTCCAGATTGCTCTCTCCAAGTTTGCGTTTTTGCATAGCTTCCTTCCTTCTGTTGAGACCGCCTGACATCGCGACGCACACTAATCCTGTTGAGTCCGTTGCCGCCAGTCTGTTTGTCGCCGACGCCTCCCGCCTCACGCGCCGCGCCCGCCGCGGTTCACACCCGATCTGCCCGCCGCGCGAATTTGAGAGCTTCGATGGCCGCGCCGCGAGCGCCGGCGGTATCGCCGTTGGGCATCACGTGAATCGGAATCGCCGCCTGCTCCTCGCGCTGGCCGGGCATGCCGGCGCGGGTTTCGGCGATAAACCAGCGCTGGAAGTCCACTCCTGTTTCAAGAGCTCCGCCGCCAATAATCAAGGCGTCAGGATCGAAGGTGTTTACCATCTCGTCGAAAAATAGCCCTAACGCGCGGGCCTGCACGCGGAAGATGTCGCAGCAGAGGGAATCGCCCTTCGCGGCCATCCCGCGCACGAGCTTGGCCGCCTCGTTCACGTCGAGTTTGGCGAGTTCGTGGCCAGGATGGCGACTAAGGAAATAGGGCAGGAGCGTTTTGGTGATGGCCGTGAGAGAACAGAGAGATTCGAGGTCGCCGGTGCGGCCGCAGTTACATTGCGGCTTCAGGCCTTCGGTGCCGGCGATGCTTTGATAGGGAATGAGGACGTGGCCAAGTTCACCGCCGAATCCCATTCTACCCTTGACTACGTTGCCATCCACGATAACGCCGCCGCCGAGTCCGGTGCCGATAACGGCGGAAATCGAAGTTGCCCGGCTACGGGCGCCAAAGATTGCGAAGTGCCCCCAAAGGGCTCCGGCGTTGCCATCGTTGAGGTAGGTGACCGGGCGAAGGAGGCGGACTTCCAGGTTCTCGCGTATATCGAATCCGGCCCAATCGGGATGCACGAAGTTCGTGGAACCGCGCGCACTGAGGACACCAGAAGAACTCGCGGGACCGGGCGTGTCCAGTCCGACGGCGACCACGTCGTCCAAACTGACGCCCGCCTTTTCGACGGCGATTTTCAGGCCGTCCTCGATCTGACTGAGGCACACGTCCGGTCCCTGCTTCGAGAGCGCCGGGTACTCACAGAGTCCTTCGATGAGGAACCGCTCCTCGGCATTGATGATCGTATAGTTAATGGCGGTCCCGCCAAGGTCGACTCCGGCGACAACTTTCACAGCGAATTCTCCATTTCGGCACGCCTCCTGGCTGGAGTTCCCATTTTGACCGGGATGCCCATTTATCCCTTCCGGCTCTGGTCAGTATACACCGAGCCCCGAACCCGCGCGGTCTCCCGTGCCCGTTGGAACGCCGACGCAGTCGCGCTCCCGCGAAGCGTCGGCGACGTGCGCGCGGCGCCGCACGCTATCGACGCGGCGGACGCAGCGATGAGCGTCGAGCTACACTGCGCTGGGCTGGCTCGCAGCGACGGCGAGGTGGTCGATGGCCACCTGCGCCTGAAGGTCGCGCGTCGGAGTTGGAACGCGCGGCCGAACTGGCGGATTCACAGAGATCGAGGATATGGAGGTGCGCCCATGAACATTCGGCTGCTAAGGAAGATTGAACGACTGGAAAGCTCGGTTAGCCAGAGGCTCGGCCCCGAACCGCGCGATGCAGTGGTCAGTGCCGCTCTCGCCCGCAGTTCTACCGCCGATCTTTTTGTGCCGATGGATGCCTGCGAAACCCAACGTCCTCACCTCGAATGGAGTGGTGGACAGGTATCTGCCGGCGAGTCTTTGCGGGACGCCATGGAAGCGGAGTGCTTGCAGGCGGGCTTTAAGTCATTGGCCGAATTTGACCGGAATTGTCGGCGTACTATGTCCCCAATGAGCCTTGGGAGCAGCAGACGGGCCCCTTGGAGATAGTTTCCGATATTGTCTGATAACGCTGCTCCGTCCGAGTGGCGCGTGACTTGCTCCAAGCCGAAAATACTCCGTTTGCCAGGAGGGCGAATCGGCCCTTCCACTCCGCTTCCACGGATCGCCGAGATACCGCCAGATGACGGGCGCCGGAGTTTTCGGGAGCGATCGTGTCGTGGCCGACCCAAGGCCGCGGAGCGGCGCCTAGCAGGTTGCGGAAAAAGGCTTCTGGAGGGTAAAAACGGCCCGAAACCGCCTGTGCTTGAAACGTAGAATCAGCAAGTTGCAGGCCTGAGTAAGTCGATTTTAGCCCCGGAAGTAGGGTCTTTCCGCATCCTGCTAGGATGTTCGAGCCATCGCAACCACCGCAGACAACAACCGCTGGGTGTCAACAACCGCTGGGTTGCGCCCGCACAGAGGTCACGATATACTAATTCGTCCCTTTGGCTTCAGAACTGGACATTTGGAGACTACGTTCCAGGGCATCTCAGGCGAATACGGAACTGACCGGCGATGAAACGGCCTGATCGATCCACCGAAGAATCCGAGCGAAAACCCAGGCGTCGGGCCGAATCGGCGAGAAAGAAATCGGCGCCCAGCGAGCGTTCGGAAGGACCAGCAATCGTAAAGAAGGATGGCGCTTTGGAGCGGCTCCTTCTACGACTGGCGGGCCGCTGGAAGGTTGCTCTGTCTCTCGTTGTGCTGCTCACTTCCGTAGCGACCATTCTGGTGTCTCTATCGAGCCATGTCCCCCAAAAACTCACCGTCTTGCTCGAGAATAAAGCGGTCGACGCCTATAGGTATGTAATGCACAAAGAGCCGCCACGCCGAGTGGATGACGCGGACGACTACGATGCATTCGACAGCGGCGATCGGCCCGGTCCCGAGTGGGACGCGCCTGGCTTCAAGTTGGACGATTCGCCCAGTCGGAGCTAGGGCCTGAGATCGGGTATTACCGCAGGCGAACATCATGGGATAAGAACTTTTTCGACTATGAAACCAGCTTTCAGGTCATCATTGGCAACCCCCCAGAGGGCGTCGCCTGGGTGCTACGCTACGACCACCGGTCGAGTAATTACTATCGGTTTGACCTCACGTACCCGCAAGTCGGCAAGACTGCTGAATTGGTAGGAACCAGGTTTCGGCACGGAAAGGCCGAGCAGAAGCTGTATCCTCTCGACTCTAATGAGCTAGCTGAATACCATCCATTCCGTCCCCTAGACAAACTTTCGGTTCACATCGTTGCCAAGGGACCAAGACTGGAGCACACGTTTTCCTATTACTATTCCGATTTTCCACCGAAACGGGAAGACGATCTGGACTACAACGCCCTTTCTCCGGGGCCGCCTCGATGTTGTTCTCAGGTATTCGCGCAAGGGGGACGTATGGGAACCGTACGCTCCGGCGCCGTCGTTTGAGACGGACTTAGACGGAGTCTTTGTATGGCCAGCTCCGGCGGGGACGGTAAGAGTACATGTGAGCGCCGCCAAACACTGGACGGATCCTGTTACTCGGAAGAAATGGAAGATCGTTTTGCGCGCGGAGAATGATCCCGAAACGGTGATTAATTCCGGAAAGACACTGAACGTCCTTCCCAACGGCGCAATTCCGGTAACCACGACGAAGATACCACCCCCGGAGAACCATGCGTCCGGTCCTGTGGGCCAAGGGCGAATTCGAGTATCTCTGATTCGATACCTCATCCAATTGGACTCTTCGCAAACTCCTATTCGAGGGCCGGGTTCGGCTGACAGCGCCGAAGCGAGAGAGGTGCACGTGGATGTAACGGGCAAGGGAAATGGGCTAATCAATTGTCCAACGGTGACAATCAAGGACCTGAAGTACGGCAATGATCTCCAACCCCCAACCTGCGACGCGACCGGCGCCCCTGGCAAATACTCGTTGACGTTCTCCGCGCCTGCCGAGGTCCCCACAGCCGTCGTCGCATTTAGCGCCAAGGGTTATCAAGAGCGGACTCTGGTCCTTTCTTTGGACCCGCGGCCGGCGGTTCTGGTTGACGAGGACGGCACGCGAGTCAGTACCGTCGAACTCGTTCTATTAAGCGCAACTCGGGTGGCGGGGACCGACCCTCGTCAAAACCGGATGTTCGAGGACGCGCTGGGGTGGCTTGCGCGACGGCCCTGAATGAAAGTGCAGGGTCTTCCATCCCTGCCGCGCTATCCGGTGTACCGGCCACTCTGCTGCGGAATGCCCCGTTCTTGCAGTCGCAGAGCGAGCTAAGATTCGCCAACCCGCGTGCCGGCGACTCTGCACACGGAGCGTTACGCGCGAATTCTCACGAGGCCGTTTTGGGCGGTCGACCCTCCGGGAATCGAGGCTATGACGCGCCCCCCAAACGGGTCGGGCGTTTCGCGTCAACTTGGTCGCGGCTTGCTGCCGACTTCCGGAGGGCGCCTCATTCGCTGGTTGGAAACTGCGACAATGTCGGTTCTCCATCCTGCTGAAACAGAAGAGGTGCAGCACCCGATGACCACGATCTCCAACAATCTCGCCGCGAAGCTCGTTCTAACGCCCATGGCTCCGGAACGCGATGCGGAGTTCGGAGAGATGCTCGACGAGTTCCGGGCCGCGGGGAAACGCATGTCTACGAGGGCGACTTCGCCGTTGCGTGGAAGATGCTCAATTTGTGCTACTATGCTCGACCGGAGCCGGCCTGCTGGTACGCGCGGCACGGCCCGGCCAGCCCGGTTGGCAACCTGGTGGCGGCGCACTGAAGAGGTCCCATTTCGCTGGAGGAGACCGGAAAGCATGAAGACGAGATGCCTGCTGACTACGGTGGCCGTGTGTGCTTGGGTGTCGTGCTCCGCGCCGCGTTCCGGCAACAATCCTCCGGCTGACGCTCCGGGTGGGATGCCGAAGGAAGTACGGTTCGTGCCGGTGAAGATCGACGGGCCGGTCCATAACCCGGTCAGGCATACTTACTGGTGGGGGCCGTTCGCCGAATGCTCTTCGGTTCTGGATATTAACGGCGACGGCCTGCTCGATATTGCCGCCGGAAGAAACTACTACCTCGCGCCCAAGTGGACCAAGCATGCCGATTTTCGCGAAGGCGCCGCCACTAACGGGCCGGACATCGACGATAATTTCGAAGCCACGATGGACGTCAACAACGACGGGCGCCCGGACATCATCAGCTCCGGTTGGATGCTCCGGCAAGGCATCTGGTGGTATGAGAACCCAGGTAAGTCCGGCGGGAAGTGGCCCGATCACCAGATGCTCGCGGCGGACGGCCTGGAAGGGATGGTGATCGGGGACCTCTCCGGGCGCGGCCCCAAGGACGTGCTGGTCAATTTCTTCGCTAGGAAACCCGGCCGCGGCCTGATCTGGTTCGAGCACCTCGACCAGGCGCCGTGGTTCAAACAGCACACTCTCGGGCCGGAAAATGTCGGCGTCAGCCACGGCAACGGGATTGGCGACATCAACGGCGACGGCCGGATGGACGTAGTCACTACCACCGGTTGGTTTGAAGCCCCCGCGCATCCCGCTGAAGACCCGTGGATCTGGCACCCGGACTGGCAATGGCAATCCTATGTGCCGCCCCCCGGCGCGGCCGCCAGTCAGCCAGCCGGAAGTGCACCAGGGACGGGAGCCGGCGGCAGCTCGGGCGCCGGACTGCCGATTCTCGTGGCCGACGTGAACGGCGATGGCTTGAACGACGTGATCATAGGCTCCGACCACGGCTACGGACTGGCGTGGCTCGAACAGAAGATGGTGGACGGCAAGCGTACCTTCGTGAAGCACTGGATTGAAACCGAGTATCCCACCATCCACACCATGGTCCTGGCCGATCTGTACGGCGACGGCAAGCTCGAACTGATCGCCGGCAAACAGATGTTCGCGCATAACGGCGGCGATGCCGGGTCGTACGACCCGCAGTTCATCTTCTATTACACCTTCAATGGCGGCAATGTCCAGCGCCACATCGTCACGTACAGTCCCGTCGCCCAGTACTTTCCACCTTATGACGACCCCCTGAATTCCAGGCAACCGGCGCCCACCAACGTGATTGGGCTGGGCATGAAGGTCAACGCCGCGGACATGGATGGCGACGGCAAGGTCGATATCATTGTCGCCTGTAAGACCGGCCTGTACATTCTCTACAATAAAGGCGCCGTCACTCACCGGAGCGGGGCCACGTCGAACAGTTACCTGCCGTCACGGGAGAGCTACCCGGGAAACGTCATGTGGGAAACCGGCGGAAGGCCTGGAGCGCCGGTCCAGACGCCGCCTCCGGGACAAAAGAAGCAGTAGCCGGGCTATGCGGCGGCACGAGCGGGATCGGGAGCTAACCACGCCTGCTTGATCTCGGGGCTGCCCGCCCCCGCCAGGCGCACCATCTGGTCGGCGGCGGCCCGTGACGCTTCCCCACGCCTGCTGGAAGTTCGCCGCCGCCTCATCTCGTGAAAGTCGCCAGCGCTACGCCGACGATCATCACCAGAACTCCGGCGACCTTGGTCAACGTGATGGGCTGAACCGGCGAGCCGAGCCAGCCGTAGTGGGACAGCAGCAGCCCGCCCATCACCTGTCCGGCCAGCAGCGTGATCATGACCGGTCCCGCACCGACTTGCGGCAGAAGCCACGCAATCGCGAATACCAGCGACGCGCCGAGAGCGCCGGCGACCAGCAACGCGGGATGCACCTGTTTGAGAGGACTCAGCGCGCCGGCGCGCCAGCCGGTCAACCCGATCGCCACCGCCCACACTGCGCCGATGCACCAGAACAGCGCGTTGGCCACGCGGGCGTTATTCATCACGCTGCCCACCTTCCCATTCATCGCCAGGTGGACGGCGAGAACGATTCCCAAAAACATTGTGAAGACGTAGAGCGGCAGTCTCAACTTCTTCTCCTGTCCTTCGCGCAAGCGCGCGCGCCGGTGACGCGGAACCGGCGAGCTAGGCCGCCCCCACGGGCCAGCCTGTCGCCGCATCGTATCCCAGCGCACCGGAGCCTGTCAACCACGGAATTGCCGCGCCGATTATCCGGCGCCGATGAAACCGGGATAGAGAGTCATGCCGCCGTCGATGTAAATGGTGACGCCGTTCACGTAGTCGGATTCGTCCGACGCCAGCCATACCGCGGCACGGGCAACGTCCTCCGGTTCGCCGATGCGCTTGGCGGGGATGAGCTTGAGCAACACGCGCTCGAAGACCTCCGGCGAAGTAAGCTTCTCCACGTTCATGGGCGTCCGGATCGCGCCGGGAGACAGGGCGTTGACGCGGATGCGGAGGTGGGCCACCTCCTGCGCGAGACTCTTCATGAGGAGCATGATGCCGCCCTTCGCCGCGGCGTAGTTGGCGTGCCCTTCCCAGGGGATGATGTCGTGCACCGAGCTCATAAAGATCAGCTTTCCCATCGCGTAGGAAACGGAGCGGTCGATCCCCTGTTTCTTGAAGGCGCGGATAGCCTCGCGCGCGCACAGAAACATGCCGGTCAGGTTGACGTCGATGACCCGCTGCCATTGGGCCAGCGTCATCTCGTCCACCCGTGCATTGAGCTGGATGCCGGAGTTCGGAGCGCAGATGTCGATTCGCCCGAAGGCGTCCGTCATGCGGTGGAACATGGCGCTCACGTCGTCCTCGCTGGCAACATCCGCCTGGAAGACCTCGGCTTTCCGGCCGCATGCTTCGATGGCCTTCGCCGTCTGCCTGGCGCCCTCTTCGTCGGTGTGGTAGTTGACGAGGACGTCGGCTCCGGCCTGCGCGAAACCGATCGCCATGGCTTGGCCGAGCCCTTTGCTGGCCCCGGTTACCAGGGCTTTCTGTCCTTTGAGAACAGGGCGGATCGGACCCGGCGGCGCTTCGTTCGGCGGCTGGTAGTTTGTTTCAGGCATAAGCGTAAGAATCCGCGTAAAAGCCCCGACGCTGGTTGGTAGTTACTCCTCTTGCCACCAACCGCACGTCGAAGCGCCCCGCGTTCAGGAGCGCTGCCACGGGTGCGAGTAATCGGATTCGCCGGTGAGGATCAAAACCCGGAATTTGGCCGCGGAGGTCGCTCCGGAGCCCGTTGCCGAAAGGGCCAGACAACTCAGGACCAGGGTTCTCACGATCGACTCCAGAATATAATCTACTCCGGGCCGGCGAGCGTGTCAACGAAAACGAAAACGGGCCCCCGAACCGCCTCCGCGATAGCTACCGATATTTACTCTTAACGCTGTCCAGGGCCGGCCCGCAGTTCATGCTTGAGCCGTTTTTTCGAGTGCCAATGGATCCGGCCGAGTACCTCAGTGCCTTTCCCCAAAGCCGTAGGCCGGGAAACCGCCGTTCAACGGATCGGCGACGTTGGTGCTGGCGCGTGCTATCAATAAAAGGAAAAGGCCGGAGGCCGTTCGGCGGGCAGGCGACCGGTTTACCCCCTATCGGGCGGAAGGGGTCTGAGGTAGTCGAGTCCTTCTGCCCGATCTTCCCGTAGCGCAATGGCGGCCACCTCTGAGTGGTTGAGGTGAGTTCGGTATATCCTCAACTCGTCCATCTTGCTGAAGCCGCCCTGGGGCATTCTACTCAGGGGTGAGCGGGTCGCGATTCAGCTAGTGAAAGATACCCCGCCCCTGCGTCGAGAGATCTATCTGACGGCTTGCGAAATGCAGTTTATGCACGGCCAATCACATAGTGCCGTGCATTGGACGCTGGATACCCTGCGCCGTCTGCCACTACCTTCTGGTGGGAGTTTTCTGGAAACGTTTCGGCACCCCAGTCACCGACGCCGAATCGGGAACTGAACACGAATTTAGAGTCGCCTACGAGGAATGGATCAATAGAGGAAAGCCTCAGATCATGGTCTATTTCAACACGCGACCCTACACGCCGACTTCCAGGAACGACACCGAACAATGGGGACGAGTGCTCCAGTTTCGCGCTGACTTCCCCAGCGAAGGTTTGTGGTGGGCTTATAACGGTCCCAGGCAGTTTGAACGGCTGTTTCGCCATCATTTGACCTTGCTCCTACGAAGACGAGCAGCGAACGGTAAGGCGAACAATGAACGGCCGTCCGCGGCTTCAGGGAAACTCGAGAACGGCGCTGCTTTGACGAGTATGTCGGTTGTGAGTCCAATAGTGCGGCAAGTGCTCGAGGTCGTGCTGAGGTCAGGGCTTAACCGTGCCGCGGGCGCCAGGGGCTGTCGCGAGTTGTATGCACTCTACAAGGCGATTGGCCGGTTGGCGGACTGTTCAGACAGCTTCATCGCGCTACTCGAACAACCGGACGGTCAGGTGCGAATCGGTTCATTGGTGGATCGCTGCGAAAAGCTAGCCGCCAGTTTCGGTGAGTTCGCGGAGGCCTCCGATGCTTGCCGATCGGAGGCGGAAGAAAGACGTAACCGCGATTGCGTTGCGTGAGCGCGATGGGGTTGACGCGGCCGTGCAGGACGCTCGCGAACGCATCAAGACGATGCGAGAGCTGAACGCCCGTCTGGCGGAGTTCATTCGCCAGAACTGCGATTTCAGTGACTTATTCTGAGACTTGGACGATACGGTGGTCCACTACTCGGACGAAGCTGAAGCTGACCCGACCTGCCGGCTTATCAGTTGTGGACAGTTGACGCGCGTACCAAGTTGACGCAAAACGCCTGTTGCGTCGAAGTACCGCATTGCTGCCTCGGCATGTGTAGTCGCCCACCCGGAGAAAGCCGCGTTCACAGGATTTCTACCCGCCCGAACACTTAGCCAGGGTGGCGAGGAACACTCAAGCCATGGATGTGCCCCGGCAGGCAGAGCGCTACCGATATCACGCCATAACGCTCGCCGATGCCATTGCCGGTTTGACAACGGCCAAGTGGATTCTCGAAGCCTGCCACGCGCTTTGTGTTGCGCGCGTCCCGCACATCAACGCAGCAGGTTGGTCCTGGCGAGATCGATGATTTCGTTGCCGCGGCCGTCGAGAACGGCTTTGATCATAAACAGGCTGAAGCCTTTGACCTGATCGACGCTAATTGTCGGCGGCATGGAAAGTTCCTGGCGGCTGACGATGGCTTCAATCAGAGCCGGCCCGTCATGACTAAGCGCCTGCTCGATCATCGGTCTGACCTGATCCGGCATTTCGGCGCGGAGCCCAAGAATGCCAGCAGCCTCTGCCATTTTTGCGAAATCTGGGTTATGCAAGTCGGTTCCAAAATCGAGGATGCCGGCGGCCTTCATTTCTAATTCCACGAAGGCCAGCGAGCTGTTGTCAAAGACGATCGTCTTGACCGGCAACCGCAACTGGCGAAGGGAGAGCAGATCGCCCATGAGCATCGCGAGTCCACCGTCTCCGGACAAAGAAATCACTTGACGGCCGGGATGACTGACCTGCGCTCCAACCGCCTGCGGGAGCGCGTTCGCCATGGAGCCGTGCGTGAAGGAGCCGAGCAGTCTGCGCTTGCCATTCATGTGAAGATAGCGCGCGGCCCAGATCGTCGGCGTACCCACGTCGCAAGTGAACACGGCATCTTCCGCCGCAAGCTCATCCAGCATCCTTGCGACGTACTGGGGATGGAGCGGTCTCTGTCCGGGTTCGCCCGTCGCCAAATCGTCCAGGCCCTTGCGGGCTTCGGTATAGTGCCTGAGCGAAGTGCTTAAGTGCGCCTCATCGGACCTGGAGCGAAGCCGGGGGCCGAGCGCGGCCAGCGTGGATCTCACATCGCCGACCAGGCCTAGGTCCACCTTGGTGCGGCGGCCAATCTGCTCGCCCCGAATGTCAATCTGGACGATGGCCGCGTTGGCTGGGTAAAACTGCCGATATGGGAAGTCTGTTCCGAGCATGAGGAGAGTGTCGCAATTCATCATCGCGTGATAGCCGGAGGAAAAGCCCAGCAGCCCTGTCATACCCACACTGAAAGGGTTGTCACACTCGACGAACTCCTTGCCGCGCAAGGCATGCACGATCGGGGCTTTGAGCTTTCCGGCGAGCCCGATCAACTCTGCGTGGGCGCCCGCGCAGCCGGCTCCTGCAAGAATCGTCGTCTTCTTCGACGCATTCAGAATGTTCGCCAGTGCCGCGAGTTCTTCATCGGAAGGACACACGGTTGGTTTCGGTTCGTGAAAAGCCGGACGCGGCGCTGATTCGACGGCGTCTCGCAGGGCGATGTCGCCTGGAATGACGACGACGGCGACGCCACGCCGCGAGACGGCGGTCCGCATGGCAATTTCAAGCACACGGGGCATCTGCTCGGGCTGGGAGACCAGTTCGCAATAGTGGCTGCATTGCGCGAAGAGATGTTCCGGGCGGGTCTCCTGAAAATATCCGCTGCCAATTTCGTCGCTTGGAATCTGCGCCGCGATGGCGAGGACCGGGACACGGCTCCGGTGGCAGTCGTAGAGTCCGTTGATCAGGTGCAAATTTCCAGGGCCGCAGCTCCCCGCGCAAACCGTCAACCCCCCGGTAAGATGGGCCTCTGCCCCAGCGGCAAACGCGGCCGTCTCTTCATGTCGAACATGAATCCATTGCAGTTGCCCGGTCGCTCGAATCGAATCGGTGATGCCGTTGAGCGAGTCGCCGGAGACACCGTAGATGCGCCGGACTCCCGCTTCCGCGAGAACATCCACGAACAGGTCCGCTACCTTTTTCTTCGCCATGACGCCGTCCTCTGGGTGAGATTCGAGGAAAGATCCACTTGACTCGATGGTGTGGCGTCCCTCTCGGGCCAGACCACCGCCAACAACAGCGCGACACCAATTCCGACGGACACTTCCGCAAACCGATGAAATGCGATTAGCCATGCAGGGGCCGACCGCGGTGTCAACACCACAATCGCCAGCGTAACCCCGCCGAACCGGTATGCGGTTGGGCCGGAGCAGGTGAGCGCGCACAGCAGCCCCAGCACGAACACGCAAACGCCGAACACAAGAACGTTCGCTCCAAAATAACCCGCCACGGCCCCGCCAACGATCGCTCCCAGCACCGTCCCGATGAAACGCTGCGACGAGACAGCGAACGCCGCGCCCAGTGACGACTGCGTGATCACCAGAGTTGTGATCGGCGCCCAGTAGGTTTCCGGCAGCCCGAACAGCCGCGCTACCAGCAGCGAAACCACAGCCGCCACGGCCGTCCGCACAGAATGCACCAGCACGGGCGGAGCAGTCCGCTTGACTCTATCGCTCGCCATTTTCTCGCACCGACACTCCAACCGCAATGAACTGAGGTTTTCATTATACTTGCCCTCCGGCAGCTCGATTGCTGGCGTATGCTGCCAGCGCCAGCCGCTCCCGCCTGGGCTGCGGGGAAGTAGCTACCGATAATGGTAGTTAACGGGTCTTGACATAGATTCCCACAAGATCACGGTGGACGCCAGCCAAGCGTAGTCGGTCGGCATGTGGCAGCCTGGCATGATGTGGGATTTCCACCGCGCGCTGGAGACCGCCCGGGAACTCAGCTTGTCACCGGTTTTCGTACCACTTCAGGTTGGCGGTGGAGCCTATACAGGCGAGGTCGGGGCGGTGGTCGCCGTTTAGATCGGCCACCACGCAGGTGGCTCCGGACATTCCGCCATTGTCGATGATCCGCCGCGACCAGTGCTGGCCGGCGGGATCATCGGCGTGGTAGAGGTACAGGTTGCGGACCGTGTTGCCCTGGCAACTGGCGACAATTTCATCGCGGCCGTCGCCATCGGCATCGATGATCTGAATGGTGTGGCCATTCACCAGCGAATCGTCGATCACCTGGCGAGTCCATTTCCCGTTTTGGGAGCGGTAAACCACCACCTGGCTGCCGTGAAAGGGCTCGATAGAAACCAGGAAGCGCTCGCTTCCGAGGTGGCCCACGGCGATTTCGCCGGCGCCCGACTTGGGCCAGGGACTGGGATCGCCTCTGGCGAGTTCGGTGCGCGTCCACTCGTTCTTGGCGGTGAACCTGAAGAGCTGGATTCCTTCGAAGCCGGCGGTAAGGATGGCGTCGCGCTTATTGCCATCCCAATCGGTAATCCAGATGCCATGCACCAGGCCGAAGTTTTCAGGCTTGATCTCATGGCGTTTCCATTCGCCGGGGACGTAATAGGCCAGCGGCGTGAGGTCGCGGTAGTCCGGCGGCGCGGCTTTGGCGCCATTGAGCGGCGCAACAATCACGACGGGCTTGCCGCTGCCGTCGATATCGGCGACGCGCACGCGATGCGCAGTGGGGAGGCGATCGACCTCCTGGATGGTCCACAGCTCGCGCGGATCAGTGGTAGGCGTCAGCACGGAGATCACGCCGATGACGTCTTTGGCTTGCATCGCGAAGGCTGTGACGAGAACGATCTGAGTCTGACCGTTGACCTCGACCGCTGCGCAATTGACCACCATGCGCGGCAGATTGCGGGCAATGAGGTGGCGCTCCCAGGTGAGGTTCTCGTACCACGCCAGCTCAGGCGTGTTGAGGCCGACAGCGATGAGGTCGGGCTTGCCGTCATGGTTGAGGTCGGCGGCAGCGACATGGTAACCGCCGGCAATTCCGGTGGCGACGGTGTGTTCCACAAAGTGAATCTGGGCCGCGGCCAGGAGCGGAAATGCAAAACAACCCAGCAGTGTACGGTTCATGGCGAACAAGTATATCGGTATATCGAACAGAAGTGCACCGTCCGAAATCTGATTTAGGATGCAGACGAGTTGGCGTGGGAACTGGTATCCGAACAGGGCGTATCTGTGAGCGTATAATCGCTCCATGAGTCTGAAGAGTGCGGCATTGTTCGCCTTGATTGGGATGGCCTTGCTTACGGTTCTCCTGGCGCTCGGCTTCATCCGTGACGTTTCGAGTTTAATGTCGGGTGCGATTGCTGCGGCCACGGTCTTGGTATCGCTGATTCATTTGCTGGCGAGCCTGAGTCTGGCGGTATTCCTGTACGTGTTCTATAAAGGGCAGGGCTGAAGCCGCGGAGCACGGCACCGTGCTCGGGCTGCGAAGTGAAGGAGGGCCCGAACAATAATTGAGCCCGCCCACGTAATATCCCATGCGACAGCCCGCCTTGATTCGCGAGTCTCGCACCTTCCAAGCGGTGGAAAAGCGGCCGATAATGCAAAATAACGCCGCACTCGCCGGTGCGAGTTCAGTAGGGTTTCCGGCGCGATGCGCGACGAGGATGTTCGGATGCCATCGACCTGATGGCATCATTCGCGGATCTGTGCCGGCCCAGACCAGGCCAGACTGGGTTGTGCCGCTGGCGTGGCCACTGTGAGTACGGCATCCTCAGACGTTCCGGTATGCGCTTCTGCGCTCAAAGGCCGCGGCCCATAGTGGGGGTGCAGCGGGCTGTCCCAGTAGACGATAATTGCTGAGGAGAATCAGCAGGATGACCAGTGCATGGACCCTTTATTCGGACGATCATGGTGCGTGGTCATATACCTACAGCGGCTTCGACGTGAACACCGACGGAGCAGTAGAAATCGCGGTTGAGTTTTTGAATGAATACGTGCGGCGACATCGCGGAACCAAGATTTATACGGACTTTGACGAGCATGTGCCGCGGTTGGATGCCATCCACCCGCTCCGAAAGGTCATGGAAAACAAGGCCCGTCCTGCGAAAGACATCAAAACGTTCTTCCTCTGGTCCAATGCGGTTCAAGGAGCGTCGGAGCACTGGAATTGAAGCCCTGCAAGGCGGCCTTTTGTGGCCCATCTGTCCAGTTGGCCGCGTAGCGGCCCAAACCATCGACACAGTTTGAACTGGCAGCGGCGGCTACCGATATTAGGGGATAACGTTCCGCTTCCTCCTCCGGTTCGAGGACGGCAATGCGCCGATCAGGTCGCGTTGGTCGTGCAGGCAGGGAAAGCGGAACAGGCGAGTAGGCGGCAATCACTGCCGATATCATATCGCTCCGTGCTCGGTGGCAAACCGCGCCCCGTAACAAATCGGCACTATAGCGGGCGGAAGCAGAAGTTTTCAATCTTTCCGTCCGACCCATCATATTCACTCCGTTGAGCCGTTTTCGAATTTCCCGAGGTCGGAATTCATGCGAATTGCCGGTGCCAGGCGCTCAGCCCGCCTCGGCGCTGGCCCGGCGCCTCGAGAACAGCTCGGCAATGAACGGATCGAGGTGGTACTTGCCGCCCTGGTCCGAGATCAGCGCGAGAGTACGAGCCCAGCCGATCATGCGCTGGTGAGGCTTGGTTTCACCTGAATTATGCACGTCGCGTGGCGTGATGACGCTTGGCCAAACGCTGACACCGTTTGGAACCCCTGAGAATCCTGCGTTAAAACAGTAGGTCCGCGAAGTTCTGAGCTTCGCGAGCCGA
>Ga0182030_10011165_pt1 | contig 18141 bp, 19 predicted proteins | sample 812S3MmetaG_FD_121299 | JGI IMG/M metagenome (GOLD analysis project Ga0182030, IMG submission 121299) | Permafrost microbial communities from Stordalen Mire, Sweden - 812S3M metaG (Illumina Assembly) | ecosystem: Environmental > Terrestrial > Soil > Wetlands > Permafrost | place: Sweden...
CTTCGGCCTGTGAAGGCTTCTTTCAGCAGTTGATTGCTCCCCTTCCCCTGGGTTGCGCGGCCACCTCACGGATGCTGCGCAGACCAGGGGATTCGTCATATTCCGAGGAATTATGTTCGCAGGAGCCAGACCGAGCCCGTCACTCTCGTCCAAAGCATCCATGCTGGATCTGGAATTCTCAGAATTGTCCGACGTGGGCCGCGTTCGCGACCACAATGAGGATTATTCCGGCCACTATCTGCCCGCTTCGGAGACCGAAGGCCGCACGCACGGCTGGCTGTTCGCCGTAGCGGACGGCGTAGGCGGCGAAGAGCGCGGCGAAGTCGCCTCGCAGACCGCCATTGAGACGCTCATCGCGGGCTTTCGCGCCGCGCCAAAAGGGGAGGCGCACACCGTACTGATGCCGCGTCTTGTCCAAAAGGTCAACACGAAAGTTTACGAGCTCGGCAGGGCGGCGAGTCCGGGCGGTTCGAGGATGGCGACTACCGTGGTGGCGTGCGCCCTTCGCTACGACCGCGTGGTGGTGGCGCATGTCGGCGATTCGCGCTGTTATCTGATTCGCCATGGTCTGGCGTTGCAGGTCACGCGCGATCACACGGTGGTGGCCGAGCAGGTCAGGCTCGGTCTTCTTTCCGAAGCGGAAGCCGCCCAGGCGCAGACACGGCATCTGCTCAGCCGATCGCTCGGCAACGATCTGTTCGTGAACGTGGAAATCGACGATCGCCAGGTGCAGGTCGACGACGTGCTCCTGCTTTGTTCCGATGGACTGCACGGCCCCGTGCGCGGCTCGGAGATCGGTGAGATCGTGCAGTGGAATCCGGATCTGAACGTAGCTGCGCGCAAGCTCATCGCGCTTGCAAATGAAAGGGACGGCGGAGATAATGTGAGCGTCCAGCTGATTCGGGTGCGGGATGTCGAACGCATGGGAATGTACCGCGGACGGCCGTACAAGCTGCGTTAAAGACTCACATTTGCCCACGACAAGTCAGCCCACTTCATGACCGCACTCAAAGCCGGCGATCTGCTGGATCACTACCGCATCGAAAGCCTCGTGGCCCGCAGCGGCATGGCTTCGATCTTCCGCGCCATCGACACGGACAACAACCGTCAGGTCGCGATCAAAGTGCCGCATCCCGAAATGGAGGCCGACCCGCAGCTGTTCGACCGCTTCAAACGCGAACAGGAGATCGGCCAGAAGCTCGACCATCCCGGCGTCATGAAAGTCTTCAAAGACTCTCGCCACAGCCGGATTTACATGGTGATGGAATGGGTGGAGGGCCAGCTGCTGCGTCAGATTCTGGCGTCCAAGGGCAAGCTGCCGCATGACCGCGCCACGCAACTGGCGGCGCGCATCTGCGATGCGCTTGACTACATCCATTCCAACGGCGTCGTGCATCGCGATCTGAAGCCGGAAAACATCATGGTCGATGGCGATGACAACATCAAGCTGATCGACTTCGGTATCGCGGGCAATGAAGGCTCGCGGCGGCTCACGTTCGCGAACCTGCAGAGCGTCATGGGCACGCCGGATTACATTTCGCCGGAACAGGTGAAGGGAAAACGCGGCGACGGGCGCAGCGACATCTACGCCATGGGCGTGATGCTGTACGAAATGCTCACGGGTAAAGTGCCATTCACGGGCAACAATGCGTTCCTGATCATGAACGACCGGCTGCTGAATAATCCGCCGCCGCCGCGCGAGATTGATCCCAGCATATCGCCGGCGCTGCAGGAAATCATTTACCGCGCCATGGAGCGCGACCCGCGCAATCGCTACGCCACGGCGCGCGAAATGTCCAAGGATCTGGCGCATCAGGATCAGGTGGGCGTTGCCGACCGGCCGGAGCTGACGAACTGGAAGACGCGCAAGTCGGACACGCCGAAACGCATCCTGAATTACGCGCTGCTGGCGCTGGTGCCGGTGGTGATCTTTGCCCTGCTGCTCTGGGTGGCGCGAAAAGCCTAGTTTTTGTGGGGCCAGGCTTTCAGCCTGCCGCCGGGCTTCTGCCCGGCGCGGTGCGTTACGAATTCCCGCGGGAATCCCATTTCTTAATAAAACCGGCGACGACGAAGATTGTCCGTATCGCGAGACGCAGATCGACGGCAGCCGAGCGATCGCGGATCCAGGCACGATCGAGATCGAGCTTGCGGCGCAGGGGGCCGGAGATGTAGGCGGCTTCCGCGCCATGGCGTTCGAGATGCGGTTCGACGTCTTTGCAGTAGGAGAGTGTGCCCGGACTCGTGAGGCCAGGCAGCACGTTGAGGGTCTCGCGGTCGGCGCCGGTATAGTGATGCTCGACGATCCAGGGATCTTCCGGGCGCGGACCCACGAACGCCATTTCCCCGCGCACGATGTTGATCAGCTGGGGCAGTTCATCGAGCCGGAAGCGCCGCAGCCATCGACCAAGCGGGAATATGCGCGGGTCGCCCGGTGCGGCAATCCGGCTGCCCGCCGCAGCAACGTACATGGTGCGGAATTTGTACATGCGGAAACGTGCGCCGCGCAGTCCGGCTCGGTCGGCCATGTAGAGAACAGGGCCGGGGCTTGAAATGCGAATTGCAAGCGCGATGGCGGCAAGCAGAGGCGACAACACCACAAGCGCGGACCCTGCGATGAGGGCCTCGATTCTATACCGGAATGGCCACATTTCTGGTTTCCCGCACGATCGCACTCACCGCCTCGATGACATCGTCAACATCGCCTTCGGTCATTGTCGGATAAATCGGCAGTGACACCAGCCGCTGATATTCGCGCCATGCGACGGGGAAATCGCCCGGCTGCGATCCGTGGGCATCCCTCCACCACGGGTGCAGATGGACCGGTATGAAATGCACCGATGCGGCGATGTTGCGGCGGCGCAGCCCGGCGATAAACTCATCGCGCCCAATACTCAACGCCGCCAGGTTGAGACGCAGCGCATAGATATGCCAGGCATGCACAATTTCGGCGCGGCAGGCAGGGATATCCAGTTCCTCGAGCCGGGCGAAAGCTTCGTTGTATCGCGCGGCGATTCCGGCGCGCCGATCGGCGAATCCGGCGAGCTTCGGCAACTGCGCAAGGCCGATGGCCGCCTGGATATCTGACATGTTGTACTTGAATCCCGGCCGGATGACTTCGTAAGACCAGGGCGCGGATCTGCTGTCGCGGGAGCGCGCGTCCTCCGCGATTCCGTGCAAACTCCACAGGCGGGCTTCTGCGATCAAATCCGGCGGCCCGGTCAGCATGCCGCCTTCGCCTGTGGTGAGGTTTTTGGTGGCGTAAAACGAGAACGCCGTCAGAACCGGGATGCCGGTTTCACCCGCGGCCCCGATTGGCATCCCGCGATAGCCGCACGGCAAAGCATGCGCGGCATCTTCCACCAGCGCGCAGCCGTGACGCCTCGCGAGGTCAATCAGACTGGCGCGATCGCACGGATGGCCATAAATATGGACCGGCATGATCGCCGCCAGCCGTTCGCCGGAACGCAGTGAACGGGCCGCGCGGTCCACCTCGGCCGGGTCGATTGTGAGTGTTTCCGGATCGACGTCGACAAGCACCGCGCGCGCGCCTGTCTGTTCGATCGCCTGCACGCCGGAGCAGAAGTTCATGGCGGGCGCGATCACGACATCTCCCTGCCCGGCGCCCAGCGCCACCAGCGCCAGATGCAGCGCGGCGGTACCGGAATTGACCGCCAGCGCCGCCGCCGCGCCGGTCAGTTCGGCAAAGCGCTCTTCGAAAAGATGTGTGCGCGGCCCTGTCGTGATCCAGCCGGAACGCAGTGCGGCCGAAACCTCGGCGATTTCTTCTTCGCCGATGGCGGGGGGAGCAAATGGCAGCAGCGAATCACGCATGCGGGCTTTCGTTCTGATTGTACGGGACTGAGATGCGGTGGTAACGTTATCGATGAGGCGGAATCATGTCGACGCAGCCGAAGACATTCCTCAGCGAGGCGCAATACCTCGAAATCGAGCGTCAGGCTGAATACAAGAGCGAGTACCTGAACGGCGAGATGTTCGCGATGTCCGGGGCTCGCGCAGCGCACAACCTCTTGGTTGCCAACCTGATCATCGAACTCGGACAGCAGCTGCGACCGCGCCGCTGCCCCGTTTTTCCCAGCGACTTGAGGGTTCGGGTGAAACCGGGCGGTCTGTATACCTATCCGGACGTGATCGCTCTTTGCGGGGAACCTCGCTTCCTCGATGAACAGCAGGACACACTGCTGAACCCACAGTTAATCGTCGAAGTGCTCTCGCCGTCGACGGAGGCGTACGACCGCGGTCGCAAGTTCGAGTTGTATCAGGCTCTCGAATCCCTCCGCGAATACGTGCTCGTGGCGTCAGACCGGATTCATGTCGACTTATACGTGCGGCAGACGGATGGCCGCTGGATGCTGACCTCCGCCGACAGAACAGAAGATTCTCTGACGCTGGAATCGGTGAACGCGCAGTTGAAGCTCAACGGTTTGTACCAGAATATCGATTTGGCGGGCTGACGGTCGTCGCAAGCTAAAATGGGAGCTTACCGTTCCCCGATGAGCGAGACGCACGAGAAGGTTGTTGCGATCTACCCCGGATCGTTCGATCCGATTACCAGCGGCCATCTCGACGTGATCGAGCGCGGCTCGCGGCTGTGCGACCGCCTGATTGTTTCGATTCTGCGCAATGAAGCCAAGTCGCCTCTGTTCAGTGTGGAGGAACGCATGAAGATGCTGACCGACGTTACCACCCGCTGCTCCAATGTCGAAGTCGACTGCTTTGACGGGCTGCTCGCCGACTACGCGGTGAAGCGCGGCGCGCGCGTCATCATCCGCGGCATCCGCGCGATTTCGGATTACGAATATGAATTGCAGATGGCCCTCATGAATCGCCGTCTGCAGCCACAGGTTGAAACCATCTTCCTTCTCGCGGGAGAACAGTACTCCTTCATCAGTTCGAAGCTGGTGAAGGAGGTCATCAGCCTCGGCGGCAACATCGCAGGACTTGTTCCTCCCATCGTCGAGAAGCGCCTGCGCGAACGTTTGAAGGAAGTGGATTAAGCGTACAGGCCAGACCACAGGCGAAGATGTAATGGTCAATCTTATCCAGGATAAAGTGAGCCACCTGGCTGCGTCTGTGGTCCGTCCGTTGTGCGCGTATATAGGAAGCGAAATGACACCAACAATGAAAGCAGTAATCGCGGACCGCATCTCGTCCATCAGTGTTTCCTCCACTATGAAGGTCATGGCTGACGCTGACAAGCTGAAGCGTGAGGGAATCGACGTTGTCGATTTCAGTGCCGGGGAGCCTGATTTTCCGACGCCCGATAACATCAAGCTGGCAGGCATTCAGGCCATCATCAATAACTTCTCCAAGTACACGCCCGTCGGCGGCACGGTAGAGCTGAAACAGGCCGCGATCGACCGGCACAAGGCCGAGTACGGTACCGATTACAAGCTGTCCGAGTGCATCATCACGGTAGGCGGCAAGCACGTGCTGTTCAATTACACGCAGGCGCTGGTGAATCCGGGCGATGAGGTCATCATCCCGGTGCCGTACTGGGTGACCTACAAAGACATCGTGAATTACGCGGGCGGCAAGTGCGTGTTCGTCGAAACGGACGAACAGGAAGGCTTCCGTCTGACCGCCGCGATGATCGAGCGGCACATCACCCCGCGCACGAAGATCGTGATCATCAATTCGCCGTCGAACCCGGCAGGCGCGGTGCTCGAGAATTCCGAGTTCGAGAAGCTTTATCACATCACGTCGAAGGAAGGCATTTTCATCCTGACCGACGAATGCTATTCGCACTTCCTCTACGACAGCAAGCCGTATTCTGTCGCCTCGATCAAAGGTTCGAAGCCGACTGTGCTCGTCGCCGGTACCGCGTCGAAGACTTACGCGATGACCGGATACCGCATCGGCTACGGTCTGGCTCCGGAGCCGATCATCGGCGCCATGAACAAGCTCCAAAGCCACTCGACTTCGAACCCGACGTCGGTCGCGCAGAAAGCGGTTGTGGAAGCGCTGAGCGGCAGTCAGGATTCGGTGCCCCGCATGCTGGCCGAGTACCGCCGCCGCCGCGATTTTGTGGTGCCGCGCCTGCGGCAGATTCCCGGCGTCAGTTGTTCCATGCCCGCCGGCGCATTCTATGCGTATCCGAACGTGCGCGGCGCGATGCAGCGCGCGGGGATCAAGACGCCCCTCGAATTCGCCGATCGGCTGCTCAAAGAAGCGAACGTCGCGGTCGTGCCCGGCGAAGCGTTCGGGACCAACGATCACGTCCGCATGTCCTATGCGACTTCGATGAAGGAACTGGAGCGCGGCCTCGATCGAATCCACAAGTTCGTGGAATCGCTCGGTTGAGCGGTTTAGATTGAGCACACACCCTATGCGTCTGGCCTCCACCGTCTCCGAGAAAGTGTGGGGCTCGCCGGATACAGCGCCGTGGTATCAGAATCCGGACCGCCGGAAAATCGGGGAAATCTGGTTTCCCGCCTCGGACGCGGTGGGTATCCTGGTAAAGTTCCTGTTTACCGCCGAGAGTCTTTCGGTGCAGGTTCATCCTGGCGACGAATATGCGCGCAGGCATCACGGTTCGTGCGGCAAAACCGAGATCTGGCACATCCTGCGCGCGGAGCCAGACGCGAAAGTCGCAGTCGGCCTGCGCGAAACGGTAACCTCGGAGCGGCTCCGTGACGCCGCTCTCTCGGGCGAAATCATGGAGTTGCTGAACTGGATGCCGGCGCGCGCCGGCGATACTTTTTTTGTTCCCGCGGGCGCGGTGCACGCGATCGGCGCCGGTCTCGCGCTCTGCGAGATCCAGCAGCACTCGGACGTCACCTATCGCCTCTACGACTACGGGCGGCCGCGCGAACTGCACCTCGATCACGCCCTCGCGGTGTCAATTCCAGAGCCGTTCGATGCCCGGACGACGCTGCCTTTCGAGTGCCCTTATTTCCGCGTGGAGCCGCTGACTGTGAACGGCCCGGTGCCGGAAGCATCCCCGGTGCGCAACACGATTTATATCGCGATCGAAGGCGAGGGTTCGATCGCGCATGAGCCCTTCCACGCCGGTCAGGCATGGGAATTTCCCGCGGGCGCTGCGCCGTTCGAAATCGTGAGCCTTGGCGCGCGCTTACTGACCGCGTCCCGCCCGCGCTGACCTTGCGAATCCTGCGCGCACAACTGTCACGTGCCTGGCGGGCGATCTGGGAACCCGCCGCCGTCTTCCTCGGGGTGATCACGGTCTTCTGGAAGATCGCGCTCACGAGGCAGTACACGTTTCTTGCCGCCAGCGATATCGCGTATATGATCGTGCCTCGCCTGGAGGCAATCGTCTACGCGATCCGTCACGGGTCGATCCTGCTGTGGAATCCATATGAGCTGTTCGGGCAGCCGGCGATCGGCCTGGTGCAGCCCGGCGTCACCAGCCCGTTTACTTTCCTGATGGCGCTGGCGCCGATGCCGAACGGGCAGCTCGATCTGCACTACGTCAACCTCTGGTTCGTGCTGATCCACTGCCTGGCGGGAACGTTCGCGTGGAAATTCTTCCGCGAGCTCGGCTGCTCGGCTGGCCCTTCCGTCGTCGCCGGCATTCTTTGCGCCACCGTGGGCTACTACGGTAACACCAACTGGCCGAACAATCTGCAGCCGGCGATCATGGCGCCGCTCGTGTTTCTCTTTCTCCTTCGCTCCCTGCGCGGCCGCGCGCCGCGGAAGAACGCCGCGTGGGCAGGCGTGATGCTGGGGATTTCCTGGCTGTGCGGGCATCATGATCCGCCGGTGATGATGACATACGCCGTTCTGGCAATCGGTTTGATTCTCGGATTCCGTCGAGGGAAGCGGCGCCCGATGCTCGCGCGGATGGCGGTCTTGTTCGCGGCCATGACGCTGGTCGCTGCGTTGCAGATTCTTCCCGCCGTCGAATACGGAAAGCTGGCGACCCGCTGGACAGCTACGGGGCCGAAGACATGGCCCGATAAAGTGCCGTTCAGCGAGCACGCGGGCTTCAGTCTCTCTCCGTCCGAACTGCTCCACATCGTGACGCCGGGCGGAGACATCAACTATTCCGATCCTTTCGTGGGCGTCGTCGGGCTGAGCCTCGCGGCCATTGCGGTGTGGAGCGGCTTTCGGCGCAGAGAAGTGCGTCTGTTCCTGTTTCTCGCGCTGGCATCTCTGCTGTACGCAATGGCTGGCAGCAATGTGCTCTATGGCGTGATGTATGCGCTGCTGCCTCTGGTCGAAAAGGCGAGAGAAACCATTGTCGTGCTGTTTCTGTTTCAGTTCGCGCTCGCCGCCCTGGCCGCCATCGGCCTCGAGACTCTCGTTTCCGCTCCGGACCAGGCGCGCGAACGCCGCGTGGCGAAGACGCTTGTGGGGCTTGCGGGCGCGATCGCGGTTGTCTATTACGTGCTCGACACTTTTCGCCTCGGAGTCGACCAGCGGATCATGATGACGGCCCTGATTTCGCTGCTGCTCGCGGGGATTTACCTCGCTGTCAGCTGCTCGTTGCTGCCCCGCGCGGTGGTTCTGGTCCTGATAGGCGTTCTGATCATGATCGAACAGGGCATGGAACTGACGCGGCCCTGGGCCAGTGTGCGCGATGCCGACCGGATGGCCATGCTGAACGATCTCACCGGCACGCAGGACCTCGCCGACTATCTGCGGCGGCAGCCGGATCCGAAGCGCATTCACAAAGAAGACAAAGATGTGCCCTTCGACTTCGGCGACTGGTACCGCTTCGACAGCGCGTATGCCTACGGGGCCAGCATGCTCACCGAGACCGCGAACCTCGGCTGGTGGAACGAAAGGCTCGGGCATATGTACGGTCTGAACTACACCCTGAGCCGCGCGCAGCCGCGGGGCGGCCTCGAAGACGTGTTCACCGGCAAGACGGGCATCAAAATCTGGCACGATCCCGGGGCCTTCCCCCGTGCGTGGACTGTGCATCAGATCATGGTCCGGCCGGACACGCAAAAAGCTGTTGCGGAGGTAGCCGGGGGGACTTTCGATATGCGTACGATGGCTCTTACCGAGGGTCCGGGGCCGCCTGTCACTGCCTGCGCCGGCGAAGACAGGGTCACCGCCGTCCACGACGGTACGGAATCATTTGAAGCGAAAGCGGAGATGGCCTGTCAGGGGCTGATGGTAGTCAGCGACAACTGGTTTCCCGGCTGGAAGGCTTCGGTCGACGGAAACTCTGTGCCGATCTGGAAGGTCAACACCGCCATCCGCGGTGTGGTCGTGCCCGCGGGCACGCATAAGGTGACGATGACCTACCGGCCGGTGTCTGTCTGGCTGGGCTTTGTGTCTATGCTGATGGGCATTGCCGGGTCCATCGCTCTGCAACGCCGCCGCGAAGAAGACGGTCCCGATTTACTTTAGACGAACTCGTACCCCTTGCGCGACACCCCGGCCGAGATCAACTCCGTCGTGCAGCCATTCATGGCAAAAACGTCTCTCACCAGATCGCACACCGATTCCGCGCCGCGTTCGAAGAACACCAGTACGGCCGGCCCCGCCCCGCTGAGCGTACATCCCAGCAGCCCGGGCTTGCGCAGGCGGAGAATCTCGGACAGCCCGGGAACCAGCTGCGCGCGGAACGGCTGGTGCAGCCGGTCGTCGAGCGCCATCGGGAAAACGGAAGAATCTCCCGCCGCCAGAGCGGCAATCAGAAGAGCGGTACGCTGCACGTTGAACACGACGTCGGCGCGCGAATAGCAGTCGGGCAGCACGGCGCGCGATTCCGTCGTCGGGATGCCGAAGTCGGGAACCACCACCGCGACATCGAACTGCTCGGGCATGTCGAGGCGGATCGCGCGCGTCAACCCGCCGGGCTCGACACCGCTCGCCACGATCGACCCGAGGACACATGCCGCGACGTTGTCGGGATGGCCTTCGAGGCGCGCCGCTTCGTCGAGGATCCGCCCTGGCTTCCAGCGCAGGTCCAGCAGACGCTCGGCGATCAGCACTCCCGCCGTAAGCGCCGCTGCGCTCGACCCCAGCCCTTTGCCGATCGGGATATCGTTATTGATCACCAGATGAATCGGGGGCAGCGGCAGATGACAGCGCGCCGCCACAGCCAAAGCAGTCTTCCAGATAAGATTTTCTTCGGTGGCCGGGATGAGCCTCGCGTCGCGTCCGTTCACCTGGATCGACAGCGAATTAGCGGGTGAGAAACGGCACTCCAGCCAGACCTTGAGAGCTATAGCGAGCGCATCGAATCCCGGCCCGAGATTGGCGCTCGATCCGGGGACACGGACTGTGATTGGGGGCAAGCAGACATTATCTCGTGGCCTTCAGAACTTTTTCAACGAAATAGTCCCCGGAATGCCGTACGATGTCGGGGAGGGTGTTCGGCTTAACAGCCACTTCGATGACTCCGCAGCGTTTTTTGTGTTCGCAGCTGGTCGCATTGACCGATGGTTCGTCCGAAACCGCCGGCGATCGTATCGTGAATCTGGAGGAAATCTGGGTCACTGGCGCGATTCTGGAAAGCGAAACCACGGTGATGCAAGGTGCGTCGGTGGAACTGCGCTGCGGGGCCGCGGTTTTCAGAGCCCGGGTCGTCGAGGTGGAGCCGCACGAATTCGGCTTCCGGGTTGAAGTGGAATTCTCCCCGAAGACACCGTGGCGCCCTGAGGAATTCCAGCCGGATCATCTGCTGGACCCTTCCACCCTGGGGAAAAATCCGGGTGAGCTGCAGAGTTAGTTGCGACCGCCGCTGCCCTTAGGTCCTCAGCGAATTTCCAGAATCTCTTTTTCCTTCGTCCGCGCGGCGGCATCCAGCTTCTGCATGCAGCCATCGGTCAGCTTCTGCATTTCGTCATGGGCGCGGCGATCGTCGTCTTCGGTGATCTTCTTTTCCTTCGCCAGCTTCTTGACGTGATCGTTCGAATCGCGCCGGATATTGCGGATTGCCACGCGATGATCCTCCGCCACGCCGTGCAGCTTCTTGACCAGTTCCTTGCGGCGCTCTTCGTTCAGCGGCGGAATCGGAATGCGTATCATCTTGCCGTCGTTCGCCGGATTGACGCCGAGATCGGCGGCACGGATGGCTTTTTCGATCGGCGCGATCTGGCTTACGTCCCAGGGCGTGATCGTGATCATGCCGGGCTCCGGCACGTGCAGGTTGGCGACCTGGTTCACCGGCGTGGGCGTACCGTAATAGTCCACCCGCACGTTATCCAGCAGGTGTACGGAGGCGCGGCCGGTGCGTATGGTCGCCATGGCGTGCTGCAGATCTTCCAGCGCTTTTTCCATGCGCTGCTTCGCGGCAGTTTCGATTTCTTTGACAGTATTCATGTGGTCAGCTGATGCCTGCAGTTAACTGATCAGTGTGCCGACGGGCTCGCCGGATACCATTCGCATTATATTGCCGCTGGTATTGAGATTGAAAACAAGAATCGGCAGTGAGTTGTCGCGGCACATGGCGATCGAAGTGGAGTCCATTACGCCCAGCCCGCGGGTCAGGACCTCGGTGTAAGAGATGCGCGGGTACATGATGGCGTCCGCATGCTTCATCGGGTCTTTGTCGTAAACGCCGTCCACCTTCGTGGCTTTGGCGATCACTTCGGCTTTGATTTCCAGCGCGCGCAGCGTGGCCGCGGTGTCCGTCGAAAAATAAGGGTTCGACGTACCCGCGGCGAAGATCACAATGCGCTCTTTTTCCAGATGGCGAATGGCCCGGCGGCGGATGTATGGCTCTGCGACCTGATGCATTTCGATCGCGCTCATGACGCGTGTGTGCACGCCGATCTGTTCGAGCGCGTCCTGCACCGCGAGCGAATTGATTACCGTAGCCAGCATGCCCATGTGATCGCCCGTGACGCGATCCATGCTCTGGGCCGCCAGCTTGATGCCGCGGAAAATATTGCCGCCGCCGATCACGACGCCCGTCTGCACGCCCGCCTCGTGAATGGACGCGATCTCGGCCGCGAGTTCACGGACGCGCCCGGGATCGATGCCGAAACCCTGCGGCCCGGCCATCACTTCGCCGCTCAGTTTCAGCAGAATGCGCTCGTATTTCGGCATCACAGTGGCGCAGACTTCAGTCTGTGATCCGCTAGCCCGCGCTTTCGGCGGGAGCTGCGTCTCCGACTTTAAAACGCGCGAACCGCGAGACCGTGATATTTTCGCCCAGCTTGGCGATCTTCGTCTTGATCAGCTGGTCGACCGTAATGGTGTTCTCTTTCACGAACGGCTGCTCGTAGAGGCACACCTCTTCGTAGTACTTCGCCATGCGGCCTTCCACGATCTTGTCCACCATCTTCTCGGGCTTGCCTTCGTTCAGAGCGCGGGCCCGCTGGATGTCTTTCTCTTTGTCGAGCGCGGCCTGATTGACGTCTTCTTTGCGCACGAACTGCGGATCGGCCGCTGCGATGTGCATGGCAAGATCGCGCACCAGCTCCTGAAAATCGTCCGTGCGGGCGACGAAATCGGACTCACAGTTCACTTCGACCAGCACGCCCAGCTGCGCGCCCGCGTGAATGTACGAACCCACCACGCCCTGCTTCGTGCTGCGGGACGCTTTCTTGCCGGCGGACGCAATGCCGCGTTTGCGCAGCACCACTTCAGCCTCCGCGAGATCACCCTTCGCTTCGGTAAGCGCACTCTTGCATTCCATCATGCCAGCTCCGGTACGCTCCCGGAGATCTTTGACCAGACTTGCGGTAATTTCAGCCATTGTTCGTTATTCTCTTAGCCCCTGATGAACAGACGATGAACACCGGATCAACCCCGGCGTGTCCGTCGTCTGTTCAGCGGGGGGCGGTAACTCTAGACCTGACTGGCTTCGGCGGCGGGTTCGCCTTCGCCGGTTTCCGAAGCCGGACCCTTGCGGTTCGCAGCGGGCTGCTCGTCGACGCCCAGCATCAGACTTTCCTGCATGATCTGCTCGGCGTATTTCGGATCGGAGTACTGCGAGAAGTCCTCGCCCAGTTCCTCCGGCGCTTCGTCGTCCTTCACCTTTTCCGTGGTGAAGTCGTGTTCGGTCGCCAGCGCCCTGCCTTCGATGACCGCGTCGGCGATCTTGCTGGTGAACAGACGAATAGCGCGCAGCGCGTCATCGTTGCCCGGAATCACCCAGTCGACTTCGTCCGGATCGCAGTTGGTATCGACAATCGCCACTACCGGGATGCCGAGACGCCGCGCTTCCTTGACCGCAATCGCTTCCTTGTTCGAATCGATCACGAACACCACATCAGGCAGGCCGGGCATGTCCTTGATGCCGGCGAGATTCTGATCCAGATGCTTGCGGTCGCGCTCGAGGCGCACAATTTCCTTCTTCGGTCGCCCGCCGTAAGAACCCTCGGCCGCCATCTGCTCGAGTTCCTTCAGGCGCTTGATCGACTTCTGCACCGTCAGCATATTGGTGAGCAGTCCGCCCAGCCAGCGCTGATTGACGTAGAACATCTGGCAGCGGCCGGCTTCTTCCGCAATCGCTTCCTGTGCCTGGCGCTTGGTGCCGACGAACAGGACGGTCTTGCCCTGCGCGGCCATTTCGACTACATATCGTGCAGCATCCTTGAAAAGCTTCAGGGTTTTCTGCAGGTCGATAATGTAGATCCCGTTACGTTCGCCAAAGATGTACTCTTTCATCTTTGGATTCCAGCGCTTGGTCTGGTGCCCGAAGTGAACGCCGGCTTCGAGCAGTTCTTTCATCGAAATCTGCGGCAATATTTCTCCTTCTTCATAACGACCTGTCACCGATCCGCGCGCGGTCCAAGGCGAGATTTACGCGCGAAACAATGCCAGGCAAGCTGACAGCAAACCGGGGCGCAGAAGTTTTCCACGCCCCGGACCAAATGAAACGAATCCCCTGGGGTTTAACGCCCCCTGAACTTTAACGCTTGGAGAACTGGAACCGCTTCCGAGCGCCCTTCTGGCCATACTTCTTGCGCTCGTGTTCCCTCGGATCGCGGGTCAGCAGACCGGCTTTCTTGAGAGGGCCCCGCAGTTCGGCGTTGAACTCGACCAGCGCCCGCGCAATGCCCAGCTTGATCGCGCCCGCCTGGCCCGCCACGCCGCCCCCGTGAGCGAGGATAAGGATGTCGAAACGATCCGTCATCTCCACCGTCGCAAGAGGCTGCCTCACCGGTACCCGCCCTGCTTCGGTAGGAAAGTAATTCTCCAGCGCACGGCCGTTCACCGTGATCTTGCCCGAGCCGGGCCGCAGGAACACACGGGCCACGCCGCGCTTGCGACGCCCGGTCCCCAGATACTGTTCTATCTTTCGTAATGCCAAAATCGAATGCCTTTCTTAATTCGCGGCAGGCGCCGGTGCGTTGGCCGACCGCTTCACGGTCAGCGCCACCGGTTTCTGCGCGGCATGCGGATGCTTGTCACCCGCGTAAACTTTCAGCTTCCGGTACATCTGCCGGCCCAGCTTCGTCTTCGGCAGCATGCCGTAGATCGCATCTTCGACCATTCTTGCCGGCCGCGTTGCGCGCACCTTTTCCGCACCGGTCTCCACCAGTCCGCCCGGGTAACCCGTGAACCGGCGGTAGACCTTCTGTGCATCCTTGCGGCCGGTCAGCTTCACCTTCGCCGCGTTGACGACAATCACATGATCGCCCGTGTCAAGAAAGGGCGTATAGATCGTCTTGTTCTTGCCCATCAGGAGGCGCGCCGCATGGCTCGCCAGTTTCCCGAGGACAACGTCGTTGGCATCGATTACGTGCCAGTTTCTCTCAATTCCCGGCTTCGACGGGAACACCGTGCTCATGAACACACCACTCCTGCAGGTTTCAAAAAACTGATTATAGCAGGTTACCGAAAGCAACGAACCGGTGTCAAACGGATGAACCTTCAGTTCTGTTTCACCATCGCCATCGCCTGCACCACGTCCGACTTGTGCTGCGGCGCCGCCGAGGCGTGCACATTGATATAGCGGTCGTAATCGAGGTTGAGCTTCGTGATCACCGGCACCAGCGCCCGCACGTGATCGTTCGCCGGTTCGCCCGGGTTCACCGAGAAGTCGCCCTGGAAGATGATCTTCTCTTTCGGGATGTAGGCAATGATCAGCCCGTTCGAATGCGGGGCGGGGAAGATGTGATACAGCTCGACGGTGCGCGTGCCATCGGTGTAGACCTTTTTTTCGTCGACCGCCTCGAACTTCGCCTTCTTCGGGTTCTTCGCCAGCGGGTCGTCCAGCAGCGTGCGCGGCGTGTTCAGCGCCTTGTCCAGAAACGCGACATTGTTCTTCTGGGTGATGATCGTCGCGCCTTCCTCCACCAGCACGGGCAGTCCGCCGGTGTGATCGGAATGCGGGTGCGTATTCATGACGTACCGGATCGGCTTGCCCGGAATCAGCTTCTTCGTTTCGGCCACATACGCTTCCGCGCGCGCGATAGACTGCCCGGCCTCGAGCATCATGATGTAGTCCTTGAACTCGACGATCACGGAATCGTAACTGCCCGCGCCGGTCGTCAGCCGGTAGAGGCCGTCGCCCAGTTTCTCCGACGTAACAGTCATCGGCGGCGGCGCACCACGACCTGCTCCGCCCGGCCCGCCGCCACGTCCCGCGGGTGCCGGCACCAGCGTTGCGACATCCGCCGGATTCGCCTTCGCCTCGGTCACCGTGACTTCGAAAAACGGCCAGCCGCCGCGCGTCTGCACGATCTTCGTCGGAGCCATAGCGCCGCCGAAGTCTTTCCATCCCGAATAAACCGCGAGGATCTGCATATCGCCCATGATGTTTTCGCCGAGCCACGTTTCGACACGGTCGACCATGTTCTTGTCATCGATGTAGCCATTGATCGTGTAGCTCTTGCCCGATACGGCCTTGACCGCCGGACTCCACGTCAGCACGGTGTAGTTCTTCCCGTCGACTTTCTTCTTGCTCACCGTGGCGTTGTTCTCCGCCGCGCCTTTGAGAAAGCCCCACGGCGTGATGTAGAACTCGAGCGAGTTCGCCCACGGCTGCGAGACATCGGCCTGCTGCGCCGTGACCCCCTGGAAGAACGTTCCCGGCGACAGGGCCGTGGATCCGCCCGCGCCGATATTGTTGGTGGCGCCGGTGGCGCGCGATGCGGGCGTGACCAGATCGATCACGCGGACATAGTTATTAATCGGCCGCAGGGGATCGTGCGTGCCGAGGCATGTCATGGAGGTGGAGTTGGCGCCGCACTGCTGGAACGCCACGTCTTTGGCCGATCCGGAATAGGTGATCGACTTCACGTCGCCCAGCGCTTTTTGCGCGTTGGCGATGACCGTCTTTGCATCCTGCGCGAAAGCGCTCCCGGCCAGGAACGCGAACGAAACGGCGACAACAGCAGATTTTCGGAACACGGCTTCTCCTTGTGGTGACCGGTCGGCGACAACAGCAACCGTCCCGAGTATTCTATATCGCCTGCAGGCATTTAGTGGGGCCAGGCTTTTAGCCTGCCGCCGGGTTTCACCCGGCGCGGAGGATTACGAGTTTCGCGGGAATGTCGTTGATCGTCGCGAATGCTTCGCGCACGGCCCGATAAGGCGACCTGGAGATACACTACATCGAAATGGAGAAAGTTTCACCGAGGGTTTTTATCAGTTGGTCGGGAGATAAATCTCGTCGGGTCGCGCTGTCTCTGCGAGATTTCCTCGACAACATTTACGACAGAAAATTGACCTGGATTTCCGAGAGTGACGTCGGCCCGGGAGACCAGTGGTATGCGGAGCTCACCAAAGCCCTTAGAAATACGCACTTCATGATTATGTGCGTGACGAAGCAATCTCTTGGCAGCCCGTGGATATACCATGAGGCCGGAATCGCCAGGATTCTCCAAAAGAACAAGATTTGTCCCTATCTGATCGATCTGCCCACGAGTGCCATTGATGGCGGACCGCTGGCTCATTTTCAGGCTGCGCAGGCGAACCGCGAGCAGACCCGGAAGTTGCTTCTGTCTGTCAATCGGGAGCTGGGCGATGAAAAAATCCCGAATGATCGGCTCGAAACCGGCTTCGACTCATTCTGGGATGCGTTCGAGGCAGTGCTTAACAGCAAACCCTTTGACCCGGCCGGGCCACAGGAATTCTGGTATCCGCACTTCAATAACGGCGCCCGCAATGTCGTGGTGCATAGTGAGCCGGTTTTCTTCAGAGTGTTCGTCAGGGATGGAGATCGCCAGCACCGATTCTTCATTCGGGATGTCGACATCAACGATTCCCGGAATCCGATGTCCGACGATGGAAAGAAAGACCTCGTGGAAAAACTTCCATGGCTAAGAGCGCTTAGCGGTGAGTCCACCATTACTGTGTCGAGGGGTTACATTCCCGGCGGTGAGGTTTTCGCAAAGGATCTGCTGGGCGACTGGTTACGGGGATTTGCTGAAGAACTGGTTCAGCATAATATTATCGGGACCGTTCCAAAGCGCTGCGAACAGATCTCCCACAAGGCCCAGTGGCACGACGGACCCCTTCCCCTCGAGAACGACAACTTGATTCTCTTGGGAAATCTTCGTTCGAATCCACGCTTTCAGGACCTTCTCGATGACAGCTATACAAGCTTCAGATATCGCTTAGAACCCCGTGGAATCAGGATCGCAGGGATCAAACCGATCGAGCGCGACGCATTGTACAAGCATAAATTTCAGCTCAATGACGGCCGTGAGTCGGGAACACAGATTATCGAGGACTGGGACAAAGAATCGATCGTGCTGGTCACCCGCGGCCCGAATTACAATGGCTCCGGGATTGCTACCTTCATACTGGCGAACCAGGGGCGGGGGGTTCAGGCAGTAGTAAAAGACGTTTTAACCAGCGACCGTGGTTGGTCTGGACTCAGGAATAAATTCAAGCCGTTTGGCCTGGTCCATCGTGAATTACCCTTAAATTTCCAAATGCTGTTTCACGTCAAGTTGTCGGCCGGAGAACATGAATCAAGAACACTGGGGTCCACTCCGGTCTTATATGACGGGTTCGATTAGCACTCGCATTCAGCCAGCATTCCGCGGCACGTAGCCCAGCTTTTCGGCGATAGTTTCGACCACCACTTCCAGGGGTTCGTCCGCATCCACGCGGATCGCCTCCCGCGGTTCATCTAAGACACTGAACTGGCTCTCCACCAGGGTGGCCGGCATGAAGTGCTCGGTACGCGACAGCAGGCGCCCACGTGCTGCTTCGGGTGTTATTCGCAGGTACACGAAGATAACCCGGCCGGCCAGCGGCTCGGCAGGCAACAGACGCCGCCGATAGCGCTCCGCA
>Ga0182030_10011166_pt1 | contig 18140 bp, 16 predicted proteins | sample 812S3MmetaG_FD_121299 | JGI IMG/M metagenome (GOLD analysis project Ga0182030, IMG submission 121299) | Permafrost microbial communities from Stordalen Mire, Sweden - 812S3M metaG (Illumina Assembly) | ecosystem: Environmental > Terrestrial > Soil > Wetlands > Permafrost | place: Sweden...
GCAAGGAGTACGACGAGGTTCGACGGCTCGGACCGGCGGCGGCGGGCTTCGGCACGCCGGCGGGACAGGGCGGCGGTGGATTCAACTTCACCGGCGACGTCGGCGACCTGGGCGACATTTTCGGCGGTCTCTTCAGCGGCACGCGGCGAAATCGGGCCCAACGCGGCGCCGATCTGGAGACGGCGCTGCATCTCGGGTTTCGCGACGCGGTGATGGGCGTGACGACGACCGTCAGCCTGCCGAGCAATGACGCGTGCCACACGTGCGGCGGGCGTGGCGCCGCGCCGGGTACGGGCTTCGTTACCTGTGAGCGCTGTCAGGGACGCGGCACGATCAACGACGACCAGGGTCCCTTCGCCATGTCGAGCATCTGCCCGGTGTGTCAGGGACGGGGAGGGCGAATCGAGACGCCGTGCGAGACCTGCCACGGGACCGGCCGTGAGCCGTCGTCTCGACGGGTCAACGTTCGAATTCCCGCGGGGGTCATGGACGGGCAGCGGATTCGCCTCAAGGGCAAGGGCAACCCCGGAAGCCATGGCGGACAACCCGGCGACCTCTTCGTGGACGTGCACGTCAGCCCCGACGCCCGCTTCGGTCGACGCGGGCACCACGTCACCACGACCGTGCACGTGCCCGTGACCCAGGCGATCCTCGGCACGACGGTTGAGGTGCCGACACTCGATGAACCGGTGACCTTGAAGGTACCTGCGGGTACCCAGTCTGCGACCACGATGCGCGTGCGGGGCCGGGGCGTGCCCGCCAGCGGGAGGAATGCGGCCGGCGACCTCCTGGTCACCGTCGACGTCACGATCCCGAAGAAGTTGAGCAAGGAACAGAGGGCGCTGGTCGAGCGACTGGCGACCGCGTTGAATGAAGAGGTTGTCAAATGACCGAACACCAGCACCAGCACGCCGTGTACGTCATCTCGGTCTTCGCCGAGATCGCCGGCGTGCATCCCCAGACGTTACGCAACTACGAACGAAGCGGTCTGCTCAATCCGAAACGCACGAGCGGCGGTTCGCGCCGTTTCTCCGACGCCGACCTGGTCGCCCTGCGGCGCATACAAGAGCTCACCAACGCCGGTGTCAACCTAGAGGGCGTCAAGCGGATCATGGCCCTCGAAGCGGAACTGGCGTCGAGGGAAGAGAGGATCACCGACATCGCCAATGAGGCGAAGTCCAGCGTCGAAGAGACGCACCGCCAGTATCGGCGCGATCTGGTGCCCGTGCAGAACACGATTGCCCTGTTCATCGACGCGCATCGCCGAGCGAGGGGCTAGCCAATGGTCCTTGACCCCAGTCGATGGACGCTCAAGACGCGCGAGGCGTTCCAATCCGCGACGACCCAGGCGGCCGCGGCCGGCAACCCCTACGTCACGCCGGCGCATCTCCTGCTTGCGCTCTTGAACCAGGCCGACGGCGTGGCGCGTCCGCTGCTGGTCGCGGCTCACGTCGATCCCACGTCCACCGTGTCGGTGCTGAGCGAGAAGGTGGCGAGCGAGCCGCGCGCGGTGGGCGGCACCCAGCCTGGCCTGTCGAACGAGGCGCGCAAGGGTCTCGAGGAGGCCGACGAACTGCGCAGCGACTTGGGCGACGAGTACCTCTCGGTCGATCACATCGTCGTCGCGTGGGCCGACCTGCTCGGCACGACGCGCGAGGCACTGCTGCAGGCCCTGCGCAGCATCAGGGGCTCGGCGCGCATCACGACGGAGAATCCCGAGGAGACCTTCCAATCGCTCGAGAAGTACGGGCGGGACCTCACCGCCCTCGCGCGCGCCGGTAAGCTCGATCCCGTGATCGGGCGCGACGACGAGATCCGTCGTGTCGTGCAAGTGCTCTCGCGGCGCACCAAGAACAACCCCGTGCTCATCGGCGAACCGGGTGTCGGCAAGACCGCGATCGTCGAGGGTCTGGCGCTTCGCATCGTCGAGGGCGACGTGCCCGAGTCGCTGCGCGATCGGCGAATCATCGCCCTCGACCTCGCGTCGATGGTCGCGGGGGCCAAGTACCGCGGAGAGTTCGAAGAGCGCCTCAAGGCGGTCCTGAAGGAGATCCAAGACGCGCAGGGCGACGTGATCACCTTCATCGATGAGCTGCACACCATCGTCGGCGCGGGCAGTGCCGAGGGTTCGATGGACGCGGGCAACATGATCAAGCCACTGCTCGCCCGAGGTGAGTTGCGCCTCATCGGCGCGACGACGCTCGACGAGTACCGCCAGTACATCGAGAAGGACGCCGCGCTCGAGCGGCGCTTCGCGCAGGTCTTCGTCGGAGAGCCGACGGTCGAGGACACCGTGGCGATCCTGCGCGGGCTCAAGGAACGTTACGAGGTCCACCACGGCGTACGCATCCAGGACGCCGCGCTGGTGGCGGCCGCGCGTCTGTCGAAGCGCTACGTGGCGAACCGATTCCTGCCGGACAAGGCCATCGACCTGATGGACGAGGCGGCGTCGAAGCTTCGTATCGAGATCGACTCGATGCCCACTGAGCTCGACGTGGTGGTGCGCCGGATACGCCAGCTCGAGATCGAGCGGGTGTCCCTGGAGAACGAGTCCGACCGGGAGTCGCTGGAACGGCGTGGCGGCCTGGACGAGGAGCTGGCCGACCTGGGCGAGGTCCGCGACGGCCTGGCTGCGCGTTGGCAGAGCGAGAAGCACGCCATCGAGAAGATCCGCGTCGCCAAGCAGGAGCTCGAGGATCGACGCACCGAGTCCGAGCGTCTCGAGAGGAGCGGCGAGCTCAACGGAGCGGCCGCGCTTCGCTACGGCACGATTCCTGAACTCGAGCGAACGATCGACGACTGCACCCACGAGCTGGGCAAGCTCCAGGTCCAGGGGGCGCTTCTGAAGGAGGAGGTCGACGCGCAGGACATCGCCGAGGTGATCAGCCGATGGACCGGCGTGCCCGTGTCGCGGCTGCTCGAAGGCGAGGTCGAGAAGCTGGTGCACATGGAGTCGCTGTTGCACACGCGCGTGGTGGGCCAGGACGCCGCCGTGAGCGCGGTCGCCAACGCCATACGCCGCTCCCGGGCCGGGCTCTCCGATCCGAACCGTCCCATCGGGTCGTTCCTCTTCCTGGGGCCCACCGGCGTCGGCAAGACCGAGCTGGCTCGAGCACTCGCCGAATTCCTGTTCGACGACGACAAGGCGATGGTGCGCCTGGACATGAGCGAGTACATGGAGAAGCACGCGGTCAGCCGGCTCATCGGCGCGCCGCCGGGCTACGTGGGCTACGAAGAAGGCGGCCAGCTCACCGAGACCGTGCGTCGTCGCCCCTACGCCGTGGTGCTGCTCGACGAGATCGAGAAGGCGCATCCGGACGTCTTCAACGTCCTGCTGCAGCTGCTCGACGACGGTCGACTCACGGACGGCCAGGGCCGCACGGTCGACTTCACGAACGTCGTGCTCATCATGACGAGCAACCTCGCGGGCGACCCGTCGGGATTCTTCCGCCCCGAGTTCGTGAACCGGATCGACGACATCATTCGTTTCCGCTCGCTCAATGAAGAGGACCTGGCGGTCATCGTCGAGATCCAGCTGGGTCGGCTCCGAAACCGATTGGCCGAACGCCGCCTCACGCTCGAGGTCACGGCCAGCGCGTCGACGCAGCTGGCGCGCGAGGGCTTCGACCCCGACTTCGGAGCGCGCCCGCTCAAGCGGATCATTCAGCGCCGGCTCGAGGACCCGTTGGCGCTCGCGGTGCTCGAGGGCGTCTACCACGAAGGCGACACGATCGTCGTCGACACCCTCGATGGAGCCATCACCTTCCGCTAGTTCGGCGTCGGGCGTTATTTGGTTGGGTTAGACTTGACGTGCAACGAGGCCAACTCGAGGGAGTCCAGTGCCCGCAACCGTCGTAGTCGGAACCCAGTGGGGTGACGAAGGCAAAGGTAAATTGACCGATCTCCTGGCTCGCGACATGGATATGGTCGTTCGCTACCAGGGCGGTCACAACGCCGGGCACCGGATCGTCGTCGAGGGCGAGGCGTTCGCCCTCCAGCTCGTGCCCTCAGGCGTGCTCTACGCGCACATCACGCCCGTCATCGGTAATGGCGTCGTCGTCGACCCGGCGGTGCTACTGGCCGAACTCGAAACCCTGAAGGCCAAGGGCATCGACGTGTCTCGCCTGGTCGTGTCGGGCAACGCGCACCTGATCATGCCTTACCACCAGGAACTCGACCGGCTCACGGAACGCTTCCTCGGCAAGAACGCGCTCGGCACGACGAAGCGAGGCATCGGTCCCGCGTACGCGGACAAGTCGTCGCGAGTGGGGCTGAGGGTGCAGGACCTGCTCGACCCGAAGATCTTTCGCGAGAAGCTTGACGTCGTGCTGCGCGAGAAGAACCTCGTGCTGACCAAGATCTACAATCGCCCCGCGATGAACGCGAGCGACATCTGCGCGAAGTACTTGGATGAGATGGCGCCCAAGATCGCTCCGATGATCGACGACACCGTGGGCATCGTGCACAGCGCCCTGCGCAGCGGTCGGCGCATCCTGCTCGAGGGGGCCCAAGCGACGTTCCTCGACCTCGATCACGGGACCTACCCGTTCGTGACCTCCTCGAATCCGGTGGCGGGGGGAGCCTGCACCGGCTCGGGCCTCGGGCCCCGCGATCTCACGAGCATCGTTGGCATCGCCAAGGCGTACGTCACCAGGGTCGGTGCCGGTCCCTTCCCGACGGAGGTGGATGGCGACATGGCCGAGCTGCTGGTTGATCGTGGTCACGAGTACGGCACCAACACGGGTCGGCGCAGGCGAGTCGGCTGGTTCGATGCGGTCATGGCCCGCCAGGCGGCACGGCTCAACTCGCTCACCGAGATCGCCCTCACCAAGCTCGACGTGCTGGACACGTTCGCCGAGATCAAGGTCTGCGTGGCCTACGAGGCCGGCGGCGTGCGCTACGACTTCCCGCCCTACCACCAGTCGGTGCTGCACGAGGTGACTCCCGTCTACGAGGTGCTGCCGGGTTGGCAGAGCGACCTCACGTCCTTCACCAAGTACGAACAGCTGCCCGAGCCCGCGAAGGACTACGTGAAGTTCTTGGAGCACACGACGGGCGTGCGCATCTCCGTCGTGGGGGTGGGACCGGGCCGAGAGCAATTCGTCCGACCCTCGTGAACTCCTGCGTCGTCGTCGGTTCGGGCGCGCGCGAACACGCCCTGGCGTGGGCGCTGTCCAAGAGCTCGCAGGTCACCGTCACGCCGGGGAACCCGGGGATCGCGGCGCACGGGATCACCTGCGTCGAGACGCCCGCCACGGATCTGGTGGCCGACCTTTTCGTCGTCGGACCCGAGCAGCCGCTCGTCGACGGCCTCGCCGATCGGCTCCGCGCCCAGGGAAGGGTGGTGGTCGGGCCGGGCGCCGAGGGAGCGCAGCTCGAAGGCTCCAAGGCCTACATGAAGGAGTTCCTGGCGGCGTGCGCGGTGCCCAGCGCGGCCTTCGGCGTCTTTCACGACGCCGACGAAGCGATCAGGTTCCTGCGCACGATGAAGCCTCCCTTCGTCATCAAGACCGACGGACTGGCCGCTGGCAAGGGTGTGCTCGTCACCGGTGACTTCGACGAGGCCTGTCGCGACGTTCGTGGAAAGCTGAGCGGCGCGGCCTTCGGAGACGCCGGAATGACGATCGTCGTCGAAGAGGGGCTCGACGGGCCGGAGTGCTCGCTGCTCGTGCTCTGCGACGGCACGGACGTGCTCGCCCTGGCGCCGGCTCAGGACTTCAAGCGCGTCAGCGACGGTGACCGGGGCGCGAATACCGGTGGCATGGGCGCGTACGCGCCGATGGGTTCGATGAGCGACGCGCACATTCACGAGGTCATGTCGACGATTCTCACGCCTACGCTCAGGGAACTGCGCAGGCGAGGCATCGACTATCGCGGGGTCCTCTACGCCGGGGTGATGCTCACGTCGAAGGGACCGAAGCTCCTCGAGTACAACGTACGTTTTGGCGACCCCGAGGCGGAGGTCCTTATCCCCCTGTACGGCGACCAACTCTTCGATGTCCTCATGAAGGTCGGTCTCGGCCAGCTCGGTGACACGACCGCCGTCGCGTCCGGTCACGCGGTGACCGTCGTACTCGCGTCGCACGGCTACCCGGCCACCTCGCGACACGGCGACGTCATCCATGGTCTCGGTCCTGACGGGCAACTCGCGACGCCAATGGACGACGTCATCGTCTTTCACGCCGGCACTTCACGCACCAGCGACGGTCGTTTCGTCACCGCCGGCGGACGGGTCCTCGCCGTCACCGCGATGGCCTCGTCGCCCGGCAATGCGCGCCGGCGCGCGTACGAGGCGACGTCGCTCATAACCTTTGAGAGCATGGTCATGCGCACTGACATCGCTCGACGTGCGGTTGAGGAGAGACATGATTCCTAGATATTCCCCCAAGGACGTCGCGGCGCTGTTCAGCGACGAACGCCGCTTCGACACCATGCTCGACGTCGAACTCCTGGCGGCCGAGGGTCTCGCGCAGATCAGCGTCGTGCCCGCCAAGGATGTGGCGGCCCTTCGCCAACGTCGACCCGTCATCGATGCGGGCTTCGTGGCGGAGGTCGAGGAACGCGAACAGGTGACGAACCACGACACCGCGGCGTTCGTCGACGCGGTGCAGGAGCGCATCGGCATGCCCGAAGGCGCGTGGATCCACTACGGCCTCACCTCCTCGGATGTTGTCGACACCGCGCTCTGCGTGATCCTGACGAGTGCGATGGATATCGTCATCGCTGAGGCGACGGCGCTTCGCGATGCCTTGACGCGCCGGGCGGTCGAGTCCATTGACTGGCCCATACTGGGGCGCACGCACGGCATGCACGCCGAGCCAACGACGTACGGCGCGAAATTCTCGCTCTTCGCACTTCAGGTGCAGCGCGACGTCGAGCGGGCCGTTCAGGCGCGCACCGCCATCGCCGTCGGCAAGCTGTCCGGCGCGGTGGGCACGTTCTCTAACATCGATCCGTCCGTCGAAGAGTACGTCTGCTCCCGGCTCGGCCTCGTGGCGGTGCCCTCGACGCAGGTGATCGCCCGCGACCGTCACGCTCAGGTGCTGTACGCCTGCGCCGCGCTAGGTACCTCGATGGAGCAGTTTGCGCTCGAAGTGCGCCACCTGTCGCGAAGCGAGGTGGGCGAAGCGCAGGAGCCGTTCGCGAAGGGTCAGAAGGGCTCGTCGGCGATGCCGCATAAGCGAAACCCCGTCATCTCAGAACGGCTGTGCGGGCTGGCGCGCGTGCTGCGCGGCTACCTGCAGTCCGGTCTCGAGGACGTGGCACTGTGGCACGAGCGCGACATCTCGCACTCGAGCGTCGAGCGCGTGGTGCTGCCCGACGCCCTGCAACTGACGGTCTACATGCTGCGAAAGGCGACGGCGCTCGCCGACGGGTTGGTGCTGCGACCGGACCGGGCGCTCGAGAACCTCACGGTTAATTCGCTGGGGCTCGTCTTCTCCCAGTCCGTGCTGCTCGCCCTGGTGGACTCGGGCATGGCACGCGACGACGCGTACCGCATCGTCCAGGCGGCCGCCCTCAAGGCCGCGGAGGAACGTCGAAACTTCCGAGAAGTCGTCGAGGAGGACGAGGACGTGACGCTGAGCAACGACGCACTGGCGCACGCGTTCGACGCGCAACGACTGTTGGCGCACCGCGGTCGATTCCTCGAGGCGCTGACGTGGCGAACATGAGCGACCTCGCACTCACCCACAGCTACACCGGCAAGGTCCGCGACCTCTACGAATTCGACGACGACCATCTGCTCATGGTGGCTTCGGACCGCCTGAGCGCGTTCGACGTCGTCATGGACGAGCCGATCCCCGAGAAGGGCCGGGTCCTCACGGGCCTCACGAATTATTGGCTGCGAGAGTTCGCCGGGGCGGTGCCCAGCGCGCTGGTCTCGTGCGACCCCCAGGAGATCGACACGTTCGTGCCGGGTTTCGCGCAAGAGAAACAGTGGCACGGGCGCACCATGCTGGTGCGCCGAGCGACGATGCTGCCGCTCGAGTGCATCGTTCGCGGGCGCTTGGCGGGGCAGGCCTACGACGAGTACGCCGCCAACGGCACCGTACATCACATGGCCGCTCCGAGGGGACTGGCGCTCACTGATGCCTTTCCCGTGCCGATCTTCACCCCGTCGACCAAGGCGGCGACCGGCCACGACCTCAACATCGACCTGGCCACCGCGGCGAGCATCGTCGGCGAGGACGCCCTGGCGCAGGCTCAGACGATCTGTCTGGAGCTTTTCACGCTGGCCGCAGCGTCGATGCTGGAGGCCGGTCTCGTGCTGGCCGACACCAAGTTCGAGCTAGGTTTCGTCGACGGTGAATTGGTGGTCTGCGACGAAGTGTTGACACCGGACTCCTCACGAATCTGGCCGGCCGATAAGGTGCGGTCGGGCGAGACCCCTCCGGCCTTCGACAAGCAGCCGTTCCGTGACTGGTTGGCGGCCCAGGCATGGGATCGCACGCCCCCGCCCCCGCCGGTTCCCCCCGAAATCGTCGCGATCACGTCGCAGCGTTACGTCGACGCCTACGAACGGGTGACCGGTCGACCCCTCGCCGACTGGTACGGTGCGTAGACGTGAACTTTCCGGTCATTGTCGACGTTACGCTGCGCGAGGGAATTGCGGACCCCGAGGGAGCCACCATCGAGCGGGCTCTGCCGGCCTTGGGATTCACCGGCGTCACCAATGTTCGCGCCGGCAAGGCCTTCCGCCTCGACGTCGAGGCGGATGACGAAACCGAAGCTCTGGCCAAGGCCACGGCCCTGGCGCAGAGGCTGCTGTCGAATCCCGTGATCGAGAACGCGGTCGCGCGAAGCGGTGCAGGTTGAGATGACCCGAATCGGTGTCGTGATCTTTCCCGGATCGAACTGCGAGTATGACGCCGCCCTGGCGATGACGCAATTGGGCGTCGATGTCGATTTCGTCTGGCACTCGGTCACCGATCTCACGGGTTTTGACGGGCTCATCCTGCCGGGTGGTTTCGCCCACGGCGACTACCTTCGCCCGGGCGCACTCGCGCGCTTCTCGCCGGTCATGGAGGCCGTGGCCCGATTCGCAGCCGACGGAGGGCCGGTGCTCGGCATCTGCAACGGCTTCCAGGTGCTCACCGAGGCGGGACTGCTGCCGGGCGCCTTGCAGAAGAACCGCGGGCTGACGTTCATCAGCGAACCGGTGCGACTCGTCGTCGCCTCCACCAACTCGGTCCTGACTCGTCTCGCGACGACGGGCCAGGAGCTCACTATTCCTATCAATCACTTCTCGGGCGCCTACACCTGCGACGACCGCACCTTCGACGCTCTCGAGGCGAATGACCAGGTCGTGCTGCGCTACAGGGACAACCCCAACGGCTCGCGCGGGGACATTGCCGGGGTCGCCAACGAAGGGCGAAATATCGTGGGGCTCATGCCCCATCCGGAGCGAGCCATGTCCACGCTGCTCGGCAGCGCCGACGGTCAGGTGCTGCTGGAGAGCTTTATCTCAGCGCCGAGCGGCCTGCTACGAGCTGGCGCGGCTAATGCCGCAGCGCTTTAGCGCCTCCGCGGAGACGCCAAGTTCGCGGAACGCGTTGTAGCCGATGCCGTTCCTGCTGGCGTAGGACTTCGCGACCTTGATGAATTCCTTCTCCAGGCTTGTCAGGTCCACCCTCGACGTGAGCCGACCGTGTTCGGCGGCCAGATCGAAGCGCCTTTGAGTGAGTTCCAGCCTCTGGATTGGCGTCGCCACGGCAAGGGCCTTGTCGATTCGGGCAATTTGAATGCTGATCGATTCGGGCGTGCGCTTGCGCCCACGCTTGCCCTTGCCCGCGGCGAGAGCGTCGAGATACTTGCCCACAATACGAGATTCATTTCGACCTTGCGCCAACTTTGCCTTGTGGTCAGCGCTCATGGTCCGTTTGGCCGGCTTTGTTGGTGCGGGCTTTTTCGCTGCGGTTGCCATAAATCTCCAAAATTGGTGGTGAACTATTAAGTATAGTGGAGCGCGAATGTGTTTGCTAATTGATTCAATAGCGAGATCGAAAATGACTAAATTTTTAAGTAATTTGAGACCACAGAATGTAGGGTGTGGAGCAAAAATTCTAATAATTGTTGGGGAATCGCGAGAATTGAGGGTATTCAATACCGAGTTAATGTTCAACGCATAAGTCGCCACTCGCAGGTTGTTGGCAGAACGTACCGCCTCGTTTGATCAATCGTGCGAAGGGGGCAACGAGAGGTCGGCGTACATCTCTCGCGTCGCCGCCGTCGGATCATCGCCCTCGTCGCCAACTAGTTTGTTGGTGTGAGTAGCGCCGGCGAAGCCCTTCATCGTGCCCTAGGCCTCACCGATTCCGAGTTCGACGACATACGTGCGGTGCTGGGCCGCGAACCCAATCCCCTCGAGTTGGCGCTGTACGGCGTGATGTGGAGCGAACACTGCTCCTACAAGTCCTCGAGGATCCACTTGCGGCGGCTTCCGTCGCAGGGCTCCCACGTGTTGGTGGGCCCGGGCGAGAATGCCGGTGTCATCGATGCCGGGGACGGCATCGCCGTGGCGATACGAATCGAAAGCCATAACCACCCCTCCGCCATAGAGCCCTATCAGGGAGCGGCGACCGGTGTCGGCGGGATCCTTCGCGACGTCTTCACGATGGGCGCTCGGCCGCTCGCCGTCATGGACCCCTTGTTCTTCGGCGAGCTCAGCGATGCTCGACAGCGATGGCTCGTTGAAGGTGTCGTGTCGGGCATCTCGGGCTACGGCAACTCGGTGGGCGTGCCCACCATTGGCGGCGAACTGACGTTCGACGACTGCTACGCGTCCAATCCGCTGGTCAACGTGCTGTGTGTGGGCGCCCTGCCGACCCATCGCCTGGTACTGGGCGTGGCTTCGGGCGTGGGGAACCTCGCCGTGCTGCTCGGCTCCTCCACGGGTCGCGACGGTATCGGAGGGGTCTCGGTCCTGGCGTCGGCGGGTTTCGACGGCGAGGACGGCGCGGCCTCGTTGGACGACGCCAAGCGCCCGAGCGTGCAGGTGGGCGATCCCTACGAAGAGAAGCGGCTCATCGAGGCCTGCCTCGAGCTGCTCGATCGTGGTCTCGTTCTCGGGATCCAGGACCTGGGCGGCGCGGGCCTGGTCTGCGCCACGAGCGAGACCGCGGCACGCGGCGGCGTCGGCATGGACGTCGACATCACGGCCGTCGCCCTTCGAGAAGCCGGCATGGCGCCCTTTGAGATCATGACGTCCGAGAGCCAGGAGCGCATGCTCGCCATCATCACCCCTGAAAACTGGCCGGCGCTCGAGGCGCTGTGCGCCAAATGGGAGGTGCGCGCGAACGTGGTGGGCCACGTGGTCGAATGCCAGATCGGTAGCGATGGCAAGGCCGTGGGAATGCTGCGTGTGCGAAACGGCTTCGACGGTGAGATCCTCGCGCAGGTCCCAGCCGCGTCGCTCGCCGATGAGGCGCCGCTCTACGACAGGCCGATGAAGCGACCCGACGGGCTCGACGCGCTCTGGGCTGATGACCCTACCGTGAACGAGCCGGTGGGCTCCGCCAACGATGACGTGCTGGGGCTGCTCATGGACCCCGGATGGGTCTATCGCCAGTACGACTCGCAACTCTTCTTGAACACCGTCGTCGGTCCCGGTAGGGATGCGGCGCTGCTTCGCCTCGCGGGACCGGGATTGCCGTTTTCCGAACGTGGCATCGCGCTCTCGACTGACTCGAACCCCCGCTGGTGCGCGCTCGATCCGCGCCTTGGCACGGCACTCACGGTGGCCGAGAGCGTCGCGAACCTGGCCTGCGTCGGGGCGACCGCGAAGGCCGTGGTCAACTGCCTCAACTTCGGCAACCCCGAGCATCCCGAGGTGATGTGGCAGCTCTCGGAGTGCGTCGACGGCATGGCGCAGGCCTGCAACGATCTGGGGCTGCCGGTCATTGGCGGCAACGTCTCTCTCTATAACGAGAGCGGCGGCAGCGACATTGATCCCACTCCCGTGGTGGGACTCCTGGGGGTTCTCGACTCCCTGTTGGCGCCTCCACCGGGTTGGGCCTGGCGAGACGGTGACACGGTGGTGCTCGTGGGGACACGCGAGTGCGCGGGACCCCAGTCATTCCCCCTGGGAGGCACGAAGTGGGCGACCTCGCGCGGACGTCGGGGCGGGCGGGTGCCGCCGTTTGACCCGACGGGGTTCTCGGCGTGCGTTGGCTTCGTGGCCGGTGAGATCGCCGCGATTTGCGCGGGCCTGGCGAGTGACGTGACGGCCGTGCACGACGTGGGGGGCGGGGGACTGGCGACGGCGCTCGCCGAGATGGTGGCGGCGACGGGCTTGGGCCTCGAGGTCGACGAACCAGTGGCGCACGGCGAGCTCTTCAGCGAATTTCCCGGCCGCTTCGTCGTGGCGACCAGCGACGCGTCGGCGTTGGGCGCACGTAGCGCCGACGCCGGTGTGGCGAGCGTGGTGCTCGGACGCGTCGGCGGAGACCGCTTTCGAATCGGCGGCATGGTCGACCTCGCGGTCGGCGACATCGAGCGACGTCGGCGCGACGCGCTGGAAGAGGCGCTGGAAGAGATCGGCTAGCGGGCGGCCTTGAGTTCGTCCAGAATCTCGTCGGGGACCCGAAGGTCGCCCGAGTGACCTACACCCAGCGACACGTCACCCTTGTAGTGCCCGTGGTAGTCAGATCCGCCGGTGGGGATCATGTGGGCGTCACGGGTCAACTTCACCATGAGGGCACGGGTGCGCGCGTCAGCACCCCCGTAGTACGCCTCGACGCCGCGGAACCCCCGCTCGCGCAACGACGCCATGACCCGTGGCATCGTCGCCTCGATGGCGCCAGGACCGATGTTGTCGAGATAGTTCACCAGTGGATGGGCTATCGAAAAGACCGTCGGTGAACCCTCTGCCGCGTCGACGAACTCCTCGATCGCCATGCTGGTCTTGGGGATGTAGGCCTTGCCACCGCTGCCCAGCCAGTCGATGAAGAGCCGATTCCAGCCCTCTTCGCTGGATTCGCCCACGATCTCGGGGTGCAGGTCGAACATGGCCTTGGCGAAGTGCGGGCGCCCTATGGAATCAACGCTTCCCGAGAGGTCCGTCAGGTACTCCATGCTGATCCGGTTGAAGCCCTGATCGTGGAGCATCCCGACCAGGGCGCGGTTGCGAACGTCGCGGTCGTGGCGAAGCGCGACCAGTTTCAGCTGCAGGGGATGGGTGGGCTCGAGCGGCAGGTAGTACGCCAGGACGTGCACGTGTCGAGGGCTCGTGCGGCCGTCACCGTGCTCACGTGGGAAGGCGTTGTCACGCAGCGAGACCTCAGTGCCGGGAACGAACTCTATTCCCTCACTCGCGCAGGCGCCCGCCATGCGGTCGTGGCTGGCGGTCGTGTCGTGATCGGTCAACGAGATTGCCGAAATACCCAACTCGTGCGCCTTTTGGGCCAGTTCTTCCGGAGTGTCGGAGCCGTCCGAGAACGTCGAGTGGGTGTGCAGATCAATCACGTACGCAGCGTACACAGGCCGTGCAACTCGCCGGTGCCTGTGCGAGACTATGGCCGTGCCTTCGCGACTCTTGAGCCGTAGAGTGTTAGGTACATGAAAGAAGCGTGCGGCGTTGTAGGGATTGTGGCGCCGGGGCGAAGTGTCTCATATCTCTGCTACGACGCGCTCTACGCACTGCAGCATCGCGGCCAAGAATCCGCCGGCATGGCCACCTTTCAGAATCACCAGATCACGGTGGTGAAGGACAACGGGCTGGTCAGCCACGTCTTCGCCGACACGACGCTTCGCGCCCTGGCCGGCTCGATCGTCATCGGCCATACGCGCTACTCGACATCGGGTTCGGCCAATTGGACGGCGGCGCAGCCGGTGTATCGATCGGCCGGGTCGTCGGGCTTCGCGCTCGCGCACAACGGCAACCTCACCAATACCGCCGAGCTCGCCGAGGCGTCGGGGATTCAGGTCACCTCAATGCTGTCGGACTCGGACCTGGTGGCCGAACTGCTCGCCTCCGAGGTCGAGTCCGGCGCGACACTGGAGCACGCCCTCGAGCTGGTGCTCGGACGCGCCCGCGGTGCCCTCTCGATGGTGATCCTCGAGGCCAACAAGGTACATGCGGTGCGAGACCCCTTCGGCTTTCGTCCGCTCTGTCTCGGTCGTCTGGGCACCGAGGACGCGCCCGAAGGGTGGATCGTCGCCTCGGAGTCGCCCGCGCTCGACGTCGTGGGCGCCGCTTTTGTCCGTGAGGTCCGTCCCGGCGAGACGATCACCCTCACCGATCAGGGCGTGACGTCGGTGCAGCTGCTCGAGCCGGCTACGGGCAAGGAGAAGCTCTGCATCTTCGAGTTCGTCTATTTCGCGCGACCGGATACCTATCTCATGGGCCATCAGGTGCACACGACCCGACGACGCATGGGTGAACTGCTCGCCCAGCAGTCGCGCGTGCCCGCCGACATCGTAATGGGGGTCCCCGATTCCGGAGTACCGGCCGCGGAGGGGTACGCCAAGGCCTCGGGCATCCCCTTCGGCTACGGATTGGTGAAGAACCGCTACATCGGACGCACCTTCATCGCTCCCGACCAGAATATGCGAGAGGCGAGCGTGCGGCGAAAGCTCAATCCCCTGCGAGAGAACATCGCCGGCCAGCGCTTGATCGTGGTCGACGACTCGATCGTGCGTGGCACGACGACCAAGGCGCTGGTGGGAATGCTGCGCGACGCGGGCGCCAAGGAGGTGCACCTTCGCATCTCGTCGCCGCCCTTCATGTGGCCGTGTTACTTCGGCATCGACACCCCTACGCGAATCGACCTGCTGGCGGCGAACCATACGGTAGAAGAGATGCGCGACTACATCGGCTGCGACTCCCTGGAGTTCATCAGTCTGGAGAATCTGCGCTCGGCCATTGGACTCGATGGCGAATGCTGCGACGCCTGCCTCACGGGCAGTTACCCGGCGCCCACGCCAGTGGCTCTCGGTAAGTCGGGCGGGCGTTGGTGAGTCGACTGCTGGATCTACCCGGCGGCGGCATGACCTACGCCGGCGCCGGTGTGTCGATCCAGTCGGGCGATGAAGTCGTCGAGCGCATCTCGTCCCTGGTGGCCAGCACTCATCGTCCCGAAGTTCTGGGCGGCATCGGCGGCTTCGGCGGGCTCTTCGCCCTCAATACCAGGAACTACAAGGAGCCCGTCTTGGTGGCGTCGGCCGACGGAGTCGGCACGAAGCTTGAAGTCGCCCGTCTGGTCGGACGCTACGACACGGTGGGAATCGATCTGGTGGCGATGCTGGTCGACGATCTGGCGTGTGTCGGGGCGGAGCCGCTCTTCCTGCTCGACTACGTGGCCGTCGGCGCGCTCGATCCGCGACGAATCGAGGAGCTGGTCGCGGGCATCGCCCAAGGGTGTCGATTGGCGCGAACCGCGCTGCTCGGGGGCGAGACCGCGGAGCATGGCGGCGTCATGCGACCTGACGAACTTGACGTCGCAGGATTCGCGGTGGGGGTGATCGAACGCGGCGAGGAACTCGGAGCGTCGCGCGTGCGCGACGGCGACGTGCTGATCGGTTTCGGATCGCCGGGACTTCGATCCAACGGCTACAGCCTGGCGCGCAAGGTCCTGATCGCCGATGAGACGGCGTTGGGCGAGGAAGCGTTCCCGGGATCGCCACGAAATCTGGGAGACGAGTTGCTGGTGCCGTCGGCGATCTACGCTCCCGCCGTGGTGTCGCTGCGCAGGGAGCTGGGCGCGGCGCTGCACGCGGCCGCGCACATCACGGGCGGCGGGATCCTCGGCAACGTCGTGCGCATCCTTCCGGCGGCGCTCGATGCGGTCATCGATATGACGAGTTTTGAGACGCCGGAGATCTTCTTCGAGATACAGCGTCGCGGCGCCGTCAACTCCGAGGAGATGGTGCGCCTCTTCAACTGCGGACTCGGCATGGTGGTGGCGATCGACGCCAGCGCGAGCGACGCGGCGATCACCCTGGCCCGCGCCGCCGGTGTGACGGCGACGGTCGTCGGCGAGGTGCGCGCCGGCAGCGCGAAGGTAGTCCTCACGTGAGTGACGCGCGCGAGCGCGTGTTGGAGCACCTGCTGGCGCACTCGGTGCGGCGCGGCGACTTCACGCTCAAGTCAGGAAGGAGATCGTCGTGGTTCATCGACTCCAAGCAGACGATCTGCGCGCCCGAGTCGATGCTGGACGTGGCTACGTTGATGCTCGAGAGGATCCCCGCCGACGCGACCGCGATCGGCGGTCTCACGATGGGCGCCGACGGCGCGTCGTTCATCACGGCGGGCGTCGCGGCGACCCTCGGACGGTCGCTGCGGGCCTTTAGCGTTCGAAAGGAAGTGAAGGACCACGGTGCCGGCGGGCGCATCGCGGGCTCGTTGCTCGAGAGCGATCGTGTGGTCATCACCGAGGACACTGTCACGCGAGGCACGAGCCTGAGCGAGGCCGCTCGGGTCGTCGCCGACTTTGGCGCGACGGTGGTACTGCTCCTCGCGGTCGTCGACCGTGGCGGCACCGCCGCGACGCTGGCGGCCCAGGAGGGCTGGGCGTTCGACGCGCTCTTCAGCGCGCCCGATCTGGGCTTCGACTACGAGGGCGTCTAGCGAGACGCCAGCACCTCGAGCACTCGTGCGCGCCAGGCGTCGAGCGCCGGGTAGCGCTCGGCGGGCGTGTGGCCCAGGCGCACGACCACCGCGTCGAGCGCGGGCGCCACGATGATGCGCTGGCCCTCGTAGCCGTTGGCGCTGTACGTGCCGAACTGATCGTCACTCACCCACCATTGCCAGGAATACAATGTGCCGTCCTCCGCGTCGCGACTGTGCGGCGTCTGGGCCGTCGCCGCCCACTGACGCGAGATCAGCTGGCGGCCGTCCCACTCGCCGCCGCGCAGGTAGAGCAGGCCGAACTTCGCGAAGTCCAGGGCGCGCGCGTGCAGGAAGCTCGACGCGACGAAGACACCGACCTCGTCGAAGCCCGCGACGGGACTGTGCATGCCGAGCGGGTCGAAGAGGCGCTTGCGGAGGTAGTCGCGATAGAGGTCGCCGTAGCCCACGAGATCGGCGACGATCCGGCTGAGCACGTTGGTGGATCCGCTCGAGTAGTGGAAGTAGGTGCCGGGCTCGTGGGCGAGACGACGCTGGGCCGTGTAGGCCGCCATGTTGCCTTGTCCCTCACCCCACAGCATCTCTAGGACGTTGCTCTCCTGACCGATCTCATACTCCTCGACGAAATCCAATCCGTCGCGCATCGCGAGCAGGTCACGGATCCGAATGTGATGACGCGGGTCGGCCGGGTCGCTCCATTCGGGTACCGGGGCCAGTTCGTCCGGGTTCAGGCGTCCCTCGTCGACAAGCGTGCCGACGATCATGTGCAGCACCGACTTGGCCATCGACCACGAGAGAAGGTGGCTGGCCGGGGTTATCGCCTCGGCCGGGCGGTCGAAGTAGTGGTGTACGCCGCCGTAGCGTTCCGCGACGAGACGACCACCCTGCACTACGACGACGGCGTTGGTCACGGCCAAGTCGTGACGAGTGAAGAGCTCGTCCACCACCCGATCGAGGTCGGGCTGAGTGGCGAGACTGGCTCGGGGCCACTCACGCGTGGGCCAGCAGACGTCATCCGACTGGCGTTGAAAACTCGGTTCAACGGTCGGCACTTCGCTCATGGCCTCTCCTCGTTTCCTATGTAGTGTGCCACGACGTCCGTGTCACAACGCCTACCTAGGTTTCTTTCATGGAAGCATTGAGCGTGCAGGCCGCGGAGCGTTACTTCTACCGGGCGGCGACGTCGTCACGGCGTCACCGTCACCGCGTGAGCGTGTACCTGGTCGAGTACGTGCGTGGTTCGAAAGTCGTCGCCCGCATCGAGCCGATCGGTCTCGTCTACGAATCGCTCGGCGAAACGGACCTGGTGATCCAGGGGCTACGCCGCAATCTCGTGCTGACAGGTCCCTGGCACCAGACTCAAAGCCAGCATCACGACAGGGTGCGTTTGGCGTCGCTCGCCAACCCGTCGAGCGCTCCGCCGCGCGGTACGCATGGCTCCCGCTGATCAATGGTGGTCGAGACCGGCGTCGATCCGGTGACCTCACGCTTTTCAGGCGCGCGCTCTACCAACTGAGCTACTCGACCTCCTCGTCACCCTTTCGGGTGTCGAGCGGACCTGACGGGATTTGAA
>Ga0182030_10011167_pt1 | contig 18140 bp, 19 predicted proteins | sample 812S3MmetaG_FD_121299 | JGI IMG/M metagenome (GOLD analysis project Ga0182030, IMG submission 121299) | Permafrost microbial communities from Stordalen Mire, Sweden - 812S3M metaG (Illumina Assembly) | ecosystem: Environmental > Terrestrial > Soil > Wetlands > Permafrost | place: Sweden...
CAAGCGGGGCCAGACGAAGACGCGGCACATCCTTACTTCGAAATCGCCAAAAGTGAAGCGCAAGCTGGGCCGGACCCTGCTGGTTTCAGACGGCGACTACAAGAAGGTAGCGCGCATGATTCCTTATGCCTGATTGCTGTTCTCTCTGCTGACGCAGGGAGAGCTTCAGGGCCCCAGCGAACGCGTTGCACGGGCCCCCGGGTCCTGCGGACGGCAGCCTTTTTTGAGGTTGCTTTGCAGGAAGACCGAGAGATTCAGGCTTGAATGAGCGAGTGAAGAGGTTTACAGCCCGGCCCGGCAAGGGCGCGGGCCTCCTGCCTCCAGCCGCGGACCCAACGAACGCAAAATGGAGAAGCAACCATGCCCCGCGTAAAACGCAGTACCAAGCGGAATGACCGCCGCAAGAAGATTCTCGAAAGAGCAAGTGGATACTTCCTTACGAAGTCCAAGCTCTATCAGGCAGCCCAGGAGGCCGTCGAACGCGGCCTGAAGTTTGCCTATACCGGCCGCAAGCAGAAGAAACGCCAGTTCCGCTCGCTGTGGATCGTGCGCATTTCGGCTGCCGCCAAGCTCAACCACACCAGCTATTCGCAGTTCATCAATGGCTTGAAGAAGGCGGGCATCGAGCTGGATCGCAAGATTCTGGCCGATATTGCCGTGCAGGACGCGGCGGGCTTCACCGCTCTGGTCGAGAAGGCCAACGCGGCCTTGGCCGCGGAGAAGAAGGCAGCATAAACTGGTCAGTGAGTCAACCAGTCAGCGAAAAGGCCCCGCCCAGCGGGGCCTTTTTCATTGGCCAGTCAGCGGCACATTGTACTCGCAGTGAACAAGCGGTTGAAATGAAGCGCGGAAAGCTTTTTCATGCGCCTCCGCAACCACGCTGTGATTTATCCTTGACTTACACATATGAATGAAGAGATTCCCAATTTGACGGCATTTGATGAGGCCGCGCTGGACGAGGCGTTTGCCCGTTTGGAGCGGCAGGCGCGGGCGGCTGCCGCTGCGGTGAACAATGAGGCGGCCGTGGAGGCCTTCCGGCTTGAATGGCTGGGGCGCAAGCAGGGGCGGCTCAACGAGGTCTCCGGGCGGTGGTTGAAGGCCGCGCCCCCCGAGGCCAAAAAGCTGCTCGGCCAGCGGTTTAACGCGCTCAAGGCGCTGGTGGAGAGTTTGCTTGACCAAGCTGCCGGCGCGGGTCCGAGCGATGGGGACCTGCGGGCTGAAGCCATCGACGTTACGCTGCCCGGAACGCGGCGGCTGACCGGGGCCGAGCATCCGATTACCAAAACGCTGAATGAGATCGTGAGTGTCTTTGCCGCGCTGGGCTACTCGGTCGGCGTAGGCCCGGAGGTCGAGACCGACTACTACAACTTCGAGTGCATGAACTTTCCGCCCGATCATCCGGCGCGCGATACGCAAGACACGCTGGTGGTTGCCGGGCAGGACCGTCGCCCGCGGCGTGATCGTCTGTTGCTGCGTACCCATACTTCTCCAGTCCAGATGCGGACGATGGAGCTGCAGCCGCCGCCGGTGCGCATCGTGATTCCCGGCAAGGTGCATCGCAACGACGCGGCCGACGCGACCCACTCGCCGATCTTTCATCAGGTTGAAGGCCTCTGCGTCGATACCCATATCACCTTCAGCGACCTGAAGGGCACGCTGGACCACGCGATGAAGGCCCTGTTCGGCTCGGCGGTAAAGACACGCTTCTTTCCCTCCTTCTTTCCCTTCACCGAACCGAGCGCCGACGTCCAGATCAGTTGCATCTTCTGTGGCGGAAAAGGCTGCCGCAAGTGCAAGCATTCGGGCTGGATCGAGTTGCTGGGCTGCGGCATGGTGGACCCGGCGGTCTTCGCGTTTGCGGCGGAAAAGCAGCCGGCTTACGACCCGAAGAAGATCTCCGGCTTCGCTTTCGGGCTGGGCGTCGAGCGCATTGCGATGATGAAGTACGGGGTGAGCGAGATTGGCAAGTTCTACTCTGGCGATATGCGATTTTTGGAACAGTTTGCCTGAAGAACGATAGTTTTTGGGTTTATAACAGCAAGTTCGCGTGCGCTACGCGCACAGAGCGAGTTAGCAAGTTAGCTCGATCAGCGCGCACAAGGAGAATGAGCAGATTAGCGGCGGTGATGGAAGGTTCACGATGCCCAGGACTCGATATTTTCGCGATTTGATCGTTTGGCAGAAGGCAATGGAACTGGCCCGTCAGGTTTATCTGCGGACCGAAGAGTTTCCCAAGTCGGAGACCTTTGGCCTGCGGATGCAGATGCGCCGGTCTGCCGTTGCGGTTGCGAGCCATATCGCCGAGGGCCACGGACGGCTGGCGGACGCGGAGTTGCAAAGATCGCTGGGCGTTGCACGAGGATCGCTCTATGAATTTGAGACGCAGAACGATTTGGCGTGCAATATGGGGTTTATTGACAGGGATTCGTCCCAGCAGTTGCTCGATTTGGCGACAGAGACCGCAAAACTGATCAACGGACTGCTGGGGAGATTGGAACCCTGATTGGATGACGAAGAGTCTGCCAACTTGCTAACTTGCTGTTGCGCGCAGCGCGCTAACACGCGAATAGGATTTCCATGAAGATACTGACGAAATGGCTTAGAGCGTACCTGCCCGGACTGCCTTTGGACGATGCGCAGCTTGCGGAAGACCTTACCCTGCGCGGCATTGCCGTCGATGGCGTTTTCGATCTTGGCTCCGGCAACGGCTCGCTCTTCGAGATGGATATCACCACCAACCGCGTGGATGCGATGAACCACTACGGCGTGGCGCGCGAGGCGGCGGCGATCTACAGTCTTCCGCTGCCGGAGCTGAAGTTTCCGCTGCCCGAAGCCCGCCCGGGGGCTCAACCCTTTTCTGTCAAAATCGAGGCCGAAGATGCCTGCGGGCGGTTTACCGCGCGAGTGCTGCGGGGGGTGAAGATCGCTCCATCGCGGGATTGGTTTGCGGGCGCGGAGGTTTTTTCTTACTTTTCGTTGCTGGAGCAGAAATGCATCTCGAATGCGGTGGACGCGACCAACTTTGCCTGGTTGGCGATGGGCCAGCCCACGCACGCCTTCGATCTGGACAAGATTGTTGGAGGGATTGTCGTGCGCCGGGCAAGAAAGGGCGAGAAGCTCAAGACGCTGGACGGCGTGGAGCTTCAGCTCGACCCTGAAGATTTAGTCGTAGCCGACCATGCGAAGGCGTTGGCGCTGGCCGGGGTGATGGGCGGCTGGGAGACGATGATTACCTCGGAAACGACCAACGTATTGGTCGAGGCGGCGTGGTTCGATCCCATGGCGGTGCGGCGAACGGCCCGTCGGCACGGGCTGCATACCGACGCCAGCCACCGCTACGAGCGTGGAGCGGACTTCAACGCCGCGCCGCTGGCCTCGGCTCTGGTGAGCAGCTTCATCCTCGCCAATGGCGGCTGGATCGAGGGCGAACTGGTGGACGTGAGGGTTGCAGCCTTCGCGGGGCGGACGGCCGATCGCCAGCCGATCGAGCTGAAGCTCAGCGAAGTGCGGCGCATTCTGGGTGCGACGGTGGACGCCGAAGGGATCACCGCGGCGACGGTCGAGGGTGTGCTGACAGCGCTGGGTTGCAAGCTAGCCACCTGCGGTGGGGCCGGCGTCGACGAGGCTGCCTGGCTGGTTACATTGCCCAGTTGGCGGCTGGATCTGGAGCGCGAAATCGATCTGATCGAGGAAGTGGCGCGGGTTTACGGCTACAACCGCTTTCGCAATACGTTGCCGGCCTTCGGCGAAGGGGTGCGCGCGCTCGCCTGGGCAGAGAAAGAATTTGAAGTTCGCAGGACGCTGCTCTCGGCGGGTTTTCACGAGGCGATTGCGAGCACCTTCTGCTCGGCGGCAGAGGCTGCATTGACGGCGCCGCAGCCGGGGCAGGTGGTCCCCTTGGGCAACCCACTCAGCGAAGAAGCAGGGGTGCTGCGGCCGTCGCTGGTGCCGGGAATGCTCACGATGATTGCCGGCAATCTGCATCGCGATGTGAACGAGGTGCGGCTCTTTGATGTAGGCACGGTCTTCAGCGGCAGCACCGAAAAAGTGGAAGAGCGGCCCGCCGTGGCTTTTAGCGCCGTGGGCAGTTTGCCGGAGCAGGGTGCGCTGTACCCGTCGCGAACCGTCGAGTTCCACGATTTGAAGGGGGTAGTGGAGCAGGTGCTGGCTCGCTTTCAGGCGCGGGCGGTCTACCTTGACCGCTTTCAGGCCGAAGCTGGGCTGATGCCGGCATGGCTACATCCCTATAGGGCGGCGCGGGTGGCTGTCGAGGGCGCGACCGTGGGCTGGTTTGGCCAGTTGCATCCCACTGAGGCCGCGGCGCGCAAGCTAAAAGAGCCGGTGCTGGTGGGCGAGCTTTATCTGGACCGGCTTTACAAGCTGCCCTTGCGCCAGCCGATTGCGAAGGAAATCTCGCGTTTTCAGCCCGTGCATCGGGATTTTTCGCTGATTTTGAGCGAGAGTACCGCCTGGGAGAAGATCGACGGGGCGCTAGCGGAATTGCAGATACCGGAGCTGGTCGAGTGGCGGGTGCGCGAGGTTTTCCGCGATGCGAAGCTGGGCGCGGGCGAGTATTCGCTGCTGCTGGGCGCGACCTTTCAGGCTACGGACCGTACCCTGCGCGAGGAAGAACTCACGAGCTTCCAGGCGCGGGTGGTGGAGGCCGTTGGCAAAGCCGGAGCGCGGCTGAGAAGTTAAACGGGAAACGGGTGGAATCGGCGCTATACTAGAGCGGAATCAGAGTAAGAGTGCCCTTACAGAGATTGTGCAAGGTGGCTTTTTCTTCCACCCCAGCGACGAAGATCTGTCGCTGGGGACCCCGGACACCACCCCAGCGACGAAGACCTGTCGCTGGGGACCCCGGCCAGAAAAATCCACAAGGCGGTCGTGCTTTCGGGATAGATCTACTCTGATTCCGCTGGGCTCGCATAGGCCGCTTTCAATGGGAGGTTTTTCGATGACGCAATCTTTATGGGAGTCCGGGGACGTGGAAGCGCAGCAGCCCGAGAATGAGCGGACGGCTGGCCTGGAGTTGCAGCCGATGCAGCCGGGGGGCGAGTTTCTGCCCGAGTTCGAGGCGCAACCCGGTCGTGGGCAGCACCCCGAGCCGCCGTCGCTGGTGCAGCCGGCGGAGCCGGAGATACTGGCCCTGAGCGTGGACGAGTTTGCGGCGCTCGAGGAGCGGATTCTGCGCGCGGTGAACCTGGTAAAGCGGGAACGGCAGGCGCGCAGCGATGCCGAGGAGCGTGCGGCACGGGCAGAGGCTCAACTGCGCGAGCAGGCGCCGATGATAGATCGTTTGCAGATGGAAGTGCATACGCTGCGCGTGGAGCGCGATCAGGTGCGGCAGCGCGTGGAGCGGCTGCTCTCTCAACTGGATGCGCTGGAACTGTGAGGTCTGTTTTGGCTCAGGAAGAATCCGGCAACTCGACCGACTACGTGACCGTGAATATCTACGATCAAACCTACCATCTGTCCGGGCAGAATGTGGAGCACATCACCCAACTGGCCGAGTGCGTAGACGCCAAGATGCGCGCCGTAGCTGCGCAGGGCCGCACTGTGGATTCGCTGCGGGTAGCGGTGCTGGCGGCGCTGAATCTGGCCGACGAGCTTTCAAGAGCGGCGGGGCAGCCAGACGCAGTTGAAGCGCACATGGGCCATGCGCGGGCGGCCAGCTTGCGCGGATTGCTGGACGAGGTGCTTGAAGCGGAGTGGAAGACAGGGTCATAAGCTTTGGTGCGATTGTTTCTGAATTCAATTCCCATATACTGTTCGATTCTTGATTCGGAGAAAGTGCGCATGGTACGGATTTCGAGGGTTGCTTGCAGAGGTGTTTTTGTCATAGCGGTTTTAGGGCTGACAATGGGGATAGCGCTTCGCGCCGACAACGCACCCAAGAGAGATGCTCCAAAGCCGGGGGAACCGACCGATTCCAAAGCACGCAAGACCTTTGCTTCGGCGATTGACTCGGAAACACATCGCGATAGAAGAGCTGCGATCGATGCATTTCGCAAGGCCAATAAGCAGGATGGTGGCCAATGCTGGGAGTGCCTGCGCCGCGCCTATGGCCTTGCGATTGATATCGGCGAGTTCAAGGATGCCGAGGAGATCGCGCACGAATGGCTCGCGCTGGCGCAGAACGATTCGGAAAAGGCATCCATTCATTATGAGCATGCGGCGGCGCTGCAAAGGCAGGGAATCGCAGACAAAAAGGATAAATGCTTCAGCGAAAGTTGCGACGAGTTCAAGACCGCGCTAGATCTGGAACCGCGCTTGACGGCAGTGCATTTTTCCAGAGGCATTTCGCTGGCCTATCTTCATCGGGACGACGAGGCCCGTGCGGAATTTGCCGCTTTTCTCGATCAGGACCGGAAGAACCCAGATCTGCACCTGCGTGCCGAGCGATACAAGGAACGCGTGGAACTGGCGCGGGCCAGAATGGCTCCGGCATTCTCAGCGATTGCGCTGGACGGCCAACATATTTCCATGGATAGCCTTGCAGGCAAGGTGGTGCTGATCGATTTCTGGGCTACCTGGTGCGGTCCCTGTCGCGAGGCGCTGCCGCACATCAAGAAGATCGCCACCAAGTTCGACGGTCAGCCGCTGGTAGTGCTCAGCATCAGTCTGGATTCCGACGAAGCCAAGTGGAGGGATTTCGTCGCGAAAAATGGAATGACCTGGTCGCAATATCGCGATGGAGGCTTCGAAGGGAGTATAGCCAAGCAGTTTGGAGTCACCGCGATTCCAGCTACATTTTCGATTGACGCCGATGGCGTGATTGAAGACCAGCACGTGGGCGATGAAGGCATCGAAGGAAAATTGAAAAAGATGATTGCGCGGGCCGTCGAGGCGGCCAGCAGCAAGTCTGCGCCGGCGGACAAGACTCTCAGCAGCTCGAATTGAACGAGCAATGCGGCTTGCCGATTGGGAACGCACGGCCCGAAAGCGGCAGGCTCGAAACGCAGCACAATGCAGCGCTCGCGCAAGAATTGTAATTATCCCCGCGGACGCCTACGATTTCTTTTCTTAAACTGCAATCAGGAGGACCCATGAGCGTAATGATGCAAGCGTTTTATTGGGACTGCCCCACGAAAGAAAAACAGGATCACAATTGGTGGAACTTTGTTGCCGAGCACGTTACGAGCCTTGCCCAATCCGGCTTCGACGCTCTCTGGCTGCCGCCCGTCTCGAAGGCCGCCGAGACTCGTTCGATGGGCTACGACCCCTATGACTACTTCGACCTGGGCGACTATGACCAGAAGGGTGGCGCCAAGACCTGGTATGGCAATCGCGCGGAACTCGAAGCGCTCATCAAGAAGGTGCACGACAACCGCATGGGCTGCTATGCGGATATGGTGATCAGCCACAACTCCGGCGGGGATGAGGAGGAAACCAACCCACTCGACGGGCAGAAGCGCTGGACCAAATTCAATCCCAAGAGCGGACGCTTTCCGCGCGACTGGAACTGCTTCCATCCCAGCCGCTATGAAGTTACGCTGGAGGGCGAACTCTACGCCGGCTTTCCCCACCTCTGCCATCGCAACCCGCTGGTCTATGCCTCCGTTCTGGATTACGCCCGGCTGCTGATCGAGGAGTTGGGCTTTGACGGTTTCCGCTTCGACTTCGCCAAAGGCTACGGCGCGTGGATGCTCGGCACCATCGCCCAATATCGCTACGTCAAGGACGGCAAGGAATTCAGCCCCTTTGTCGTCGGCGAGTACTGGAAGGACGGCGATAGCATCGAGCAGTGGCTGACCAAGGTCAACAGCTTTTCCGACAATCAAGTGGCCGCCTTCGACTTTCCGCTTCGCTACAAGCTGAAGGATGTTTGCGACACACTTAACTACGACCTGCGCAAGCTGACCGACAACGGCGCGATCGTCGCCAATCGCCCCAGGAATGCCGTTACGTTTGTCGACAATCACGACATGGGCGACAACATGATCGTGAACGACAAGATGCTGGCATACTCTTTCATCCTGGTGCATGAGGGCTATCCCAGCGTCTTCTGGTACGACTACTACAACATCGGCCTGGCTCGCAGCGGTACGCCGAATGGCATAGACGCTCTGATCGCCGTGCACCACAAGTATGCCGGCGGCAATTCGCAAATCCTGCACGCCGACCCGGATCTTTATATCATGCAGCGCGTGGGCTGGAACGACGGCAATGCCCGGCAATCGGGCCTGATCTACGTGCTCAATAACCTCGGCGACCAGTGGAGCGGCACAACAGTAAAGACAGAGTGGAAGAATCAGAGATTTATCCCGGTCGCCTGGGATGGTCACGATACGGCGGCTCCCAACGAACGCACCACGGACGCGGAAGGCGTCAGCGAGTTTCCCGCGCCGCCGCGCGGTTATGCTATATATGCGCCTGCATAGCGTTGCGAGTGCCATAGAATCGCCAACCGTAGTCACGATCGTTTCAGCCCCTTTCTTGCCGTGAGGAAAGCACCTGGATTTGGGCAGGATCGGACTGGGGATGGGAAGCAGACGGTGCGGCACCTTCCGGGAGCCGGCCGGCCCCGCAACAAATCATTAGGGCAAACTGTTACGCCTGCGTTACAATAATCCACAATGGCGGCGGTTTTGGCCGGTCTGGATTTTCTGAATCCTCCGGTCTCAGGCCGCAGCCTTGAAAGAGCTGCAACAACCCCGCGGGTGGGGACAGCCTGAAGCGATCGGTCCGGGACGATTCTCCGCAGGAGAGGCGTTCGAGAGCCGGGAATCTCAGGCAGGTCAGCGCATCCACTGCCGCTCTCTGTTTGCTTTCAACATCCCCGTTCAGCGCACCTCACGAGGTAGCGGCTGAACTGAAGGCGGAATACAGTGAACCTGGTCCTTGACGAATCAACGGCGATCTCGCCGCAGATCGGCAGCGGTTGCAGCTTGGAAGACTACCTTGTGCTGCCCGACCGCTCGATGGATGCCCGCATTGCGGAGGCGCGCGCCAAACTGGGCGCGACAGCTATCCTGCTCGGCCATCACTACCAGCGCGATGAAGTGATCCGCTTCGCCGACGCCACCGGCGACAGCTACAAACTCTCCAAGATTGCCTCGGAGACCGGCGCCCGGTACATTGTTTTCTGCGGTGTGCACTTTATGGCCGAAAGCGCCGACGTGCTGGGCCATCCGGGCCAGCAGGTGATTCTGCCCGACCTGAATGCCGGCTGCTCGATGGCCGATATGGCCGAAATCTCGCAGGTCGAAGCCTGCTGGGAGGCTCTTGAGCGTCTGGGCCTTGCCGATGAAATCGTGCCGCTCACCTATATGAATTCAACCGCCGCCATCAAGGCCTTCTGCGGCGAGCGCGGTGGGCTGGTCTGTACCTCCTCCAATGCTCGGGCTGCCTTCGAGTGGGCCTTCGCTCGCGGCCGGCGCATCCTCTTTTTGCCCGATCAGCATCTGGGGCGCAATACCGGGTTCGCCATGGGCATTCCGCTGAACGAGATGGCGGTTTGGGACCCGTGGGCCGTCCAGCTTGGCCAGAACCAGGGCGGGTTGACCAGGCAGAGCATCGATGCCAGCCGCATCCTGCTGTGGAAGGGCCATTGCGCGGTTCACCAGCGCTTTTTGCCCAGCCACGTGGACCAGGTACGCGCCAAGTACCCCGGAATTCAGGTGATCGTTCACCCCGAGTGCCGCTGGGAGGTCTGCCAGAAGGCAGATGCTCTGGGCTCGACCGAGCGCTTGATCGCCTTGGTCGATCAGGCGCCCGAGGGCTCCATCTTTGCCGTGGGCACTGAGATTCATCTGGTCAATCGCATGGCCCGCCGCTTTGCCGCCCCCTCCCAAGGCAAGCCCAAACGGGTGATTACCCTCGACGATACCGGCTGCCTTTGCACCACCATGTACCGCATCACGCCGCAGCATCTGGCCTGGGTACTGGAAAACCTGGTCGAGGGCCGGGTGGTCAACCGCATCCAGGTGCGTCCCAGCGTCAAGCGCTGGGCCAAAGTGGCGCTGGACCGGATGCTGGAAGTGGGATGAAGGCAGGGACCAGGGAAGAGTCCTGCGCAGTTCGCGCAATGGTTCTAAGATGAAATCGGAGGAAGGTCATGGGACCATTGCGCGTGATAGCCGGTCTGCAGTTGGTGGTCATTATTTTGTTGTGCGTGCCCCAGAGGCGCCGTCTGTTTGCTTTAGGCGGAATCGGCGCTCTCGGTGTGGTTGGCCTGGTCGTTCGCCGGCTGGCATCCGAGGCGCTGGCAGAGTTTTACGAGTCGGTCAGGCCGGTCCTGGTAAGGTTCGGAGAGTTTAATCTGATCCTGCTCGCGGGCGGAATCGTATTTGCGATCTTGCTCTTGATTGCATACCGGACGGATACGAAGCAGTACCGGGCGATCCGGGCAGGCTCCAAAGAATCGTTCGATCGATACGTTGACGAATTGATCGTCAAAAAGCATCTCAACCTGGAAGAGGCGACTGCCGCCGCAACCCGGATCAGGGACGGGAAGAAAGTGAAATAATACTGGAAGCTTCTGAGCAACCCAGGGAAAAGCCGGAGATAGGTCTCCCTTGGGACAGAGGTCGTGCAGATTTGCTCATACCGGCTGAAACCTTTCCCCATTTTTCTGCTTCCTTTTTCTGTTTCGAAGTATCTATTCAACTAGGCGATGTCTATGAAGACCTTTACCATTGACGAAGCGCAGTCTCTGCTCCCGGTGCTGGAGTCGCTGCTGAAGCGCGCCATTGAAGGCAAGCAGTCGGCTGAAGAGGTGCAGTCGGGCCTCTCGGATCTGGCCCGGCGCATCTATCTCTCCGGCGGCATGCGGGTAGACGTGAGCCAGGTGGTCAAGCAGCGCGCGGAGGTCGAAGCTCATTTGCAGCGGGTCCGCGAGAGCATCGTCGAGATCGACTCGATTGGCGTACAAGTGAAGGATCTCGAAGCCGGCCTGCTGGATTTTCCATGCCGCGTCGACGACCAGGTGGTACTGCTCTGCTGGCGCATGGGTGAGCCGGCCGTCGAGCATTGGCACACGATCGAAACCGGCTTCAAGGATCGCCAGCCGGTCGATGAACGCTTCCGCCGCCGTTCCACGTTCGGCGGCCGCCCCAACTGAGGGAAATACCCGGTAATTTTAGACTGTGAGGCCGGTATGGAGTCCGGCGGGAGTGGTGATGCCCCAGGCAAGCGGAGGCGGTTTTTTGCCCTCTGCGGGCACGTTGGCAGAGGCTGGATCCTTTGCTGCTTCCTTTCATCGTCAACCATTCCCTAAGGAGTTCAAGAATGCTTTCCGTAGGTGCAAGTTTTCCCAGCTTCGAACTGACCGCCGTGGTCGATGTCGACCTCAAGAAGGCTTTTGAGACCATCACGGAGAAGAGTTTTCCCGACAAGTGGAAGGTATACTTCTTCTGGCCCAAGGACTTCACATTTGTCTGTCCCACTGAGGTCACCGGCTTTGGCGCTCTGAATAATGAGCTCATTGCTCGCGATACCCAACTGCTGGGCGCCAGCATCGATTCCGAATTCGTTCACTGGGCCTGGCGCGAGAATCATCCCCAGCTCAAGAACCTGCCCTATCCGATGCTCTCCGACATCAAGCGCGAACTCTCGGCGGCTCTAGGCATTCTGGACCCCAAGGTCGGCGTCAGCCAGCGCGCCACCTTCATTGTGGACCCGGCGAATGTGATTCGCTTCGTTTACGTCACCGATCTCTCGGTGGGCCGCGACCCCAAGGAGGTTCTGCGCATCCTGGATGCTCTGCAGGACGGCGGGCTCACCCCCAGCGGCTGGCACAAGGGCGAGGAGACGATTCAGGTCTAAGGACTGAAGAGGTTTTTAATTCACGTGAATACCGGTATAGCATAGAGCAGCTTTCACCTTTACCCCTGCGGCGGCAGCGCCGCTGGGGATTCCGTTTGGGAAACACTGCTTGCGGCAAAGATACTGATGGTTGGGACCAGCCGCACGGTGCGAAGGGAGGAATCCGGTAGAATCGAACCGTATCGTCTTGAGGTTGTGCTATTTTGCTTTTGAATGTGAGTGAATAAGCCATCATATTGGAAATGCCGGTAGTAAGTATCCTCCGGCTTTGCTGGAGGATACTTACTCCTCCCGAACCCGCCATTGCAACACGTTCCTGTAAACTGAAAAGTTCCCCATTTCTTGGGCAAGCGTACAGGAGGCCCCCATGGCATCGATCATTCTTCCGGCAATTCCATCCGAATCGCGCCCTGGGCGGTTTGGCGTCTATGGGGGCCGCTATGTGCCGGAGACGCTGGTCGCAGCGCTGGTCGAGCTGGAACAGGAGTACGCGAAGGCCAGGGCCGATGCCGCATTTCAGGCTGAGCTGGCCGATCTGCTCAAGGACTATGCCGGCCGTCCGACGCCGCTCTACTTCTGCAAGCGGCTGACCGAGGAGCTGGGCGGGGCCAAAATCTACCTGAAGCGCGAAGACCTGCTGCACACCGGCGCGCACAAGATCAACAACGCGCTGGGCCAGGGACTACTGGCCAGGCGGATGGGCAAGAAGCGCATCATCGCCGAGACCGGCGCGGGCCAGCACGGCGTGGCTACGGCCACCGTTTGCGCTCTGCTGGGCATGGAGTGCGTGGTCTATATGGGCGATGTGGATATGGCCCGCCAGGAACTCAACGTGCTGAGGATGAGGCTGCTGGGCGCCGAGGTCCGCGGGGTTTCGTCGGGCTCCAAGACCCTCAAGGACGCCATCAGCGAGGCGATGCGCGATTGGGTCATCAATGTGCGGACGACGTATTATCTGCTGGGCTCGGCGCTCGGAGCGCATCCTTATCCGACCATGGTGCGCGACTTCCAGCGCGTGATCTCGATCGAGATGAAGCGGCAGATTCTGGAGAAGGAAGGCCGTCTGCCCACCGCCGTGATTGCCTGCGTGGGCGGCGGCTCGAATGCCATTGGCGCCTTCTACGAGTTCATTCCCGACTCTCAAGTCCGGCTGATCGGCGTGGAGGCGGGCGGCTGCGGCGCCGAGCTGGGCCAGCACGCGATGCGCTTCAAGGGCGGGGAGCCGGGAGTTTTGCAGGGAACGTATTCCTACGTTTTGCAGGACGAAAACGGGCAGATTGCGCTCACTCACTCGGTTTCGGCGGGCCTCGATTATGCCTCGATCGGCCCCGAGCACGCGGCGCTGCACGACTCGGGGCGGGCGGAGTACGTCTCGCAGGACGACGCGGCGGCTCCCAACGCGGTAGTGAAATTGGCGCGCACCGAGGGGATTTTGCCCGCTCTTGAAAGCGCCCACGCCGTCGCCGAGGCCCTCCGGCTTGCTCCAACGCTATCCCCTCGTGACATACTGGTAGTGAACCTCTCGGGGCGCGGCGACAAGGATATGGGCATCCTGGCGCATGAGTTGAAGTTGTAAGAGGATTTGGGGATTTGTTCATTCCCACGTCTCAAAATCGAGACCTGGGACAGCATGAACTCAATGAAACTTCTTCATCCGGTCACAGACCTAGTTAGCCACCGCTGTGCGGTGCGAGCGAGTCAGCAAGTTAGCGAATTTCCGATGGCGATACGATTCGATCACCAATCCGTAATCAAACCAGGTCTGGTGGTGTACCTGACGGCTGGAGATCCGAGCCTTGAGGCCACGCGCGCAATTGCGCTTGCGGCCATCGACGCCGGCGTGGATGTGATTGAGCTGGGCGTGCCTTTCAGCGATCCGCTGGCTGATGGGCCGGTGATTCAGCGAGCGATGGAGCGGTCCCTGGCTCATGGAACCAGTCTCAAGGACGTGCTCAAACTATTTCAAGAGATTCGCGCCCAGCGGCCTGCCGCGGGTCTGGTGATCTTCAGCTATCTGAACCCGATCTTGCGCTATGGCCTGCATAAATTTGCCGACAATGCGGCGGCGGCCGGGGCAGACGGCGTGCTGGTGACCGACCTGATTGTCGAAGAAGCGGGCGAGTACCTGGCCGAAATGGCCCGCGTGGGGCTTTCTCCGATTTTTCTCGCCGCGCCTACCAGTCCCGACGCGCGGCTCGAAGCGATCGCCACCCACTCCAAAGGTTTTGTATATGCCATCTCGCGCGTCGGCATCACCGGCAAGCAGCAGACCATGACCTCGGACGCAGCGGCTCTAGTGGCGCGCATCCGGCGATGGACCCGGCTGCCGATCGCCGTGGGGTTTGGCATCAGTAACGCCGAACACGTCGCCCAGGTGGCGGAGTTCGCGGATGCAGCGGTGATTGGCAGCGCAATCGTCGAGCTGATCGAAGGCTCGAGACCGGAATTAGCGCCCGGCGCAGTGGCTCGATATATCAAGGGTCTGCGCCTGCCTCAAGCAGCGCTGGCCCGGTAAGAAAACAAGCCCCAAGCGCGGCTTTGCCGCGGATACGGATTCAACTCTTGCTCTCATGCGCCCAGCCTGCTGGGTTTTATCGCCGGGAAGGCTGGCGCTGGAGCGCACCACGAGGATGAAATGACGCTGGAAGAATTGCGGAAGCAGATTGACGTTGTGGACCGCCAGCTGGTCGAGTTGCTGAGCGAGCGGGCGCGCACTGCGCTGATGATCGGCCACATAAAGGCCGTTGCCTCGCTGCCGGTCTATGAGCCGGCACGGGAAAAAGTGGTCTACGCGCAGGTGCAAGAGGCCAATAAAGGGCCCTTGCCGAATATCGAACTGATCCGCATCTTCGAGCGCATTATCGACGTGATGCGCTCCGCCGAGATGCATGAACTGGCATTGGAGAAGAACGCCCAGGCGGATGCATCGGGGTCCCCCGCGACAGGTCTTGGTCGCGGGGGTGATGATGCGCCGGGCCACGGCACAGGCGCTAAAGCAGAAACAGACGCGCCCGAGACAGGGAACTGACAATGATTGTAGCCATGCAGGAAAGAGCCACCGAAGAAGAGATCGATGCCGTCATCGATGCGCTCGTCGAAGAAGGGGTCAATGTGCATCGAACGACAGGTGCGACACAGAGCATTCTGGCCGCCGTTGGTCCTACCGCGAACCTTGATATAAGCAAGTTTGAAGTGCTGCGGGGGGTACTTCACGTGCATCGGATCAGCGCGCCTTACAAGCTGGCCGGCCGCGCTTTTCGTCCCGAGGGCTCTGTGGTCGAGTTTGCCAACGGAGTCAAGATAGGCGCGGAAAAGGTCGCCGTCATCGCCGGCCCTTGCGCGATTGAAAACCGCGATCAGATCTATGCCATCGCCAAATGCGTCAAGGCCGCCGGAGCCGAGTTTCTGCGCGGTGGCGCCTTCAAGCCGCGCAGTTCGCCTTACGCCTTTCAGGGAATGGGCATTCCCGGTCTCAAGCTGATGCACGAAGCAGCCCAGGAAAACGGTCTGCTCACGGTCAGCGAGGTCATGGAGATTGCACAGATCGAATCCATGCTGCCCTACGTGGATTGCTTCCAGGTGGGAGCGCGCAATATGCAGAATTTCAATCTGTTGCGCGAACTGGGCCTGACGCACAAACCCGTGCTCTTGAAGCGGGGCATCGCCGCCACCATCGAGGAGCTGCTGCTATCGAGCGAGTATATTCTTTCCGGCGGCAACTACGACGTGATTCTCTGCGAGCGCGGCATCCGCACCTACGAAACTGCGACCCGCAATACCATGGATATCTCGGCCATTCCGGTGGTTCACAAGCTCTCCCATCTGCCCATTGTGGGCGATCCTTCGCACGGCACGGGCCGCCGCGATATGGTTCCCACGATGGCCAAGGCCGCCGTGGCCGCGGGCGCTGACGCAATCCTGGTCGAGATTCACCCGCATGCCGACAAAGCAGTCTCCGACGCCGCGCAGACGCTTTACTTCGAACAGTTCGAGAAGCTGATGATCGAGATGAGGCTGCTTGCGGCGGCAGTGGGACGAACGCTGTAGGTATGAATGTAGCAATCGGCCTGTAGTTCGCAGTGATTGAAGTATCGCGGCTTTAGTGCATTTCTTCTAAAGGTATAGAGAGTCATGGGTGCCCCACCCTCGCCGCGCTTTTGTTTTTGCGGCTAGGGTGGGATACAAGTACCCTATACAGCAACAGGAGAAATGCTCTAGCCGTCGGGGGAATAGAGATTGTGGTATAAGTCTTCCCTCGCGGGCTATAGCAAAATCAGAATAGATGTACCCCGAAAGCGATGCTGCCAAGGGGCTTTTTCCTCAAGAAAAAGCCACTTTTGAGACTCTTTGTAAGGCACGTTTATTCTGATTTTGCTCTAAAGCCCTGAATTTCTTTTCTTGCTTAGCGGCACGGCTAAAGCCGCGCCCTTTCGAAGCATGCACTTCTTTCATACAAAGGGAGCAACGAAAGAAAAAATGATCGAGCGCATCGCAATTATCGGCACTGGCCTCTTGGGCGCTTCGACCGGCCTGGCGCTGCGTGCATCGGGTTTTCGCGGCTTCATCGTCGGCTGCAACCGCGGCCCGGAAGGAGCGCGGATTTCGCTCGCCGCCAGGGCCATCGATTCGATTGCAACCGATCCCTTGCAGGCGGCGCGGGAGAGCCAGGTGATCGTGCTGGCTACGCCCGTTTACGCCATTCTGGAATGGATGGAGCGGCTCTCCGGCGTGCTTGGCTCCGAGCATCTGGTGACCGACGTGGGCAGCACCAAGGGCCTGATTACAGCCGCCGCCAGCCGCCTCTTCAATCGCCCCGATCGCGCCGCGTTTCTGCCGGGGCACCCGATGGCCGGCAAAGAGCGCAGCGGAGCGGATCTGGGCGATGCGGAGCTTTTTCGCGGCGCGGTCTGGCTTTTTACCGACGATCCAGCGTGGGAGCGCTCGCCGCATTCGGCGGCTCTGGTCGAGGGCTGGCGCGAGTGGGTGGCCGCGATGGGCTCCAAGGTTATCGATATTGACCCGGCAAGGCACGATGAGATGGTCGCCTGGGTCAGCCACCTGCCCCAGTTTCTGGCCACCGCTCTGAGCGCACTGCTGGAAGAGGAGATCGGCGACGCGCCGGAGCTGAAGGACGTGGGCGGCCGCGCCCTCAGAGAGATGACTCGCCTGGGAGCAAGTCCTTATTCAATGTGGCGCGATATTGCTCTGACCAATACCGAGGCCGTCCAGAGCGCGCTTTCCGCGCTGGAGCAGAGGCTGGCCAATCTGCGCGAAAACCTGCGCACTCCAGGGCTGCGCGACGAGTTCGAGATCGCCAACCGCTTCCGAAGGGAGTAAGAATCCCGGCAAGGAATCAGCTTAGATGAAGATCGTCGAAATTTCCAAACAGGCCCGCGCGGATGCGACGGCCTCGATTCAACGCTATTGCGAAGAAAATATGGCAGAGCCCATCGGAAACCTGCCTGCGGGTCTGCTACTCAACTTCTTTCTGGAGGAGGTGGGACCGGCCATTTATAACCAGGCCATTCACGACGCGCAGGCGCGCCTGCAGCAGCAGGTCTCCGATCTCGATGGCGAACTCTACGCCGATGGATTTCAGTATTGGATAAAGATCGACGCCAAGCGGAAGAATCCCCGCTAAAGCATTTTCAACTCAAGTGTTAACAAAATGCTGGGTGCCTCATCCTTTCCGCGTTTTTTGCGGGAATGGGTGGGAAGGAATGTCACTCTTTTCTTGCCGGATCAATAGGCTATTTGCCGCCCGCCGCATTCAATGTGGCGCGATATTGCTCTGACCAATACCGAGGCCGTCCAGAGCGCGCTTTCCGCGCTGGAGCAGAGGCTGGCCAATCTGCGCGAAAACCTGCGCACCCCGGGCCTCCGCGACGAGTTCGAGATCGCCAACCGCTTCCGGCGGGAGTAAACAAAAGATGTGAATGCTTCCGGCAGGTTATGACTTGTTATTGAAAGGATACTCAACTGTTAGCTCTTTGGTATATATTGTCCCATTTTAGTAACTTTAAGGTATATATATGATTCCAATGTATTTATTGTTTATTGACATTGCGATCACTTGTAATATAGATTCGTTTCGCTGTATTTCCAAGGGGTAGATCGCACCAAAATGCTTGGTGCCGGTTTTTTGATTGCGAGTTGGGCATCCGTAGCATTTTTGAAAATAATGTGGCCCTTGCAGATTTGTACAGGGCCGCCGTTCCTTGGGGGTCGCGTCGGCTTGAGGGCGGTATTAGAGCATTTTCACTTTTACTGTGTAGTTCCGAGGCGTAGTCTGAACCACGCTTCGGCATTCTCTGTTGTGATCTGGGGGAGCAGTTCAGTGATTGCCTGATCGAGAGCATCCTTGGTTCGTG
>Ga0182030_10011169_pt1 | contig 18138 bp, 19 predicted proteins | sample 812S3MmetaG_FD_121299 | JGI IMG/M metagenome (GOLD analysis project Ga0182030, IMG submission 121299) | Permafrost microbial communities from Stordalen Mire, Sweden - 812S3M metaG (Illumina Assembly) | ecosystem: Environmental > Terrestrial > Soil > Wetlands > Permafrost | place: Sweden...
AGCAGTTTCTCGGCCTCGGCATGATAGTCGTAGATGCCTTTGCCGCCCGGCCAGCGGTTGCCGGCAAACAGCAGCGCCATGGCGAAATAGGATTCGCCGTCCGGTGCTGCGCCCTCGGAGTTGCGCGTCCCGTCTGGCTTGCAGGACCACGCGAAGAACTGATAGCTCGGCGCCGTCGGGTCCGAGATATACATATAGGTCATGGCCCAATTCCAGACGGCATCGAACTCGGCCTTCTTGCCCAGTTCGACCGCGATCATCATGCCGTACGACATACCTTCGGTGCGTACGTCGTGATTGGCCCAGTCGGTCACGTACATCAGCGGCCCGTTGGCGTTGCCGCCGGCTTCAAAGGCGATGGCCTGCGTCTGCGGATCACCGTGGAAGAGCTGCTGCCAGGCCGCATCGATCTTCGCTTCAATCTCTAGCTGCGAATGGCCGTCTTCCGCGAAGAGATTGCGGTATTCTCCGGTCGCATACGCGCCATGGCCGTCCTCCCGAGGTTTTGCTGCCTGTGCTGCTATTACACAGAGAAAGAAGAGGAAAATCGCCCAGGCCGTAACCATCGTCGTTCGCGCGCGCATAGATCACCCTGAGTGAAGCGATTTAGTATCGCGCTTCGGTGGTTGCGCTGGCAAACAGCGGTCGGACGCGGCGACTCCCTTGAAGGGGATCGGCGTTTAGTCAGCACAGAGAACGGATCAAGAATGCCGATGGAGGACATGGACCGCGATGTCAGGCCAGAATTCCCGGAAGACCGCGGTCAACGCGTCGCGCCCCACCGCGTAGCCGTACTTCTCCGAAACTTCGCTAAATGATCGGTCCTGGCTTGGGTAGTAAGCCACTGAGACGGCCTGTGCAATCCCTCTGCCGAAAAGCTCGGATGCATTGAAGGTGTCGTGTCGGTGATAGTCGGGCGTGATGAGCACGCGTGAGGCGGCATAGACACCGCGCTTCCAAATGCCACCCTCGCCTTTGGTGTAGTAGCGCTCGTCCTCGTGCAACAAAGTCGGCAACGCGAAGATGACCAGATAATTTCCGTCAGTTTTATCGAGATAGCCGCGCCAAGTGTAAGCCCAAAGACCGCCAACGCCCTTTCCCAGGTCGGGGTGCGCATCGGTTCCTTTGGCAAGCAGCGATGTGATGCCGACAAAAACAAAGGACGAGTAATCGAAGCTGTTCTCGGTGGCGATTTTGAACGCCTGACGCGCTGTGGGAGGCGGAGGGATGGCGCCCTCGCTGACGGCGCGATAGTTCGGCATGAGCCCGAGAATGCGTTTCGGCTGCTGCTTCGATGGAGATGCATTTTTATCTGCCGCCGCCGAATTAGGATTCTGTTTGCCGTTGGATGGTGCCGGCGATTGCGTTCCTTGCTGGGGCACTGGAGCCTCAGGAAGCGAATCTGCGCTGGCATCGACGGAGTAGGAATCGGCCGCGCCTCTTGCAGCGGAAAGAGGGGGCGGTTGAGTTTGGGCGGTTGCAGCGAGTGGGGCGATTGCAACCAGGCTATACAAGATCAAGGAACATCGAAACTGCATTCAAACTCCCTATTCGGCTGTCGCTGGCGGATAGATCTAGATATTGGATCGGACTCCAAATCTGAACAAGGGATGACGGGAAAGCTCGGACGCACTGTTTATTTCGCAGAAACCCGCGGCTTCTTCGTCCTGGATTTTGGACGAGAATTAATTTTTGGGAACATCGGGTTCGGTTGGCGGGCTTGCTTGAGAAGCGGGCTTCGCAGCGCCCTGCGCCGCCTGGCGGGCCAGTTTCTCGGCGTGCTTGCGTTTGTAATGGCGCGCAATATCGGGCCAGAACTCGATGATTTCGGAGCCAACGATGCCCTCGGCAGAGACGGTCAATCCATCGGAAATCGTGTCGTTGACGGTGCGTTCGGAGGCTGGATAGTAAACGCGTGCGATGGCTGCGCCGATCATGTTGCCGCCGACGTTGGCGTAGTTGGGACCCCACGTTCCTTTGTCGCGCTTGCACCAGACCGTGCTGGTAGCGGCCCAGAGAAAGCGGCTCGGCTTGCTGCCTGTGCCTTTCTGGAAGTAGCGCGGATCTTCGCGAAGCAGCGTCGTGAGCACGGCATTGCCGAAAAAGTTCCCGATGAAGGAGTCGGAGTACGAAGCACCGAAGCGCTTGGCGTACCCTTGCGCGCCCTGGCCCCACTGCGGTTCGGCGTCGCTCGCCTGGTTAAGCCCGGCGACGATACCGGAAAGCACGAAGGGCCACGGATCGGTCTCGCTTTTGAAGAAGAGGTCGAATTTCTGGCCCGAGGATAACGGAAGAGCGTTGCGATTCGTGGTGGTGTTGAAGGTAGCCATGACACCCGCGACGCGCTGGTGCTCTTGCTCCTTGAGCTGCTCCTCGGCCTTTTCGTGCTCGCTTTTTTCTGCGTCAGATTGTGGAGCAGCCGCCTGCGAACTCGAACTGGTCGGCGTGCCTGTTTGCACATTGCCGTTCTGCGCCGGCGCAGATACGAGAGACGGTTGTTGCGCAGGCAACGGAGCAAGGTTGATTTCTTCACCCTGGGCATGGGGGGCGTCAGGAAGCGAATCTGTCGAAGACAATGTCGAGATGCGCGCGGAAATCTGGACTTTCAAGACTGCTGTGTCTTCCTGTGCGTAGACCGCGATGGGCGCCAGCGAGAGAACCACGCAGAAAATCGTTCGCAAACAAAATTGCATTCATTCACCGGAAACCGAAATATGGATTTAAAGCTGGTGCTGAGGCTCTGGAAGGCCACAAAACTGTCCATCTTCTCAATCTGGTCAGCCGGGGGATTTGAAGCAACGGCGGTCATCCCCCGTTTACTCAAGCTTAAACGGCGCAAAGCCCGTTGCTGTGTGCTGTGCTGTTAATTAGACGGGGAACCGATAGCCGAAGACTTGGTCCGACCTTGAATCTTCCATTACTCCGGCGGTTGTGGATCGGTGCTGGCCGTTGCGTCTCCCTTCACTTGGATATCTTTGTAGCCAGGGTGAACCCCTTGGGCGAGGCCCTGCTCGGCTGCAATTTTTTCGAGCAGCGCCCCAAGCTGCAAGCGTTCGTTATGGTCTAACCCGGTGCAGATGCTTTCGTTGTGCGCCCGGGCCACCACGCCGATAGCGGCTAGCGCCTCGTTTCCTGCCGAAGTGAGGCGCAGAGAATAGACTCGCCGATCTGCGGGATTCGTTGCGCGCGCTACGAGTCCCCGCTTCTCAAGCTCGTCGATCACTGCAACCAGTCGGCTTGCGTGCATGTCGAGCCGCTTGGCAAGTTCCTGCTGGCTGATACCAGGTGACCGGCCCAGAAGCCGCAGGATTCCGGCGTCCGGTGGGGAAAAGTTCAAAGGAATCAGCGCTTCCGCAAATTGGCGTGCAGCGCAGGCACCGACCTGTGCGAGCAGAAAAGCGACCGAAACGTGCCTGGCCGACTGAGAATTCGACATAGCAGAAGTATTACACAATCTAATCATTCAATATAATAATGATTATATCGTATAGCGAAATACGAAGAGGACTTGCCATGTCGCTCAACACTCAATCGGTCCAGATCGTTCGCCGTCATCAAAGCCCGCCTCTCGGAATTCTCGCTATCGTTTTCACTCTTCTGTTTTGTGCGGGCCTCTATCCGGTCACGGCGTTCGGCGGGAAGCCGTACTTTCCCGGACCGTGGGAATCGGCGCAAACCATTGTTGCCTTCTTTCAGGCTCGTCCGTCCGCGGTCCTGCTCTGCGCTTTTCTGCAATTTGGGTCGGCGATTCCGCTGGGAATCTTCACGGCATCGGCGGTGAGCCGACTCAAGTTTCTCGGGGTGCAGGCTGCGGGAGCAGACATCGCGTTTTGGCCTCGCCGTGCTAAACAGATTCCAAGCGCCGCCTGCTTCGCATGGAGACGGGGTGAACCGTACAGTCGGCGCTTTAGCTTTCATCGAACGAAATCATCGCTCGCTTATCCGTTGGCGGCGACCTTGCTCTTGATCTCGTTCAGCAGCATCTCGACCTTATCCTCGCTCTCGAGCGCCTTGAATTTATCTTCGAGCGTTTCGGGCGAAAGGATTTCGCTGGCGGCCGCATTTTCAGCGGCCCGCACATGAACCTTGCTCTTCATCCGGCCAATCGTCTGCTCCTGGTCTGTCCCCACAACTTGCCGCGCCTTCGTTGCCCGGCCCACCACCTTTGCGCGGCGGTGTTCGGCCACAAGCATCTCGCAATGTGCGCGTGTTTCGCTGAGCTTCTGTTCCAGCTTGCGCAACGCCTGGCGCAGGTTGTCGGCTTCATGCTTCTGGTCTTCGGCCTGGGCTGTGAATCCTTCGACGAGTTGTCCATGACTTAGCGACCGCTCGAGAGCTGCGCGCGCCAAGTCGTCTTGATTTTTAGTTACCGCGAGTTCTGCCTTGCGCCGCCAATCCGCTGCTTCGTGCTCATGTTCTGCGCGCTTCTTATCGAGCAGATGCTGATCGGCAATGGCGATGGCCACTTGCGTCTTCACCTGGAGCAGCTGGTTTTCCATATCCAGCACGATTTGTTTCAACATCCGCTCCGGATCCTCGGCTTTCTCCACAAGGTCGTTTAAATTGGCGCGCAGCAACGTGCTCACTCTATCCAGTAATGACATAACATCCTCCTTCGTCTCCCTGTTGCACTCGAAAGCTCCCGGCCTCGCGCACCCCACGCGAGGCCGGCCCGATTACGTTAACTCTGCTTGCCGTCCGGCTTTCCCGCGCCGTTCTCCGGTTTCTGTTTCATTGCCTGCACGTTGGACATCAACTGCTTAATGTCCATGCCGCTCAGCGCCTCAAACAAGGCCGGCACCTGCGCCGCGATCTTCGTCATGTCGCCGGTAATCTTGTGCACACCGGCGGCGTCATCGTTGCCTGTGGACACAATCGTGATCCTGTCCACCTTGCTGAGCGGCTCGGCCATCGCACGGACAACATCGGCCATGTTGGTCAGCAGCTTGTCGACTACGGCGGCCTGGTTCCATCCCTGATAGGCCTCGGCCTTCACGTTCATCGCCTTGGCTTCCGCCTCACCCTTTTGGAAGATGATGCTGGCCTCCGCTTCGCCCTGCGTTCGGATTGCCGCGGCGCGCCCTTCGGCTTCGGTGGTCAGGCGATTCTTCTCAGCTGCAGCCATATTCTCAATCCGCTGGCGCTCGATCTCCGCGCCCTTCAGCACCGTGGCGATCAACTCTTTTTCGTGGCGCAGAATTTCTGCTTCCTGCACCTTGATCTGGCCTTCCTTCTCGACCTGCTGCACCTTTACCTGCTCTGCAGTCACCTGCTGCAGCATGACGTTGGTCTGGAGTTCATACGCCTTATCGGCGCTGGCCTGCTGTCGGCGGCTCTGTTCCGCGTATTCCGCCTTCTTGATCTCGAGATCGCGTTGCGCCTCTGCCTGGCGCGTTGCGGAAGCTGTTTCGGCAATCACCCGTTCCTGATCGGCCTGCGCCTTGGCCACTGCGGACTCGCGCATCGCCGTGGCGCGCTTGATGGCAGTGTCGCGCTCGGCATCGGCGGTCGCCATCTCGGCGTCTCTCTTGATGCGCGCAATGTCGGGCCGGCCCATGTTCGAGATGTATTCGTTCTTGTCGCGGACTTCCTTGATGGTGAACGAAATTACTTCGAGGCCCATCTTGCTCATGTCTTCCGCACAGGTGGCGCGCATCCGTTCGCCCACCATCTCGGGTTCCTTGACAATTTGCTCCACCGTCAACTGGCCGATGATGCCGCGCAGGTGGCCTTCCATGACCAGGCGTATGAGCCCTTCACGCTGCGGCGGCGCCTTGGTCAGGAACTGTTCGGCTGCAGTCAGAATCGAAGCCTGGTCGCTGCGCACCTTGATTTGCGCGACAGCTTCGACGGTCACGGCAACGCCCTGCCTCGTATAAAGGTCCTGCTGCGGAGCCACATCGAAGCTCATGAGTTCGAGCGAGAGCTCGCGGCAATTTTCCACCATGGGGAAGATCACCGTACCGTGGCCCTTGATGACGCGCGGCCCGCGAAAACCGTAGACAATCAAGGCCTCGTTGGGTCCGGCCTTGCGATACATCCTGGCCAGAATGCCCATCAGAAAGATCAGCGCCAAAACCCCGAGTCCGACAAAGAGAACAATTTGGTTCGTCATTGGGTTCCCGGTCCTTTCACCGGGAGGTGAGTTGTGAATGGTTCACTGCTTGTGGCCGGAGTTCCGGCCGTTCTTCGGAAACAACTTGGCGAGCAAACCCAGCAGGAAAATTCCTACCAGGATAGCCATGTCCGTAATCAGCACGGTCGTGTTCGTCATAGAAAACAAGCTCCTAGCCTCTAGCCGCTAGCTACTAGCGAGAGGCTTGGTTGAGTGGACACACGCTGGAGGAATCGAAGGCAGGCTAGCAGCTAAAGGCTAGAAGCTAGCGGCTGTTTTCCATCTCTTCCCAGCGCTTCACGTAGGCGATTCCTTTTTCGTAGCCGACGACGTAGACCTCTTCCTGTTTTTGAATCGGTTCGCCGTTCTCTGAGCGCGCCGGCACACAACACCGCGCGCCTAACTGCTCGTACACAACCTCACCAATGCCGCCTGCGCGGATTGTCGACGAAACGTGCCCCACGGCGCCGATAACCTCAGTCTCGTCGGCGGTCAATTCGCGCTCGTGCGGCAGCAGGACCTTGGTGAGGAAGAGAAAAATAATCGCGCCGCCGGCAAAGCCGCAGATTGCGGCCAGCACCAAAACGACCAGCGCAACAAAGCTGCCATAGCGCGTCAGCAGGTACCCCGCCGCGCCAAACCAGCAGAGAAAAATCATCAGCGAGAACGCATTCCACCACGGAACATTTGCGCCTCCGCGCGCGCTGATCGCTGAGGGATGAGAACCGGCTCCGGGCGGCAGATGCGGCACGTGTCCTGCATGAGGCAGATGCATATGCCCGCCGAAATGTCCCATGCCGCCGAGCAATGAAACCGCGCTCAGAGCAAGGCCAACCAAAAAGCAAATCAAATAAAACGATTCCCAAGTCATAGCTACGCTCCCTCTTTCGTGCGTCGCCCTTTTTTCTGATTTCCGATCTTCGCCGCAGTCCCTGAGTGGCGATGTGTGCTCGTTGCGGTGGCCGGTTTTCGATCCGCGTTTTCTGTTCCCTGATCCCTGATCCCTGTTCCCTGCCTTTTCGGTCGCAAAACTTCTGTCAGCCGCGGCAGAAGTCCCGGCGTTTCCAGAATCGATTCGAGCAGCAGCAGACATTCCCGCGAGTGCTCATTGCGCGCCAGGGCAAGCAAGGCGCACTTCAGCTCGGGATCGCGGCGGAACCGCTCCGCGCCTGAGACCAGCCACAGGTCGAGTTTGTCCTCGACGTTACGCAACTCGCTCTGCAGTTCGGGCGAGTAGCCCTCCGGGTCGTCCACCAGATAGCCGGGGTGGACTTTGAAGAACCCGGCGAGTAATTGTCGTGTGGTGTTGGTGAGGTGGGGGCGCGCGCCACTTTCAATCTGGGAGAGGTAGCTCTGGCTCAGCTTCGAGCCGGTCTCGGCGTCGATGGCCCGCACCAGCTCCTGCTGGCTCATGGCGCGGTCGAGGCCTCTGAGGCTGCCTTCCACCTCGCGCAGGTAGCGGATTTTTTCGCCGAGCTTCATGGGTTGCGACGGGATTCCTTCCGGGTCGGTTCAGCAATCCATCGCAGATTGCAATAACAATATCGCAATATGCGATAAGCGTCAAGAAAAATCGGGGGTCGTCACAAGCAGAGGGTTATTGACTGAATCTAAAGGGGTTCTTGGCAAACGAAGTAGCGGGCGCGTTGCGGTGCTTATTTTGCTCGATCACGAACGAGCGTCACCTGCTAAAAGATGGGCTATATCGCGATGCGCCGGATCTACAATCGCCAGCAAAGGTCAAATTCGCCGATCAGCCTGAAAACCTTGTTGTAGGACATTCTGAGCCTGAATATCAGGGGTTCACACGCGATAAGCTCAGGTTCATTGATCGCTACGTCAAACATAAAGTCTACCTTGTTGCTGATCTGAGAGTTTTCTCTGAACAGTTCACCGCCGTTTTCCAGCGGGCCGGTCCTGAATGTGGGAGATGCGGCGATTCGCTGATAGGGAGTCGCGATGGAACGAACCGCGAATCCCACCGTGAAGATGGTGCGGTGCTTGTCGATATTGTTGAGTCGATGGAGCAGCCAAAGGTCATCATCCCCTCCCTTGTATGGTCTGAGTCGCCGGATAACGTCCTTCGCTTCTTGTCCCATGCCCTCTATCTTTCGGTCAAACGAGGCCTTCTCCTTTGTGGTGAGCGGTTCTCTTTCCATAATCGGGAATCCAGTCACGCCGGGAGTGGGTTTTCCGCCATTGGTTTCCACGAGCGCCCATGCGAGATGATCGAGAGTACTTCGGAGATTTTGCAGGACATCTCCCGCGATCAACGCCATTTCGTCGGGAACGGCGGGTGCTTCAGTGAGGTAATAGACTGCCTCGCCAGTTCGAGGATCTAGCTTTCTGCCGATTTTGTAGGGCGAGGTATCGATGAAACGTCTGATAGACCGATGCAGCTCCTCGATGTGTCGATTGGCCCGATTGACCTTTGAATAGATGTTTCGCATCGAAAAATGATAGGATATGGCCGTTATCCCGGATTACAATTTCTCCACTATGACAGACAAGGAGATGGCGCTCGCATTAGGGGATTACATTATTAAGCTTCAGCTTGAGAAGCGCGCTCTCGAAGGCGCATTCTTGGAATACCGCATCAGCACACCCGAAGGCCGGCGGGAGATCCCTTTTCGTCAAGTGGCTGCCCGAATTGCTCAGGAAGAAGGTCTTCAGGAAATAGCTTCCCAGCAGCGGCACGGGCTGCTTCAAGAGGTCGCCACTGGAACTCCTGATTCTGCCCTGATTCGTGGATTGTATCGTCAATTTCTGGAAGAGTAGTTCTCCGGCATGATGCCGCCGGATTCTCCAATTGCTAAATACCTGCGAAGGCCCTGCGGCTCCCTTGACGGCAATGGAGTTCAATTCTCCCGCCCTCCGTTAGCATTGCAGAGCTTTTGAGGAAAGTGATGCTCGTATTTGTCGATGAATCCGGCGATCCTGGGATTAAAGGAAGAGCAGGTACTTCTGAGTTTTTCTTCGTCACTGCCGTTTTATTCAATGAAAATGAGGCCGCAGAAGCTTGCGATGCGCGAATCGGGAGAATACGCGAAGAGCTTCACATGCATTCAACCGCCGAATTCCACTTCAATAAATGCAGCGAAGATTTTCGCTGTCGCTTCCTGAATAGGGTGTCGGAAATGGACTTCTTCTACATTTCCTTCGCTCTCAATAAGGCGAAATTGTATGGGCCTGGCTTCGCATATAAGGAATCGCTTTACAAGTATGCCACCCGCCTTCTCTTTGAGAACTGCAAGCCTCATCTAAAGAGGGCGACGATTACGCTTGACCGATCAGGCGATAGGCAATTTAACTCCGAGCTTCACCGTTACTTAAAACGGATGATAAACACCGATCAAGAGGTGATTAGAAAGGTTAAGAGCGAGCATTCGCACTCAAATAATCTTCTTCAATTGGCGGATATGGTTTGCGGCTCCGTAGCTAGATCCTTCGTGCGTGGAAAGAAAAATGCCAGAATGTATAGAAAAATAATCGGCCACCGAGAACTATCCGTTCAGGTGTGGCCGCGAGTCTGATGGGTTCCTATCTCTTTCGAGCACGCACACCATACGGTGACAGTTCGGAACCCATCGTTCCACCCTTATGATGCAGCAGCATACCTGCGAGATGCAAGTGTCGAATCGCTACCACTTCATTCTAGGGTAATTACCAAGGCGGCCGATTGGCTCGATACTGTTCTGTAACGGCACATCAAAATCGTTCCAGTGACACTCTGTGTCAAATGCATAGCCATCTCCCGGACCTCATGAAAACAAGGGATTTCCGCTCGGAGTGCGGGGGTATCCCCATGGAAAGCATCACGCTGTCACCCAATTTGGAGGCGGTGCTTGCCTTCCGGAATTACTTCCGAATCGGGCCATCCATGATTTGCGCGGAGATGTGAAGGGAATCGCGCCGGACATGCGAAGGCCCTTCGGCTTGCGCCGAAGGGTCTTCAGGTTTAAAGCTACTCCGCGTCTACGCCGTCACAGTCCGCGTAGGTTTGGAGCCCCATAGCCCGTAGTAGGCGATGAAGAGGTAACAAAAGATGGGAATGACGAAGGCGTGTTGAATGCCCATCTTGTCGGCCGCCGCGCCGAGAAGTAGGGGTACGATGGCCCCGCCGACGACTGCCGTCATGATCAGCCCCGATCCCTTGCTGGTCATCGGACCAAGTCCAGCGATGCCCAATGCGAAGATGTTGGGGAACATGATGGAGTTGAAGAAGCCGCAGAGCACTACGGTCCAGATGGCCACCGGGCCGCTTGAGAACATCGAGACGACGAGCAGCGCAGCAGCGATAAAACCGAAGGCTCCGAGTAGTTTGTTCGATTTGATCTTGGTGAGCACCCAGGAGCCGAGCAGGCGGCCAACGAGTGCGCCGCCCCAGTAAAGCGAGACAAGGAACGACGCCGTCTTGGCGCTGTCCACGCCCTGCGTCTTGAAGTAGTTCACCGCGATCGAAGCGAGCCCGACTTCGACGCCCACATAGAGGAAGATGCCCACTGCGCCGAGGACCGTGTGTTTGTAGCCCCAAATGCTGCGGCTCAGGATCGGATCGCCTTCCTTGGCGGGCCGGAACGCTTGCGTGTTCGAAATATGCGGCAGGTGCATGAACGCCACGGCGATGCCGAGAATGAGCAATCCGCCTGCGATGGCGATGTAGGGGCCGCGCACAGTGTTTGCAATGGCGGCTTTGCTCGCCAAGCTGGCCGGATCGGTCAGGATGTAAGCTCCCGCAACCAGCGGCGCGATCGTTCCACCCAGAGAATTGAGGGCCTGCGCCAACGTCAAGCGAACCGGCGCGCTGTGCTCGGGGCCGAGAATCGCGACGTAAGGATTGGCTGCGGTCTGCAACGCCGTCACGCCAGCGCCGACGATGAATACAGCCGTCAGGAACATGGGAAAGCTGACCAGCTTTGCCGCCGGCACGAAGAGAAGGCAACCAACGACCTGGATGAACAGGGAGACTACCATCGTCTTCTTATAGCCGATGGTTTCGATCAGCTTCGACGTGGGGGACGAGAAGACAAAGTAGGCCAGAAAGAACGCCGACTCGGCCAGCATGGCCCAGGCATAGGGCAGGTCGAAGATGGACCGAAGGTGCGGCACCAACGCCATGTTGAGGTTGGTGATGAACCCGAAGATAAAGAACAGAACGGCGACAGTGATGAACGGGCCTGTGTAGCTCGGCGTACTTTGTGCCGGGGGTGTCGATCGCGTGGACATGAGAGGTTGTTCTCCGCTTCCTGAAAAAAAGTTCTGCCCGGTTGGGGCGTGTTCGCGTTCTGGGGATTTGACGCGTTCTTTCGGTGGCCAGTGGTTTCCGACCGCCGTTTTGCTGCACACAACACTATATGGAAAACCTCGCATCTGGGAAGGGCGTGGGCTGGGGGCAAGCCGGGACAAAGGAACTGTGCTAACGGCGCGTGGTGAAAGTCGAAACGGCCGAACACCATCCCTCGGGGGCTAAACAGGTAGCGGAAGAACGCATGGTTTCTGAGGAGCTTCCCAAAGAACATCCCTCAGGGGCTAAAGCCCATCGTTTCTTATCGAACTTTTACGGCACGGCTGAAGCCGTGCCCTTTCAAAACCCCACTTTCACCATCGACTGCGTTAACCGGGCGGCACACGATTCGGTTATTCTCGAATCAAAAGCGAGGAGAACGAATTGGCTATCGCCGCGTTAAACAACGCAAAGACCAAGAAGGTGTTGGCAGCTCTCGAAGGGAACTGGCAGGCCGAAATGGAGGGTTATCACACCTACACCGCGCTGGCTGATCGCGATTCCGACCCCGTGCGCGCCCAGGTGCTGCGCCACCTGGCCCAGGCGGAGCTGGAACATGCCGCACTTTGGGCCGGCCGCATCGAGCAGCTCGGGGGCCCTGCACCGTCCTACTCAGGCAAGCCCGGCGGCGACGCGGACTCGCTGGCCAGCCGCGCTGGCGGCATCCGCATGGCCCTGCGCCGCGTTGAGATCGAGGAGAGCCGCGCCATCGCCAGCTACGGTGAACAGCTCAAATCCCTCGGTGATGAGGAGTCGGTCGCGATACTCGAGCACGTAATCGAAGATGAGAAGGATCATTACCGCGAACTGGGATCGCTTCTCCGCGGTCACTACGCCCTTGCCGCTACCGCGCCAAAAATCGACCCCAAAGCGGTTCTTGAGGAACTGCTCGCCAAGCGCGACAAGGGCCGCAAGCAGCCCGGCGCGTGGATCGGCGATGCCATCTACGGCGTCAACGACGGCCTGGGCGCCATCTTCGGCATCGTCTCCGGTGTCTCCGGCGCTACCGCCGGCAACAGCAAATATGTGCTCCTCGCCGGCCTCTCCGGCATGATTGCTTCGGCCCTCAGCATGGGTTCCGGCGCCTATCTTGCGGCCAAGAGCGAGCGCGAAATCTATCACGCCGAGGTTGCCCGCGAGCGCGAAGCGATCAAAATGAACCAGCCCGAGGCGCGTGAGCTCCTCTCTCTCTACTACCAGGTAAAGGGCCTCCCGGAGATGGACGCGCTGCACATGGTCAACCACATCGCCAGCGACCCCGAGCAACTGCTGCGCGCATTGGCGAGTGAGCGGCTCGGGACCTCTGAGGAAGCGCTGTCAAACCCTCTCGTCTCGGCCAGCTCCGGCGCACTCTCCACCGCCATTGGCGCCACCATTCCCGTCATCCCGTTCTTCTTCATGACCGGCATTGAAGCCGTCATCGCCGCGGCAATCATCTCCCTCGCGGCGCACTTCGCCGTCGGCGCAGCCAAAAGCCTCATCACCATCCGCTCCTGGTGGTCGTCAGGTTTTGAAATGACCATCGTCGGCGCCGCAGAAGGCGCGGTCACCTACGGCATCGGCATCCTGCTTGGCAAGGGTGGTATGTAGTGGGAGGCTTTATCCCTCTTGGCGATGCGTCGCGTCGCTCAAGACAATTTGCCGTCGTTACCACGTTGATTATTCTGATTAACGTTTTTGTGTTCTTTAAGGAGTTGTCGCACGGCGACGCCTTTGTGTGGACGTGGTCGGCTGTTCCCGTCCGAATTGTCCATGGACATCACTGGATCACCCTGTTGACGTCGATGTTTATGCATGGAAGCTGGATGCACATCATCGGCAACATGATTTATCTGTGGGCCTTTGGCCGGACGATTGAGGATGCTATGGGCTCGGGCCGGTTCCTCATCTTTTATCTGGCGGGCGGCATCGTGGCCATGACGGCGCAGATTCTCGGCGACCCGTTTTCTCGCATTCCCAGCCTCGGCGCCAGCGGCGCGATCGCTGCGGTCATGGGCGCTTTTCTGATCACGTTTCCGCATGACCGGATTCGCACGCTGTTGTTCTTTTTCATCTTTATCCGTGTCACCTTCATTCCTGCAGCGTTGCTGATTGGTTTCTGGTTTCTCATCCAGCTCTTCAATGTCGGCGCGGTGGCACAGGTGAGAACCGGCGGAGTTGCCTATCTGGCCCATATCGGCGGTTTTCTTTTCGGTGTCGTCGCGGCGCGGCTTTTCGTGAATCCAAGCCGGATCGCATTTCGCCCCAGCCCAAGCCTTTAGAATTGCTGCGTCTTTTTTTGCTGAGGAAATCTATGTCCAAAAAAGTTCTTTGCCTGCTCGTTCTCGTTGTGTCTCTGCCAGCTCTTTCGCCCGCGCAGTCCGTCGGCGACATGGTGTTCCAGCGTGACGTCGCGATGAAGACGCGGGACGGCGTAACGCTGAAAGCTGACCTCTATCGGCCAGCCGGTGACGGAACTTTCCCGGTGCTGCTGCAGCGCACGCCCTACAACAAGGACGGCGCGGAGGACTTTGCGCGCAAAGCCGTTGCGCGTGGATTCATGGTGGTGGTGCAGGATGTGCGCGGCCGCTACAACTCCGAAGGCGAGTGGTACACCTTCAAACACGAGATCGACGACGGCTACGACACTGTGGAGTGGGCCGCGGCGCTGCCGCACTCGAATGGCAAGGTCGGCATGTTTGGCGGATCGTATGTGGGCGCAACGCAGATGCTCGCTGCCATTGGCCATCCGCCGCATTTGGCGGGAATTTGCCCTGTGGTGACGGCGTCGAATTATCACGAGAACTGGGCCTATCAGGGAGGCGCGTTCGAGCAGTGGTTCGACGAGTCGTGGACATCAAGCCTGGCGCAGGATACGCTCGCACGCGAGATCCGAAACGACTCAAATGCGGTGCTCGGCGATCAAGTTTTGCCGCTGACTGACTTTCCCGTCTTCAATCTCAAGCCGATTGCGAGCGGCTCGCAGTTGACGCACGAACTCGCGCCCTACTTCCTTGATTGGCTCGCCCATCCGACGTATGACAGCTACTGGAAGCAGTGGTCGATTGAAGAGAATTATCAGAATATTCAGGTGCCTGCGCTCACGATTGCTGCGTGGTACGACATCTTCCAGGGCGGCTCGCTGCGAAATTTTATGGGGCTGAAGGAACACGCAGGGAGTGAAACGGCACGGAGTGCCCAGCGACTGGTCATCTCCATCGGCGGCCACGCCGGTGGCGGACGCAAGATCGGCGACGTCGACTTCGGCGCGGAAGCAGCGGACTTCGACACGAATACGGTTACGCTCGATTGGTACGACTATCTGCTCCTAGGCAAACAGAACCAATTCGCCTCGTCCAATCCAGTGCGCATTTTCGTCATGGGCAAGAACGAGTGGCGCGACGAGCCTGCGTGGCCGCTTGCGCGCGCGAAGCAGACCAGCTATTTTCTGCATTCCGCGGGAAAAGCAAATAGCGCTTCGGGCGATGGGACGCTTTCAACTGTAACTCCGCAAAAAGACAGTGCCGATAATTTCACTTACGATCCAGCCAATCCCGTGCCGACTGTTGGCGGTCCGCTGTGCTGCGATTCGGCTCATCTGGCTCCCGGCCCGCGCGATCAGAAAGAGGTAGAAGCGAGGCCTGATGTGCTTGTCTATTCCACGCCCCCGCTGGATCGGGACCTCGAAGTCACGGGTCCGGTCACCCTCGATCTGTACGCGAAATCGTCGGCCGTCGATACGGACTTTACCGCGAAGCTGGTCGATGTGTGGCCGAATGGATTCGCGCAGAATCTAACGGAGGGCATTCTGCGAGCGCGCTTCCGCGAATCCACGGTCGGAGAACCGAAACCCATTACGCCGGGCACGGTCTACGAGTACAAGATCGATCTCTGGTCGACCAGCAATGTGTTTTTGAAGGGGCACCGGATTCGGCTGGAAGTCTCCAGCAGCAATTTTCCGCGCTTCGATCGCAATCTGAACACTGGCAAGAGCGCGACCGATAGCTCTGACTTCGTGAAGGCTACGAATACTATTCTGCACGACAGCGAGCATCCGAGCGCGCTGGTGTTGCCTGTGGCGCCAAAATAAGCTGAAAGTTCGTTCGAGGGCCCTGCTTGAAGGTTGCAATCCTGACAGTTCCTTACGACTCTGGCCATCTGCGACAACGAATGGCGCTCGGTCTGGATCGTCTGCTAGAGGCAGCCTTACGGCCGGTGTTGATGCGGCTAGGCCATGAATTTCGGCTCGAGGAGATTCTTGACTGTGCGTTTTCCCCGCCGAGACCGCCTCTTTGTTCGAGCTGTGCCGCAGAGTTGCGAATAGAGTTGGAGCGAATCGAGCTGAGGGCTATCTTCCCATTGTTCTCTCAGGCAACTGCGGAATTGCTGTCGATGCCGTAAGCGGCTGCGGCGCCCGTGTTACTGCTGTGATCTGGTTTGACGCACACGGCGAGAGCAAACTCGGGATTCCTTGACGGCATGGGAATCGCTACTCTAACCGGCCGGTGCTGGCAAACTCTGGCAAGCTCAATCCAGGGCTTCTATCCTATTCCTGGATCCCGCGTGCTGTTGATAGGCTCTCGCGACGTGGACCCGCATCGACCGCTCGCGTCACCAAAGAGATATAAAGGTATGCGTGCTTCGAAGGAGATCCGAGTGGCCATTGCGATCATCCCTCCCCGGTCCGATCAAAGCGAGAACATGCCGCTGTTTCCAACGGAGGGCCTGACTGCATTCGCTCTGGTGACGGGCCTCTTTTTTCTTTGGGGCATTCCGAACAATCTGAATGACGTGCTGATTCGTCAGTTCATGAAGTCCTTCGAAATTACGCGACTGCAAGCGGGGCTGGTGCAGTCGGCTTTTTATACCGGCTACTTTTTGTTTTCGATCCCGGCAGCCATGGTGATGCGCCGCTTCGGTTACAAAGCTGGCCTCATTATGGGGCTTTTGCTCTACAGCACAGGCACGTTTCTTTTTCTGCCTGCCGCTGAAGCGCGCAGCTACTCTCTCTTTCTGATCGCTCTGTTTGTCATCGCCAGCGGCCTTGGATTTCTCGAAACCGGCGCGAATCCACTCATCGCACAATTGGGCGCACCCGAGAGTGCAGTACGACGTCTCAACTTTTCGCAAGCATTCAATCCGCTGGGCGCCATCACAGGCGTTTTGGTAGGAACGCTATTCATCTTTTCCGGCGTGGAGTTGAAACCCGCGCAGATCGTACAATTGAAGCTCGCCGGAACCTACAACACCTATCTACAGCAGGAAACGATGCGCGTCATCGTGCCCTACCTGGTACTCGGGGTCGTTGTGCTTCTGTGGGCATTTCTGATTTTCCGGACGCCCTTCCCTGTCATAGCGGGAGCCCAGTTGACCAGCAGCGAAGAGCCGCGTGGGAGTTATCGCGTGCTTCTGCGCTATCCGCATTTTCTGCTCGCAGTGCTGGCGCAGTTCTGCTACGTGGGCGCGCAGGTGGGCACGTGGAGCTACTTCATTCAATACGTGCAGGACTACACGAGTTTGCCGGAAAAAACCGCGGGATATTTTCTTACGGGAACTCTCGCGGGATTTGGCGTGGGGCGCTTCGGCTCAAGCCAGTGGATGAAAACGGTGAGCGCGAGCACTCTAATGGGCTTGTTCGCTTTGGCAAATGTAGCGCTCGTGACCATGGGCATTCTATTTCCGGGATGGATCGGATTGTGGGCGATTTTCCTCACCAGCTTCTTCATGTCGCTGATGTTTCCCACAATCTTTGCGCTTGGCATCCGCGGCCTCGGCATAAATACAAAGTCCGGCGCTTCGCTACTGGTGATGTCGATTATTGGCGGCGCAGTCTTTACTCCGGTGATGGGGCTGGTATTCCAAAGGACACACAGCATGGCGATCGCGATGGTCGTACCTCTTTTGTGCTATGTCTGCGTCGCGTACTACGCCTTCTGGGGCTCGAAGATACCGCCTCGTCACGCAACATAGCACGGGCCGCCAGCGGCAGGACCGAGTCCTACCTAATGCTAGGCGCCGACGCTACTTGTGATGGGCGCTCCCGGATCCTGTTAAACAAGCAGGCCGAAGGCTTGATTGTGCCGTTTCTGTTTTTGACGATCTATCGTTGTAAATACCTGACTCTAAAAGAGAATAACGGCGTGCGGCTGGCCCGAGACCCATCGCACCCGATCGCTTTTCTTCAAGCGAAGTCTTCTTATCCGGTACCAAAGAAAAGACGAATCGTATCTCCAGTTAAAACTTAATCCGCGAAATACCGATAGAGATCGCGCTGAAGGCACATTTAAATATTGGCTGTAATCCTTGCAAGTCACACTGCAACCGCAAGTATCCACAACGAACGAAGCCCGAACGAGAAGCGGATCTGATCGATCAATTTCATTCTTTGGGCAAGAAAGGGCCACACCCTGGAATGATTTCTCTAAAAAAATTTCTAGACATGGACACAGCTGCAGTACTTCAAGCGGAACCGGAGCGTGAAGGACTCTTCCCAGTAACGTTGCAGTCTTATCGCGCTGTCCTCGGCGCCATCGGAAAAACTGCATCTCACATCTCGCCGGCTCTTGGCGCTGACCTTGAAGCGAACCTGCAACGACTTGAACATCGCGTCGCGGTCAATACTTCTTCTGAGTCGGTGAAGCAGAATCAGAAACAGGTTGAAGTCCAGTTGCGGGAATGGGGAGACCGGCTTTCAGACCATTTGAAGTCCAAAGCCGATGAGGTCCGGGAGATTCTGGTCGCTCTGTCGAAGACCGCTGAG
>Ga0182030_10011170_pt1 | contig 18137 bp, 13 predicted proteins | sample 812S3MmetaG_FD_121299 | JGI IMG/M metagenome (GOLD analysis project Ga0182030, IMG submission 121299) | Permafrost microbial communities from Stordalen Mire, Sweden - 812S3M metaG (Illumina Assembly) | ecosystem: Environmental > Terrestrial > Soil > Wetlands > Permafrost | place: Sweden...
GACGCCGTCGGCCAGCGCGTGGTCGAGCGATTCGCGGAATTCCTTGTCGTCGTATTTTTCCGCGAGCAACTGCTGATGCGTCGAGAGCGGCACCATGGTGTTGCCAATCTCGTGCGCCATGCGGTCGGCCATGGACTTGACGAGGCGCAGATTTTCGGCCTCGACCTCCAGTTTCCGCAGCTGTTCGGTCTGCGTGAGGTCTTCGGCGGTGAGCAGCGCGGACACCGGCACGGTGGAATTTCCGCGCTGAAACGGCACGACGTTGATGTTGTAGATCGTACCGGAATCATTTTCCGTTTCGTAGCGGAACGGCCCCATGGCCGCGCCGGTTTTCAAGACCTGGTAAATTTTCGCGCCGAGAACCTGCGGCAAATCGCTGAATTCCAGTTCGCCGGTGCGCAGGTTTTTCCGGCCAAAATGCCGTCGGGCGGATTTGTTCGCGTGCAGCACCTTCAAGTCGCTCCCGACGACGACGCACGCGCTGCTCAATTCGCGCAGCACGTCGGTCATCATCTCGTTGTTGTCCGCAATCTGGTCGTGCAGCCAGATGTTGCGGAGCGCGAGGGCGACCTGTTCCAGCAGATGAAAGATCAATTCCAGTTCGCCGTTGACGATCGGCTCGCCGGTGACACGGCCGTCGAAAACGGCGACGCCGACAATGCCGTTGCGGTCGGCCACCGGCACGGCCACCTGCGCGCCGAGCACTTCAAATTCCTTTTGCGCATCAGCGTCGGCGCGGGCCTCGTTGCTGTCGCGGCGCAAAATCCGGCCAAGCCGGACAATCTGGCCGCCGATGCCCGAAGCCAGTGAGAGTTCAAAATGTTCAAGCAGGCCGGAGGAGATGCCGATGGCGGAAGCGACATGGAGCCGGTGGCTGTCTTCCGGCGAGATGGTTTCAATGAGCGGCGCGAGCGGGCGGTTCAAAAAAATCGCGGCGCGGTTGACGCCCAGAGTTTCGCGGAGAAACGACAGAAACTGTTTCAACATCGCGTCGGCATTGAGCGAGTAGGTGAGGATGGAGGAAAAATCGCGCAGCACATCAAGCGTCGGTGCCGGATTGATGGAACGGACCGGCGCGGATTCAGCCGCGCGGGAAAAAGAATTTTGCGGGGGCGGCGTGAAAGAAGCAGGCCGTTGGACGGGGGCATTGCCCAGCCGTTCCAGCAAGGTGTTTAACAGCCGGGCGCTGACGGGCTTGGTCAGCACATGGTTGACGCCGTGCAGAAAAGCGTTTTCTTCCCAAGCTGATTCGCCGGCGGATGTGTAGACGATGACCGGCGATTTGGAGTCGTAGCGACGGAGCCGGTCCACGGCCCAGACGATTTCCACGTCCATCAGATCCGCGTCCAGAATGCTGGCCGCGACCAGACCGTGCGTGAGGAGCGGCTCGGCTTCGTCCACGGTGAGGCGATGGACGACACGATAGCGTGCGGCATCCAGACCGGCACGAACCGTTTCGGCAAAATCAGGATGGCTGGACAAAACCAAAATGGATTTCATCGTGCGTCGGGTAAAATGATGTCTCTGTTGCCGTGGCTACCTTGTCCGGTTAATATCCCACTTCCCGGGCTTCCAGTCAATCTAATCTTGGGCAAGACCAGATGAATCAGCCTCCGGCGAGCAGGTTTTCCCACACGCCGTTGTTCAACATCGCCTTTTGGAGAAAGGCCGTTTCGTCGGGCGACGACGCGGTGGTTTCGGGCTGGAGCGGCAGGCGCAGGGTGAACGCATTGCCGCGTCCGGGCAGGCTCATGGCCTCGATCTTGCCGCCGTGGTGGTGGACGATGAAAAAGCAGGCCATCAGATTGATGCCGTATTCCGACGGCGCGCCGCCGGTGACCACGAACGGATCGAAAATCACGCTCAACGCCTCCGGTGGCAGGCTGGGGCCGTCGTCAGTGACTTGCAAAACGATTTCCGGCTTGGTGGTGGCGTTCTGCAATTCCGCCGAGAGGGAAATTTTGCTGCCGGCGGGCAGCATCGCCAGTTCGTCCTTGAACAACAGTTCAAATAGCCGGTAAAATTTGGACTTGTCCGCGCGCAAGGCCGGAAGCGAGCCAGGAATTTTATTTTCAATCTCAATCTTTCGCGCGGCAAAGGATTCCTTCAATGTCTCCAGCGCCGCGCCGACGGCGGCCGGCAGCGAAACTTCGTCGGCGAACTGCGTTGCGGGATTGCTGTCCGCCGAGACCCGCAGGTCGGCGAGCAGGCCGTTGATCTTCTCGATCTGCGACTGGACGTTCTGGTGGTAGTCCTTCCAGAAATCGGGATTGCGCAGGCCGTCGAGGTTCGCTTTTTCCTCGGCCATTTTTGACGGCGCAAGGTCGAGAAAGGTTTTCACGGCCACCATCGAGTTTTTAATGTGGTGGCTCAAGCCGGCGGCAAGCAGGCCGAGGCTTACGATGCGGTCGGCAATCATCATGTTCCGCAGCACGGACATTTTTTCGAGGAGCAACTGGTCGCGTTCAACCTGCACCATGAAAAATTCCAGGCCATGCCGGAGGGTGAGTTCAAGCTGCGGCGGATCCCACGGCTTGCTGATGTATCGGTAGATCGCACCGCTGTTGACGGCGGCGATGGCGGCTTCGAAGTCCGAATAGGCGGTCACGAGAATCCGCAGGATGCGCGGGCGCAACTGCCGGGCGCGTTCGAGCAGCCAGACGCCTTTTTCGCCGGGCATCCGCTGGTCGGTCAGCAGCAGGCCGATTTCGTCGGCGTGCTTTTCGAGCAGTTGAAAACCTTCCTGCGCATTCGGGGCGGTGAACACGCGGAAATCCTCGCCAAAGGCGCGTTCAAAGGCCTTCAGCGATTTTTCCTCGTCATCCACGTAAAGGATGGCGAATTTTTTGTAGTCGTAAATGTTGTCCATGTCCGGCCCTCAATTCACAGCCTGCTGGGTTTGGACGGGAAATTCGAGCGTAAATTCGCAGAATTTTCCCGGTTCGGTTTTTACCGAAATTTTCCCGCCATATTCCTGCACGATGTTGTAGCAGATGCTCAAGCCCAGGCCCATGCCGGCCCCCACGTCCTTGGTGGTGAAAAACGGGTCGAAGATCTTGCCCAGATGCTTCGTGTCAATGCCGCTGCCGTTGTCGCGAACGATCAGGAAGCTGCGGCCGTTTTCCACGCGGCCTTCGATCCAGATGGCCGGATTTTCGCCGTCGGCGAAATTTTTTGATTTCAATGCGTCGAGCGAGTTTTGCAGCAGGTTGACGACCACTTGGATCAGCTTGTTTTTATTGGCCAGAATCGTCTGGCCGGCCGCGAACTGCTGCTCGATCTGCACCATGTCCTTCCATTCGTTGCTGGTGAACCGCAGGGCCGGCGTGACGATTTCGGCCACGGGCACCGGGTCAATCTGCTCGGTGTTGGGATGCGTGAACATCCGCAGATCGGAAACAATGGTCTGCACGCGCTTGAGGCCGTCCTCGATGTCGGTGAGGATTTCGGCGTAGTCGGCCTGCTGCTCCGGCGCGAGGTGCCGGGCCTTTTTGCGCAGCGTGAACAGGCCGGTGGTGGCGAAGTTCAGCGGGTTGTTGATCTCGTGGATGATGCCCGCGCTCATGCGGCCGAGCGATGCGAGCTTTTCGGACTGCACCAGTTGCATCTCATTTTCCTTGAGCTGCTGGAGGCTGGCTTCGAGCGCCGCGCGGCTCTTGTCCAGTTCGCTGCGGGCGACAAACTCCCGCACCTGCACGCCGCTGTGATAATAAGTGCCGGCGATGATGGCAACGCCGGAGGAAACCAGGAAAAACATGCTGTCATCAAATATGCGCCGGTCAAAGACCGCCGGCGAAAGCCAGGAGGCGGTCACATAAAGCAGCAGCACGAGCAGCACCGAAACGATGCTTTGCCAGAGCGGCCAGTCCAGCACCACGGCGAGCACCATCAGCACCAGCGTCAGCCCCGCGTAATAAGGTGACGCGCTGCCTTCGGTCGCATAGACCATCCAGGCAATCGTTGCCGAGGGCAGGAACAGCAGGATGAGGCCTTGGAAATGATAATATTTTTTCCCGAACGGCGTTTTCAGAACGAAATAAAGTCCCGCCATCAGCGCCGAGCAGAGCGACCGCAAAATGAAAAATGAAAATGCCTGATGAGGATAAACGTAGAAGTCCAGACCGCCGAAAACCGGCACCATCAAGATACCGAAGATGCAACCCAGCTGGGTTTTGCGGATGGTGCTTTCCCGGTCATACTCCCGGTAGGAGGCGATAAATTCCTGGGGGACGCGTTGCATGTCAGTCCGGTTTGCGGGTGTGCAGGAACAGGTTCACGGAGGCCGGCTCCGCGATCACGCGGGTCGTCTCCCGGCAATGGTCGGGGACGAGCGACAAAAATTCCCGGCTGGTGCGGTAAATCAACTGCCAGTCCAGGATGAATTCGATAAAAAAGCGGAACGGCTTCGTGTCGGTCATGTTCGCAACCAGCATCAGGCCGCCGGGCGACAGTGAATCATGCCACAGCTCCATGAGCGCGCGGCAGGTGTCTGGCGCGAGATAATCAAACAATCCCGCGCAATAAATCAGGTCGAATTTCTCCGCGTCGGCGGCGCGGCGCTGCGTGCGCTTCAACAGTTCATACACCGAAACCTGTTCCGTGCGGATTTCCGTGCGCCGGGCAAACTGCCGCTTGGCCTCCACCAGTTTCCGGCCGGCATGGAGCAGGGTTTCCTCGTTGAAATCCACCAGCATGAAATCCGCCTGGTTGCTCAACTGTGTGTTCTGAAGAAAATTCTGGATCTCCTTCGCCGGCCCGCAGCCGATATTCAGGATGCGCGCGATTCTGCCGGTGCGGGCGACGCGCGCGGTTTCGTTGAGAATGTTTTCGCCCAGGTGCGCGATGCGGTTGCGGACGGATATGGCCGGCCACTGGCTGACCAGCAGGAGATGGATCAGCTTCTCATAAAGCGTGCGACCTTCCGGCTGGTTCCGGTAAATCATGTTCATCATCTCGTAGTCGCCGGCGTAGCCAATCGGCTTGTGATAAGTGCGGTGACCGAAGGGCGAACCCAAAAATAATTTGTGCCAGTGCCGTCGGACAAAATCCTGATGCGCGCCGCGCGCTTCCGGCGGCAGCGCATAAATCATTTCCTCAAAGCGCTGATGCTGGCCGTTGAAGGCGGCGATGATTCTGGGCGCAACGGCTTCCAGGATGGCGCGTTCCTGCGCGGTTTTGTCACCCGGCGACTTCAGGCCGAATTCCAGTTGCTCCAGCCAGTGCCGCACGTCCACGAGATAGGATTCAACGTCGGCAACCAGCACCTTGAACTCGGACGAAATCTGGTAATTATTTTGCCACGCTTGAAAAAAAGTTTCGTAGGCCGCCGGCAGGTTGTCGGCCAATCCGGTTTCCGGCGAAAAATAAGCCGTGTCCGCGCCAAGGTCGTCCAGCTTGGCCTCGCACAGGAGCGAATCGCCGGTGTGGAGGACATGGCTCACCACGGCGCGGCCGAAGTAGATGACGCGGCTGCCGGTGGTGATCTTGAAATTGGCCAGCACTTCGGAAGTCCGCAGCGTCGCCGTGAAATCTTCGGCCGCGAAGGTCGCCATCTGCCGCGTCAGGCGCACGAGGCGCGCGTGCGATTCCTTGCCGTCCATCGTCTGGAAGGAGACTTTTTTTTCCAGAACGGATTGAGCCGGGGCAACGACCGGAGTTCGGCCCGCCTTCCTGGCAGATCGGCGGACCGCTGCGATACCATGCTCGTTGCTTTTGACCATGAGGCTCATGTCACGGCCAGAATGAAACATTTTCCGCGCCAAAACAACGGCGATTATTTCGCCGCCAAATCAAACTTTTGCAGCATTTCCAGCAAAAGGGCGTTGAATTCCGCCGGCTTTTCCAGCATTAAAAAATGGCCCGCGCCGTCCAGCACCCGATAATCCACTTGCGGCGAGAGCGAGCGGACGTAGCTTTCGTAGCCGTTTGCCCACCACGGACTCCGGGTGTTGATGACCATGATGGTCGAATCCACTTTCCGCAAAATCCAGTCGGGCTGATCCGGGTCGAGCATCGCGGCCATCGCGCTCAACATCACCGGCTGTGGCGTGGCGAGCATTTCGGCCGTCACGCGGTCGCGCAACGCCTCGGTGCCGGGAACCGGGAAAAAGTCGCTGATGAATTTTTTGGCGTGGCCAAGATATTGCGCCGAGGCAAACGCCCCGAGCAGCATCCTTGTTTCGGCGGGCGGGCTGGGCAGCCGGCAGAGCAGGCCGTCCACGGAAACCAGCGCGGCGACTTTCTCCGGCGCGTGATGATGAACCCGGCAGAGCACCGCCGCGCCCATGCTGTGGCCGATGAAGGTGGCCTGATCCACCTGGGCGTCGCGAAGCACCGCCAGCACGGCCTCGGCAAAAAAATTCATCGTGTAGGTTGCCGGCGGCTTGTCGCTTTGACCGTGGCCGGGCAGATCAATCAAAATGAGCCGCGCCTTGTCCGCCAGCACCGGAACCTGCTCGCGCCAGAAACCAATATGGCAGGCCCAGCCATGAACAAAGACAATGGTGCGGCTTCCTTTGCCGACGGTGGCGTAATGAATCCGGTTCGTGCCGACGGAAGTAAAATGCGACCGGGCGTCAGCCACGTTTGCGAAGGGAGCAGTTTTGGTCATGCCGGATACCTTCAAATTTGTCAACTGACCGATGCTACGCTGTCGGAGCCGCGTCGGCAAACAGTTAATTGGTTGGTTTGGAACAGCATGGTTGAACAGGTGTCGGCAAGTTAAAAATTCATTCCCACCGTCGCGATGATGGCCGAGCTGCTGAAGCCATAGGTGCCGTCGGCCGGATGTCCCCCGCTCGTTGCGGTGATGGCGTTGACTGGGGGCTGGCTGCCGGTCACGTCCCGCTTGAAGGCGAATCCCAGTTGATAGGCGAGGTCAAAATTGAAACGCTTGCCGCTGAAGCCGGTGCCGAAGCTGAAAAAATTGCGGTTCAAGTCGGCGACCAGCGGCGAGTAGTAGGTGTCCGGCACGGAATTTTCATTGAACACATAGCCGCCGCTGACATGCCAGCCGTTGTCGAAATACCGCGTCGCGCCGAACTCATACATCCAGCTCGCCTGCCAGTCCAGGTTCACGGTCACGTTTTGATTGAAGGGTCGTTTAACCGGCTGTGTCTGTTCAATGGTGACGGTGTCAAAACTGTTCCAGCCCGTGTAGTTCGCGTCGAATTCAAGATTCCATTTGGGCGTGGGCCGGTAGGAAACGCCGAAGACCGTGGTCAACGGAAAGGTAAAGCTGGCTGACGCGTTCCGCTGGGTGGGTTTGTTATACCCCCCATTTCCAATATACTGAAAATCCGTGTTGCCCTGGAAATTCAGGCTGGCCGAACTGCGAAACGTGGCTCCGAAAAAAATTTTCGGCTGCGGCTGCCAGAGGATTCCCGCATTGTAGCCCACACTCCAGCCGTCGCCGGTGAAATTGAAAAAATTGGTGAACGGCGCCGCCCGGCGGTTCAGTCCCTGATACATGCTGATGTCTCCATAATTGAACATCGCGCCGCCGCCAATTGAAAGGGTGGGCGTCAGCTTGACCGCCACCACCGGATTAATGGTGATGTATTTGAGATTGCCGCTGATGGCCACCGAACGAAATCCCGTGTCCTGCGGCCAGCTCATGTTGCCGCCGTAGGGCGCATAAATGCCCAGCCCAAAACTCAACGGCGCGCCGCTGGCGGTGTAGGTGTAAAACAACTGCGGCAGATAGGCAAAGTTGGCCGAATCGTAATAAGTATGGCCGTTGTTGGGCTGGCCGGCCGGCGGCTGGTAGGTCGGCTCGTAATAGACACTGTTCAATCCACCGCGCACATTATTATTCGTGAGCTGCGTGATGCCCGCCGGGTTGTAATAAATAGCCGAGGCATTATCCGCCGTGGCCACAAACGCCTCGCCGCGCGCCGTGGCAAAGGCATCCTGATCCGGCAGGCCGAAGCCGTTTGCCCAAGAATGCAGCGCCGACATGCCAAAAAGCACGACAGCCAGTAATTTTCTGAAATGGCGTTGGTTCAAAATTCGGTTCATCCGTTTCCAGCACAAAATTTGCACCGTAGTTACTCACGGGCGACGCGCCAGAGCAAGCAAATCCCCTGCCGATCGGTCGTGTTGGCATAATCTTTAGGAATTATGCATTTGACGGAAGATTGACGTATGAGGCTTTGAATCTTCTCCCTCTCCTCGCCAAACGAGGAGAGGGCGGCGGTGAGGAGCTTTGTTTTATTGAAAATGACGAACCCCTCACCCTGACCCTCTCCCCGCTTGGGCGGGGCGAGGGAAACTTCCGTGAACTACATAATCCCATAATCTTTCATCTTTACTTTGTGATGAATTTGATTAATATACCACCGTGAAAATGATATTAAAGCTCACGCTGGGATTATTTATAGTCACTTCAACTGCTTTGTCGGCATCAGCCGGATTTTCGTCGCTCTATGTTTTCGGAGACACGCTTTCAGCTACGGCAGATACTGACCCCAACAGTGGTTCACCGGGTTTACCCCTGTATTATGGGTATCGTTGGTCCAATGGCCGGGTCTGGGTTGAGGTGCTGGCGCAACGGCAGGGTGTGTCTATTCCCTACAACAATTCTTACTTTGACCACAACAGTTCACTCACGCTGGCGGATGTGAATAATTTCACCGCGCCACCGGATGTGGCGAATGACCTCTTTGTTGTCTGGGTCTGCAATGCCGACACTTTCGATGCGGCAACTGCGGTGGTAAGTGATAACAACCAAAATCCCACCTACCGATTGAACGAGTTTATCAGCTTCAACATGGTGGCGCAAACCTATCAATTTCAGATTATCACCAATCTCTATGCAAAGGGCGTTCGCACGCTGATCATGCCGAACGCCGTGGATATATCTACAATTCCGACTTACAATCAAGGCAACGCAACGGCGGTTCTGCATGCCGGATGCATTGACTATAATGCCCGGTTTGTCGCCACCATCAATCAGGCCAAAGCCGCATGTCCGAGTCTAAATATCTACACTCCGGATTATTACACGTTGCTGAACAATGTGCTGACGAATGCGGCTTACTACGGCTTGACCAACGCCTTGTCCGGTGGATTCAGCATTGATGCATTGGATGATCTTTATGCAAATCCACCGGTCAATCTAAATGGTGCGGGGACCAATTACATTTTTTGGGATCCCAAAGACCCCACCGCAAAATTTCATGAAATCATCGCCGATGTCGCCCAGCAAATCATCTCGCCGGTGCAAATCAGCAAGCTGGCCGTTTTTACCGGCAGCAACCGGCTGGATGTGGTGAACATGCCGCTGGGCTTGAATGGTTTTGTGCTGGGCTGCACCAATTTGTCGGCAGGAGGCTGGACGTCGGTGACCAACTTCAATAGCACCAGTTTGAATCAATCCTTCTTTGTGAACGCCGCGCCGCTGCCCCCGTCGGTTCCCGCCAGTGGCACCGGCGGCAATGGTTCGATTGATCCCAACAATACCAACAATGTCGGCACAACCTACATTCCGCCCTTCAACCCGGCGCAATTTTACCAGCTGCAATTCCCCTACAATTGGTCCTGGCCGTGAGGTGCGGAAAAGTTCACGCGGCTGAAACGGTGGCCGGCATCGCCTTCGCCAGAGTTTCGTAACCCCAGCGCAGCATCCGCTCCGTGGTTTCCCAGCCGATGCACGAGTCGGTGATGGACACGCCGTATTTCAGGTCCGCCAGATTTTTCGAAATCGGCTGGTTGCCTTCATGCAGGTGGCTTTCCACCATCATGCCGATGAGCGACTTGGTGCCTTCGACGCGCTGCTGGATTACGCTGCGCCAGACATCTTCCTGCTTGGCGAATTTCTTTTCCGAGTTCGCGTGGCTGCAATCCACCATCAGCACCGGCGGCAGTTTTTCGGAGACCAATTTCTGTTCCGCCGCCGCGATGCTCGCCGCGTCGTAGTTTGTCATCGCCCGTCCGCCGCGCAGGACAATATGCGCGTGTGGATTGCCGGTCGTGCGGACGATGCTGGTGACGCCGTCCTCGTTCATGCCGAGAAAACTGTGCGGATGTCGCGTGGCGCCCATTGCGTCAATCGCCACCTGCAGGCTGCCGTCGGTGCTGTTCTTCAAGCCGACGGGCATGGAAAGGCCGCTGGCCATTTCGCGGTGAGTCTGCGATTCCGTCGTGCGCGCGCCGATGGCCGCCCACGAAATCAGGTCCGCGATATATTGCGGCACGATTGGGTCAAGAAATTCCGTCGCCGCCGGCAGGCCCAGGGCGGTGATTTCGAGCAGGAGTTTCCGCGCGATTTTCAGCCCGGTTTCGATGTCCTGCGAACCGTCCATGTGCGGGTCGTTGATCAGACCTTTCCAGCCGATGGTTGTGCGCGGTTTTTCAAAATAGACGCGCATGACGATTTCCATTTTGCCGGCAAATTCCTTTTGCAGCCTGCTCAACCGCGCCGCGTATTCCAGCGCGGATTTTTCGTCATGGATCGAGCACGGCCCGATGACGACGAGCAGGCGCGGGTCTTCCTGCCACAAAATGCGGATGATGCGCTCGCGGCTGCGCGCGACGGTGGCGTTTGCGGCGTCACTCGTCGGCGACTGCGCCTTGATGGCGCGCGGCGGGAGCAACGGAACGATTTCCTTAACATGCAAGTCCTGCGTTCGATACATGGTGACAGTATAGCGCAAACCGGCGGTGCGGAAAGTCGAAACGCAACGGACGTTGAACACCGGCGGCGGTTTGTGTATGGTGGCGCGGGCAAGGGAAACATGAGCAAGGAAAAATTAAACACCGGCCAGAAAGCGTTGCAGATCAATCTCGACGCGAAGAAATACGGCACGTTTGCCGAGATCGGCGCGGGCCAGGAAGTCGCGCGCTGGTTTTTCCACGTCGGCAAGGCGTCGGGCACCGTGGCCAAGACCATTTCCGCCTACGACATGGCCGTGAGCGATGCGATCTACGGCGCGGCGGACCGTTACGTCAGCCGCAAGCGCCTGCAGTCCATGCTGGACCTGGAGTATAACCTGCTCATCCAGCGGCTCGACAAAACACGCGGCGACAAATGCACTTTTTTCGTTTATGCCGACACCGTCGCGACCAAGCAGGTCGCCAAGCCCGGCCAGGACGAGGGCCAGGGCTGGCTTGGCATCAAGTTTCAAACCCGGCCGCACGAGGAAGCTTCCACCATCATCATCCATGTGCGGCTGCTCGACGTGGAAACGCTCCGCCAGCAGGAAGCCGTCGGCCTCATCGGCGTCAATCTCATCCATGCCGCGTTCTACCAGCATTCCGACCCGGAGGCGCTGATTGGCACGCTGCTCGACAGCCTCACCACCCAGCGCATCGAGGTGGACATGATCAAATTTTCCGGTCCCGCCTTTCCCGGCGTGGACAACCGGCTCATGGCGCTCCAACTCGTCCAGCAGTGGCTCACCGAAGCCGCGATGTTCACGGCTGACGGCGAAACCGTCATCCCCGGCGAACTGCTTTACAAAAAGCCCGTTCTGCTCGAACGCGGCAGTTTCCGTCCGCTCACCAATCCGATGCTCGACATGATGGAACGCGCACTGGAGCAGTTCATCACCGAACCCGCGCTTCAGGGCGAAGCGCCCGTCACCATGTTTGAGATGACCCTGCGCCAGTTGCAGGTCGGTGACGCCATTGACCACCGCGATTTTCTGGACCGCGTGGACACGCTTGGCGCGCTCGGGAAGCCGGTGCTCATCTCCAATTTTCTCCGCTATCACCGGCTTGTGACGTATCTTTCGCGCCACACCCAAAAGCCCATCGGCCTACCCATCGGCCTCGTGCGCCTGCGCGACGTGATGGATGAAAAATTTTACACCGACCTGCCCGGCGGCCTGATGGAATCGCTTGGCCAGCTTTTCAAGAACGGCGCGAAGCTTTTTGTCTATCCCTCGCTCGACCGGAAAACCGGCAAACTCACCACCGTCGAAAATCTGGATGTTGCGCCGCATCTCCGGCATCTCTACGCCCATCTGGTGGAAAACAAGTTCGTCGTCAACATCGCCAACTATGACGCCGACGCGTTGAAAATCTATTCCGGCGAGGTTCTTGCCAAAATCCATTCCGGCGACGAGGATTTGAGCCGGCTTATCCCGGCGCCAATTTTCGAAGTCATCAAGGCCAAAAAACTTTTCGGCTGGAATAAAAATCAGGCGGCATTGGCGGCTTGATTCCTCCGGTCAGCTTGGGTATCTGGAGTGGTAAGCCGCGCTATCCGGTTGCCGAAACCGGATAATAAAGATCTAAAAAAACAATATGCGACTGTCTCCCGTTGCGGCGGGTGATACACTGCGCCTACGATCTAACGGAAATGAAAATCATCGCACCCAAAGAATCTCATCCGGGCGAGACCCGCGCGCCACTCACTCCCGACAGTGTCGCCAAGCTGGTCAAACTCGGCGCGCAGGTCGAAGTGGAGGCCGGCCTCGGCCTCGCCGCGGGATTTCCCGACGAAGCCTATCTGAAAGCCGGCGCGATCATCACCGCCGACCGCAGGGAACTTATTGCCTCCGGCGACGTCGTGCTGCGGCTGCGCAAACCGCCGGTCGAGGAAATCGCTTGGCTGAAACAAGGCGGAATTCACGCCAGCCTGCTCGATCCGTTCAACGAAAAGGAACTCGTTCAAAAATTCGCCGAGCGCGGCGTAAGCGCCATCAGCATGGAATTCATTCCGCGCACGACCCGCGCGCAGAAAATGGACGTGCTATCGTCGCAGGCAAACCTCGGCGGTTACGAAGCCGTCATTCTGGCCGCGCGCTATTCCAATAAGATTTTTCCCATGATGACCACAGCGGCCGGCACGATTCTGCCGGCGAAAGTTTTCATCATTGGCGTCGGCGTCGCCGGGTTACAGGCGATTGCCACCGCGAAACGGCTCGGCGCAAAAGTCACCGCTTATGACACGCGACCGGTTGTTGAAGAGCAGGTCAAATCGCTCGGCGCGCAGTTTCTCAAAATTAACCTTGGCGAAACCGGCCAGACGAAGGACGGCTACGCGAAGGCGCTGACCGAGGAGCAGATTCAAAAGCAGCGTGACGCGATGAACAAGACCTGCGGCGATTCCGACGTCGTCATCACCACGGCGCAGGTGTTCGGTCGCAAGGCACCGATTCTCGTCACTGCGGAAATGCTCAATGCCATGAAGCCCGGCAGCGTGGTGCTGGACATGGCGGTGGAAACGGGAGGCAATGTCGAAGGCGTGAAATACAACGAAGTGATTGACCGCAACGGCGTGAAAATCATCGGCATCGCCAACCTGCCCGGTCGCGCGCCGCTGCACGCCAGCCAGGTTTACGCCGCCAACCTCGTGGCGCTGGTCGAGGAATTCTGGGACAGGAAAGAAAAGACCTTTGTCCTCAAGCTCGACGACGAAATCATCAAGGGCTGCCTCGTCACGCACGGCGGCAAGATCGTAAACGAAAAACTCCAGGCGAAATGAAAAAAGCCATCAACAGAACGCGGAGCGCCTGTCTCCGAACCGGCGCGTTTGAAAAAACAACCCGTTCACGCCGGGTCGGAGACCGGCGCGCCAACGATTGAATTTTATGGATACCAACGTCCTGTTTATTTTCATTCTCGCGATCTTCGTGGGCTTTGAAGTCATCTCGAAAGTGCCCTCGATGCTGCACACGCCGCTGATGTCCGGCACCAACGCCATTCACGGCATCATTTTGTTCGGCGGCATCCTCGTGCTGGCGGACGCGGACACGTACCTGACACAGGCGCTCGGTTTTGTCGCGGTGATTTTCGGCTCGGCAAATGTTTTTGGCGGCTTCATGGTCACCGACCGGATGCTGCAAATGTTCAAGAAAAAGAAATAACATGAGCTCCACCATCGCCCTCATCATCATCGGCGTTTCGGTTTTATTCATCCTCGGCATCAAGTTTTTGAGTTCGCCGAAAACCGCGCGGACCGGGAATCTCGTCGCGGCGGCGGGCATGTTGGTGGCGTTGCTGGTGCTGCATAAGCCAAACGGCGACTATGTCTGGTCACAGGGTTGGACTTTCAATTACACGCTCATCGTCATCGGCACACTTATCGGCTTGATCATCGGCGCGTTCGGCGCCTATTCGGTGAAGATGACGGCAATGCCGCAGATGGTGGCGATGTTCAACGGCCTCGGCGGCGGCGCGGCGGCGCTGGTGGCCAGCCTGGAATTTATCAAAGGAGCCCACCGGACAGAAATCGCCGGCATCACCATTCCTGCGTTGCATGAAACATCCGCCTTCATCGCCGGCTCGATGCTGTTCGCCACGCTCATTGGTTCGCTCTCGTTTTCCGGCAGCGCGATTGCCTATTTGAAACTGGAGGGGAAATTTGAAAAGCCGATGACGTTCCCCGGCCAGAACATTTTGAACGGCCTGATTTTGCTCGTCATTCTTGGCTTGTGCGGCTTCCTGACGTTCAACGCTTCCGGCGGCAACGCCACCGCGGCCTTCGTTGTGATGTTCTGCCTCGCCTTGTTTTTCGGCGTGGCAATGGTCATGCCCATTGGTGGCGCGGACATGCCGGTCGTCATTTCGCTGCTGAATTCCTTCACCGGTCTTGCCGTCGCGGCGGACGGTTTTGCCATCAACAATCTCGCGATGGTCGTTGCCGGCACGCTCGTCGGCTCCTCCGGCACGCTGCTCACGCTGCTCATGTGCAAGGCCATGAACCGGCCGGTCACCAATGTTTTGTTCGGCGCGTTTGGTTCCAGCGGTGGCGGCGCGGCTGCCGCCGGCGGAGTGGCCGGAACGGTCAAGCCGATCCAAGCCGACGAAGTGGCGTTGCTGCTCGCCTACGCACAGCGCGTCGTGATTGTGCCCGGTTACGGCATGGCGGTCGCGCAGGCGCAACATTCCGTCCGCGAGCTTTCCGACGAACTCGGCAAACGCGGCGTCGAAGTGCAGTTTGCGATTCATCCGGTCGCCGGCCGAATGCCCGGCCACATGAATGTTTTGCTGGCTGAGGCGAATGTTCCCTACGACCAGCTCATCGAAATGGAACAGATCAATCCTTCGATGGATCGCGTGGACGTGTGCCTGGTCATCGGCGCCAACGACGTGGTGAACCCTGCTGCGCGCGAGGACAAGTCCAGCCCGATTTACGGCATGCCCATCATCGAGGCCGACCGCTGCAAGACGACCATCGTGATGAAACGTTCGATGGCCGCCGGTTTCGCCGGCATCGAAAATCATCTGTTCTACAAGGACAACACGCGGATGCTGTTCGGCGACGCCAAAGCCTCGCTCAACGCACTGGTCGCGCAGGTCAAGGCAAGTTGAGTTCGCTGCCAACACTGGCGGCCATTTTGGAAAGAAGGATTGAACTGGATTCGCGGGCGTTTATAGTGAGCCGCAGCAAATGCCCACAGTTTCTGAAATCGCAAAACACCTCGGCGGCGAAGTCGTCGGCGACGGCAACGCCACCCTGAACAGCTTCGCGCCCGCCGACCGCGCGCAATCCGGCGACCTGACTTTCGCGGAAAACGAGGAGTTTTTCGCACGCGCCGAAGACAGTGCCGCCACCGCTATCATCGCTGACCAGCGGTTCAAATCGACCAAGAAAATTCTCATCCGCGTGCCGAACGCCCGCATCGCGTTCGCCAAGGCGCTCGCGCTTTTTTTTCCTGAACCGGTAAAGCCCGCCGGCATCCATCCGCTGTCCGTCGTCGCACCCAGCGCGTCGGTGAACCCGACCGCGCACATCGGGCCGCATTGCACCGTAGGCGAACGCGTGAAGATCGGCGCGCACTGTGTTTTGCAGGCGGGAAATTTTATCGGCGACGATTCCACGCTCGCGGACGATGTAAATTTATTTCCGAACGTCACGATTTATCCGCGCACCGAAATCGGCCGGCGCGTTCGCATCCACGCCGGCACAGTCATCGGCTCGGACGGCTACGGCTATGTGCTGGACGGCGGGTTTCATCGCAAGGTGCCGCAGATCGGCAGCGTTATCCTCGGTGACGACGTTGAGATCGGCGCGAACGTGACGATTGACCGCGGCGCGCTCGGCCCGACGGTCATCGGCAAGGGCACGAAAATTGATAATCTCGTCCAAATCGCGCACAACTGCGAAATTGGCGAACACTGCATCATCATTTCACAGGTCGGCATCGCCGGCAGTTCCAAGCTGGGAAATTACGTCGTGCTCGCGGGCCAGGCCGGCATCGGCGGCCATTTGAAGATTGGCAATCAAGCCACCATCGGTGCGCAATCCGGCGTGATGACGGACATTCCCGACAAGTCCACCTGGCTTGGCGCACCCGCGCAGCCTGACAAAGATTTCAAACGTCAGGTCATTGCGCTGCGACGGCTGCCGGATTTGCTGAAGCGCATAGCGGAATTTGAACGCAAGTTCGGCGTCAAGCTGGACGGTAGCGCGGAATAGGTTTTGAATTCCTCCAATCGGCCGGGCGGCGGCAAACTGTCTTACCGTCCACAAATTTCCCGCGCGGTGATGTGCGTCAAATCCGCCACCGCCCAGTCGGGCTTAAGCGGTTTTAATTCGTCCAGCTTCGCGCCGCCGGTGGCGACAGCCAGTGTTTTTGCGCCGATGAATTTTCCGCACCGCACGTCAAACGGCGTGTCGCCGATCACGACGATTTCCTGCGGCTGCAGATTTTTCCCCAGCACGCGACGCCCGCGTTCCAGCGCGGCGGCGGCGATGTGGTCGCGTTCCTCGTGGTCGTCGGCGAAGCCGCCGAACTCGAACTGGTTCCACAGCCCGAAGTGGCGCAGCTTGATTTCCGCGCCGAGCCGGATGTTGCCAGTGAGCAGGCCGAGCACGGGCGGCTGGGGCAGCGCGTGCAGATTTTGGATCAGCTCCCAGACGCCGGGGCAGATTTGCGTGTGGCTGCGCGCAAGGATCTGGTCGAGCCAGAAAACGTAGCGCTCGAAAAACTGCGCGAAATGTTCCGGTGTCTCCGGCAGGCCATGGATGCGGAAAAATTCGCGGACGAGGCTGACGTCGGTGCGGCCGGCGAACTTCATTTTTTCGGAGCCGTGATGCAGCTTGAATTCCGTGGCGAACGTCTTGGCGAACGCCTGCGTGCCGGCGTGGCCCGTGTGGACGAGCGTGCCGTCAATGTCGAACAAAACCAGTTTCACCATGCGGGAAAAATATCAGAGCCACGCCGACCGGCGAGATTTTTAGGCCGTTTGGTGGAAGAAAATTCAAAACGACCGATTTTGCTGCAGTTTTCAATTGCGCAAAGGCGAAATGCGTGAAAAATTGGAGTCCGATTTGGAAGTTTAAAATTTACCATGACACAAACGCTGCAAAAAAAATCCGCCGACGCGACTGGGCCGTTCCTTGAAAAGTTCGGTCGTTTCGAGTCCGGCGCGAAATCGTCGCTGCTGCCGCTGCGCAAGGCCGGTCTCGCGCGGTTCGCCGAACTCGGTTTCCCGACGTTGCACGACGAAGACTGGCGTTTCACCAATGTTGCACCGCTCACAAAGCTGCCGTTCCAGCCGATGTTTGAAGCGCCCGCTGTCAACGGCGCGGAAACCAAGGCACTGAACGAATTCGCCTTCACCAAGCTCGCGGGCACGCGGCTGGTGTTCGTGAACGGCCATTATTCACCCAAGCTTTCGTCCGTAGAAAAACTCCCGGCAGGCGTGAAGGCCGGCAGCCTGGCGGCGGCGTTGCATTCCGATGCCGCGCTCGTGGAAAAACATCTGGGACGCTGCACGCCCGCGACGAACAACGCGTTCACCGCGCTGAACCAGGCGTTTTTTCTCGACGGCGCGTTTGTGCATGTGCTGGACGGCGTGGACGTGAAAACGCCGATCCAGTTGGTTTACATTTGTTCGGCCAAGGAAGCCGGCGACACGGTGCAGCCGCGCAACTTGATTGTCGCCGGTGCGAACAGCCGCGTGACGATTGTGGAAAGCTATCTCGCGACGACGAACACGGCGTATTTCACCAACGCCGTGACGGAAATTTTTGCCGGCAACAACGCATTCGTCGAGCACCTGAAATTGCAGGACGAGGCGCAGAACGCGTTTCACATCGCGGCCATCCACGGAGAGTTTGGCCGTGCGAGCAACGTGACCATCCATTCGTTCGCGCTCGGCGGAAAATTGTCGCGCAACAACATCCGCACCAAGCTCGCGGGCGAAGGCTTGGAGTGCATCTTGAACGGGCTTTACCTGAC